>ENA-UPSM01000254-UPSM01000254.1-activated-sludge-metagenome-genome-assembly--contig:-NODE-254-length-79812-cov-9.016939_pt1 | contig 79812 bp, 70 predicted proteins | sample MGYA00238181_ERZ773283 | MGnify/ENA primary metagenome ERZ773283 (study PRJEB29023, sample SAMN05720199) | activated sludge metagenome | isolation source: Anaerobic digester | place: Japan... | reverse complement strand
TATTGTCATAGACTTAATTATACGAGTTTTTACTCTATTAAACTAGTCTAGACCCAAATACAATAGAGAAAAATTGTGGCAAAGCATATATTATCAAGGCAGACGTTACAAAAGAAACTGAAGTAAAGAATTTATTTAAAGAAATAAATAAAATTACAACAACACTTGATGTCGTTGTTAACAATTCAGGTATTTATATTCCAGAATATATTGAAGAGCACTCCATTGAAACGTGGGATCAGATTATGAATACCAATCTGAGAGGAAAGTTGCTCTGTACTAAATATTCTATCCCATTACTAAAAAATTCATCAAATCCAATAATTATCAATATTGCAACACGAGCAGGAATTTCTGCTATGGAAGAGTCATCTGCGTATTGCTGTGCGGCTACAGGAATAATAATGTTAACCAAAGTATCAGCATTAGAGTTATCCAAATATTCAATAAGGGTCAATACGATAAGTCCAGGTCTAACAAAGACCAAATTAACTCTACAATATGATACAGAAGAAGACTTCAAAGAATATGTTGAAAAGAATCCATCTAAACGAATTGGGACTCCTGAAGATATTGCGAATACAGTGCTTTTCCTCATATCGAAAGAAGGAAGTTTCATTAATGGAGAAAATATAAATGTAAGCGGTGGAATACTTTTAAAATAAACATAAATGCAAGACGAAATTCACAATTGGACTGGGGGAGCTTTTGTTCATTCTCATAATAGAATTGAAGATGAATTAGAAGTACAAAAATCTCAAGGAGATGTTGATGAAAGTGTTGCTGACTTATTATATAGGTATACTGATGGTTCAATGACCTTGGGAGCAATATCAATATATTTAGAGAATATTTTTGGAAAAACAATTCCTCTAACAGATACACAACACCCATCGTATATTCTACATCCTGAATATGATGATCTTCCCGATTCAGCGAAAGTTGAATTTTATAATCCACAAGCCATAGACGCTACAATAGATTTGCTATCAAAATGTATGCTGGAAAGAATGCGAGTTGTTAGGAGGGCAAAACAATTATCACATGTACTAACAGGAGCTGAAGTAGATATTTTATCACCAAAAGGTCGGCTCAGTTTAACAGATGAAGCACTATCTCAGCTTGATTATGTAACTTGTTCCTTCCATTCATCACTTTGGAAAGCAACTGGAAACTCAGACCCTTCTAAGGCAGTATGCTTAGATACCTACAATCACGCATTAACTAATCCCAATGTAGATACATTATCCCATCCGACAATAAATATACCTTTGGATGTAAAGATGAGCATGACACCTCAAGACTGGAATGAGTTATTTCAATTAATGAGTGAAAAACAAGTTGCTTTCGAGGTTAACTTAGACAGCACCAATCTAGCGTTTAATAACGGTAGGAATTTAGATAGAGCTTTATTGCTAAACGCACTAAATCATGGAGTACCAATTGTTATTGGTTTTGATTTTCACTATCCCCATGATTGGGGATGTTATCCTTCACCGAGATTAGTAACTAAAGATAAAGCAGAGAAACTTTTCCATGAACACCTCGAGAATGGCAGTATTGACAGACTACTTGCAAGAGTATTAGGAAATATCTATGCACTCAAACAACTCGGGTTACAACCAACTGATATCCTTAATAATGGACAAGGCCAATTCGTAAATTGGTTAAGGAAAAGAAATCAATTGTAAGAATATAACTAAAGTTCTTTCTTAATTACCTCAAAAGCATGTATTAATTGTTCAATTTCTTCATCTGTATTAGCCGATGTGATTGTTATCCTGTGTACCTCTTCACCCTTTTTCATCATAGGATAAGGTGCAACAGTAACAAGTATTCCTTCATCAAAAAGAATGTTTGCGGTTTTTATTAGCTTCTCTGTATCACCAATATGAACAGAAACAATAGGGAATCCTGTTTTGTTCTCTACAACATAACCAAGCTCTCTAAGTCCTGTAATCGCCCTATTTGTGAGCCTCCAAAGAGTGTCTCTATAACTTCCTGACCAAATAAATGGATAAAACCGTCATATTTTAGAGTATCTTTAAGATACTCCTTAGACTCAGAAAGCATACCGCCTGTACCACATGCAGGATCATAAACTAAAATAGTACCGATATCCTTAATCTTATCTTTAACTGGATCAAAAACAATTCGATTCATTAATTTTATAACTTCTCTTGGAGTGAAGTGTTCTCCTGCCTCTTCGTTATTTTCTTCATTAAATCGTCTTATTAAATCCTCAAACACATGTCCCATTTCATGATTTGATAGTTCAGTAGGAGAAATTGCAACTTTAGGATCTACAAACTTTTCAATTAATGAAAAAAGTATTCCATCTCGACTGCATTTTTCAACAATATTCTTAAGCTCAAACTTTTCAATAATGTCTTTTACATTGTCGGAATAACTATTTAAATACGAAAGAGTATTCTCTTTCAGGTTTTTAGGTTCATTTAAAAGGGTTTTAAGAGTGTATTTCGAGTAGTTATAGTATTTCTTCTTTGAAGCACTTTCAAGAAGACCTTGAGGATTAATAATTTTGTCTTTGTAGTCTTCGTATGCTTTTACGACATCAGCTTTTGTATCATCGAGAGAAAGATCAATTCTTCTTAATACTGTCATTGGTAAAATGACATTTGGATATTCACCTTTTTTATAGTGATCTCTCAGAACATCATCAGCTACAGACCAAATAAAATTAATAATTGAATGTAGATTTGATGTTGCCATATTATTTACCATCTAACTTAATTAAATAATCAATTGTAACTTCCAAAGCAGTTGCAATTTTTTGAAGGGTTTTAAATCTAGGATTTACAACCATTCCGCTTTCAATTTTAGCAAGAGTTGTATATGGAATATCAGCCTTGCGAGATAACTCTTCTTGAGTCAATCCTTTGTCTAATCTCACTTTTTGTATTGCCTTTCCGATGTCGGATCTATTCTTATCCATCAAGTATGTGCTAACAAAATAAGATAGAAATATTTTACTCTATTGTAAAGAGAATGTAAAAAACAAAGCCAACTTTCTTTGCTTACTTTCTTATTTCGGCTAGAGATAAAGAAAGTAAGTTCCAACTGCTCAAATTTTGAGGGTTTTACCTTCTAACCCTCAAAGGTTATGAAACTTAATCTACTAAATGGATTTGCCAGTCTTCAACATCTTCCTCATAATCAACTAAATCCATTAGTTCGTCATAATTTTCAATTTGAGCAAGTTCGCCATCTTCAGGAGTGGTACTTAACTCCTGCCATAGTTCACCGCCTTTTTCTAGGTGTTCAATACATTCTATTAGTGTTTTTGCTATTGGGTATTTAATGTAGTCCATTTTTATTTGTTTGATAATTTAATATTTTGCAAGGGCGGAAGCTATTAACCTCCGCCCTTAACCTGTTATACTTCTGTGAAGCACTCCTCTGCGAATAGCTGTTCAGCCTGTCCAAGATTGAATTTTGCTTTTGCTTTGTTGAGTGCTTCTTTTTCATCATTTACACCTTCAACCAGTCCGATGAAAGTTTTTTCGTTTATTTCATTAATGAATTTATACAGGTGATTTAGTATTAAGTAGTTTTTCATTTTATAAGTAGAAATAATTATTGATATAACTTAACAATTCCGTTCTTTTTTTCTTTCCGATTACATATTCAACATAATCTTGAGGCTCGTTTTTGATATATTTTGCATAATCAAATTCAATTGTTCCTGTTAGCTTGTATTGTGTGTAGATGACCGTTGCAGTTAAATCCATTCCACAACCTGACAAGGCACAAAATATTAATCCGTCAACCTCAACTGGAATCATTCCGCAATCTCTCACTTTTTTGGCATTTTCTTCTGACCATTCGCAATCATTAAAATTCCATAATGTATTCCACATAATCTCTTCATCTTCTTCTAAACTTTCGAAGTAATAGGGGTTTATTTTTTCAATCCATCTAAGCGGTAATGTTGTTATCATTGTATTTTTTGTAATAATTTAAAGTTATGAGGGTTTAACCTTGCCACCCTCTAAGGTATAATTGTTCAGTCCATTAATTCTCTAAGTGTTTTCGGTTTGAAATACATATCTCTTTCAATTGGTAAACCTAAAGCACCTTTTACGCTTTTAAGCTCTGATAGTCTGAAATATCCTATTTCTTTTTCAAAACCGTCAACCAAACCGAAAAATAAATCATCTCCGTCAAATTCTGTTGCGTACCATGTCCAGTTACTATCAGGAGTGAAAAATTTAACTATTGCAATTGCATCAAGTCCTTTTTCTTCCTATGTGTAAAGCTTTGGTAATTTTTCAAGAACCTCTTTTGTAAGTAATTTCATTTTGTTAAAGTAAAAAATTATTTAATTCTCCTAAGCTGTCCGCCTCACTAGTCAATACATAGCGGTTACTAGCTTTCAACTCAGGCTATTCAATTGTCAAAGGGCTTTTGTTTTAAGTAAGGAAGTTTTTCCCTTTCTTAAGAGAGAAAAAGCGAGCCGAAACGACCAAAGGAAGTGAAGGCAGTATAAAAAGGCGGATTTGACAAGGAGGAATTTGAGCAAAGCGAAAAGCAAATCCTTGCAAACCTGAAAGGTAGCCAATGTAAGCGATAGCTGAAATGCCACCTATCAAAGAATTTTTATGCTAGATTCTCTTGAAGAGACCAATAACATAGAATATGAAACACAGATTCAGAGCTTGAAGTTTTGGCAGAGAGAGTATAACAAACTAGAAGAACAGAAATCTAACTTAATAAAGCTTTTTACGAAAAGTAAAATCACCGAATCTCAATACGATGAAAAAAATGCAGAATTATTACTTGAACAAGAACTTGCTGAGGAGAATTTACAACAGTGCAAAGAGGCTGGAAATAAGTGGCTCGAACAAAGTAAAAACTTCGTAATTGTTGCTAATCAGGCATTTTGGACATTCCAACATGGAAACTCCGAAGATAAGAAGACACTTCTCTCAATCATCGGCTCGAACTTCATTTTAACTGATAAAAAACTAAGCTGGGAATGGAAAAAACCATTCGACCTACTTGATGTTCCAAACAAACGAACCATTTGGAGCGGGAGACGGGGTTCGAACCCGCGACCTACACATTGGCAATGTATCGTTCTAGCCAACTGAACTACTCCCGCACATGTAGTTAATATTCCTAATTATAGCATATTTTCACTCTATAGCTCAACAATACTAACTGTAAAAGAAGTGCCGAGGACCAGGATCGGACTGGTGACCCCACGATTTTCAGTCGCGTGCTCTACCAACTGAGCTACCTCGGCATTTATATTTTATTTAATGATCTAAAACTAAATAATTGCGCTAGTAATGATACCAATAATCAATTCAATAATCAAGATATAATCTTAAACTAAATTGCTACAGCGATATTTTTATCTTCAAATAATACTTATTTCCGATTATTCGAGGGATTAGAAGCATTATTAAGAGATTCCTTGATTGCTCTATAGATTCTACTAATAAAATTCTGCTTGGAAAAATTTCGTGCTCTTTGCTGAAGATTTTTTTTATCAAATCCATTAGCACTATAAACCTTATTTATCTTGTCGAGAGCAGATTGAAATGAAGCATAATCGTTATTCTCATAAGTGTAACCGATCTTTTCGTTGCTTACAATCTCTTTTGCTCCACCTTTCCCATATGCAAGAATTGGAATACCGCTTGCAAGCGCTTCTATAAACTGAATACCAAAATCCTCAACTCCACAATGAACTAAAGCTTTAGCGTGAGCAAATAGTTCGTATTTTTCCTTATCTGGTACTCTACCAAGAAACTGTATATTATCATACCCTTTAGCCATTTTTTGTAATTTTTTACGCATTGAGCCATCACCAATTATTTTCACATTACTTCCTGATTTTTTTGCGTACTCTATTAGGTTTATACCACCTTTATTTTGTTCATATGGAGCAACTGATAGTAGATAATCTTCTGTCTTATCAGAAATATAGAAATCATCCGTATATACTGGAGGATAAATAACTTGATCTGGCGAACGACGATAATATTTTTTACAGCGACCTGCTATAAACTCAGAGTTAGTAATAAGATAATCTATTCTAGATGTTGAAGTATAATCCCAGACACGAATAAAAGTAATCATTAAAGGGATAATCATTCTTTTAATCCAATTGAAATTTTGTGGACTAAAATACTCCCACATTTGATCCCAAGCATATCGCATTGGTGAGTGCATATAACATATGTGCTTCGTACTTGCTGGAGTAATAACACCCTTTGATACAGAAGCGCTTGAGCTAATAACAATATCATACTCATTTAAATTAAAAGTCTCGACAGCAGTCGGCCATAGAAAGTATGTATATCTATAATATTTTTTAATAAATGGAAATTTGTTTAAAAAAGAGTAAGTTATTTTACGATCCTTTATTAGCTCTTGGGGATAAACAGAGGTATCTCCAAACATCATAAAGAAATCGGCCTTTGGAAACATTTCTAGGAGAACCTCTACAACTTTTTCTCCACCTCTATTCTGCCATGTAAAATCATGTACTATTGCAACCTTCTTATTCTTTAGGCTTTTAAAATCTAAAGCTGATATTTCGGCATTTATACTCATAAAAAACACAAATGGATAAATAATATTAATCTGATGAGTCAAAAAATTGTAACGATATTCATAAAAAATTATTAATCTTTGTCTTCAACAACAACAAATGTTTTGTACTTTTTTTGTAAAGCTTTTTGCCCCCATGATGCCATTAGTGTACCTCCTACTAATACTAGTATCGATCCGAAAGCTATGACTCCGCCGATAACAAGGCTTTCAGTGTCAATTACATTTGTTTGTGGCGTACTACCCTGATTTGCAGGCGTCGTAGGATTAGTAATGGGCGCACTGACAACGGAATTAAATGTGACATTAGTCGGTGCAGAAGTCAAAATATTTTGAGTAGGACTACCATCTTTCATGATTACGGTTTTATAAGGCAAATCTTCGCCCGAGTATTCCCATTCAAAATCAATTTTACCCTCCTTTAAAGCTCGAAATTTTATTCGAGTAAAAACATCGGACTCTCCTTGAGTTTTATACAATGTACCTTCACCACTCTGGCAGTAACCTGTTAAGCGATATACACCATTTGTGTTATCTACAGTTTGCTGATCTGTTGGCCAATTACAAAATAAACTGGCATTTTTATCAGCCTGCACAATTTCGACCATGTCAGGATCAAAAACAAAAACTACGCGAGCCAAAGTTACACTCTCACTACCACTATTTATTTTAACATCGACAGTAAAATCTTCACCTTTTCTCACATATCCACCTATGGGATAAAAAGATAAGCTTCCAGATGCAGCAAAAGATTCCGTTACCGGCAACAGCATAAAGAAAATAAATGAAAACAATATGAAAAATATAGATAATACTTTTTTATTTACTTTCATAACTCTTAAAATTCAAAATAGTAATAATACCCTATCTATTAACAAGTTTCTGCCAAATAATTAGAGTTGTCAAAGCAGTGTTTTCCCAACTCCACTTTTTCACTTGTTCCAAACCCTTTTTCACATAATCATTTCGTAATCTTGTATCAGTATAGAATAAATTAATCGCACGAGCAATAGAGTTCGCGTCATTAGGGTCAACATAGTAACAAGAATCTCCACAATACTCTCGTATAGGCTCGATATTTGAAGCAATTACAGCTTTACCCTTAACCATTGCTTCAAGAGGAGTCAATCCGGCACCTTCATATTTTGATACAAAAGTATAAAACATAGCACCCTTTATAACATTGTCTAACTCTGCGTCATCAAGAAACCCCATGATATCAACCCTTTCTTCCATATTATTTTCGTTGATTGCTTTAATTACCGCATCAAAACCTTCAGCTTTCTTACCAACTATCTTTAATCTTAAAGGAGTATTGGATAGTGATAAAGCTTTGATAAGCATAGGATAATTTTTCCGACTTTCGAGAGAGGAAACTGATACGATATATCTTTTATCGTCATCGATAAGCTCAACTGCAGCAACTTTGGCTCCTTCATGATTCCCGTCATTAATAACTGGAGAGCCTAAGAGAGTTAATTCAATTTTTGATTCCTTGATATTATAAATCTTACTGATACGATCCTTGCTAAAAGAAGATACTGTTATAACCCTTCTTGCAACGACAGCAGAAAGCCTTGATAACGTTCTCAGAAAACTATCTTTTATCTTCCTGAAGTAATATAGATCCCATCTTGCTGCATCATGTATTGTAACAGTGTCAATTGTCGGATTTATTAAGGGACAAACTGTGTTTGTGCTATGAAGAATATCGACCCCAGTAAGCAATACATAAATAGGTAGCAATAACTGTTCACTTAAACGACGCAAAACTAAATTGCCGGTGATCGGTATTGAGATAACTTTACAATTGCGATGATTAACTGAGCTACTAATATATCTAGTCCAAGAATCAACACTTTTAGCTGGTACAAAAAGAAAATACCTGTTTTTATTGTCAATATTTAATAGTGCCTTTATTAGCTCTGAAGCATATCGACCAGTACCTGATTTTAAAGGAGATTCTCCAAGAAGGTTTATCCCTATCTTCATATTTAATTTATAACAGATATGTTGTGATTATTCAAACTTTAGATTATCATATCACCATGGAAGAACTATACAAACACATTATACTTGCAATAATACAGGCTGTAACCGAATTATTACCAATTTCAAGCTCTGGACACTTACTAGTTGCGGGAGAAATACTAGACATAGATGTAAATCAAAGCTATATGATCTATTTACACTTCTGGACAGCCTTAGCAATAATCATTATATATTTTAAGAAGCTAATTTCCTTCATAATTAATAAAGAAGATCGAAAGAAAATATTATGGATCATTGTTGGTATCATACCTGCAGGCTTAGCGGGATTTCTTTTTGATGATATTATCGAACAAGTACTTTACAGACCTGCAGTAGTTTTAATATCGATGTTTATCTGGGGAGTCGTTATGGTTTTACTTGATAGTGAAAAGCTACCCTTTCTCAATAAAGAAAATTTTATCAATAAGCTCACAAACCCTGAAGAGAAACCCAGCTTCAAAAAAGTTTTATTGGTTGGAGTTGCACAAGTTATTGCCTTAATACCTGGAACCTCACGATCAGGAATATCCATTATCGCAGGTAGAATACAGAAATTAAACATTAAGGATGCGATTGACTGGGCATTTATACTTGGAATCCCTGTAACAATAGGCCCATTTCTCATTGACCTAGTAAAAGGCGACATTATAATGTCTGAATTCTTTAGTACAGATATTTTAATAATAGGTTTTACTACATTGGTATTCGGACTAATCTCTATGTTTATTATTCGCAAGCTAATAAACTCAAAGTTTCTCAAAATCTTCGGTATCTATAGAATAATAGCTTCAATCATATTAAGTATTCTTTTTATTGTACTTCTCTAAATAAATTCTGAACTTTCTTTGGTATCTTTGATACTCTATTAAAGTATTGTTTTTTGGCCTTGGCACCATGCAATACATAAATAACGATCTTATACCATGACTACCCAAGCTCATAATACAAATAACCGTAATCACGATAGGTAAACTTCAATGTCTAGAAAAGTGCATAGAAATAGATCAGATAATAATATGGAGATAGTGAAATTAAATCGCTCTGCGTAAACTGATTCCTGTCATACTTGCAGGTGGCGTTATCCCAAGCATATCGAGAATTGTTGGAGCGACATCAGCTAAAATACCTGTACTTACAGCCTTAGGTCCAGTACCAATTTTTTGATAGTTAGCGGACGAATCACCTTTTAACTGATCCTTACTTTCTACAAGGATAAATGGCACAGGATTATTTGTATGTGCTGTATCAATCTGTTTTGTCAGTCTGTTTATCATAGTCTCGCAGTTACCGTGATCTGCAATCACAATACATGCTCCGCCAAGCTCGATAGTTTTTTCCACAATTCTTTTCGTGCAATCATTAACAAATTCGTTTGCCTCGATAGTCTTCTGTAAATCACCGGTATGGCCTACCATATCAGGATTAGCAAGATTTGCAACAATCAGCGAGTAATTAAAGACATCATTTCGATCTAAAGCATATACTACCTGATCCGTAACAATTTCAGCTGACATTTCAGGAACTTCAGCATAATCAAACACTTTTGGAGAAGGAACATTCTGCCTTCTCTCACCTTCAAATGCTTTTTCGATACCAGCATTAAAGAAGTATGTGACATGGGCATATTTTTCTGTTTCACTTACATGTAACTGTTTCAAACCTGCCTCTGAAATAACTTGAGCGAGACAATTTTCGATTTTCTTTGGAGGGAATATTATATGAGTATTAAGATCAGATTCATAACCAGTCATAGTCACAAAAAAAAGATTTTTGGGAAGGTTTACCCTCTCAAAATATGGAAAATCATCAGAAACAAATACACGTGTTAGTTGTCTAGCCCTATCCTCTCGGAAATTATAGAAAATAACAACATCATCATTCTCTATAGCTCCGACTGGAGAGCCATCATCATTCTGAAGAGTCGTAGGCACAAAAATTTGATCATTTTCTGCACCAGAATATGCTGTCTGCAGAATGGCGAATGCATCTTTTGCACTTCTTTTACCGGCGCCGACCATGGCTTCATAGGCAAGTTGAGTCCTTTCCCATCGATTATCTCGATCCATTGCATAGAATCGTCCTATCATAGATGCAAGCTTACCAATACCTAACTCTTTGAACTCCTGGACTAATTTACTTACATAAAAATAGCCGTCTGTCATGCCAGTATCTCTACCATCTAGAAAAGCGTGGACACAAGGATCAACACCCCTAGCTTTGCATATTTTCATTAATTCAAGAAGATGCTCAATATGACCATGTACTCCACCCGCGCTAAGTATTCCAATTAAATGCAATTTAGATTTACGCTTAATAACTTCATCGAAGGCTTTCTTAATATTTTCTAAATCTGCGAATTTACCCGTTACGATAGCCTCATTGATCTGAGGAAGACTTTGTTTGACTACCTGCCCAGCTCCGATATTTAGGTGACCAACCTCAGAGTTACCTGGTTCTTCCTGTGGTAAACCGACAAATGTTCCCGAAGCTTCAATTAATGTAGAAGTTCCATTAGTCCAGATTTTATCTAGAAAAGGTGTTTTTGCCTGTATTACAGCATTACCAAAACTATCCGGGTGGACTCCAAAACCATCAAGTATAAGCAATGTTAATAATTTTTTTGTCGAGACATTACCATTATTATGTGTTAAATTGGTGCTGAGATTTTTCTCAACAATGTTGCCGAGATTATTTTTCTTTTTCTTTTTGCCAAGTAGCCAATCAATCATAGTTAATATATAATAATACACTAATGGAAACAGTAAGCAAAGATGAATTACAACAATTGAAGAAAAATATCGATGAGGCAATATCTCAGATTAATATTGAAAAACTGATCTCTCGAAAAGGTGAATTAGAGACTGAGACTTTAGATGAAAATTTTTGGTCTAATCAATCCCAAGCAAAGAGTATTACCTCAGAAATAGATTCTATTAATGAAATTTTGACCGAAGCAGATTATCTTTCAAAAACCATAGTAGCAATAATTGAGTTTTATGATGCAGATCCAGCATCTGTCCAATCAGAATATAATCAACTAAATTTGAAATATACAGAATTTGAGAAGTACCGATTTCTTTCTGGAAAATATGATCGATCCGGAGCTATTGTTTCTATCCATTCGGGACAAGGTGGTACAGAAGCTAATGATTGGGCGCAAATGTTACTTAGAATGTACACTAATTATTTTGATAAAAAAGCTTGGACCCACGAGGTGATTCATATGGTAAACGGCACTGAAACTGGTATTTCTACTGTTACTGTAAAAGTAATCGGAGAATTTGTATTCGGATTATTAAAATTTGAACAAGGCACTCACCGATTGATTAGATTATCACCATTCAACTCTCAAAATCTAAGACAGACATCATTTGCTGGTGTAGAAGTAATGCCAATTATTGATAATGAAACTGAAATAGATATTCCAGAGAGCGACATAGAGTTCAAAGCCGTAAGATCAAGTGGTCCAGGAGGACAGAATGTAAATAAAACATCATCAGCAGTACAAATACGACATATACCGACAGGTATTTCAGTCCACTCCTCTGAAGAAAGAAGTCAGTCTCAAAACAGAGAAAATGCAATGCAAATACTTAAAGCAAAATTATGGCAGATTGAAGAGCAAAAAAGAGCAGATGAAATATCCCGAATAAAAGGTACACACAAAATTGCTGGTTGGGGAAATCAGATCCGTAACTACATACTCCATCCATATAAATTAGTTAAAGATTTGAGGACTGGTATAGAATCAACAAATCCTGAATCTGTCCTTGATGGTGAGCTTGACAAATTCATAGATGCGCAAGTTAGATTAAATGATGTTAGACAATAGCAATAATTCTGGAAATGCCTTCTAAATACACATTTCTATGCACAGCCAGCTATTTGATAATATTTGTGTAATATAGTAAAGTATACTGATACAGCGAATCGAAATAAAATTAATATTAAATAATTAAATGGTCCTATTTGATAAAGTTACTAAAGTTTATAAGGGTGATATTGTAGCACTCGATAATGTTACATTTACTCTCGACCCAAAAGAGTTTGTTTTTGTAGTTGGCCCATCCGGAGCAGGTAAATCCACAGTCATAAGACTATTGATCCGCCAAGAATTACCATCTGATGGAGAAATTGTATTTGAAGATGTAGATGTTACAAAAATCCCAAGAAGGTTACTTTCTGTATATCGCCAACAGCTTGGAGTGGTATTTCAGGATCTGAAACTTATTCCTTCCAAAACAGTCAGACAAAATGTTCGTTTTGCTCTTGAGATACTAAACAAACCTAAAAATATTTCAGATGAAACCACAGATTTCCTACTAGAAAAAGTTGGTTTACAAGACAGAGCAAATCTTTTTCCTGATGAGCTTTCCGGAGGTGAGAAGCAACGTGTGGGTATTGCTCGAGCACTTGCCAATGATCCAAAGCTCCTAATCGCTGACGAGCCTACTGGAAACTTAGATCCAATTACATCCATGGGTATTCTGGAATTATTGAATGCAATTAATCAATCTGGTACTACACTGATTGTAGTAACTCATGATAAAAAAATTGTCGATTCGATGCAGACAAGAGTATTACACATGGAAAAAGGTAAAATCATTAGTGATCACAAAGGTGGTTATGACGACCTTTCATAGAAATTAATTTTATTCTGAACAAAAATGGCAAGGATTGTAAGTATAATTGAAACCACAAAAAGTAATATTAAACACAACCGATGGCTTGCTGCATCAACAATAGCCGTCATTACTATCGTTTTTACAATTGCAACTTTTTTTATTTTAACTGCAGTAGTATCTCAGAAATTAGTTGCATATTATGAAAAACGAGCTCAGCTTATTATCTATTTTCAAAAAGCTACTGATGAAGAATCAATCTTGGCTTTAAAGGAGCGTCTTAACGATCCAAAGAAAGTAGAATCTATAACCTATGTTTCAGAAGCCGACGCAGTACAAAAATATGCAGAATACTTTGAGGAAAATCCTGATCTTATTGAATCTATTACAGTCGGCACATTACCTGCAAGTTTAGAGATTAGGGCAAAAAGCATCGATGATCTTAAATCATTAATGACTTATGTTACGGAAGAAAAGAAAGTAAATAATTCTATCGAAGATGTTTGGTACTTTAAAGATGTAGTTGATAGAATTCAAACCATTTCTAAAGCAATTAATTATGGCAGTATTGTCTTAATTAGTTCACTGGGGTTAATTACTTTCTTCTTAATTATGATAACAATAGGATTTAATATTCGTTCACATAAAGATGAGATCGAGATAATGCACCTAGTTGGTAGTGAAGATAGCTTTATTAAAGCTCCGTTTATTACAGAGGGAGCAATTTATGGACTAGTTGGAGGATTAATTTCTTCAGCAATTATTTTAATCCCTTGGTACATAGTATTAAGGATGTGGGGAGATACAGAAACATTCCAATTTATATTTAATGAAGCAAATAATATTGGATTAGTTGCACTTGTGAAACCCAATATTCTATATATTCTAGGATTGATTGGAATTGAAGTTCTTACAGGCGTATTTTTAGGTTCAATCGGCAGTTCTTTCGCTGTAATTAAATATCTTAACGTTAAAGAGAAATAATGTTAAATAATGCATTAATTCAAAAATTATCGTTTGTTTTTATCGCACTTTTTTGTGCCATAAGTATAGTCTTGGCGTTTTCCTTTAAGTCTTATGCCTATGAAACCTCGTGTCCTGAAGGGATGTCGGACCAAGATTGTCTTAATTATCTCCGCGATCAGGCCCAACAGATCGGTCAAGCAGCTTCTTCCGTAGAAGATCAACTCAGTCAGGAAAAATTCGAGCAATTAAATATCACGCAACAGATCAATTATCTTAACTCACAGATTACTTCTCGTGAACAAAACCTCAGTGCGATGGAACTTGATCTTGCAGCTAAAAACATAGAAATTAAAATGCTTAACAAAGATATTGAAAAGCTTCAGGACAACATTGATGTTGCTAATCAAGAAATCGATCGTCTTAATGAAATTATTGATAAAAGACTTACCTTCACATATAAATTTGGAAGGATGGATCTATTTGAAATAGTATTATATTCCGGTGATGTCGATACTATTTTCAGAAAGTTAAAATATTTGACCGAAACCAGAAAGAAAGATAAAGAAGCACTAGTTGAGCTTAATTATCAAAAAACTATATTAGCAGAACAGCAGGATTCTTTAAATCGCAAGATTTCTGAAATTGAACAAATGCGAGTTGATATTACAGCACAAAAAACCGAGATATATAATGAAAAAGCTACTCTAGATACTCAGCGAGCTCAATATGAAGTACTCGTTGCCGAATCAAGAGCAAGAGAATCAGCTTATCAGGATCAACTGAATGCTTTATATGCGCAACAAAATGAAATTGATCGTCAAACAACAGAAATGATTATGCGTATGTTTCATGAAGGTCAACTTGCAAACGGAACTCGTGTAGAACAAGGCCAAATAATTGGTTTTCAAGGTCATACTGGTTGTTCATATGGTTCTCACCTACATTATGGCATAATTTCTCCCGGTAGCGATTATAATTGGTACACAACCGAGAGTCCATTTAATGGACATGTTTCATTAAGTGGTAATTTCGTCGTTTCTAATGCTGGTTCTGCACCTTTGGATAGCGGTTACCTTACTCAAGGACCTCATTCAGGTCAATTTCTTGATATTGTCAGTCTTTCTGCTGGGAATCAATCTTACCAGACTTACGGTTACTGTTGGAATAGTCCCACTGAGAATCAGTGTTATTGGTTAAATTATGGAGATTTACAATGTGATCCTTACACGCAAGGATGGTTTCCATTACAAGGTGAGGGTGCTCCAGTTTATGCTCTCTACTCTGGTGTAGTAAGCTACGGCGTAGAAAGTTGGGGAGGTGCAAAATTTGCCCTTATTGTTCATGACAATGGATATAAAAGTATTTATGTTCATCTGAGGTAATAATATTCACATCGCTTTTAGCTTTTGGTCGATATTTATTGCATTTTCAAATCTTGGCTTCAAGTCGATATTTTTATTAATTCAAATGTCAAGTATGTTTCATAAATAATTCATATTGATTTAATTATTGTGAGATATACTTTATTTATGCAGGAGTCAAAGAATACTTTTAAATACACTATTAAGCTAATGTTTCTTGTAACTTCTACTATATTCTTCTTCTCTTTACTATCGTTCAGGATTAATGCTCAATCAAATGTGGATGAGTGTGAGCAAACCAATGTGATTATCACAGAGGTACTTATTAATCCTGAGGGCGAAGATTTAGGTAAAGAGTGGATTGAAATATACAATAATAGTGAAAAGGAAATTAATCTTAAAGGTATGAAGGTATTCGTTGCTGGGACACAGTATAAAATGGTTAAGGAAGTCGATGATGATTTCATTCTGGATAAGGGTCAATATGCTCTTATCTGTGAGAGTGAAGTAGAGAACTGTGATATTTATACTGCTAAAATTGGGATGCAAAACGGTGGAAATGCTACAGATGCGATAAGAATTAACAAAATAGACTCCTGCATATTTGACACTTTTCTCTATGACTCACCTAATACTAATAATCTTACTAACGATTTAGGTCTTGTTGCGTCAGAGAATGAATTGTTTTCTGATACTCCAGAGAATATTTCTATCTGCAGAAATAATCTTATTGACACTAATAATAGTCAGAATGATTTCAGCATTTGTAATGAAATAACACCAGGTAAAGAGAATACTATTGATTACTCAGGCTATTTGATGTTTTCTGAAATTTTACAGCATGAAAACTTAATCGAGATGATTGCACTAAAGAACTCTAATTATTCCAACTGGTATATTTATGATTTACAAAATAATAAAAAATATTATTTTGATGACAATCTCGGTTATCCACTGTTTACGATAGCCATAGATGAATACATCGAGAACAATACTTATGAACTTCACTCACCTGACAACAAAATTTACGATATTGCACACATTGGTAAAATGCTCGAAGAATCCTCATTATGTCGCCTTGAAAACACAATTTATTCACATTTTATATTGTGCAAACCCACAAACAACTCAAGCAATAGTCCATACATTGGTACACCAGAAAAATTGAATATTTTTATGCAAAGTCCTGAGAACACATTAAAATTTGTGCAATCATGCTTTATTGCGGATGGCGATGAGATAATACTATTTGACGATCAAAATTCTTTCTTATTTTCAAAAGAAAGTTTCAACGATAAATGCAATACTTCATCATCATTTGAATGCAATATTATTAATGAGATAAAAGGGCATTTAAACGGACTGTCTTTCGATCAGATTATATCCTCAATTAATAACAACTGCTATTCCTTTACAGGATTCAAAATAAATAATCAATTATTTATAGAAAACATTGTAAAAACAATAACACCGAGCTTCAATTTACGAAATTTACTAAGAAACGATAACCAAGAGGAGTCAGTACGAAATCATTTTATTATTAACAAAAAGTTACAATATGTTGGAAATAATAGACTACTTTCAGACGAAGATAAACAATCATATGTAATATCTTCAAGTAATACATTAGTGCTAGGTCAATACAATGTAACTGGTATTACAGCAAGATTTAGCATTGACAGTCTTGGTAATCAAGTAAATTACCTTATTTTACTCAACTCGGATCAGGTAATATTGCCAAAAGTACTTGCTAATTCGTCGTTTTCTTATTATCCATTAACTAAATTCTTCAATCAAATTCATCGTAAGCTAGATTCAATTATATGGTTATTACACATATGGAAAAATTTCTAATTTTCTGATATTATCAGAGCTACATGCCCAATTTATTTAAGTAGGAAAATTTATGAAAATCGGAGATTTATTAGCAAAAGTTACAAATGTTACAAAATCAAAAACATTTAAAAACATCATTTTTTTTATTGGTTGGCTTATTCTTTTCACAGGAATATTCGCCGGAGTTGATTTATTTTTTCAATACTTAAACAATGATCGCAGTATAGCTGTCGTAAATGGTACTATGATTCCCCGCAAAGAGTATTATAAAGCTACTGATCTTTCATACGGACCAGTTATCGTCAATTCGTTAATTACTCAGGAAATCGTACAACAGGAGGCCGCAAAGCAGAATATTACAATTTCAGATCAAGAAGTCGATGATATCATTACACAGTATGCTGAACAATTAGGCGGTCAAGAGAACCTAGAAGCAAGTCTTGAACTTTACAATACAAACTTAGATCAATTACGAGAAGATATAAAGTTACAAAAAATTACTATGAAACTTTATGAGCAATCAATTAATCCCACAGAAGACGTTTTAAAAGCTTTCTTTGAGGAAAACAAAGTTGCCTTCTACGGTGAAGGTACAACCGCGACATACGAAGAGAAATCACAAGAAATAAGAGATGCTTATATAGCAACAGAATATACCGCAAATGAAGCTCAATGGTTACAGGAGATGCAGAATCAATATCGTATTCAGAATAACCTTACATCTAAGCCCGAATATAGCTTATTTGGATCAATCAAGAATATTATTAATAATCTTAAGAAGGATATTGTCGAAGAAACTACAATTTAGAGATATAAACTCCAATTATATTACTCTTTGTTGAAATTGTATTAAGTCAGAGCTGTCAACTACTTAATATCAGCTTGTACAAGCCTAGTATTATTATTAATTAGCTTTATTATTGAATAATACTTGAGTAGTATTTAGTAACTATTTCTGATCGTCCAGATCATGATTTTCAACAATATCTCTGCTTAATCAGTATAGCCCCAAAAACACGCCATCAAATCACACATCTAATAGCAAATGGCAATATCTATCAAATAGCGCTCCCTGATAAGACTATATTTCGAAAAGGCTAAATTTCATCATCTGGCTCGACAAGTCCATAAAGACCATTTGACATCTTGTAAATCATGGATATCTTCGAAGTCTTGGAACTCTTAAAGAGTAATTGATTCTTACCAGATAACTCCATTAATTCAATTGCTTCAGCCTCTTCGAGAGGACGCATTTCTTGCATTTTTGAGCGCTTTGCAATTTTCGGAACATAATCTGAATAATTATCTACTTCTGAGCTTTCTGCAATTTCTTCAGCTGTTATCGGATCATCGCTGACTGTCCAAGGATTTGTTCCCTCCCACTGATTCAATTTGTCAAAATATCTTTTAATCCTTCTGCCTAAAATATCTGTAGCTGTATCGATTATTGCATACATGTTATCACCTGTTTCATCAACATGCACAAAGCTATTTGGTACTTTCACATTGATATCGATTTTAAAGTCTGTCTGAGTACCGCGATTGGAACTGTAATCAATAAAATTCACATCACATGAATTTACTTTCCTCAAAAACGTTTCAAATTTCGTCATTTTTTCTATAAAATATTTTTTGATGGCATCACTTGGTTCCATACCATTAAATGTGAACTTTATTTCTTCAATTTGCATACAGGATAATAAAAAAATTTACATAATGAAATCGAGATAGTATGAAAGTTTTTATCTGACCTCATTTATATCTTATCAAAATCTACCAGCGATATCAAATCCGCACTTTTTGCATAACAAATGATTCTGAGTATCAGTAGTAGCTTTCTGAGAATCGCGTAATATTTTCTTGCCGATATTCTTCGCTTTTTTCCCTCTCAAAATAACGCTCTTATCAATACCAGACTTTTCATACGAATACTCTTTTCTGCTATCTAAAAGAGTATTTTCATAGATAACTTTTCCAACAAGGTATTTTCGTTCAATTATCAGTAAGTGACAATCAGGACAATATGTATTAGAAGGTTCACTATCATTACCTGTGTAAATAAACTTAAGACCTATCTCTTGTGCAATCTCTTGAGCTTTCCTAAGTTTTTTACTTGGAGTGATAGACTTATCAAGCATACGATATTCAGGAGTAAAAGCTGTAAAGTGTAACGGAATATTTGAAGAAATGTTGTTAACAAATGAAGCTATTTTCTTAATTTCAAGTTCAGTATCGTTCTCACCGGGTATTAGTAAAGTAGTTACTTCAACCCAAATATTGTTTTCATAGCAAAGTCGGATGTTATTTTTCACTACCTCTAAATTTCCCTCGCAATGTCGCTTATAGAATTTCTCACTGTACGATTTTAGATCAATATTTATTGCATCAAGATAAGGAGAAAATATATTAAATGACTGTAAGGAGAAATATCCATTCGAAACCCAAACATTTTTTATATTATTCTTTCTGGCTAGTTTCATGATTGGCAAGTATGTATCAAGCATTATTGTCGGTTCGTTGTATGTATAAGCAATACTTTCTAAACCAAGTGATTTACATTGTTCTATAACTTCATCAGGTTTAAGATCATATCCAGAATCTTCAATAAGAGCATTTGTCTCTTCTCGATTATGTTCTTTCACATAAATACTTGGAAATTGTGCAGTATCCCAGTTAATACAATAGGGACATCTAAAATTACAGCCTAATCCGGAAATTGATAATATTTTTGAGCCAGGGAAAAAATGAAATAGTGGTTTCTTCTCGATAGGATCTACAGCTATATGTATTATCTTTCCACTATTTAATACGTTTAACTTTCCGTCTATGTTAATTCGGAGACCGCATTTACCGACAGAGCCTTCAGGAATATTGCAATAATGTGAGCATGTATTACAAATTACATTTCCATTAATAGCTTTTGAATATAATATTGATTCTTTCATATCCCGAAATAGAACTAAAAATAACACTAAGCTAATTAATTAGTAGATTATTGCTTTATAAGTTCTTATCGTAATTTTCTCAGTTTGCCAAATATCTTGTGGCAAGCCAGCCTTGAGGCAAAGACTAGTTAGGAAATCAGCTACTTTTGGTAGTTCTTCCCATACAGAAGGAAGGTATGTTGCAGTTAAGCCGTCATGTTCGACGATTACACCTGGTTTATCTTTCTCTAAAAATGCTATTAATTCGTCAATGTTTTCATAATTGAATCTTCTAGGTTTTGTAAGGATAGATACTTCTAGTTCAATTTCACTTAATTCTTCAGCCAATACTGGAGGAAATCTTGGATCAAAAAAAGCTGCAGCAACAGCATTGTCCACTATTGATAAGTAAACCTTATCATTTCCCTCAATATTTCCTATACAGCCACGCAATTTATTAAATTTCTTTAAGGTTACAAAAACACCATTCTCTTTTAAAAATAGCTCTTCAGTATACTCTTTGGCATCAGGGATATATTTATCACCATGCTCTAAATAATGCCTTATCGCTCTCCAAGCAAGTCCTACAACCTTTTCTGGTATATTATCCATATACTTAATTATACCATTTTTTACCTTAAATTGGTATTCAACTAAAAGCAAGCCAGATAGATAAATAACTTCTAAAAGATTATATCAAAAGCATAATTAAAGCCATCAGCTCTAAAATTTATATATAACCACGCGCTGATTTTTACGACTTTGCGTCACCATTACAATCCTTGCGATATTCTGTAAAAATTACCCCATTCACATTCCAAAATGAATATTTCGCAATTTCATTATAACTTTCGTGCCAAAGTAAATAAATCAAAAAGTGCATGGGTAGTCATGGAGAAATATAATTGGAACGCAATATGTTCGGTGGCATACCTAAAAAAAAATATTGAGAATGATTTTTTAGAAATACAGAATACTTCCGTACCCCACTACTCTTTCCATATCTCCTGATATGGTACCAGAATTCGCATAACCAATTAATCTCGAATCCCAGTTCTTTTGTAAAGCTATCTGGACCAAAATGTTAACCGCATACAGACCGCAGGCTTCAATATCTCCTTGATAATTAACCTTACTAGCTTCTTCGATATCATCAGTTTGATTATTGAGTATAGCTTTTATCGTACTTTGATCTTTCTTTAAAGCAACTTCATTTGGATAATAGTGTGACAAATCTGTACTTACGACAAGCAGATCATTTTCACCGATTAACGGGATTAATTCATTAGCAAGGATCCGCGGGCTATTAGCTCCAACTAATATTGGCAATATTTTAGTATTTTCACTCAAGACTGTTTGGATAAAAGGTAATTGCACCTCAAGGGCGTGTTCATTATCATGTATCGTATTATTAATTGAAAAGATATCGGGATTATCTTTAGCAAGATCCACTGTTCTCGGTGATTGTTCCATCGTCCCCAAGGGTGTATCCCAACCTTGATAATCGGAAATAACTAAATTGCCTACTCTTGAACTGTGTGAAACGCCTAAAATAAATACTTCATCATAAAGGTTATTTTTTAAATATGAATATGCGCATCCTGCTACTCCACCTGAATAAATATATCCTGCATGCGGAACAATTATTGCCTTTGGCCTTATATCTTTCGTAGGTAATGTAATTAACTGTCCATCCGGAGTATTAGCATAAATTTGATTACTTTCTGGAGTAAGATATTTCTCTATGTTAAGTCGAAGCTCATTTTGATCTGAGGGATAAAATTTACCTGCATAATTTGCATATCGATTAGACATACTTTTTCCAGTTAAAATTTATTAATTCTCGAACTCTCGTACTCTAATGTGTACTCTCAAAAAGTAATGCTTCTCGAATATTCTGATATATTTGACGAAAGAAGCTTCTTACTTGCTGTTTTTACGACTTACCAAAAAGTAAATACCGTAAATAATAAATATTATTGCAACGACAGAGCCAAAGACTATTAATATATTTGTATCAATGCTAAATGTTGATGCCTCTTCATATATTGGATCTGTTACGCTATATCGAGAGATTAATAAATCAATAATCGGAGTATCACCATTTACAATCTCATTAGTTTTTTCAGGGTCATTATACGATATGACTGTCATCGGGATATATCTATCCGTTTCAGCAATACTATTGTTATCATAAATCTTCGTAAATTCTTCATAAGCTGTCTTATCTTTTGCGATATCCTTGATTAATACATTTTCAGTAAGATTGTTGAGTTTTACAAACTCTTCGACTTTTTCACAGTGAGGACATCCTGTTTGTGTATATATAATCGTTTTATCTAAAGGTGCTGATATTACCTGAACTTCTGGTTCTTCAATTACATCTTGATTAACAATGTCAGTTTGAACTTCTTGAGCATTGACATATCCTTTGCTACTAAAGCTAAAAAATGATATTACCGTTAAACCGAGAATTGGAATTACACTCAAAAAAAGATATAAAGATGACAGATATATTTTCTTGCTATGCATATTATGAAATGTTGTATAATATTTTAAGTAATTTGATTTTACACAAAAAATGGAAAAAATTAAAGTGGCTGTTATAGGAGGTGGTTCTGGTTCACACGCAGTTTTAAATGGTATCAAAATCTATCCTGATATATCTATTTCTGCTATTGTCGCAATGACAGACGATGGTGGAAGTAATGAAACTGTGCGAGACGAGTTCGGATTATTGCCACTAAGCGATATTCGAAAATCAATTATCGGTCTTGCCGATGATGATAAAGACGATATTCTACGAGAATTATTTATGTATCGTTTTTACAAAGGGCAAGGCTTTTCAGGCCACACACTTGGAAATATTATTATGATGGCACTTTCTGACATTACGGGCTCAGAAGTTTCTGCAATAAACGCAACTCTTAAATTATTTGATATTGAAAATCGAGTCATCCCAGTTACAACTGATAAAGTAAAATTAGGTGCTCAATACGATAATGGGAAAAAAATAATAGGAGAACATTTAATTGGTGAAAATGAAAGTAACGACAAATCGAAAATTACAAAATTGTTCCTACATCCTAAAGCTAAAGCTAATAAAGATGCAGTAAATGCAATACTTGAAGCTGATTATATTATTATTGGACCTGGAGACCTTTACACAACTACGCTTGCAAATGTAATCGTAGATGGTATCCCGCAGGCATTGTCAAAAACGAAAGCCCAAATCATTCTTATTACTAATATTATGACTAAAATGGGAGAAACTCACTGGATGAAAATGAGCGATTTTGTTAAGGAAGTAACAAAATATGCTAAAAGAAAGCCAGATATTGTAATATGTCACGATGGGATTTTACCAAAAGATATTTTAAAGCGATACGAAAAAGAATATGCTTATCCTATCCAGAACGACATAGCTGATGACAAAGATTATCTTGTATTAACTGGTGATATTATCGCTAGAGATCCAATACAAAAAGTTAAAGGTGATAAATTAAAACGAAGCCTGATTAGACACGATTCTTACAAACTTGGATATATCTTGTACGGTATTTTTAAAAAGTTTGAATTCTAGATTAATTTATAACTTGAATTCGGTGCCTTATTGAAGGTGAATTATTGCTACTATTTTGTTTCTATCGGTTGCATTTTTTTGATTACGCAAGTATAATATGAAAGTTCTTTACACAAGACACGCGCTGTAATCCGCGATAGCTCAATGGTAGAGCGACCGGCTGTTAACCGGTTGGTTCCAGGTTCGAATCCTGGTCGCGGAGTTTTTTTTATTCAATCTTTGTATTTTCATTTATATCTGCCTTTTTAGTTATATATTCTCAAAATAATTTTAGAAGCTAAAATAATGGCATCAAATAAAACAGAATTTCAAGGATACTTATTGGTATTTTTTTCGACAATTATCTATGGGATTTACGGAATATTCACGAGATTAATTAATGGATATTTTCAATCATTTACTACTTCATTTATCAGAGAGGGTTTAACTGTATTATTTAGCCTAGTACTTATACTAATTGGGATTGTTAAATGGAAGAAAATCCAAAGAAGCGATATTAAATGGTTGATTGTGATGGGAATCATATCGACTATGGGGAATTTTTCATTATATAATGCTTATTCACTTTTACCTGTTGGTATAGCATCTTTTCTTAGTTATTCCCTAACTATAATCGGATCGGTAGTATTCGGTATTATTTTTTTCAAAGAGAAGATAGGCAGGTTAGGCATATTCGCGATATTTCTTTCTATCGCAGGAATTTTATTAACTTCACTTGGAAGCCTAGGGAATTTTAATGTAATAGGAGCTTTATTCAGTATCGGCTTTGGTATATTCATTTCACTTTACGCCGTTATAGCAAAGAAAATCTCAGGAAGTTATGACTCCGTACAGATCTATATGTTAGTATGCTTAATTACTTCACCACTCAGTTTTATCCTGTCTTTGATTTTCAAAGAAAATATACCCGCATTTGAGTTCAATAGTTCTTGGATGTGGATTGTATTATTTGCTATTTCTGCTTTAGTAGCAAATATGTTGTATATCAAAGGATTTAGTTATAAAATAAATGTATCGATAGCCGGGATAATTTGTACAACTGAAAGTGTTGTTGCTGTTATCGCGGGTTATTTGATTTATAGTGAGGTTATTACATTTACCACTTTAATTGGTTGTATTTTAATTACTTTTGCAGCCGTATTACCTCACTTCCCTACTTTATTTAAGATTAAATCTTAATATGCCACCTCAAGGAGAAGTTTTCGTACCCAAAAGCATTTCTTATCCTGATCGAACAGTTAAAACGGCAACAGAGACCCAATCAGTTGCTCATGCATTATTTTCTGAACCTGATAAACAACGAATTACTGTAGCTTCCCTATTTGAACCTAAAACACCTCAATTTGGACTATTATCTGGTTTCCTTCCTTGGATAAAAATTGGAGATTTACAGGATTTAGAATTGACCCATGCTATTAGTACAGATGGGAAAAAAAATCATTTTTTACTCGCTTCAACAATTAATCTAAATGCTACTACAAAAGGTTTGGCAAGAAAAGCACAAGTAAATTCAAATTCTTTATTCTACCAAAGTTGTAGTGCGATAGTTACAGATGTTCGAAAAGTGAATTCATTAAGAACATTTACAAATGTAAAAGGTTTTTATTATGTCGGAGACAAAAATTACAGATTATTTATAGCATATCCCAGTCATCTACCCATAATAATTAATGATGTAAAACATCATATGATGTTTAAAATTGGATTATCTATACCAGGGGAAGAAGCTGAATTGTTTTCGCTGTTTGGAGGCATGAGCATTTCTGCCGCAAGACAAAAAGCAAAGAAATAAACCATGACAAAAGAAAATAAGAAACAAAAAAATATAAAATTACCGTTGTATGCCACGAAGGTTAAGGCAGGATTTCCAAGTCCGGCTGACGAAGAAATCGAAAAGAAGCTAGATCTCAACGAATACATTATCGAACACCCCAATTCGACATTTTATGTAAAAGTAACTGGCGATTCCATGCGAGGTGCAGGCATATTTCCTGATGATATAATCGTGATTGATAGATCTAAAGAAGCTTGCGACAAAAGTATAATTTTAGCGATAGTCGATGGAGAATTTACCGTAAAGCGATTACGCAAAAGTGATAAAAGAATATATTTACAACCAGAGAATACCGATTACGAAATAATCGAAATCCGCGAAGGTACAGATTTTGAAGTCTGGGGAGTTGTAACTTATGTCATACATAAACCAAAATAATCGTTTATGGTATGCCACCAACCAACTTGCGTTCCTTTAATATTTATCCATGACTACCCAATCAATACTTTGTAATATAATCACTAACACGATATAAATATACTCAATACTATTAAAAGATAACGTATAAAAAAATGTACCCACAAAAAATAGAAGGCATAACAAAACCGAATAAATACATCGCAGTCATAGATTGTAACAATTTCTTTGTTTCTTGCGAGAGGGTCTTTAGGCCAGAATTACGCAATAAACCAACAATAGTATTATCAAACAATGATGGTTGCGTAGTTGCTCGTTCAAATGAAGTAAAGGCATTGGGGATAAAAATGGGTACACCACTTTTTAAAATTAAGGATTTAGTCAAAGAGCATAATATCGCAATATTCTCCTCAAATTTTGAACTTTATGGTGATCTCTCACATAGAGTGATGAGCATAATTAAAAACAAAGTCCAAAATTATGAGATCTATTCGATAGATGAATGCTTTATTGATTTGACCGATATCTATCAAAGCGATAAATCTGAATTTTCACGCGACCTTGTCAGAACTATAAAAACGAGCACTGGGATACCTGTAAGTATTGGTATAGCACCGACAAAGACATTAGCGAAAATCTGTACAAAAGTAGCCAAAAAAAATATTGATCTCCACGGAGTATGCAACTGGTATGACCAAGATTTTGATTCCAAGAAGAATATACTAATTAATAGTGAAGTTGGAGACATATGGGGTATTGGGAGAGCTAATACGCCTAAATTGCAACTCCAAGGTGTTAGAACTGCTTATGATTTCGCTATGATGGATCGCAAATCTGTCAAAAAGCAATTTACGATTATGGGAGAAAGGACATGGTTGGAATTAAATGAGATCCCAAGTATAAAATTAGCTGATAACCCAGAGCCAAAGAAATCGATAGCATCAACTCGATCCTTTGGAGAAGATGTTACAACATTGGAGCAACTACAGAAGTCAATATCTGGACATGTAGCTCAAGTTGCATATCAACTTAGAAAACAGAAATCGAAGGCAAATATATTAATTATTTTTATCAGGACAAATAATTTTGGAACCCGACCGAAATATCATAATCACGCAGTTATCCATTTTGATATACCAACCAACAGTACTTCATTAATGACAAAAGAAGCGCTTAAAGCATTAAACACTATTTATGAGAAAGGCTATTATTACAAAAAATCCGGAGTCGTGGTTACAAATCTTGTTCCTAATTGTATCCGCCAGATTAATCTTTTCGAAGATGAAAACACATTACGGAAACTTGATCTTGATGAGCAGAAAGAGGAGAAGCTAGTCTCTATGATTGATCGATATAATGAAAAATCTGGGTTTCGTATTGTCAAACTCGCTGTAGAAGGAGAAAACAAACACAGGTGGGACAACAAGAAACAGTTACTATCAAATCGCTATACTACAAGATGGCAAGAAATTTTGAAAGTTAAATAGAATATGAAAAAAGTTCTTGTTTACCATATTCCAAACGATGTTATCATGCGGTCAATAATAATATTATAGAAAAAACTTCTTTTGCATGATATATTAAGATATGAAACACAATATACGATTAAGACGAGGTGGTACCGATGCTGTACTATTAATGTTAATTTCCGGTGCTTTGACTGTAATAGGTATTAGAATTTTTCTTGAGATTGCAGGCTATCCGATGATAGCAAACGATACTTTACATATTGCACATATGCTTTGGGGAGGATTATTCATGTTTATCGGTTCAGCATTACTGTTAATGTATAAAGGAGAATTTGTAATTGATATCTCAGCAATAATTGTAGGTATCGGTTGGGGATTTTTTATAGATGAACTTGGCAAATATATCACATTAGATAACAATTACCATTTAAAGCCTACAGCCGCTATCGTCTATTTAATATTTTTGATTATCTATTTGATTATCAAACTAATTGAGAAACGTCGTAAGAAAGATTACATTGAAAAGCTTTACCATCTACATGAAATGCTTGATGAGATCGCTCAGAAGGATTTTGATAGCTTCGAGAAGAAATCAGCACTTCAAGAAATCGATTTGTTACTAAAGAAGACTGACGACCCCGATAAGACAAAGTATCTTACGAACATGCGTGCATTGATAAGTGAAGCAGGAATAACTGGTGACGAAAAGGTTGATCTTGTGTTTTTTGATAAAGTTAAAGGCTTTTTGGACAATATTGTATTTTCTATCATCTCAAAACCCTATCTATTATTACTTATAAAAATCTTTGCAGTAATATATATTCTTTTCATTGGAGCTTCTGCATTTGTAACTTATCAATATTTCTATGGAACATTTGATTTCATACCAATACTTACAGCTCGTTTAGATCTTGCTCTTCCGCTTGAATTATATATTTATGTGGGTATTTCATTCTTCAGGATTATCTCGGCTATTATATTTGTAATTGTACTAAGTAATATCTCGACAATAGAAAAAGGAAAATTGCAATTTGTAGGATATATTTACCTGATTAATATCATTTTTAGTGACATGATTGGTTATTATTTTATGATTTTTCTTGGATTTCTATTTTCAATCATTCACTTTTTGATTTACCTATTCGTAAGTAAGTTGATAAAGATTAAAAAGTTTGGTCGAAACAAAGCTCTCTAAATATCTTATTGCATACAATAACTCGAAAGAATATCATCAAGTAAAAAGTGAGGTTTTCACCAATAAGATATACCACCTCGATTATCTATCTAAAATATCCAAACCAGTTATCATCGACATTGGAGCACATATCGGCATAGCCTCATTGTATTTTAATATGCAAAATGGAGATTCAATTATCTATGCTTACGAACCAAACCCCACAGCTTTCATACTTCTTGAGCACAACATCAATATAAACTCATTACAAAGTCAGGTATTTATCTCACCTAATGCCATTTCTGCAAATAATGGGTTAATTGACTTATATATTGACAAAAATATTGAAGATCAAAATTGGACCTCAGTATCAAGTATTATTACAGATGGTTGGCAATCAAAAATAGAGATGGAGAGCATAAAAGTCAACGCGATAACCCTAGATAAAGCAATTGAGAACTGTTACAAGAGCCCAGATATCATTAAAATTGATGTTGAGGGTGCAGAATACAAAATAATTGAGAAAAGTAAGCTGATTAATCAAGCCACATATTTAATAATTGAACTCCACCCTATCGCAAAGCGTTCGCGCCAAGAGTCAATAAAAAAGATCAGAAGAATACTTAGTAAGAAAGGATTTATTATAGAAGAGGTTCGGCTAGATGATGAAGAATTATCAGTAATAATAGCTAAAATTATCTCATAAATTTGTTGAAAGTATTTTTTACAGCTTCATATAGAAGTAAAGATAAGTATCAAATTTTTTACGATGCAGTAATAAAAAAGCTAAAGTCTTTGGATTGCGAAGTCTATAGCTTAGAGAATTGTGAAAGCAATGTTTCTGACCCTCTTGAGAAAGAGCTATTTATAAGAAATGCGATTAAAGTCTGTGATGCATGTGTTTTTGAGATATCTGGAGATACATTTCAACTCGGCTATGAAGTAGCATTGATATCCCAATACAATTTACCGACACTTTGTTTGAGTAATAATCGAGACTATCAGAAGATAATAAACTCTTCAAATATCGATTTTTGTAAATATAAGGATATTGCTGAGCTTGAAACAAAAATTGACGTATTCATACAAAATATTTTGCACAAAGCCAATAAGAATCGGCTAAATATTACGGTACAAAGTACAGCCAAGATTAAACTTACAAAATACTGCAAAAGTAAGAACATCTCATTTTCTCAGGCAATAAATGACTTGGTAGAAAGTAGTATTCCACTAGATTAGTTGATAATTCCACAATTAATTCTTTAAGAAGTTACAAGTCGAAATTTACACACACCCTTACTGTAATTACATTTTCTTAGATAGAGCTAATAATTTTTTACTTAAATGTATTTTTTTCCGTATGTGAACAATATGATTACTTTAGGATAGCACTCGGATTGTAATGGTGACGAGAAATATTATTATGTAAACGCATGGTTACATTATTCAAACTCTATCAAGTTTCTTGCGTCACTTTATTAAGTACCTAAGATAAAAAAGACAGACCCTTTTAAGAGTCTGTCTTGGTATGCAATATTAATCGCTTAGATAAGCCTTATTATTGATTTTGGCGTCTTCCTGCAATCATATATCCTCCCAATCCAAGTACTAATACTGCTAGTAATATTATCCACCAGAACTTGGCTAGGAAAGATAATTCCTTATCTAATTCTATGTTGAGTCCAAGCATATCATTATCATCGACTTTGAAATCCCTTAGTGCGTTTTGAGCGATTTTGTATCCATTAGGTAGCTTACTCTCATCTATAGAGATATTGTAATCACCTGGACACACATCTGCATTCCAGTAGCCGTCTTCTGCTGTACTCACAGTTGCGACTTTTACAGTTTCACCTTCAGTATTAGTATATGTGATCTCAACTACTAATCCGGCCATACCTCTCTCTTTACCGTCTTTACTTCCATTATCATTTTTATCGTAATAAACATATCCATCAACTTTATATGTTCTTTCACAGACTGACTCACCTAACACTTCTGGTTTTGGATCTTTCTTGGTTTCTTCTTTTTTCTCAGTTTCTTCACCAAGTACCTCACCTATACCATAATAGATAAGTTCATAGTCTATAACAGGAGGATTATTTACAATTATCGTAGATGTATCTGACGCAATATCCCCATCTGCATCTGTAACAGTAAGTGTGCACTGATAAGTACCTGCCACTGATGATGCAAAAGAAATTGTATCAACATCTGATGCACTGTATCCATCTGTACATGACCAAGCTTTTGTTAATGGTGCATTTCCTCCAATGATACTAGAATTAAGCACTACTGTAGCATTTGTGAGTACTGTAGTCGTTTCTGGTGTAACGGATACTGTTGGAGTATTGTTAAGCACTGTCACTATTACTGATGAAGTATTTGAAAATTCACCTTCTCCGTCAATATGGTCACCTACAGCTCCGATTAGTTCGAAGATATCGTATGTTGTATAATCACTACCTTCAATAACTTGTAAAGTCACGGTATAAACACCTTCCTGAGTATATCGATGATCAGGAATATATAGATGATCCCAGAAATACGGGAACAAATCTAAATCTTCAGGATCAATATCAGGATCTGTTGGCATAACAAATTGTCCAGCTAATATTGGAGATCCATCTCCGTAATCAACAAATGCTGTCCAGAATTGATCATCTGCCATAAAAGGTATTACGACTTCTTCATCAGTATCTTCCTCGAGTAAACTGATAGATTTTGTACCGATTTCTTTCCACTCTATCTTGCTATCTGAATCTAATTCTGTCTCTAAATCTAAAGGTAGTAATGAATCTGCAAGTAATTTTGTATCGGATTTCTCTGATGTAAGTGTCATTGTCGGCTCCGTAGAACCTTCAATTAACCATTTAACAATATCCGTATTGAAACTTGGGTCTGAAAACTCACCGATAAATGATGCCGTATCTCCTTCAAATATTGTTTGATCAGCAGTAAGTGATGTTGTAGGTGCAACATTATTTAGAGTTAAAACTGTAGCACAAGCATCAATTTCTGGTTCAACTGGCTCTGCTATTGCCGGAAGCAAAGATAATGATTTCATTCCGGTGTCCTCTGGCCTGATACATTCACTCGTGTTACCAGCTTCATCTGTAATATAGTAATTGACTGTATATCTACCCTCTGGGACGAGATATGTCCACATTGGGATACGCCTAATACCAATCAAATACTCGATTTGATCAATGAGATAATCATCAAGATCTTCTTGAGTCAATATGTAATGAGTATTAGCACCATTAACACTTACCATCTGATATCCAGAATCCCATGATTCACCTTGGACACCTTCAAATAATATTTTGAAGTAAAGATCATCTATCTGAATATTATCAGTCAATTCTGTACCTACAACAAAACTTGGATCGACAAAATCGCCTTCATTGAATGTCTGATCTGCAACCTGAGTAATTGTTGGTTTTGTATTATCGAGAGTAAAATAAATTACACTATCCCAAGAAGCATTTTGTACATTATCAAGTGCTCGAACTCTTATCATATATGTTCCGTCAGGGATACCCATAGAAACTGGATCCATAGTTGCTGACCACTTTCCTTCTATACCAAATAAACTGTCACAGCTTGCACCATCTGATGTTACTCCATCTTCAGCACAAACATTATTCTCATAAACGACAGCTCCTTCTGTAGAAGTCATTGGATCATATTGCCTTACTCTGATTCGTAATTCATCAATACCTGAAACGTTATCTATCAACGTACCTTTTATCGAAACTGGACCCGCTATTTGCCAATCTGACAATGGTCTTTCGATGTCTATTGTTGGAGAAACTTTATCCCATGTGAATGAATCTTCACTTCCAGTAGCACAGTTTCCTGCATAATCACAAGCTGTAGGGGTTACCGTATAAGTGAAAGTATTAAATCTCGGCGAGACATTAAAGAAATTATAATCCCAAGTCTCTAAACCATTAACTGCTAGATCAGTTTCTGTCCAACTCCAACTTGAACCATTCCAATAACGTCCTAACTGATTCCGTATTGTAATTGTTAAATCTTTGATGCCACTCTCATCAGAAGCAGTACCGTTTACAGTATCAGTTTGTAATGTTTTCGGGCCATAGAAATCCTCAGAAATAATTGCTGAAGATGTTGGAGCTACTTTGTCAATCACAAATTTGATCCAACCATCACCATTTACCTGTGTCCAGGCTTTATTCTGTACATCATCATATACCCAAACCCTCAGACAGTAATGACCATCAGATAATCCAGTCACAGTAAGGTCGCGTGTAACATCAGTATCAGCAGGATATAGATTATCCTGGTTTGTTCGAATCAGTGATGAACAAGCATTAGCTTCCGTAGCACTATAAAGATCATATCTTGCTCTAGAATATCCAGAATTGTCATCAGTTATATTAAAGGATAATGTTAAATCCGAAGTATTGTTGTAATACACTCCCATATATTCATTTCCTGATACGGAATTGAATGTGTACTGAGGAATTGTATTATCTTTTCTTAGATTGATTAAGTTTGTTGGTTCGATATTTCCTAATCCATCAAAACCTCTATAACACAAAGTGTAAATGCCATCTGCTTTACTGTTTACCTCAGCATTAATATTTGAGTCTGCAGCTATTTCTGTATATACTGCAGCTGAACAATCAACATTTCCATCAAGTAAAGCATATTCGATTTTATCACCCAAAGTTGAAGTGATAAACTGAAGTTGTACAAGATCAAAAGACTCATACCAACCAAATCCATGCCAACCTCCATTACCTGCAATATTCTTTGTTTCATCGAGGTCTCCAATGATATTTACTGTGGTTCGTGGAGCTGTTGTATCTACAACGAATGTATCAGAAGCTGTATTCTCAATGTTTCCTGCTCTATCAAATGCTCTGAAATATAATGTATGTTCGCCATCTGTAAGTTCAGGAGATGTAAATTCAAAGTTTGAACTTAATTCACCAGTTAAGCTTGAAAAATCTGTCCACAAACCTTCATCGATCTTGTACTGTAATACCTGTAAACCTGACCTTTCATCCGTTGAGGTTCCTGTAAAAGTTGGAGTATTATCGTTGATAAGAGTTAAGTCTTCGCTTGTAAGTACAGTGATAGGTTTTGTCATATCAAGTGTAATTGCGCAAGGCTCACTATATCCACTCCAGTTACCTATAGCGTCTTTTGCTTGTACTCTCACATACCAGGTTCCCTCAATACCTGTACTTGTACCAAAAGTGCGATAGTTCGTATAGTTTGTATTCCAGATTTCCGCACCTTGCCAACTTGCTGGATTTGTAGTATCTCCGCCCGGGAAAACCCACTGTCTCATATATTGTACGGATGCATCATCAATACCTCCAGTACCCTCATATGCACTCCAATGATGAGAAATAGAATTTACATTTGTAAATCCACCACAAGCTATCTGTGTCGGCTCTGTAGCGTAATCAGGAACTGTAGAATTAAAACCTGTATTGGTAGGTACCGCAGGCGCTGTTAAATCATAATAATAATGTACAGGATTACTCCAAATACCCTCATATCCTTCGTTGTCAACAGCTTGAACTCTGATTGTTACACCACCTTGTTCAGTTGTTGCTGGTATATGATTTCTTTGACTCGCTGTAGTTGTCCTGTATGGACCTCCACTAAATGAATGACCATCATCATAGATATATTCAACACGATAGTAATCTATACCTGTATCATCTGTTACATCAGTCCAATCATTCAAAATCGGAGTCGTATTGAAATGCTGTTCTGGTAATGGTGACAATATTGTTGGAGCTGCTGGTCTAGACAAATCTGTAATATCTGCGACAATAATAAAACCTTCTGTTGTACCCCCGACATTATCAACAAAAGTACCTTTAACTGTATCGGCTGCTAAGGTTAATGGAGTATAACTGTCATGCTCGATATCTACTGTAACTCCATTTACTAACATATCGATGGGTCTCGAAATCATCGGAGAAGTGGCTTCGCTTCCATCTGTACCTTTAACTGAAACAAGAATGTTTGCCGTAGAGCCATCAAGGGTATCATCAGTAAGTGAGAAAACAGCACTACATTGGGAATTAATAAAGTCATAATAGTATGAATGCCATGTAGAACCTAAATCATATGAAATTTTACAAGCATCTGCATCGGTACTAATGCTTCCATATACATTTGCACTGATAGTAAACCATTTTCCGTTTATAGCTGAACCATAATCAGTTGCAACTGTTGGGATATCGATACTAGGAATATCTCGATTATATGTAACAGAACATTCATCACTCCATGAAGATACATTATCAACTCCTTCATCTAAAGAGCCATTACTATTTGTATCAACCCATGCCCTAACTCGAGTAAGCCAAGTACCCTCAACACCTTCATTTGAACCGAGAGTACCAAAATCCGTATATGTAGAAGTATATTTTGTACCATCAGCTATCCATGAAGATGTACCTGGAAATTGATACTCTCTCTGATAATATACTGTATCAGAGCCACTCGTTACGGCAGACCAATTGTGCGCCATCATGCCATTGCCATATCGAGGATAATCAGCATTTGTTGTTGACCCACAAAGTAGATCGACATCAGTTTCGCCAGGTGTAGCTGACATACTTCTTAGATTCCAGCCTAGATTAGTAGGAGCTGATAGAGCATCGGCTGCAAATACATACTGAGATGCATTTAACGAAGGAAAAACCATCGTAAAGACGACAACAACACTCAATACTTTGGAGAGGAAATTAAATAAGTGTTTAATGCGTTTTGACATTGAAACATTTATTAAAAATTTATTTGGGGCAATCTATACAAAACGTATATAACGAATTATAAGCCTAATTTTGTAACAATTCAATAGGAAGAAGAATTATATAAATAAGAGAGTAAAAAAGGGTTGTTCTCAGGGGATATTTGGCACATTTATGATGCTATCTTCTTTTAGAAAAACGAAAAAGCAAGACAAACGAGATTAGTTCATTATCTTAAGGTAATATACATAAAAATAATACTTAATCCATTGTGTGAATTTCATGAGCAAAAATATCTGACTCATTAGAATTCTTGCCCTTTGAATGAGATATTTCTTTATTTGATGCCTCATTTTGCATTTGCATTCTTATCCTATCGAACTGGTTACCAGTGAATAATCCCTTATTTACTTCCTCAGAAGCTCCATGTGCAATAGGTATAGTAAATGTGAAAGTACTACCTTTACCCAGTTCACTTTCTACAGAGATTTCACCACCATGAGCCTTAACAAGACCAAATACAACAAACAAACCTAATCCTGTCCCACCTGGTCTTACGAGTTGAGTAGCTGAGTCTTCTTTATCGGTATTGAGATATTGATTTGTCCTAAAAAATTTCTTACCCAATTTTGAAATATCATTTTTGGCAATACCCTTTCCCGTATCCTTAACAGATATTTTTATATAATCTTTATCATGAGATGCTGTTATAGCAATTTGTCCTTCATCCGTATATTTAGTAGCATTACTAATAAGGTTATCAACAATTTCTTGAAATCTTCCCTTATCTGCGAAAGCCAATGGAAACTTATCAGCGTCTTTTGGTTTTTCAAAAATTAATTTTAAACCCTTTTTCTCAACATTCTCCCGCTGTCCTTCGATTCCTAACTCTATTGCGTTTATTGTATTTACTGGAACCTTCATAAGAACTAACCTATTACCCTCTAGTTTGGCAGATGCAAGTAAGGTGTTGATTATTTTGATTTCATTGTCAATACTCTGCTTTATTCGTTTAGTATAATGCTTAAAATCTTCAATGTTTTTTGCTTCCATTATTTGTTCTTTGACTCGGTTTAGCCAATTTGTTAATAATTCTACATTCATTTTAACTACTGTTGCGGGTGTTCTTAATTCATGTCCCATGATATCTATCAAATCATTTTCTTTTTTACGTGATTCTTCTAATGCCGCTATCTTATCATTCAATTCTTTAGTAGCAATTAAGATTTTATCTTCCAAATTCAAATTTGTCTCTCTAAGCTGTTTGTATAAGACATATCTATTCACATTAACTCCTAGAATCTTATTAAAATTCTGTATAGCATCCTCAACATCGAGAGAAATATACTGTTTATCGGCATCGAGAATAAATATCAAAAATCCGACACAGCTATTATTAACTACTAATGGAAAAACCTCCTTAGATAAACCTTTAGAGCTGTTTATTAATGTAACATTCTTTTTACTATAATTATCTAAATGTAACTCTATCTCAACAGGCGCTAACTCTATTGACCTATCTAACTCCCTAATATATAAGATTATATTATTAACACGAAGAATCTCTTTTATCTTCCTTAAAAACGAAAGAATATACTTTTCAATATCAACCTCACTATTAGCGTAATCTATAAGATCGCGAGTTAAGCCGTTTATTGAATAAGAACTTATACCCAAAGCTTTAAAATACAAGTTTTTAATCTGTAACAACCAAATAGGAATCAACACAGAGAGTAAAGTCCCGACAAAAAGGCCAAAAGCAAGAATTCTTATATCAATAGGTTTTGTTATATCCCATCTGAAAACAAATTGTTCAATCTTTTGCGTTCCCCAACTTAAAGTATATAGTACAAATCCAGAACTCAAGATAGCAAATAAATTAATAAGAAAATATTTAAAAGATACAAATTTTTCTTTTAAAAAAACCCAAAAGCAACCAAACCCAAATAAAAAGGTCGAGAATTGGCCAATAAAATAAAAATCCTTCACACCAGCCATAGGTAAAAACAAATTAAACAATAGCACTATCAAAATCGTCAAAATAATCATAAATATGACATAACGAATTCTTTCTCTTTCGAACCCATACGTTTCCTTTAAACACTTATAAAAATCCAGAAATAGAATAAATATAAGAATTATAATAAGAACAGCCCAATAAACGAACATATTCCCAAATATTGGTTTTTCATCAACGACCCCCAAAATAGCAGGCACTTCCTCCATAATAATACGTTGACTAAATAATACCCAGATAGCAGATAAAAGCCCTAATAATAAAACAGGTACAACAGGCTTTCTATTACGATAAGATTGAGAAAACAAATATAGCATCAAAATAATGATTGCTGCAGAGGCAAAACTTACACGTGTCAAAAAAGTAATAAGTACTACGTCTTGAGAAAAATGATTAATCCATGAACTCACAAGCCATATAGAAGCAAGAAAAGAAGCAAAACTGAGATACCGACTGGATGTTTTAGGAACCTTCAATTTAGAAACTAGCAAATACACTCCAACCACCAAATTGAATACTGAAGCAATTATTAAGGTAACCGATTTACTATCAAATATTAACTCATTCATGCTAATCCTCCAATATTTTCATAGTCTCTAAAATGCTTTTCTCCAATAGTATTTATCAAGCATTTTAGAAAACTGTACACAACGATTTTTATACGCATCATAATTATCTGTCTACGTATCCAAAGCTTTATTTAAATTATCTATTTTAGTCAGCTTAATACATGGTCCCAAGCCAAAGATTTTTAACATTCCACTCTTGCTCAACATGATGTGGAACTATTCAACATCGAGGTCTTTAATTGTCTTCTCAACTTCAATCTTCCAGTCATATTTTTTGATGTAGGACTTGATCAGCGCAATGTTATCCATTACAGTACTATAGTTATCAAAAATATTATCTAGTGCAGAAAACAATTCTGATTTCGAATAATTCGCTTTAGATACTTTCTTTCCAGCCCCCATCTTTTCAAGTCTTAATGTGTTCCATTCCTGTTCTGATTGGTGAGGAATAATTACAAGTGGAACGCCGATCTCTAAACTATCATACATAGTACCCCTTCCACCATGGGATACTACCAAATCTGAAACGGATAACATATCCTCAGCTGAGGCGTAATCAACAGTATACAAACCTTTGTATTGCTCGATTTCAATATCACCCGTGTTTCCCTTTTGCTTTAGGCTATTGGTAACAACCAGATAATCGTTTTTCTTACAGTATTCAATAACATTCTCAATTACTGTGGTATATAAAGTGCCACTACTACCCATAGAAACATATATGACTCGAGTATTTGTTTTTTTCTTTAATTCTTTAACTTCATCTATCCATTTTGGTTTCTCAGCTACAACTTTATTGAAAATTGTACCAAGATACCTAAATGAACTTGGAGCGCTTTTCACTGGAGCAAACTCTTGAATATCATATAGCCATGTAATATCACCTTCATAATATGAAAGAAGGTTCTTTTTCGCCTGTAAACCATGTTTTATTGCTATATTATTATATGGTTTAGCAAATTTTTTCATTACATAGAAATATATATAATTTGCAATTTTATTTAATAGACCAAATAATACTGGAACGCCATGGAATTTATAAAGCGAATGCGTTTCGGGTATTACGATACTTAAAGCATAGTGATTAGAAAGAATAGCATATGTCAAGGAGATATGCGGAATATTCGTAAGTTTTGTAGATATCGGAGCTGTAAGCCTTAGAGTTGAAATAACCAAATCTATAGAAAGTTTCTTGTATAACGCAATTTCAGACTCAATAAAAAGCTCAATCTCTTCCTCAGTTTGATACGTTAATTCTGCGCTATCAGTTTTTTTTCGATATGTATCGATAGGAATCTCAACTAGATTGACAGATTTTAAACCATTTTGCTTCGCTAAATTAATATATCTTCCTTCCCCTGCGACAATAACATTATATCCAAGACTCTTTAAATGTTTTCCTATAGATATCAAAGTGTGCGTTGAACCCAATTGATGACTATAAGGCAATATAAGAATATTCTTAATTTTCTTCATTCTAGCGTAAGTTAAATTATCTTTTTATAATCTGCCTAATTTATTCAATATACATGCACTCTAACTTATAATGATTCTTTCCGTACAGTATAACATATTTTTCTCGTTAATCAATATTTTGATAACATTATTTGGTTAACATTAGTGCTTTTCCACGCACTTTATTATTAAAATTCATTCTAAATAGAATGATCTAAAAAAGTTTTACAAAGATATCGGGATAATCAAATTATAAACTTGATATTAGAATTCCAAGTATTCGACACTGAGACATCACAACTGCAATGAATCCGGTACGAGATCAATAGCAGTTTTATCGTTTGATATATATTAAAAAATGTGGTATAATAATACATATAATTAATAATACCCCACCAATATGCCACTAGAAGTAAATTCAAAAATATTTTATCCTTCACACGGAGCCGGTTGGATCGTAAAAAAGAAAAGTATCGAATTTTGTGGTGAGAAGAAAGATTATTTTGAGTTTAAGTTTGTAAATAGCCCACTTACAATTTCAACTCCAATAGATAAATTAGATACTCTTGGTGTGCGAGAAGTAATTTCTTCAGAAAAAATGCATCAACTTCTCTTGAAACTTGGCGAAACAGTCAAGAAAACAAAGGACCAAAAGGATTACAATAAATTCATAGAAGAGATGAAAGAGCTTGATAACACTGGTAATGCTGCTAATTTTGTTGAAATTATTATTAAATGTGGTTGTGTCCGAGATAATCGCCTTGAAGATAAAAGGATAATACCTGTAAATATTACTAAATCAATAAAAAATTCAATAATCTATCTAGTTGCTGAGCTTGCAGTAATTAAAGATCTTACAATGGAGGAAGCTGTTAAAGAGTTTGAAGAGATAACCAAAATCAAGGTTGACCTCTAAGAAGTTCTAAGCTGACTGTTGAAAAGGAAAAATTTATTTCTCAATATTTTTATTTCGTCACTCTCATTCTCTTCTGGGATTCCAATTTCATCGAGAATATATTCAACCTCATCGGCAGAAAACTCTACTGAAATATTTTCTGTAATTCCTGGATTTTGTTCATTATACTGTTCAAGAGCTAACAGCTTGTGACCACTTAATAGATTTTTATTTTTTAAAACCTCCACTTCTGATAAGGACAGTTTTATTACTCCTCTATTCATACTTTTATCCTAAAATACTTAACATTTTAAATCCAATTAATCTGTTTCGTAGCAAAACGGAACTAGGATTGTTACCATTTTAGCTAATATATGCTCTATAAAGACCGATTCCTACAGCCACAGATAAATTTAATGAATCAACATTATCACTCTGTTCAATCATTATTTTTTGCCCAAACTTTAATTCGCTATCTGTCAAACCCTCCCCTTCGTTACCAAAAACAAAGGAAGCTGGTTTTACTATAGTAACTTGATTTAACAAAGTTCGGGAGCTGGGTTCTGCAAGTACAAAAGAATAACAATTTTTAGGATTATATTTTTTCATATAAAGCTCAAGAGAGTCAAAATATTCGATATTTACGCTAAATATTGCCCCCATAGAGCTTGAAATAATTTGAGGATTAAATATGTCCACTGCAGGTCTTATTACAGCAATATTCTTAATACCAAAAGCTACAGCTGTGCGGATATTTGTGCCCATATTACCTGCATTCAACGGTCTCACAAGTACTAAGTGCTGATTTTTTTCGTCAATACCTTCCAATTGAGAATTATACTTTTCAAATACTCCAACTGCATAAGTATTCTCCTTATCGGAAACACGATTTATTTGACCGTCAGCATATACATATTCAATGTTGTTTTTCTGGCAAATATCTTTGATCTTATCGACACCTTTATTCCTATCACTTTTATTACTTAAAAGTACTTTTAGTACATCTTGAGGACGATTTTGTAAAAGCTCTATTGTTGTAAAAACCCCAAGTGAATATGAATAATTATCTTCTTTATGGTATTTCCGGATATTTTGCATTTTTCTATAACGAAACTAAATTTAAACTGCTTGAACAGATCTGATCGATCAACGAACTCACTTTACTCTATATTATTATTATGTAGATTTTTTAGCAAATAATTAGTTTAACATCATAGAGTATATATTTTTTAGGTATGCCACCAACCTAATTGCGTTCCGTTAAAAGCTATCCATGACTACCCAAGCATTATGTTATTTCAGTACAGCTTGCACGATACTATAAATATGCATTTTTTGAAAACAGGCCCTTGGATAGTGATTGTTAGAGGTCGCGTTCGGATTTTGCTCTGATATATAGTTATTTACTAATATTATCACGAGAAGGTAGTTCAAAATTTCTGTAATGAGAGTATAATACTGTATTGTGAATTCAGTAATCAAACAAGCATTAAAACCTAAAGTGTTGTTGTTACAGGCGATAAGCTTTGTTTTTACAGCGATATCAAATGTCTCATATATTATTATGCCCTATTTAGGAGGTATTATAATCGACAAATACGCTTCCGGTGCCCAAGATTTCAAGGAAATAAATTTATTATTTATTATCGCTGGTTCATCGATTGGTATTTACTTTATTTATAAAATCATCAATCTTATTACTTCTGAAATCATTGCCCGTGACTTGCGCAATGAAATTGCTAGTAAACTCGCCCGTTCATCAATAAGATTCGTCAAAAATCAAACCTCACAAAAGTTATTGAATGTTATGACAACAGATATTTTTTTGGTTAAAGACATACTTTCGATGGCTGTACCAGTTTTCACCGCAGGAGTGATATTAGTATGCGGGAGTTTGTTTTTGATGTTCAGGACTAATGTTACACTTACATTATATGTCCTTGCATTAATACCGATTATGTTTATTGCTTTCACATTCGTTTTCAAAAAAGCTCAAAAATTCTTTGAGAAATCTAGGACTCTAAACGATGACCTTAACAAGACCATTACAGAATCTATTATTGGTAGTGCCTTAATTAAGGTGTTTACCACAGAAGATATTGAAAATACAAAGTTTCGAGATGTAAATAATGATACAAGACTAAATTCATTGAAGATAGTAAATATATTTTCTATTTTTGTACCACTAATTTCAATTTTTATTAATATCGCGACATTATTAATTGTCATCATCGGAGGTCTCAAATCAATCAATGGAGAGATGAGTATTGGCGAGATAGCTGCATTTATAAATTACACAACAATATTTACTTCGCCGATTATAATACTTGGCTTTATAGTATCTTCTGCTGGGCAATCATTATCTTCTATTAAACGTATGTCTGAAGTACTTGATTACAATGATAAAATTGAACAAGGTGAAAAGGATTTAAAGAATTTCCATGATTTGAAATTTAAAGATATTATCGTTAAAGGAAATTTTACATTAGGTCCGATTTCAATAAAGATTTCTAAAGGAGAAAGTGTCGGCGTAGTTGGTTCTACAGGATCTGGTAAAACTCTATTACTTAAAACTCTCATCCGGTTAGTCGAACCTGATGAAGGGGAAATTATTGTTAACGGAGAGAATATTAAGAATTATTCCTTGCAGTCTTACTTAGATATGATCGGATTTGTACCACAAGAGCAATACATCTTCAACACATCAATTAGAGAAAACATTAAATTCGGACTTGATCAAAATGATAAATCTTTACAGAAAATCCTGAATACTGTTGTACTTGATGATTTTGTAGCTAGTCTCAAAGATGGCCTAGAAACATTAATCGGAGAAAGAGGTACAACAATCTCCGGCGGTCAGAAACAAAGAATCATGATTGCTCGAGCTTTGATAAGAAATCCTCAAATTCTTATTTTTGATGACAGTACTAGTAAATTAGACAATAAAACAGAAAGGTTATTATTTGAAAGGCTAAATCGTGATTACCCTGATTTAACAACTATACTCATCAGTCAAAAAATCTCATCTGTTCGAGATTGTGATCAGATTATCGTCCTTGACCACGGAAAGATAGTTGATATAGGTACACATAAACAGTTGTCTGAAAGGTGTTTTACATATAAAGAATTATTAATTTCTCAAAGTAATTATGGCAAAGATCAGTAGAAGAGATTTTTTTATTAAATATCTTAAAAATTATAAACAAAGTATTGTTATTATTGTATTAGCTCTCATTGTCGGCTCTGTGTGCGCAATTGCTATTCCATACCTTATTAACCTTACCATCGACAATGTTATAACTCCCAATGATCAGTCAAAGCTATTAAAATATGCCTTATTAATACTAGCTGTAGCAATAATAGAATTTATTTCAAGATATATCACAATTAAAACTCAGGGTAAATTGGGGCAGAACTTACTATTTTCTTTACGACAAGATCTTTTCGAGAAAATCGAAGAATTACCGATGAAATATATTGTTGAATCGAAATCTGGTGATCTAATCAACAGAATTATCAGTAATGTTGAATCTGTTAATCGTATGATTTCAGATGGTGTTGGCCGATTAATATCAGTAATCGCTACTAGTCTTGCAATACTTATTGCAATACTAGTCCTTGATTATCGTATAGGATTGGTCGGATTGGTACCTTTCGTACTTGTTATTTCAGTTCTTTATTTACAAGCAAAAGTCCTAAAGAGCAGGATAAAAAGATCGTATGAATCTGAGAGTGAATTATCTGCCTCTATCCAAGAATCATTATCCGGTTTTGAAATAATTAAAATATTCGGGAATAATGCACTTTTCGAGCAAAATTTACAAAGAGGTAGCAGTAAAGTGTTTTCCAGTAATATTAAAGCAGGTATCATCGAATCCATAGCTCTCCCTATTAATATTTTACTGACTACTGCAGGTCGACTTTTGACTTTAGTTTATTCTTTACATCTATTTAGTATCGGCTCAATGTCCTTGGGATTAGTTGTTGCACTTGTGTCTTATATACAACAGTTGTACCAGCCATTAAATAATATTGAAGTCCTCTGGCGAACAATACAAAACGGTCTGATCGCTACTGATCGTATTATTGAAATAATGTCTGAAGAAAGTAGTATCAAACAGATTGAAAAACCTTACTCGATATCAAAAGAAAAACTAAAAGGAAAAATTGAATTTAAGAATGTTTCTTTTTCATATAGTAAAAATCAGAAAGTATTAAATAATATTAATTTTATTATTGAACCAGGCGAAACAGTTGCTATCGTAGGACCCACTGGAGGCGGTAAGACAACTTTTGTAAATTTGATTGCAAGGCTTTACGATGTTGTTGAGGGATCAATACTAATTGACGATGTAGATGTTCGCAATTGGGATATCAAAATTCTCAGAAAATCTATTGGCTATTTATTGCAAGATAACTTTTTATTCGCCGATACAATTGCAAATAATCTAAAATATGGAAATCCGACAATCACAGATGAGCAGATAAAGAATATTTTTTGCAGTCTTGGCGCAAATAAAATTATTGACGGATTATCAGATGGGATCAATACGAAAATCGATGATAATCAGACAATTCTCAGTAGCGGTCAAAAGCAGTTAATAGCTATTTGCCGGATATTATTGAGAGATCCTAAGATTTTGATTCTTGATGAAGCTACATCAAACATTGATTCAAAATGGGAAAAAATAATTCAACAAGCTATCGACAAAGCTACCAAAAACATTACTTCTATTGTAATAGCACATAGACTAAGCACAATTAAAAATGCTGATAAAATAATATTTATCGAAAATAATAAAATTGCAGAAGCTGGCACGCCTGAGCAGTTAATCAAGCAGAAAGGTAAATTTTATAATCTACTTAACGCCTCAAAACCATAATGTCATATATACAATTTTGATATCAAGATGTAATTACACAAAATTTACTTGTTCTAGGAGTAGACATTTTATTAAATTTTAAGTGAATAAGCTGTAATCAAAAACTTTCTATTGATGCCTGTAAACAATTTCAAAAAAAGTATCTATAGATATGGAATGCATTCAAAGCTAAATCCATAGGATTCATCGAAGTAACAACTCTCATCTACTGACATATTCTTCAATAATTCATTTACTTCGGCACTAAAAGGAGAATCATAATAGTAGATTTTGTCGAATATAACATAAAAAAGCTCATAATTAGCAGCATAAAAACCTTCTCCATACACCGTATCAAAAACAACCTCTTCTGAGTCTAAATCTTTAGTAAAGTAAGCTTTTTCATTTATTGATGGATCTTTTGAGTAAAGAAAATCTAATAATCCTGATATCGGATAATACGACTGATTCAAATTTTGTATAAACTCACCTGTTTCATATCCATTATTACTTAAGCTCACCAACATTTTGTCTGCCAAAATCTCGGTCATAGCTTCCTCATAAAAGAGTTCTAGATATTCTCCATTCCAATCTCCTGAGTAGGCTTTTTCCTCATTTGAATAACTAAATACCTCTCCTTCCTGAGTGAGCTGACTAGTTATATATGATGCATAATGAAGATATTCATGCATAAATGTTATGAATCTATTAATATTATTGTCTGAGTCAACATAAGCAATATTAATAGTTTTGGGCTGTAAAAATATTCCTGCTTCTGCTCCTATTTCGTCATCAGACTCGACTAATTCTGCTTTGATACTTTCTGTTTTTTCAATATTGTTATTTGCTTGTATTTCAACTGCGTTAAGCCGTTCTTCAAATTCGTTCCAATATTCAACCCCCATAATCGAAATCGTATAATCCTTCTTTGCTCTAAATTCATAGATTTCAGTCAATATTTCTTGATTGCTTGCAATAATAAGATCATATTCTTCAATAAGCTTTTGCGTTTCAACCTTCCTTTTAGCGATATATTCATTCTCGACAAGTAAGAAGTACTCGGGTTTTACTGATAAGTCAATGTTTTCGAATGCACGTCTAAAAGCAATTTCATTAATTATTGGACCGAGTGCAGCTAAATCTTGATGAGAAATATCCGAAAGACAAGTGTGTGTGGTATATGAGTAATTAGCTGGGATATCAATATTATTAATAACCTGTACATCAAATATCCAAGAGATTACATAAGGAACAATATAACCATCATAATAATTTCTCTCATTACCAATATAATATAATTCATTAATGTCACTCATAGACAAAATGTCTTTTCTCACAAATTCTGAGTATTTCTGTTGTGATAAGAGATAATCTTCAACTATTGCAAATTCACATTGTCTTGAGTCAAGATAAATATTATGTAAATCTTGATCAGATAGCTTCACACCATTATCTTGCAAGCTTTCCTCTTGAATATTTATACCATCTATATTAGTAATTATTTCATCAATATCTGTTTCTATATTATTCTGAATAATATCTTCATAGTAACCTTTTAATCTATTGTTCAATACTATCTCAGTAGTTAATGATGAAATAGGAAAACTTACTACAATAATTATCATCATAAGGAATAATTTAACCAAAAGATCGCCAACTATTCTGCCTGTACGTAAACTGACTTTTTCAGTTTTCATCTTATAATATGTGAATTGCTCATGAAAAAAGAAATATGTAACAAAGAGTGAGATTGCGATGAACAGAATTAATAGTCCAATAATCACTAATATATTATTAGAAACAAAAAGTAGCATGGAATCAAATATTTTTCCTCCATTATCAATCGTTGATGGGAATTTATAAATTATGGCATAAGTCCAGCCGAACACTACTAAAATAAGTAATACTAGATTTAACACAATTTTTGTAATCAGGTATAACGATACTTTTGTAAAACGAGATTTTTCTTGGCGCATCGTTTATGCGATTAATTTAAATACTTACTTTTCTAACATTTTTACTTGCTCTCGGTAGAATTGTCTTGAAAATCAATAAAAAATGCTTTTCACAATCTTAATTAAGTTATTTAGATTTTCCTTCAATCCTTTTTCCTCCGTGCAAAACTCTATTATCTCTGATATTTAAGTAAATCAGATATGACATAAAGAAGAAAACCGAAAAAACTATTGTAACACCATATATACCAGGATAGGTTAATGGATTAAGGATTTTTGTAAAGATATCGACAAAAAGCTCTTGCGGAGATAAGAAGACGTCCCAACTATTCCATCGCTCATAACGACCAATATATATTCCTAAACTCGAGACTAATATTATTAATGCTACAGAAATCCATCCCCATATTCGTCCCTTATATCTGTGAATAATTGTATGAATCATATTTAATGACATAAAACCGAGTAACAATCCAGACCATACAAATGACATCAAAAGAATCAGATCATACCATCGAGGAACTTCAACATAATATGAAGTATTTAAGTGAAAAAGATCAGTTACAATATATAAAGTATTTGGGAAGAATAATAACCATATAATAAATAAGATAATTACAATGATTACTTTGAATGGGGTTTTACTAAATTTTGAACTGATAATTTTCTTGCTTCTTAATTCTTCCTTGTTTTGCTTCTTTTTATTTTCAGTCTGTATATCGTTTTCAAGAGGTCTATTGCGCTCAATGATAGCATTAATAGCAAAAGATAAACCTAAAGGTATCCAAGCCAATATAAGATTCCATATCATAAATAGATAGTAAATACTATTTGAATACTGTATTCTTATTATTACTAGAATTACACTCATTATTGAGAAAATAAGTAAGAAGAATATTGTTTTTATTATGCTTTCATTTCCATTTCCGAAATTTTTTCTATCCATCTTTGATAAAATCTTAAATTATGAACACTCATCAATGAAACCGCTGATGCTTCATTTGATTTTAACATATTATGAAAGTATGCTCTCGAATAATTTTTGCATGCATCACAATCGCAAGTACTATCGATAGGACTTAAATCTTTATTGTATCTAGAATTTTTAATCCGCAATGCATAATTTTCATCTTCTTTATCAAATGAATAAAGAGTACCATGTCTCGCATTTCGAGTAACGAGAACTGTATCAAACACATTATACCCTAACCTATACGCTTCAAGAATATCTTCTGGTTTTCCAATACCCATAGCATATTTAAATCTATCCGCTGGCGTGTTTTCTGCTACAACATTCAACTGATCCTTTACAAGCTCACCTTTTTCATCAACAACAAATCCACCGAAATTGTAACCATCAAAACCAATTTTAACCAATTCCTGTGCACATTTGATTCGCAGATCATCATAAGAACCGCCTTGCACAACTGCAGAAATCAGTTTTTTTGTTTTTGCAAAACCACCATATTTCTTTTCAAAATGATTTTTTGCTCGGTATGCCCATTGGAGTGTACGATCTACTGAAAGTTCTGCATCACTTCTTGTTACATCAGCACTTCGGCAATCATCTAAAACAACAAGCACGTCACTATCAAGTGCGATTTGGATATCAATTGACGACTCAGGTGTTAATCGATGTACAGTTCCATCGATCGGCGCTCTAAATGTTGCACCATCTTTATCTACTTTACCCTGCCACTTCTTTGAATGTAATAACGAGAATACTTGAAAGCCTCCCGAATCACTTAGTATATACCCATCCCAATTCATAAACCTATGCATCCCCCCGAGTTCCATAATTTTTTCAGGACCGATATTGATTAGTAAATGCAATGTGTTAATAACAACTCCTTTAGTTTGTGTGCTTTTTAACTGTTCGGTTGTTACAAATCTTACCGCTCCACGGGTAGCATCAGGCAGAAAGATCTGAGTTTTACCAAAATCTTCAATGTTATATTTCAATTTTTCGATTATTTTACTCATAAATAACTCTAAATATTCTAGATAATAAGCATACTATCACCATAACTTAAAAATGCATAACCCTCTTTTATAGCTATATTATACGCTTTTTCTGTGAGTCCCTCACCCAAAAACGAATTTACTAATAGAATCAAACTAGATCGTGGAGTGTGAAAATTGGTTACAAGATGATCCACAAATTTCCACTTGTATCCAGGATAAATGTAAATATCTGTATACCCCGCCCCAGATTTTATTTTTCCATTTTCTGCTAGACTTTCTAAAACCCTTGTTACTGTCGTACCAAAAGAGAAAACATTCCCACCATTTGCCTTTGCACGATTTATAATATCGGCATCTTCAGGTATAACATTGTAATATTCGCCATGGATTTTGAAATCTCGATAATCGCTTGTATTTACAGGTGAGAATGTACCCCAACTTACTTTGAGTTCAACATATGCAATGAATGCACCTTTAGCATTTATTTGGTTTAATATCTCATCAGTAATATTCAAACTTGCGGTCGGTGCAGCAACAGAACCGTCAATCTTAGCAAATACAGTATTATATCTTATCTTATCATCTTCGTTATCATCACGCTTAATATATGGAGGCAGTGGAACATGACCATATTTAGAAAATATTGTAGATGTGATTTCTTTGTGACAAGCTACAATAAATCCGGCTTCTCCTTCATTGCGATGTATTATCTCAACTTCTTCATCATCTTTGAATTGCAGGATGTCGCCGATCTTGACATTTTTAGCTCTACCAATCAAAGCATACCAGTATTCAACTTCATCTTTTCCAAATTTTCTTTCTAAATATGAATTTGTTTCTTCATTATCTACAATATTATTTTTTTGAATATTATTTAAGAAAAGTAGTTGTACTTTTTTGCCCGTTCTTGCGACGATAGGAAATGTGCGTACATTAATAACTTTTGTGCGGTTAAGAACAACAACATCTCCAGGTTTAATATAATCAACTACATTAAAATAGCGCTTATGAGAAATTTCACCAGTCTTACGATCAATAACTAGTAAACGAGTTGTACCTCTTTCTTTTGGAGGGAAATTGGCTATTAAGTTTTCTGGCAGAATATAATCAAAAATCATCTCCATATTATCTCTAATTTCTGTTATAATTGCAAAGTTACTTATCAATAAATAAAATGGAAAAAATCAAAATATTATTTTTAGGTTCAAATTGGGAGGCACTACATACTTTGAAAGTGCTTTTCGAAGATGTTCGATTTTCAATAATTGGTGTAATAACACAACCAGATAAGCCCGTTGGTCGTAAGCAAGAGATCTTACCAACAGAGATAAAACTTTTTTGTAACGAGAATAATATACCTGTCTTTCATACACTTGGAGATATCGAAAGATATAAAGAAGCTATGTCTATTTTTGAACCAGATGTTATCCTGTGTAAATCTTTCGGTGAAATAATTCCTGATTTCTTTTTATCTTATTCAAAGCACGGTGCAATTAATGTGCACTATTCATTATTGCCTAAATATCGTGGTGCAGTACCGATACAAAAAGCTATACTAGACGGAGCGGATATTACTGGTATTTCTATTGTCAAGATGGTTGCTAAGCTCGATGCAGGTCCAATCCTTTCCCAACATACTGAACAAATCCTAGAAAATGACACAAATCAGTCCCTGAGAGAAAGACTGGTAAAACTAACAGGTGAAATACTGCCTGATACCCTTTACAAATGGTGCAATGGTGAGATTATCACAACAGAGCAAGACGACAGCAAAGCAACATTTTGCTGGCAGAAAGATATCGCCAAAGAAGTAGCTGAAATCGATTTCACCAAGCTTGATTCAATAACAATCGATCGCATGACAAGAGCATTTATACCGTGGCCAGTAGCATGGTTTATGTACGGTGCAATCCGCATAAAGCTTTTTGCTGTTGTATTACTCAATGATAATGAGATTATTCAAAATGCAAAAGATTCTAAAATTGGAGAATTATTTACTACCCAAAATCGTTTATTTGTAAAATCTGCTGATGATAAAATATTAGAAATTACTGATCTACAAGAGGAAGGTAAAAACCGCACAAAACCTATTGATTTCATAAATGGTCATAAAAAGTCACTACTATCGATATAATTATTCAACGATTAAATTTCTTTCAGTCTTAATTCGATTGTATAAAAAAGTGTAAGTGGTAATTTTATGCAACGAGCAAGGTTTGTAATGCTGTCGGATATTTTTGAAAATCAGCGCATGGTTATATACATTCACAGATAGACATTATTAAATCAGCAATTCTTTCTTTTTTACAGATAAATTTTTATTTTCTCTGTTGCTTTATTTACTTATCCAATGTAATATCCCATATGGCTTATAGAACATAAGTCAGTTAATTAAATAAGTTATTAATTTATTTACATGGAAATTAAAGAAATTAATAGATTATTCTCAAACATGGGCGTCACAATACCCGATATACTTCTCCCAAATAAGTCTGTGGATTATTCAAAATGGTCAGTTGTTGCATGCGATCAGTTTACTTCCAACAAATCCTATTGGGACAAGGTTGCGTCTATAGTAGGAGATAATCCATCAACATTTAAAATTACTCTTCCAGAGATATTTCTTGAGGATCCAAATAAAGAAGAGAGAATATCCAATATTAATCGTACAATGGAAGAATATGTCCAGAATAAGATTTTTACTGAGCATAAAAATAGTTTCGTTTTAGTTGACCGTAAGACCTCACATACAGCTTCTCGTAAAGGTCTTATCGTAGCTCTTGATCTTGAAGCATATGACTTTAATAAAGGATCTCAAACATTAATTCGTGCTACTGAAGGTACAATCATTGATCGATTACCACCACGCATTAAGATACGAGAAAATGCTTCTATTGAGTTACCACATATTATGGTACTTATCGACGATCCTGATAAATCTGTTATAGAGCCACTCTTCGATCATACAGAACAACTTGAAAAGCTATATGACTTTGATCTTATGCAAAACGGTGGACACATAAAAGGATATAAAATTGATAAGGCTGATCATCTGCAGCAAATATTCTTTGCGCTAGAGAAATTGGGTAACAAAGAGTTCTTTTTAGAGAGATATAGTTTAGAAGGAAACGAGAAGAATTTTGGACTTTTACTTTTTGCCATGGGCGATGGTAATCATAGTTTTGCAACAGCAAAAGCTATATGGGAAGAAATAAAGAAGGATCTTCCAGAAGAAGATCGTAAAGATCATCCAGCTCGATACGCTCTTGTAGAATTAGTCAATGTCCATGATGATGGCTTAGCATTTGAACCAATACACCGAGTCGTATTTGGATGCGCAGATAACCTACTAGAATCAGCTAAGAGTTACTTTGTCAGTAATGGTATGAGTATCGAAATTACCAATGAGCTTGATACGGAAAAAGAAAATGGAAAGCATAAAATCCCATTTATTACTGAGAATGAGAAAGGAACAATAATTATTACAAATCCTGTACAAAATCTCGAAGTTGGAACTTTGCAAGGATTCCTTGATGAATATATTAAGCAGACTTCAAATAAACTTGACTATATTCATGGAGCGTCAGAAGTCGAAGATTTATCAACTCAAAAAGGCTCAAATAATATCGGATTTTTACTTCCAGCAATGGAGAAATCTGATCTTTTCAAGACAGTCATTCTCGATGGTGCACTTCCTCGTAAAACTTTCTCAATGGGAGAGGCTGAGGAGAAGCGATACTATCTTGAAGCTAGAAAGATAAAATAATAATTGGAGGCTAACTATTAGAATAGTGGCAAGCATCCAATAAGCCGAATTCTGTTTTGGACAGTTATCTATCTGGATAATACCTAGTAATAAATTACCGATATATCCGGTATCGCAACCGATACCTGCGGTTTGACCTTGCTTCTGAAGGGGGTTACATAGCCATCTTACTTTACAGCAGATGCGGTGAGCTCTTACCTCACCTTTTCACCCTTACCTCACTTGCGTGAGGCGGTAATTTTCTGTTGCCCTTTTATCCGTAAGCTCACACCTACCCTGCTCTCACAGGCATCATCTCCGTATTGCTGGAGACAGCTTGAAGTCCGGACTTTCCTCCCCTCCGCCTAAATAATCAGAAATTACTTAGAAGGAGGGGCAACTGTCTAGAATACTTGCCATAATATTATACCATTTTTAGAGGTTTTTTGCAGAAAATTATGACTAAGAATAGAGAGTAAAACACATCATGCTTGTTTTAAAAAGTTCAAGAAACCTAGTACTAGTAAGGTCGCGCGAAATCTATGATATTTTGTGTACAATATATATATAACCAAGCGTTTTACAGTAAACAACACCGTCACCATTACAATCCAAGGGCCTCATCATAGAATTAGCTCATGCACATTTACGGATTATTTATAGTGCTGATTTTTTATGATCATCTTGAAATAAAAATATACCGGCTTCAGTCATACTTTTATATATTGGTCTTCTCAGATCAAACTGTTTAATTATATCACCGGTATTAAAGGAAAATTCACCCTTTATCATATCTAAAATCTGCATTTCATCTACATTGGAAGTGCCCTGCGTATCAACTTCTATCGATAACGGATCTGCTATACCAATTGAATATGTAAGTATGATCTCACACCTCTGCGCCATTTTTCTAGATACTACTTCTTTTGCGACATGACGAGCCATTAATGCACAAGTACGATCGATTTTACTCGGATCTTTACCTGCAAAACCTATACCACTATAGCGAGTAATACTACCCCAGGTCGCATCTTGTATATTTACTCCTGATTGACCACAATCGGCAGCAGGTCCTCCGATACTAAACCGACCCGAAGGATTTATTACGATTTTAGTTTCATCAGTAATATAATTTTTACATACTGTACGAATAACTTTTTCTGTAAGATCATGTTTGAGCCAATCCGTATCTGTAGATTGTGCATGGTGGGAAGCCAAAATTATGCTATCCAATGATTGTGCTCTATCATCATCGTAATTCATCACAACCATTACTTGTCCATCAGGTAATAATCCTTCAACTATTCCAGATTTTCTTGCTATTGTTAACCTTTCAATTACGCCATTCGCAAGAATATATGCTAAAGGAGCATATTGAGGTGTCTCATTTGTTGCATAACCATAGATCAAACCTATCCTACTTCCTTTTATACTGTTGTCTGAATATATACCTCGACTAATATCTTGAGACTGCTTTTGAAATTTGCTTTCTATCTCACAGCGATAAGGATCTATCCCGGATTCCTGATCGATATAACCTATTTCTCGAATTACCTCACGAACTGATTTCTCAAAATGATTTTTCGCAGAAGTATTAACCTCACCAAATATATCAATCTTTTCTTTCGATATTGACACTTTGATATCAGCTATGGTTTCCGGATCATCAACCAACATTTGATCTAATACGGTATCTGCAATTATGTCAGACATTTTATCTGGTTGACCTTCTTCATATGCAAACGATGTGACCTTCCTAATTGCCATTTATCCTCCTATCAAAAGCATATTAATTATGTTTGTACAAAAGGACTGTTCTCTATACCGTACAAGTATTTTTATAATTTCTAAAGGCTTTTAAAAAAATCCTCTCAAATTACACTACTTGTTGTTTTTCTCCACTTTTGCACCATCTTCAATAGCCATTTTATTCGCTTTTTTCTTGTTTGCCTTGATTATTAATCTAATTACAATGTAAGGGATTATAATAATTGGAGAGAATACAACAATCCATACAATCATAACAAATACTCCCTTTAAGAACTCTACAAAGGCAAGGAATGCATTTTTGAGAACACCTAAAGGTCTCCACTGTTCTTCTGGGATCACAATATTGTCAGGATTAAGTGACATACTTATAGATATTGTTGAAAGCTCACTATGATTATCATAATAATTGATTTGACCTTGTAAAGACTCAATCTGAGACCTTACATTAGTTAATTCCCTTTGTACAGCTAAAACATCTTCAATATCGACAGCTCTAGACATAATTTCAGTAAATTGTCTTTCGGAAGTCTTTAGATTCTCTAATCTAGCCTGTAAATCAACATATTCCATTGTGACATCGTCAGTATTTATTGAAAGATCGATTACTTCATTACCCAAAGCTTTAAACTCTTCAATCGCACTGTCAAAGGATTCAGCCGGAACTCGTACCGACATATATACAACTTTATCATTGTCTATACCATAATCACTTATACTTACAACATAACCGTTATATCTCTGAGTTGCTTCTTCGATAGCCTTTTGTGATTCATCGAAATCATCTATAACAATGCTCAAACTACCACTTTTTAGTACAACTTGGTTAAGTGTTTCTGAAGAGCCTTCTGATTGATAATACTCAGGAGCTATTGCAGTTTCTTCATAGGCATAATCAGCTGAACCAGCAGCTTTATTCAAATATGATGTAGAACTTACACCGTCATCATAATCATAACTACTTCGCGAGATAGTACTATTTTCACTTGAATTGAATATTGTTATCCCTGCAATTATTATTCCCCCAATACATATCACAACAACTCCTAATATTGAAAGCAATACTATCAACCATGTTTTCTTTTTTGGCTTTTCCATATATTTTTGACTAAAGTTATTATTTAATCATAAAGCTTTTACAGGAATTTTCAATAGGGATGCGATTTTGGCTATCAATAGAATAAAATCATAGTATCGCTGATACTGAACTGAAAACAGTCAAATGAGTCTAGCCGCTGTAATGATTATTTATAGTCTATTCTTCCACAAAACCACCACTCTGAATATCCCATAAAGTCTTGTAAATACCGCCGATCTTAAGTAGCTCTTCATGAGTACCTTCCTCTCGAACTTTTCCATTGTCGATAAGATATATCCTATCAACATTCTTTATGGTACTTAATCTATGAGCAATAATTATTGTTGTTTTGCCCTGACTCATATGTCCGAATGCCTTTTGAATAGCTTTCTCACTCTCACTGTCTAACTGACTGGTAGCCTCATCAAAAATTACAATCATAGGATTCTTAAGTAGAACCTGAGCGATAGCTATTCGCTGTTTTTGCCCTCCAGATAATTTCAAACCGCGTTCTCCAATTATCGTTTCATATTTTTCAGGCAAAGATTCAATAAAATCATGTATTTGTGCTTTTTTGCAAGCATCACATACCAATTTTCTCCTTATTTCTTCATCATGAATATCTGAATCCAATCCATAAGCGACATTATAAAAAATGCTTTTATTGAAAAGTACAGGTTCCTGTGGTACCAAACCAATATACTTGCGAAGCTCATCATATTTTAAATCTTTTATATCAACTCCATCTATTTTTATACTCCCATGATCTGGATCGTAGTATCGCATAATCAATTTTGTAAGAGTTGTTTTGCCACCACCAGATTGTCCGACAAAAGCAATTTTACTATCAGGCTTGATTTTTATTGAAATACTTTGAATTACTGGATATTCTTTTTTGTACCCAAAAGTAACATCATCAATATCTATTTGCCCTAGATATTTCTCAATCTCTTTAGGCTGTATTGGATCAACAATTGTCACCTTTGCCTCAAGAATCTCAATAATATCAGACATTATTGGTACATCCTTGATTATATTTCTGATTGAGAAGAAAAGACTTACAAAACGATCCAAAAATGAAATCATATATGAAATTATTACAACAATTTGACCTATTGTAATTAATCCATTTGAATAGCTATTAACAATATAGAATGAAACCGCAATAAACATAATAATACCAAGCAAGCGGGAAACAAAATCAACTAATCTCCATGATAATGAGTATTTCATATCTGCTTTTGCGTAACGTTTTGCAGCTTCCTCCAAAAGATAAACTTCTTGTTTTTCACGACCGAATGCTCTCACAGTAGAAAAATTTTCTAAACCATCAGTGATTACGTTGTTCCGTGCATATTCCTCATCTCTCGCTTTCGCACGATATTTGACATTTATTTTAACTATTAGTGCAAGAAGGGGAAAAGAAACGATTAGAACTGCAAGTAGGATTAGAGAAATTCGATAATCTATGATTGATACTAAAAATATAGGAATTATAAAATTAAGGATATTTTGGAAAAGCCATATACCTAAATCCCATGCAAAAAGTCCTGACAAGTCATTAACTTTAAAAACCTTGGATATCAATTTACCAGTTTGTTTATTAATATGAAAGCTATAATCTTGAGACATCAGCTTTGAAAAAACATTCTTTGTCATCCTAGCATTAAAAATGATGCCGACATACGATATTATAGTAAATAGAATAGGTTCAATAACAATTGGAGCAGCAATTACTACAAGAATTAATGTAAGCTTTTGGATCAAGACATTTTGATCTGAACCAATACCATCGATCAAGCCACCGAGAATCCACACTGAATAGTTCAGAACAAAAGTATAAACGAGGATTAAAATGCCTATTAATATCCTCCAAAATAATTTGTCCTTTAAATGGTTGTTATAAATTTTTATAAATTTGAATAAGGGTTTCATATGTTGTGTTCAATATAACGGTATTGATTTTACAACATTTTCTTATAAAAGGAAAACTTCTACTAGAAAAATCTATGTATTATTACAGCTTTATTACTTAACTCGAATGGCTTACCTTGCTGAAGTGTTATGTCCTTCAACAAAAGTCAAAGCAACACCCATTTTGTTCGCACGACCAGTCCTACCGACTCGATGAATATAATCCTCATAGTTCATAGGTATATCATAATTTATTACATGAGTAACATTTTTGATATCTAAACCTCGTGCTGCAACATCTGTCGCAACTAATATTTTTGCTCTACCATTTTTAAAACTCTCAATAGCTCTTTGTCTTTCTCTTTGACGCTTTTCTCCGTGTATTGATGTAACTTTAAACCCCTTATCAAAAAGCTGCCTATCAAGATGATCTACTTCTCTCTTTGTATTTACAAAGACTAAGACCTTTTCGAAACCATCACTGTTTAATAATTCTATTAATTTCGGAATTTTCTCATCATGTCTTTCGATACGAACAATATCCTGTTCGACATTCTGAGCAGTCTCACCTGTTTTGACAGAGACTTTTATATAGTTTTCTTTTAATATTGCGTTTATTATTTCCTCTACCTTTTTGTCAACAGTAGCAGAAAAACATAAAGATTGCCTATTTTCCGGCAAAAATGATATCAGATGTTTAATCTCATGTACAAAACCCATATCTAGCATACGATCGACTTCGTCCAATACAATTGTATTAAAACCTTGTAAATCGAGGAATTTTCTATCGAAAAGATCCTTTAAACGACCCGGTGTACCAATTACAAAATTATATCCTCTTTTAAGGTTATAAATCTGATTATTGATATTACTACCACCGATACATAATACAGAATATATCTTAATATCTCTGGTTAAGGTATAAAGTTCCTGATTAATTTGATCCGCCAATTCTCTTGTTGGTGTAATAATCAAAACCTTGCTACTTCTATCCTTTAAAATCTTATCAATCATAGGGATAAGAAAAGCAGCTGTTTTACCAGTACCAGTATCTGCAATTCCCAAAAGGTCATTGCCTTCCATAATATTTACTAATGTTTGATCCTGAATTGGCGTTGGAATATCATATCCTTTATTTTTAATATTGTTTTTCAAAGCCTGATCCACATCTAGTTCACTAAATCTAATTTGTGGGACATACTCCTCAACTTGAGCAATTGGGATAGCTTTCTTTACAAACATTTTTTCATCAAAAACAAATCCAGGTTTACGTCTACCTCGACCACCTACTACTCTACCTCGATAAAACCTGTTAGAGTTTGCCGAACCGCTTCCAAATCTTCTTCCACTATCTCTATTAAATCGTTCTCTTTCTGATCTACCATACCTGTTTTCACTGTACGATCTTACGTTTGCTGGTTTTCCATCATCTCCAAAAGATTTTGTAGGAGAAAAGCCCTTCTTGTTGTCATAATTATTCTTCCTCTCAAATCTATCATAATTGTTGTTATCTGATTTGTTTCTACGATTATTATCCTGATCTCTTGTAAAATTATCTGATCTACCACTTTGTTGATACTTACCCATACCTTCATTGTTTGAGTACCCATGATATTTTGTATTATTATCTCGACCAATATTTACTGACGAATCATTGCTTTTGTCATTACGACGACCACCAGTGTACGGCCTAAAATCATCGCTCTTTCTTTTGCGATAAAACTGATTTCTTTTAAACTCCTGAGAGCTTTTATTACCATATGTAAATTTACCCATGAAAAAAAATAAAAAAAATTAGCGTCGAAATTTAACCGACTTGCGCCTATTTATCGTATGAAAAGCCTATGAGGAAATCATATCGGAGGCAAAGCTCCGATATCTATACTACTATGTATTAACCGAAGCCTGAAGAATCTTTTTTTGATTCGTGGGTATTATATCACAATTTGAAGGAAAAATAAAGACACAATATATCTCCTATTTTCTAGTACAGAAACAAAGCTTGAAATACAAAGTAAATTTTATGTATATCAGCTGATATTTCTTAAATAACAATCCTCAAGAAATAAATCTTAAATTCTGCAAGATTATTCTAATAATTACATATTGTTTCTCGCACATTTTTCTTATATGTATCTTATATTAATTTTTTACGCATTAATCACAAAATCCATGATATAATACCTAAGATAATTTTGATTAGGTAGATATGAGAAACAGTTTTAGTAGAAGTAATTTCGGCGGACGTAGAGACTTCAGTGATAGATCAAGAGGAGACAGGAAAAAGGAAATGTATGAAGCAGTCTGTGACCAATGCGGTGCAGAGTGTAAAGTTCCTTTTAGGCCAAGCAATGACAAACCTGTATATTGTAGCGATTGTTTTGAACAAATTGAGAAAGAACGAGATGATAGATTTGGTGGACGCGAGGAAAAGAATTCAAGTAATTACAGAGATAATAGAAATTATAGAAGCGACAGAAATCGTGGTGATGATCGTAGATCTGACAGACATCAAAGTCACAGTTTTGGTAGTCGAGATAGTTTCAGCGATCGAGGTGGTAAATCTGAAGCTCACAATGAAAGTAACATCGTTTCAAAAGCAGAATTTGTACAGATGAAAGAACACTTGAGCAATATTAGTGGCAAGCTTGACAAACTCATCAGATTACTTGAGCCAATTATCATGCAAGACAACACATCTAATATTGATAAAAATAGCGATAAAAAAGCTACTACAAAAGCAGAAAGTCCAGCTAAACAATCATCTGATAAAAAAAACTTTACAAAGAAGATTGCTAAAGAAGTAAGCCCAAAAGCCATAAAAAGCGATGTAAAGAAAAAAGCTACTACTGGCAAAGTTGAAAAGTCTACTAAAACAGCAAAATCAAAGGGATCTTCTAAGAAATCAACTGTTAAAAAATAGTTTTCTGAAGGTCTTGAGATAATTATCATTATAAATGCTTACTAGAATGAATTTATTGTGCTGATATCTTTTTGTCTACTTCATTTTTTTCAAAATCGAGCCCAGAACAGACCTAGTAATCTGACCAGTCGCATTACGCACAAAAGAAGTAGATGCACTCTTGAGAATTGATTTAAACATATTAGTATCTGATTTCGAAGAAGAACGACTATTGATCACCGGTGTCGAAGACTTGGGCTGATTTGCACTGTAATTTTGCACACCATTTATTTGTGTAAAACCATCGGAATTAACATTCTGACCACTCACTTGTTGAAGTTTTGCACTCAGTATTTCATAGGCACTCATCGGATCTATAACAGTATTGTACTTACCGACCAAAGCAGAAAGATTTATTACAGTATCGAGCTCCTGAGAAGTAATCGTATCCATACGAGATTGTGGAGAAGCAATTACAGTATGCACAAGCGAAGTAGGCTCACCTTTTTCATTAAGTACTGTAACCAAAGCCTCACCAATACCTAACTTTGTAATCTCTTCATCTGTCTTGTAAAATTCTGTTATTGGGAAATTGCGCGAAATCAACTGTATAGCAGTCCTATCTTGCGCAGAAAAAGCTCTCAAAGCATGTTGTATTTTCATGCCCAGCTGGCCTAAAATGTTTTGCGGTATATCGTTAGGAGATTGAGTACAAAAAATTATACCTACACCCTTAGATCTGATAAGCTTAATTACTGTTTCGATCTGATTTAATAATGTTCTAGAGGCATTATTGAAAATTAAATGTGCCTCATCGATAATCATTACTAGTTTAGGTTGATCCATATCACCTTCCTCAGGGAATTTTTGATATATCTCCGCCAACAATGCAAGCATAAATGTAGAGAATAATTTAGGTTTATCTTGTATAGTAGCAAGTCTAAGTATATTTATATATCCATATCCTTGCGTATCAATTCTCATAAGATCCTCAACATCAAAGGATTTTTCACCAAAAAAAAGGTTTGCACCTTGGTTTTCTATCTCAATTATCTTGCGAAGTATTATCCCAGTTGTAGAAGTACTTACTGCTCCATACTGTGAAGAAAATTGCTGTTTACCTTCATTTGTAACATGTTGGATGAGAGTCTTTAAATCTTTGAGATCTACAAGTGGCAAAGCATTATCATCAGCAAACTTAAAGATTACTGAAAGGACACTCTCCTGTGTCTCGTTCAATTCTAATATTTTTGCGAAAAGTACAGGTCCAAATTCTGAAACGGTTGCTTTCATACGAATACCATTTTCTTGAGTAATTGATAAAAACTCGACAGGATAAGATTTAGGAGACCACTGATAATCTATGCTCTTTATCCTCTCTTCAATTATCGGATTAGATGTCCCAACCTGCGAGATGCCAGAAATATCTCCCTTAATATCCATAACTAAGACAGGTATACTTTTTTCCGATAACATTTCACATAATCTTTGCACAGTTTTGGTCTTACCTGTACCAGTAGCACCCGTTATCAAACCATGACGATTCAATGTTTTTAGAGGTAAAGTGATTTTAAGATCGGAGTACACGCTATCTTGTAATTTTGCTGCACCCAAAAGAATGCTATCACTCACAAAAGTGTAACCTTGCGAGATATCTTCTTTGAATTTATCAATTTGAGCCATAATATTATTCAACAATTTAATAACACCATTATAGAATATTTAGCGATAATGTACCAACTATTTAAAATTGTAAAAATTTAATGAAGAAATGGACTTTTCAGTTTCGCGTATAGCTACAATTTTATATAACCATGCCCATTCAGGAAATTCACCCGCTACCATTACAATCCATGCGCTTTTACTTAAGCGCTGAGCGCTATCACAAATATCACATTTAATCCTGTTCTCTTTACTGGCCAAAGACAAATTTATCTTTGACAATATTAACTTTAATATCTATAACGCCTCAAAAGTGTAAGGGTACACAATTTAGGCAACAACTATAACTTGGGTAGTCATGGGTAAATTTTCGTGCTCTGTAAAACGGATGGTGGCAAACAAAAAATTAAGAAGAATAATCAAAATATTTACTATAAAATCTAATTTTAAATTACTCTCTAGATTTTTCGTGTTGTCAATATTATTTGGTTACGTAAAATATTTCCGTAATCAGTATTATTTATTTTGGTAGTATTACTTGATTTTACGCTTTGGCAATAACAACAAAACGCTTGTTTGTTTTTTGTAAGTTTGATATTTAGGATCTTTACCCCATCTTTCGTCGGCAGATTTTTCTAGCAATGGTATACCGCTAACAAAAATCAATAAAGTTGCAATATACATTGGACTGATTAAACCGATAAACGATTGCACAGTATTCAAGCCTGTCAATGTGAAAATATATATACCTAGCCAAACCATAATCTCTCCAAGATAATTTGGATGTCGGGAATATTTCCATAGACCTTGCTCAATCCATTTGCCCTTGTTTTTTTCATTATTTATAAAATTATATTTCTGCATATCTGAAATAGCTTCTATAGTCAATCCACAAATCCAAAGTAAGATTCCAATCAAAGATAATATTGAGATTTGACTTCCGCCACTGACATAATACAGATTACTTGGTAGCATAACTACCCAGACAGTAAAACCCTGCAATAACCAAAACCCTAAAAACGACCAAAATTTCTCCCTCTTATCGTCAAAACGACTATCTTTACCTATCCTTCTAATTCTTTGGAGTAAATATAAACCTAATCTTAGAGCCCAAATACATATCATGCTCGTGAGTATTATCAATGTTATTGAAGCATGAGAGCTTATCAACCCGTAAAACGCCAGCGTAACAAATGTTACTGCATAAGAGATATCTGTTAACTTATCTGTTTTAAATCTAAAAGCGATTAGAAACATAATAAGATTTATCCCTACAGAGATACCTAACAATATAAGTAATTGTTCCATTAATATATAACAAAAATTAATTAGAGTATAATATCATTTTTAAACCTAAAAAATAAAAGATATTTAAACTTGTTTTAAACAAGTTGAACTAAACATACAAAGCAAGCTCATTATCTCATTCTCTTACATTGTTAAGATTCATTTTCTAATTTATATAATCTGATTTGTTGTGATAATTAATTCAAGCGTACAATTTTCTCTCTTTATTTACGAAATTTATTATTTTATGCAAAAATTGTAAAGGAAAAATCTCGCTTGTCAGAAAAATCGAAACGAGTCCTTTTTTATTTAATTATTTTGTCAAACTAATCAAACCCTATCATATTAAGATTAGTAATATTCTTGTATTTCTTGCAATTATTTACTAATTAACATAGTATAATTATACTGGGTATTTTGCAGTTCATAGAAAATTATTACACATCAAAACATGCAACGGAGTATAAGCAGGTGTTGATAAATAGTTTAATAAATTATTAAGATTATCTTTATGTGTGGAATATTTGGATATGCAGGGAAAAAGGATGCTGGCTCAGTTATAATTGAGGGATTGAAAAGATTAGAATATAGAGGATATGATTCTTGGGGGGTTGCACTTGCAAGTAAAGACGGTATAGAAGTAATCAAAAAGGTCGGAGCCATAGGTGATTTTGAGGAATTAGAAAAACTACCCTTTTCAAATATTGGTATCGGACATACAAGATGGGCAACTCATGGCGGTGTTTCAAATGTAAATGCTCATCCCCACTTTTCTGCTGACAAATCTTTTGTTGTAGCCCAAAACGGTATAGTTGAAAATTACCAAGAGCTTAAAAATACATTGATAACTAAAAATCACAAATTTATCACAGAAACTGACACAGAAGTAATCGTACGATTGATTGAGGAGAAATTAAAGAGCACTGATAACCTCTTTGACGCTATAAAAAAGGCTTTTGTTGATCTGAAAGGTAGGAATACAATTATTATACTTCCTACTTCAGGCAAAGAGGTATATGCAGTAAGAAACGGTTCACCACTTGTGATCGGCATTGCTCAAGGCGAAATATTTATTGCGTCTGATACATTATCTTTTGGCAATCATACAAATCGAGTTATCTACCTCAATAATTACGAAATGATAGCTTACAAAACTGAAAATGAGCAATTAGATATCTATAATGTCAATAATGGCAACAAAATCAGTTATCAAGAAAGCTTAATAGAACAAGATAATGTGGACATTGAAATACAAGGACATGATCATTACATGATAAAAGAGATTTTTGAGCAGAAAGATACTATCCGAAATGCAGTACAATACAGTATTGAAGAACTACATGATTTAATTGAAGCAATAAATAAATCAAATCATGTGTATACAGTCGGCGCTGGCACTGCAGGTTTTGCCGCTGGACAAATTGCTTATTACCTACGGAAAATCGCTAAAATCAATGTTACTGAATTAAAATCTTATGATATTGACAGTTACAAAGAGATATTTTGTGACAAAGATCTGATTATTGCTGTATCACAAAGTGGAGAAACTGCTGACACAATAGAAGCTCTTGAAATTGCAAAAAACAAAGGTGTAAAAATTGCAAGCATAGTAAACATGCAAGGTTCTACAATAACTAGGATTAGTGATTATCAATTTCTCTCAAGATCTGGGCCTGAAATATGTGTCGCATCAACAAAAGCTTTCACTGCACAGATAAGCTGGGGCTTTTTATTGGCGATGAGTTTAGTTGGCAAACATGATGATGCAGTCAACGAAATCTATCGCATAAGTGAAATGTTAGAAAACTATTTTAGATCGAAAAAATTTTTTAAGTCTGAGAAAGTATTTAAAGAGATTGCAAAGAATTTCGCTAATAAAGAGCATTTTTTTGTACTTGGCAAAGGCCAAAATTATTACATTGCACTTGAGGGAGCTTTGAAAATAAAAGAGATTACTTACAAACATTTTGAAGGCTTTTCTGCAGGCGAACTCAAGCATGGAGTTATTGCTCTTATCGAAAAAGAAACCCCCGTAATTGCAATTATAAGCGATGATGAATATAAAGAAGATATGTTGAGCGCAGTTGCTCAAGTAAAAGCTAGAGGAGCCTTTGTTGTCGGCATTTCAGATCAAGACAATCAGCTTTTTAATACTTTTATCCCATCTTGTAAATCTGATTATATTGACAGCTTAACAAAAATTATTCCCTTCCAGCTAATTTCATATTATTTAGGCATACAACTGGGCAATAGTCCTGATAAACCTCGAAATCTTGCAAAAAGTGTTACAGTAAAGTAAGAATTATCGGAGAAGATTTATGATTTAACTCTTCTCGTAAATCTCCAACATCTTTTTACCCCAAGGATTACCCTTTGATATCTCAGAATTGAAAAATTCAATCAATAATTTATAAGGGATATCGGAATATGCAACATGTTTGATTATAGGCATATTTTCTGAATATCTAATGCCAAGAGCTTTGATATCAATATTACATGCACCTGCGTGCGGATCGTGTTGGACAAAAAAAATTTCGTTAACTTTATTCATAATAGCAGCACCTAAACACATAAGACAAGGCTCTAAAGTTGAATATAATTTTATAGATTGTTTGTTTTTGAAACATTCATACATTTTTGATCCATATTTTTCAATCAATGAGTTCTCTGCATGGAAAAATAAATTATTTTTTATTTGAGCTGTGTTGCCAGCAGAAAATATCTCAGTTTCGTTGAGTAATAATACTGATCCTACGGGATATGATCCCAAATAAAAGCTTTTTTGTGCTTCTTTTATTGCAATTTCTAAACACTTGATATCTATTTGAGAAAGTTGATTTTTATCAATTTTTAGTATCATAAAAATTTTTATTATTATTAATAATCACTTTTCTTATATATTAGTAAATCGGATTATATCTGAACTGGGAAAGATTTATAAAATAATAAAATTGTCCAAACTGGACTCACCTCGACGATCCTTAGAGAAACTCAGGATTTGCTCGATGCAAACTCATAAGGCTCTCTCTTTGGCTTAACTATGCTTCGATAAGCTCACCAATTCAGATATATTCTCTTCTATCAAAGACTTCTTCTTTGCTTTACTCCATTTCTTTATTTGCATTTCTCTCTTTTCAGCATCTTTAAGATTTAAATACTTTTCAGTATAAACTACTTCAATGTTATTAAATCTTTTTGTATAAAATGATAATTTATTACTATGTTGAAAAACTCGATTTTCTAAATCGGATGTTATTCCAACATAATAGTAAGTTTTATCGCAAAGAAGAATATATAAAGTTATCAATTTTAAAAACAAATACAATGGTGAGCCTGTCGAACCATTGGGGGAGTTGGACAAACTCAGGAACTTTTTCCATCTCAATCCCTTCTCAAGTATACGTATTCCACAGCTTTCTTTCAACTGGGTTGAGTATTTTTACAAACGATTATTTACTAATAAGCAATTGTTTCTTGAAATCGTAAAAACGTAGGAATATCAAGCTCTTTTACGATTTATGCTAAATGTTACATTGCCGAAATGTTGGTTTATCAATATGTTTTGCGTGAACGTACAGGATTATTTTTGAAAAGTACCTTCATGTTCAGGTCACCCATTCTGAACAAAATGATGAACAATTTACTTCTATTTGTATTTGCAAATAGCCATCCAAATACATTCGCTTACTGCTTCATATTGGTGCCATGGATATTTAATCTCGTTATTGAAGAAGTAATCGTGGGTAAAACCTGGAGCCATATACATTCTTTGATAAAGCGACTCCTTATTATTATCTGAGAATTTATTCATAATACCTAAACCGTAAATTTGTGTGTGTACTTCTGTAAATGAGTGTTCATTATGAATACTACTTGCTGTATTTTTTGGTAAATACCAACAGTTAAATTCAAACTTGCCTAATTTATCTATAGGAGAGCGTAAAATAGCATAATTCCATTTTGAAGGATCCTCTGGATATCTTATTTTGTTATTGTTCCAATTGGAAGTGCAGAATTTCTGTAGATCTAGATTCACAATTGATGGATCAAAATTGTATTTGACAAGCAGGCACTCATTCACTTTTAACGGTTTGTTACATTTATGAAGCATAAATGATTTATCCTGGGTAATTTCGCTAACAAAATCAACTTTAATTGGATTTTTAGATAAATTTACAACAATTGTAAAATTATCAATAGATTCAATTATCTGATCATTAATATAAGAAACCTCAAAGAACTCGTTTGAAAAGTTTAATTTTTTTATCATGCTTAAATACTATCAGAAATAATGATTTTTTTCTATCGAATATACTCGAACCGATTTTAGAAATGCGAAAAAGTTGATTTCATACGGCTCGAACCATTGTTATATATGGTCAACCATAGTGTTTGTACAGGACACCTTGGTTGCGGGACATGGACTCCCTTCGACAATTCTTTGCTCTACTCCATTTCTTTATCTGCCTCTCTCTTTTTTCAGCTTCTATTTGATTTGCTAATTCCTCTCGATACACTAAATCTAATTGTTTAAATCGTTTAGTATAAAAAGAATCGCCATTTCGATGCTGAAAAAGGCGATTACTTAAATCAGTCGTTATACCGACATAATATGTTTTGTCATCGCAAAGAAGAATATATACCGTCCGCATAAATCTATTATATCCTTGCAATGGTGAGCCTGTCGAACCATTGGGGGAGCTGAACAAAATGGTTAACTTTTTCCATCTCAACCCTTTCTTAAGTATACGCATTCCAGCATTATCTTTCAATTGGAGTGAGGATTTCGATAAACGTTTATTTGCAAACAAGCAGTTGTTTCTTGAAGTGGTGAAAAGCTAGCAATATCAGGATCTTTTACAATTTAATCAAAACTAGTATATTGAAAACAATGGATTATCAATATGTTTTGCGTGATAATCCAACTTTGTTTTCAAAATTTACTAGAAAGTTCTGAACAAACTCATGAACAATTAAAAATGCACCTTTTGTAATGCTTTAATAATCTCTTTCCGTAGTAACAATGATGAACATATATAAGATATATCCTCTTCCCACTTAATACTTAAAGCTTTATTTAACATAATCTTCATTTCAGTCGATTTGGAAATTAGAATTGTTTTACCGTCTTTTATAGAGGCTATAGTAACAAACCACGGAATATTCTCAAAATTAGGCAGAAATGTTTCCAATTTGAGAATTATGGCATTTTGAATCTCTTTAGCATCCCATATTTCTAATTGACCAATTGCGATTTGCTGACTACCATTAATTACTACAAATTTTACATCCTTTAGCATAGCTTCATAAGGTGCATTAATTATACTTGTTGAAACTTTTTTAAAGTAATCACTCGAGAATTCGTTTGGTATATTCGCGATTATTTTAATTTCTTTGGAAGCCTGAATGTCTCTATCTGTTGTAACACCTGACTTAAAGTTTAGTGTATTGGAGATAATAGCTAAATACAACAATATAAGACTATTCTTTGAAATCTTTTTTTCTTGATTGTGTAGCTTTATCTGCTCCCATATTAGTGTTGCACATGAGCCAACTTTTTCTATATGCGCTCTGCTACCTAAAAGTTTCGACCAATATTCTTCATATCCAAAGTGATGATCATATAGTTCAATTACTTTAGATATATTGATATTTTTCTGTAGACCTTCACTATCAGAACGATCTAATATGATCAGTGCATCTGCCTTGTTCCAGTCGATATTTGACTGATTTAAATATTCAACGTCGAGATCTAATAAAAACTGAGGGACAGATTCAGTAAAAGTCGTATTTACAACTGCAATAGCATTTTTACCTCTAAGACGAAGCAATTCGGCATAGGCAATTGAGCAAGCATATATGTCAATATCTGAATATAAACCATCCGCTGTTATGTAAATCAATTTTGAATTATCCATATTTTTTATTAAATTTTTGAACTTTCTTGCGATCAAAGTTCCTATTTATGACGGCTCGAACCACTACTATATAGTGTCAACCGGTAGTTGTGGTTGGGGGAGTTGGACAAAATGGTTAACTTTTTCCACCTCAACCCTTTCTTAAGTATACGTATTCCACAGCTTTCTTTCAACTGGGTTGAGTGCTTTGAGTTGAATTCATTCTCAATTCGAACTAATTTTTTAACGAGTACAAAAGGTGCGTAATATCAATATAATTACGCTATTTATAGTCAGCTATACAATGAAAATACCCATAGATACAAGATCTTTGCGTGAAAACATAAAAATATTTTTGGAAAAGTACTCCAAGTACAACTCCCTTATTCTGAACAAAATGAGAAACGTTTTTTGACTTTAGATGCAATCAATACTATAATTATATAAATGCATTGAAGGAAAGAGGTCGAAAGGCCAGCCACTCCCGAGCAGACTACAACAAACAGAAATGTGACTAAGTAGATCCAGATAGAAACTGTAAACAAAAAGGTTTTGATAGAAACCTAATAAGGAGTTATTAGTGATAGTAACTCAAAGCAAGGTGGTACCACGGAAACGTCCTTGTAGATATAACTTATTAGGCAATATTTATGAATTTATCAAAATCAATAAAAGAAGATTTTATCAATCTTCTAGTTCAAAAATACAATCACAAAGAAATCCCCAATTCTTCTTTAATTCCTGTTAATGACCCAAGTGTATTGTTTACTACTGCAGGTATGCATCCTTTAGTTGTATATCTTCTTGGTGAATTGCACCCATTAGGTCAAAGACTTGTAAATGTTCAACGTTGCTTCAGAACTGATGACATTGAAGAAGTTGGAGACACGATTCATCATACATTGTTTGAAATGTTAGGTTATTGGTCACTCGGAGATTACTTCAAAGAACTGTCACTTGAAATTACTTTCGACTATTTTGTAAACAAACTAAAGTTTGATCCTAAAAGACTTTATTCGACAGTATTTGTCGGAAACACGGATGTAGAACTAGATAGAATTGCAATTGAAAAGTGGAAAGAACTATATCGTTCGGTCGGGATAGAACCGGAAGTTTGGGACGGCAAAGATTTCAATGAAAATACTCGAATCTTTCCATTGTTGAAAACAGAAAATTGGTGGGGGCCAGCAGGAGAAACTGGTCCATGTGGTCCTGATTCTGAATTATTCTATTGGAGAGGCAAAGAAAAGCCTGACTTTAGACGTTTTGTCCCTTGGGATACTTCAAATATGTTTATTGAAATCTCCAATAATGTGTTTATGGGGTACAACAAAACAAAAGAAAAAACGTATGTTCCACTTGTTCAGAAGAATATTGACTTTGGTGGAGGATTTGAAAGAATTACACTCATAAGTCAATTTAAGGAAAGTGACGGTTCGTTAGATATGAAGTATTCGGTTTATGATACTGAACTTTTCGATACACAAAGGACTTTATTAGAGGAACTCTCGGGAAAATCTTTTCAAGACAGTACCAAAGAGGAAATAAAAAACCTGCGTATAATTCTCGACCATATGAGGGGAATTATTTTCCTACTAACAGATGGCGTAATTCCAAGTAATAAAGATAGAGGATATATTCTTAGACGGTTAATTCGAAGAGTAATGCGATCTGGCAAAGTCTTGGGTATAGAAAAGTCTTTTATTATCGAATTAGGCACAAGTTTCTTCGAGACATATAAATTGCAATATACTCATTTTGAGAGTCAACTAGAGTCTATTTGCGAGATTTTGAGTTCCGAAATTGAGAAGTTTAATAAAACTCTTGATAAAGGACTAAGGAAAATTGAAGAACTTAGTGAAGAAAAAGAAGTAATCACTGGTAGGGACTTGTTTTACATTTTCGAAACTTATGGGTTTCCTTGTGAACTTTCATTAGAAGCATTGGATGTCAATGGAAAGGATAGGCTAACAATTATAGACGACTTTAATGAGTGTATGCGAAAACATCAAGAACTATCTAGAAACTCATCAATTGGAAAATTCAAAGGTGGATTATCAGATAGTTCTGAAGAAACTACGAAACTCCATACACTTCAGCATTTATTACTTAGAACTTTGCAACTGACAATTAGTGACGAGATACATCAAAAAGGCAGTAACATAACACCAGAAAGACTGAGGCTGGATATTAATCTTGATAGAAAAATTACTCAAGATGAAATACAAACGATAGAATTAACTGTAAGTGAGAAAATCAACGAAGGAATTTCCGTTGACAAGTTTGATCTACCAAAAAATGAAGCTGAACGAATTGGTGCTGAACATGAGTTTGGCCAAAAGTATCCTGATACCGTTTCTGTATTTGTTATTGGACTTAGAGAAAACGTAAATATTAATGATGCTTCTAGGAAAGACTACTTATCAGCCGAATTTTGTGGTGGACCTCATGTTCAGAATACAAATGAAATTGTTTCAGATGGAAAAAGATTCAAGATCTTGAACCAAGAAAAAATCGGAAGTGGTATATTGCGTATTAAAGCTTCACTAGTTTAAAAATCTTATTCATATGAAATTTTCAGATGAATATATAGGTTTGATCCGTAAAATTTTTGAAAAACGGTACAATCGATCTCTTACCAATGAAGAAGTGGAACTTTTCGCCCAACGCCTAACAAACTTCGGAATAGTAATTCAAAATTTCTACAAACGCAAAAAAGAAAAATACGGAGATAAATATGAAGTCTGGTTTGAGGAATTTTCAGAAAAAACTAAAGAGGAGGAGAGTCGAAATGCCTACGAATTAGGCATAAAACGCGCTCGAACCAAATCAAAAGTAAAAAAGTAACGGTTTTCTACGGCTCGAACCACTACGATATACAGTCAACCATATACTCTGTACAAGTTGCATAGTGATATGGATTCGAACTTTGAAAAGTACCTATTAGACAAACCAAATCGAATATCGACATAAACCTAGCAATTAGGACTCCGAACCGATTTGAAATTGAAATAGCCCATTAAATCAAGGCTTTAACGTGGTATTAAAAATATGAAAAACTGGTTGCCGGACCTGGATTTCCTGCCACTACTTTGTAGTGGACAGGACCTTGCTCCCCACTCATGCTTCGCATGAAATGTTTCTCATTTTAGTTTATCAATTTGCAACTGTGCATTGCACAGGCTCAAATTGAGAGAGTTGGACAAACTCAGGAACTTTTTCCATCTCAATCCCTTCTCAAGTATACGTATTCCACAGCTTTCTTTCAACTGGGTTGAGTATTTTGAGTTGAATTCATTCTCAATTAGAACTAATTTTTAACGAGTACAAAAGGTGCGTAATATCAATATAATTACGCTATTTATAGTCAGCTATACAATGAAAATACCCATAGATACAAGATCTTTGCGTGAAAACATAAAAATATTTTTTGAAAAGTACTCCAAGTACAACTCCCTTGTTCTGAACAAAATGAGGAACTAACAATTATAGATTTGACTAAACGGTCAGACCTGTATATAATTGACTAATTAGTCTAATAAAAGATATGAAATACCAAAAAGTTTCAAAACAAAGCATTCTTGAAGCTACAGCGAAAGTCATCGCTCAGAAAGGATTAGATAAAACAAGTGTTGATGACATTATTAAAGAAGCAGATGTCGCAAAAGGAAGTATTTATTTTCATTTCAAAAACAAAGATGACTTACTTATTTCCGCTATTAGATTTTCTGCAGAAACAAGGATAAACCAAATAAAGGAAGCCCTCAAAAATATATCCTCTCCAAAAGAAAAGTTAATAAGGTTATTCAAAGCAAATAGTCTAATGCTTAAACAAGATAGAGATTCATTCCTTATGACATATGCACTTTTGTTAAGCTCCCATAATGATTTACGAACACATGTTGCAACAGAATACATTAGTAACTATATAACCTTTGTTGCAGAAATCATTAATGAAGGAATTGTGCAAGGAGAGTTTAAATCGGTTGATGCAAAATCAATTGCAACTTCGTTTGTAATTGCTAACGATATAACAGGTATTCTTCATTTCGCCAACGGTGAAATAATTGAACCTGAAAAGATGATTAATAATTTATTTAAATTAATTTTAAAATAATATGGACAAGCCAAAACTATGTAGGTCATGTAGTGGACCTTTAAGTGACTACAAACCTGAAGAGATAATTAAAGATGGTTTTTGTCCTTATTGTGTTGATAAAAAAGGAAATCTCAAGTGCTATGACGAAGTTCTAAAGGGTATGTTAGATTATATTCAATCAGATCACCCTGAAATATCTGAAAACGACAGAAAACAAACCGCCGAGAAATGGTTATTAGAAGGTGAAGTCTGGGGACAAATTTTCAAAGGTTGTATTATTGAGGAAAGCTTAGAAAACAAAGAATTGCTAAAACTATGTAAAATTACCGAAACAAAAATTGAACAAGATGATAATCCAAGTACTAATGCAGGAGAACCTACATGGACATTGCATCAAGTTGAGGTTACAAGAGCAAAGATTGAAGAAGTTGTGACTTTGCTAAGCAAATATTTGAAACTTCCAAATTGGTGGGCAGATTTATCTTTTAAAGATGAAGTTTACATAGTTTTTCGGAATAAGATCTTTAATGGGAGCAATAAAGACGATTCTTTTGTTAAAACAGTAAAGGATTATGGTAATTCAGTAAAATTACCACAATCACAAATTCCTTTATCTTAAATTATTATTTTCAATAAAATGTTTAATAAATATATGGCAGTAGGAATAAGAATAAACGATTTTGACAAAGCGTTTGATTTTTATACTAATGTACTTGGTCTTTCCGTTAAAACAATAGACAAAGAAAACAAGTTTGCAGAAGTTAAACTGGGAGAACTTGTAATAGCCCTATTAACAAAAGAAACACTTGAAGGCATGTGCGGTTTCAACAACTTCTCATCAGATGATAAGCCTTCAAACATATTCGCAGTTGAAGTAGATGACGTAAAAATTGCCACTAAAGAGCTTAAAGGGAAAGGCGTTGAATTCATTCAAGATCCTAAAACTACACCATGGGGGCAAAAGGTTGCTTATTTTAGAGATATTGAAGGCTACATCTGGGAATTATCTGAAAAATTTGAGGAATAAGTAATATGAAAATTAAAGGAAAAAACACAAATGGATTTGATGTTTACCTATTAGACATTGAAGAATGTAAGGAGTTGTTGAGAGAAGCCCAAAAAGCTATGAAATTTACATATCCTGAAAAAAACAAGGGCTTTGCAGTAGCTCTACTCACAAAAAATGGCAAAATCTATTACGGTGCAAGTTATGTTTCAGATACTCATAACTTAACAATGCACAGTGAAGCTGTTGCACTAGCCAAGTCTGCAAATGATGGTGAAACAGAGATTATAGCGATTACTGGACCGAACTGTCATAATTGCAAACAGTTGATTTGGGAAAGTTCAATTAGAAGCAAAATTGATACAGTAGTAATTATTGAAGAAAATAATGAGATTAAACAAATTCCGATATCTGAACTAATGCCATATCCATGGCCTGATCATTTAGGGAATCATTAATATGCAGTTGAATAAATCAAAAACAATTTCTATAAGACCAATTTCCCCATTTAATTTTGATGCAACATTTTTTAAACCTGACCATTTCACAACCGATGATCATATTTATGAAAAAGGTGTAAGGTGGCAGACAATGAACTGGGAAGGTCAAATGCTTGGTATCAAGTATGAAGATGCTTCACCTGGGATTAAAGTTACAGTCTTTTCAATTCAAGAACCCACTTTTGAATTTATTGAAAGTTTAAAAAATGAAATAATTTATAGATACAACTTAAATTTAGATTTAGATGAATTCTATAAATTAGCAATAAAAGACAAACTCCTCGATATTGCAATAAATGAACTAATTGGAATGAGACCTGGTCACCCAAGCTCACTATATGAATATCTAATAATTGGAATAATTTTGCAAAATGCTTCTGTCCGTCGATCAATTCAAATGTTTCGAAATTTATTATCAAACTATGGAACTGAGTTAGAGTTTGATGGAAAGAAATTACTCTGTCTGTGGGATATTGGTAGATTTTCTAAAATTGACGAGCAAGAACTGAGAGATCTAAAGATTGGATATAGAGCAAAATCCATAATTAAAATTGATCAGCAATTTTCACAAGGTCTAATAAATGAGTTTGAACTGAGGGGAAAGGATTTAATCACTCAGAAAAAAACTCTTCTAGCGTTATATGGTGTAGGACCTGCTACAGTTTGGTATTTACTATTTGATGTTTTTCATCATTGGGAAGTATTTGAACATATCTCACCATGGGAACATAAGTTATATTCAAGATTATTTTTTAATAAAGAATTACTACCTGTTGAGAAGTTGATGAAATATATTAATAAATTTGGCAAATACAAGCATTTAGCGGTTCATTATCTTTGGGAAAAAATGTGGTGGGATAGACACAATGGCACTACATTTGATTGGTTAGAAAAAGAAATCCGGATATGAACTTTTCACACGAGTACCTCGATCTAATTCGTATGATTTTCGATAAACGGTACAATCGCCCTCTTCCCAACGAAGAAGTTGAACTTATTGCTGAACGCCTTACTAATTTTGGAACAGTCATTCAAAACTTCTACAAACGCAAAAAAGAAAAATATGGCGATAAATATGAAGTTTGGTTTGAGGAATTTTCATTACAAGCAAAAGAGCAAGAAAGAAGAAATGCTTATGAATTAGACATAAAACGAGCTCGAACCAAAGCACAAGTTAAAAAGTGTCGGTAATCTACGGCTCGAACCGATGCAATATACAGTCAACCATATACTCTGTACAGGTTGCATAGTAACTTGGATTCGAACTTATGAAAATACCATTAACACAGGTGGAATCGTATATGAACACTAACCTAGCAATTAGGACTCCGAACCGATTCGAAATTGAAATAACTTATTAATTCAAGGCTTTAACGTGGTCTTAAAAATGTGAAAAACTGGTTGGGGGTCTTGGACAAACTCAAGAACCATTTCACTAAGTATCCATTCACAAGTATACGTTTACCAAGGCTATCTTTCAACTGGACTACTGATTTTAATCAAAAATTGTTCTCTGTCAAAACTAATTTCATTATTCCAACCTAGTTTATGGGGGAATGCTTATATAACAATGGTTTACAGTTATTTATGACAACAGGAATGCTGAAAAGTATTGATATTTGCATAAAAAATATTTTTCAAAATGGATTTTCTGTCTATTTTCATTTTGAGGGGAGTTGGCATTGCTCGAACCGCCATTTAAGTTATCAATAAAGGGTAAACATGTATTATAGAAAAGGTAGAGGAGCTAAAATATATAGAAGTTCTAGTTTTAAAAATTTTGGGTGTATTGGTTGGATACTTTTTTTCCCAGTTTATATATTAATTTTTGTTCTAACAAAGCTGGGAAAAAAGTATTAGTTATTCGAAAACAAAATTTTAGAAATTTCCCCTTTTACATAATCTCGAAATCTATTTTGCAATAATTGAAAGTCTTTGATATTGGCTTTAGCTTGATCTAAAAGAATTGTTGAGAACATCGGACTTCCATTGCTAAATTCCTTAACAGGTAAATTAAGAAGCAAGTTTGCTCTTATGTGGAAGGCGAGCTTTTCATCATCACCAAAATAATCTACAAGAGGTTTTTCAAACTCGTAGGGAATGAATGTGAATATCAAATTATTGTATCCATCTATCTCCTTTGCAATTGGTTTGAAAATAATATTCGATAGATCACTAGGAACTCTAAAACCTTGATCCTCAGCTACAATATAATATTTATCCATTCTTGGGATATGGTTCTCCTGTAGACATTCGTCTAACAATCTTTTAATCCCTAATGCAGTATTCCCCTGACATATTTCATCATCAACAAATAAAAACGTACCTGCTTTTCGAGTATTCATAATATATTCGTTTATCTGTTCTTTGTAATATTTTGGATCGAATTTAAAATTTTCATCGTCCCTATGCGGAGGGTAATATCTATAGAAAGGAACACGAAGTACAGACGGAGTTTTGCAATCAAGTAACTCAAGTATCATTAAGGTAATTTCAGACAATGATATTCCGCTATTACCTCCTGAGACCAAATGATCAACCGTTCCACCTTTTACAATCTCATCAATTGCTTTCACAAAATTCGTAAATCTTAATCTCCCTTGTTCACCGATATTAATATCATTCATAGTATTTCGTAAATAAATGTATCTTGATTTTTATCAATGATACTCTTTTTGTATTAATTACACCTATTACTTAAAAATAATTTGACCTTTAACTTCATTAAATATATTGAGCTTATTATGATGTCTTGTTGAGTATTTTTCATATCCATTCGCTACAAACCAATTAATCCACGCATTCGCCACATAGTTTATAGCATCATTAAAACATTCAATTTCTAAGTGAGTCAATTTCCGAATACATTGATAACCCCTAATTGTCGATTCAATTAAAACTTTATCTACTGAATCATTATCTTTTGAACATACGCCCATTACCGTCAAAGCTAAATCAACGAGAAACAAGTTTTCCCCAGATTCTTCAAAATCAAGCATAGCGGATATTTTATTTGGTTCTTTAGAATTGACCAATGCATTACCTGAATGAAAATCTCCATGAATAATCCCTGTAGGCAAATGTTTATCAAATATTTCGGTCTTAATTTTTGATATTTGCGGATTCATTAGTCCTAAACTGTTGTTGAAAGGAAGACTTCTAACATTCGTATGAAACAGTACAAGAGTATATCCATAGGAATATGCCAATTCATCACTAATTACATTAGAGTTTTCCCCATCTAACTTTTTTGAAACGACTGCATTTATCTTACCATTGCTATAAATATAATTTTCGGTATTCGACAAAATATATTTAGGGCTCTTGATATTCACTCTATTAAGCTGTTTATTTATATAAATATCGTTCTTAATTGAATCTATGCTTTGATTTTTTAAGAACTTCACAACAAATTGCCCTTTTGATGTTTTTAGATAATAGTTTTGGTTCGAAATACCACTCTTAACAGGTTCAATATTTTCAATTATTCCTATGTTGAAATATTGAGCTATTTTGTTAATATCATTTTTCTCCATATAATCTACTCGTCAACCTTAATTTTAAATAAACTAATCGCATTTTTAGAAAAGATATTTGCCTTTTCCTGAGAAGTAAGATTTAAACAGTTGATTAGGTTGATATGTTTTTCTATATCACACATAGCATAATCAGTACCGAATACAAACGAATATGGTTTTTTATGAACAGTTTTGATGATGACATCTTTTATCTTTTCTAAGCCTGTTTCAGTAATAACCTCATCATCTCCTAAACCACTCGTATCATAATAAATATTTGGAATATCAGAAGTTAAATCATAACAGTATTCAACCTCTGGCCAAAAATAATGAGCTATCACGATATTAAGGTTGGAATAGATTTTTGCAATTTCAACAATATATTTGGGGTCATTGTACTTTGCGACTTCAGGATGTCCGCTATTCCAACCAGTATGAATGACAATAGGAATATCGAATTTAACACAAATCTTATATACAGGAATTAACTTTGCATCTATCGGATAAATCGGATCATGGCCCGGAAAGATTTTAATTGCCTTAATTGTACCATTCTTCGCATATTCTTTAAGTAACTTAATTCTATCTACATAATCTTTAGATAGAATATCAACTGTTCCCATTACAAACAGATTATTATCTTTCGAACAAAGCTCTACAACTTCCTCAACATCTCCTATACTAGAATTAGGAATATTATCGGGAATTATAATACCAGCCATAACATTTAGCTTTTTCAGTTCTTTTTCTAGAATGGATTTTGCTTTAAGCAAATCTCGTTGCTCTAAAACAGGTAAATGTAAATGTGTATCAATTATATTCATAATTAGAATCTTAGCAAAACATTAAAAATAAAGAAAGCTTTAGAAACAACCTATTAAACAAGAGTCACTCGAACATTTTTGGTGATTTGGGAAACGTTGTTTCTACTCGGCTCGAACCTATGTGACATAGTGTCGACACTATACTCTGTACAAAACTGGTTGAGAGAGTTGGACAAACTCAGGAACTTTTTCCATCTCAATCCCTTCTCAAGTATACGTATTCCACAGCTTTCTTTCAACTGGGTTGAGTATTTTGAGTTGAATTCATTCTCAATTAGAACTAATTTTTAACGAGTACAAAAGGTGCGTAATATCAATATAATTACGCTATTTATAGTCAGCTATACAATGAAAATACCCATAGATACAAGATCTTTGCGTGAAAACATAAAAATATTTTT
>ENA-UPSM01000252-UPSM01000252.1-activated-sludge-metagenome-genome-assembly--contig:-NODE-252-length-80105-cov-30.774104_pt1 | contig 80105 bp, 49 predicted proteins | sample MGYA00238181_ERZ773283 | MGnify/ENA primary metagenome ERZ773283 (study PRJEB29023, sample SAMN05720199) | activated sludge metagenome | isolation source: Anaerobic digester | place: Japan... | reverse complement strand
GGTGCATAGATGATCCCAGACGGCCAGTTTTTTGAGTCGGCTGCCTGATGAAGATAATCATCCACCCCATCTTCACTGACGAAAGAATAAGTATGCTCGGGGTTTGTAAACTCTGTCCTTAGAAAATCGAAAGCAACCGATTCTATTGCTACAGGATCTAAGGAAAATAGCAAAGATGAGCTCCAGTGATTATTGAACGGAGGCATTAAAAATTTAACAGGCAGACCGTTCCAGTCCGGCCCTGCCCATAAAGCATCAAGCATATAGAAAAGATTTTTACCACCGGTAAATCTATTACCCATAAGATCGACAAGTACTCTGTAATGACCATACCCTATTCGATCGCTGCTGTTAAGTCCGGGATGAAGATGAAAAGCACTGTTTCTCGATTGGCTCCCGAAATGATTCTTAGTACAAAGTGAAATACCGGCAGAACTATGACCTTTCATAGCAGCCGGGTTGATCAAATATTCACACTCTTCGAGCACGCTGTAAATTTTATCCGACCCTGCCTCTTTCATGACAGTTTTCTTATCCGAATAAAAAATCAAATCTTTACTGCTCTCACTGCTTTTGATTCTTCCATGAGTGGAATCAAAACTTGAAAGATAATTCACATGTGGAAACTCGGCATAATACTTAACATATTCATCCTGATATATATTTCTCATAGCATCTCCCACATAAATGAGCTCCTGAGGCACTTTTACCACATGTACTAGCTGCCTGAGAACTGAAAGTACTACTTGAGGCGACGTTTCGAATGATAATGCAACAGGCCTTGATTTGACTCTTTCGTACTGAGTGTTTATACCATTAGAAGCAGACGTCCTGTTAAGCTTGATATATATCTTCTCTCCTTTACGGTACGAAACATTACCCTTGCCACGATTCTGATTATGATATCTGAAGATAGCATCCCACGCTTTCTCTATCTTCTTCTTTCCAGTTATTGAGCATAATCCCGCAATTAACATATTATCCACAACTTCCTGATTCGTATTTTTATCCATAAACCAGGCGTCATATTTTTCTTCACTCATATCGCCTGAAACTGGTTTATTTACACAATCAGGATTTGTAGATGCCGGATTCCATACCCATGATACTCTGCCTGGCATAATACCCTGTGGCTTACCCATTGGCTGATTTGGAGTATAGATATCTTCCAAATAGTTAGCATTAAAAATTTTTTTAATGCTTTCTTTCGGTGGAGGAGCTTCGACAGATAATGCCCTTGCAACCCCCTGAGCCCTAATCGCAGCTTGATAAATGCTCCATTGTACAGGTATTAAAAGCAGACCTTTCATAACATTACGTCTGCTTATTTTCTTTTTTCCGGATTCCATTGACGAATCCGTTATCAATTTATTCGTAACAGGTTTGTTATTTGCCATTTATAAATGTTTTAACAAGTTAAATCTAATTATTCTTTTACTCTTTCAATTATTTCAAGGCACATTCGCCCGTTATGATAAGGGCATATCCAGTTTCCAGCCTTATCACCTCCGGGAACGCCATCGGGTGAAACTGAAGTGAACCAACCTCCGTTGATTTTATCAACCAGATATTTATCAATAAAGTTCCATGCATTAATTGATATATTTAGATATCTTTCATCTCCAGACAGTTCATAGGCATTCAGATAACCGACTACCGTCTCAGCCTGTTCCCACCAGCTACGTACAAGTCTTGTTTCTCCTGTTGCCCTGTCTCTTTCTGTTAGCATACTTCCATCTGGTAAAAGGCCTTCCATAGCAGCATTAGCTATTTTAATGCTTACTCCCTTAACTTTTTCAAGAAGCACAGGATCTTTCAGTAAGAGAGCTGCCTCGTAAAGTAGCCATGATGATTCAATGTCGTGACCATACGAATCGATCTGGGAAGTCCTGTTCCAGTTTCTATCCATAAAACATATCAGGTGATAACTGTTTTTATCGATTATATGATCAAGAAAAATATTTATCATGTTCTCGACTCTTTCGGCCATACGTTTATCAGGCCAAACGCGGTAAAGATTTGCGTAAGCTTCTAAAATATGAAGCGAAGTATTCATAGTTTTCTCATCTGCGGGAGATTTTTCCCCAATAAGTCTGTCGTGTGTGCGTTTCCAGTCGCGTGTGAAGACTTCAAAATAACCGTTTAATTCTTTGTCGAGGGCATTCTTCTCAAATAGTTCGAAAATATCTATTGCGGCATTTAGGGCTTCTTTATTCCCTGTCGCTCTTGCATATTCAGATAATCCATAAATAAAGAATGCCTGCGTATAAGTATGTTTTCTGGTATCCTTTGGTTCTCCTTTAGCATTTAGCATCATGTATGCTCCGCCGTATTCTTTGTCGATAAAATGAGAAAGAATATAATCTTTAGCGCGGGTAGCAAGACGCAGATATTCAGGGTTTCTTGTAACCCTGTATGCTGCGGAATAAGTCCATAATACTCTCGCATTCAGGATTCCTCCTTTGTCGGCATCGGGAATAACCTGATTGTTCCTGTCAATCCGTCCATAAAACCCGCCATTCACCTCATCAGGCATTTTTGCTGACCAGAATGAAAGGATATTGTTAGTCAAATTATCTGAAGTTTGCTCTTTCAGAAGCTTTAGTTTTTGATCAGGCGACAGATTTATTGGTATTTGCCCGATAAGGAAATTACCGATTATAACAAAAACCGAAAGAATTAAAAAAATCCTTTTCATCGCCATTTTATTTTTCATTAAAAAAGCTGCTGTTGTTAAAGAACAGCAGCCTATTATATTTAAAATATATTAACTCCATAACCTGTCGTGAGATCTTTTCTCATCCCATTCAGGAGTTGGCTGGAACCATCCGGAACCTTTGGCAAGACGTTTCTTACATTCTTCCTCATTGAGCTCTATTCCCAGTCCTGGTGCATCGAGCGGTACATTGGCGAAGCCCTTTTCCACCATTGGTTTTGACCCGGTCATTTTTACAAGGTTGGTATAATATGGTATATCCACACTGTGGTGTTCGAGTGCAAGAAAATTCTGTGTTGCAGCAGCACAATGAACATTTGCCATAAAGCATACCGGAGAGCCTGCCATGTGTAAAGCCATTGCAATCTGGTTCTCTTCGGCATAATCACCTATTTTCTTTGTCTCAAGAATACCGCCCGAAGTGCCTAAATCAGGTTGAACAATATCAACAGCTCTTGCATCAATAAGCGGTTTGAATCCATCTTTAAGGCAATAAATATCTTCACCCGTTAAAATTGGTGTTTCAAGAGCCTCCGAAAGAGTCTTGTTCCCTTCTATGTCGAACCATGGCACCATATCCTCGAGCCATGCCAGACGAAATTTTTCCATTGCTTTACCGAACCGGATGGAATTATTTACGTCGAAATGTCCGAAATGATCTGCTGAAAGAGGAATTTCATATCCTACTACGTTCCTGACTTTCTCGACATATTCCTGAAGAGCTGCGAGGCCTTTATCAGTGATTTGCACCTGGGTGAATGGGTGTAGTGTATTTCCATAGCCCATGTATTCTCTCAGGTCATATTGGGCCATTGGAGCCCAGAATTTACTGTTTACCAAGTTACCTTCGGTTCCCTGCACCAGATGAATTCCGAGGTCCATTTTAAGCCATGTAAAACCCTGCTCTTCCATTCGTTGCCTTATTTTCTCTGCAAAACCCTGAGGATCTCTAACTTCAGGAGTGTCGGCGTAAAGCCTTATTTTATCACGGTATCTGCCGCCCAGAAGCTGCCATACAGGCACATTATAAGCTTTACCTGTAAGGTCCCACAGAGCCATTTCTACGGCACATACACCTCCACCCTGGCGGCCATGGTATCCGAATTGCCTGATAATTTTGAATATCATCTCAACGTTACACGGATTAAGTCCGAGAATCCGGCTTTTAAGAAAAAGCGCATACCTAACATCTGCACCGTCTCTTACCTCACCCAGTCCGTAAATACCCTGGTTGGTATCTATTCTTATAATGTGCTTATTCATTATCGTTGCATAACGCATATCGGTTATCTTCAGGTCTGAAGGACTCGAGGCTCTGCTTACCTTTTGTGTCGTCTGAGCAATTGTATCTTCAATTGGTAATGCCATAAATCCCCCAAGTGCAATGCCTCCAAGGGCAGTTTTCTTAAGGAAATTGCGACGGCTACTGGTTGTGTGCGGATTATTCAGTTCTGCCTGTATGGCATCAGCTTCTGCTTTTTCAGCACGCCTGTTTTCCTCTTTTATCTTTTCAATTATTGGCTTCATAATTGTTTTATTTGAATTTTGGAATTTAATTAATTTTTGTTACCAGTTCCTATCTTTGAAATAATTATCCAGTTCGGTTTTGCTCATTGGAAGTTTGCCTGGATAATTATTCAACCAGTTCATAAAATCCTTTTTTATTTCTTCAGTCCATTGGCTGTCAATCTGGCCAGGTTTATATTTTCCTTCGCGCAGCCGTTGATGGCCGAACTCATCGCGTAAAGCTGTCACTTCCGCTGTAATCACCAGTTCTTCGACAAGGTGAGCGGGAATAAATATAACTCCATATTCTTTTGCCAGAACGACATCGCCAGGAAGCACAATGGCTCTTCCTATCCTTATTGGAGCATTTATTGAAACAAGGCTCATCTGGCTAATAAAAGAAGGGTCGTGTCCTTTCACCCAACCGTTAAATCCTTTAATTTCCCTCAGGCCTTCAACGTCTCTTACAGATCCGTTAAATATCACGCCTCTTTTCGATTTTGCATAAATGGAATTCCCGAGGTTATCGCCTATAAGGGTACCATCGACTATCTTACCGAAGCCGTCGGCAACATATACATCGCCCTCGACCAGAACGTCTATCGGCCAAGAGTTTGTTCCTCCCTGCTGTGCCCTTCCTTCTTCTTTACCCTTAGTTCTGATATATTTTTCCAGATCGGGTCGTAGCGGCATATATTGTGCTGTAACAACACGGCCGGTCATGGGTTGGTCAGGGTTAATGATATACCAGTCGTTTTCGAACTGATTCTGATAACCCTTGTTTCGTAATATACCCCATGCCTCCTCTATCGAAACATTTTTCAGCCTTTCAAGTATTGCATCAGACACTTTTGGTCTGCCGTCGGGAAACCTCTCTCCTTTCCAGTCGGCAGTGAGAGCTTTGATATATTCGGGCGACGAGCCTACATTCTGTCCCCATGTAAGGATAGTTACCAAAGAAAGAAAGATAAAAGAGATTAGTTTTCTATTCATATTATCAGATGTTTATGAGGTTAAATAATTAATTTAAATTATTAAAAGATTAACATATTTTAATTAAAAATTCAGGTTCAAAGTTCCAGCAGAAAATTGAAACTTCTTTGAATCCGGAACTTTGAACCTGATGTGTAAAAACTAATTGGCGTCCCACCATACTCTTTTTGCAATTTCCTCTTCCCTTGTCATTGACATTGACCATCCCAATGTTGTCATTGCAGCATTAAGATTATCAAGATTATTTGCTCTTTCATTTTCAGGGTATGCATATCGTGTAGGCATTTGAGCTGTAGCCGAGTTTGATGGCAGATTAAGATTCATCCTTCGTACATTAGACCATGCCTCAGTAGGATTCATATACATAGATACCCACATCTCTTCAGCAATCCTCTGTCTTGCTGCATCGCCTGTTCCAAGAGGATTTGCGGTGATATAATCTGTAATTTCAGACCCATCTATTCTTTGAAATGGCAATAGTCCATCGTAGGAACTCATTTGAGTCATACTGGCTGTAATTGCGGCAGAATAAGCAGCATCGGCTGTTGTACCTGTGTTCCATCCATTTAATGAAGCTTCAGCAATAAGATAAAGCATTTCCGAAGCCGTAAGGATAACTAGAGGTTGATTTATCGTAAAGAGAAAAGGGTTTGGACTTGTATATGTCCAATGATAAGCAGGAAGAGATGGCGCCGGATTTGCATTTGTACCATGAACCATACCTTTTGCCTGAGTCAAATCCCAGTCCCATTTGGAGGCATCTCTCCAGTATTTCTGCATATCTGATGCGGTCACAGCTGTGATTGTATTATTAAGACGGCCACCAAAAATAACTTTTCTTCTTGGATCATTTTTCGCTTTCAAGAAATCCACAAAATATTCTCCCAGTTTAATATAACGTTCTGGATCGCCCGAAGGAGAACCTTCGAAAAATGAACTATAAGGATTCTTTTCACTATTCATTCCATCTTTTGTTTTAAGAACCCAGTTATCAGTATTATTCGTTATCACACCTCCGGCAATTGCTCTTTCAGCATACAATTTTGCCATCGATGGGTCAGCAACTGATGCTCTCATTGCAATTCTGAGCATAAGAGAATATCCATATTTCTTCCATTTGTTGATGTCGCCGCTATAAACTATATCACGTGCCTGTTTGGAATCAGCACTACTTTTCCAGGTAAGTGACATAGGTATCGCATCGCTTGAAAACGATTGTATTGCACCATCGAGAGTCTGAAGCATATATTTATAAATATCTGCCTGTCTGTCATACTTTGGTTTCAGAATACCTGAAAGATAAGCCTGACAAGCTTCAGTAAGAGGTATATCTCCATAAAAATCTGTTAATCTCTGAATAATAGACACTTTCATAATACGTGTCATAGCAAGATTATTTGTCTGGTTTGGATCATTCTTTTTAACGAGGAAGTCTTCAAGTGCAATTGCCATTTTAAGAGCTCCTGTATATACACCCCATGGGCTATCATTTAAACTCTGATCGAATTGATAAAGGCCTCCATAAAGCATAAGATTTGAATAAGTAGCGTAATATTTACAAAAACCTCCTTCGACTCTAACAGGGTTGCCGCCGGCAGAACCACGCCCATGGCTTATAAGAATATTTGTGAACATCATTGACATATCTGAATTTTCTGGTGTAAGAAGATATTTCGGATCATCAAGCTCGACAAGTTCCTCTGTATCACATGCAAAGCCGCCAAACAATATCAAGGCAGCAAGGAAAATTTTAAGAAGTATTTTATTTTTCATTTGATGTCATTTTAGAAATTAGCACTCACATTTAAAGTAAATGTCCGGGTTGAAGGTAACGCATAATTATTGATACCTGTTGCACTACCTGTTCCCGGATCTCCATTTGGTAAATGGTTCAGCAAGTCAAACAGATTACGTCCTATAATAGATACATTAATATTTTGTACTGGAATATTATTATAAAGGCTTTTTGGTATAGTATAACCCAATGTAAACTGACGGAATTTAGCATAATCTGCATTAAATACTACCATTTCACATACACGTTTAGTAAATCCCTCGCGATAATAATTTTCAAAATGTTTAACATGGTAAGGAATTTCGTTGCCAGCTACTTCAACCGGATTTGGCAAATTGTTTGCCGGATTGGCATTTATTGTATAGCCTGTTGCGGTAGAAATATCTGTCCAAACTGGTTCTGAAGAAGTGCCTGTATTATAAACTCCTTCAAGAAACAGACCGCCATCACGGCCAGGAAGAGTGGATGTACTCTGACCTCTTTCCACCATTTCCTGTTCTGCCACATAGGCTACCGTGGCTCCCCATTTTCCATCAACAACTGCTGAAAAGTTAAAATTCTTCCACCGCAATGTAGCTGTAAAACTTGCAGAATTAGGATAAGTTCCATAGCCAATAAGGGTTTTCTGGGGATCTCTTACGGGACGCCATGATAGATGTGTTTGTCCGGCATAATTAAACGACCATCTTTCCCATACTGGTTTTCCATCAACTTCCTTTTGTGTGTAGCCATACATGGCAAAAGGACGCTGACCTACTACCTGCTTAACGTCAATACCTCCTCCTATACTGGTGCTTCCTGCACTAACTTCTGATACACCTCCAAGGTCAAGTATTTTACCCATATTGTACGAATATACAAGGTTTAATTCCAGATTTACTTCTCTAGCTATCGGAACTAAGGTAAGCATCAATTCATGCCCTTTATTGCCTATAGCGCCAAGGTTTACTGTAGCACTCGTATATCCTGATGATTGAGGCAAAGTCACTCCAACAATATCATTCGTAGTCTTCTTGTCATAATATGAATAATCAATTGCTACGCGATTCTGCAAAAACCGAAAATCCACACCAACTTCATATTCTCGTGTTTCATAGGGAAGAAGATTTGGATTGGCAATATTATTTGGAATACTTATTAGCGGAGTCCCCATATATCCGGTTTGGTCAAAGTTATATCCTATTTTTGTTGAATAAGCGCTGGATCCACCTCCGACCTCTGCATAAGAGGCTCTTATCTTTGCAAAAGACCACCAATCTGGCAGTTTTATCTGATTATGCAGGAGGTAACTTATGCCCACACTTGGGTAGAAAATACTGTTATTTTCAGGTGCAAGTGTTGAAAACCAGTCATTTCTTCCGGTTAAGGTTAAATATACAAGATCTTTATAAGATGCTTCAGCACTTCCATAAAGGGAGTTAATTCCAGAACGACTATAACCTACATCGGTGTAAAGTTGTCCGGCATTTGTTATAACATGATAAAACGGAACCAGAAGCTGGTCGCCTCTTATACCGTCGCGGTTATAATTACTTCTGGTTAAACTGCCGCCAAACATCGCAGTAATATTGAAACCACCAAACTGTTTATTAAAATTAAGTGAGTATTCTGCATTGAATTGGTTTTCAATTGTAGTGAATTCAGTAACAGCTCCTGTTCCATTAACATTTCCCCTTAAAAAACCATAAGCATCAATGTTTGTAACCTTCAGTGAACTGTTTTCAATTCCAATGCGGCCGTTTAAAAATAACCAATCGGTAATATCATATCTAAGATTTGCATTTGCCATTACACGGTCTCGCTGGTCATTCTGGGAATCCTGATATGCCGACCAGTATGGATTCTGATAATAATCATTAGTACTAAATGGCAGCATCCATCCATCAGGTTTTGCTCCCCATTTTTCTGTATCGCCTTTCAGCCATGTAATATCCCAGTTTGTTGGTATAAGTGAAAGGATTTGAACATATCTCTGAGGGTTAGGTCTGTTTTTACTTTTAGAAGTAGTATAGGCAGCTCTTGCTTCCAGATTTATTCTTTTGCCGAATTTACTATTCAACGATAAGTTGACAGTCTGCCTGTTCATATTTGAATTTGGCAATGGAGAAACGTATCTCATATCTGAAACTGAAGCCCGAAATCTCTGATTCTGACTTCCTCCTGTAAATGATAAGTCATTTGTGATCGTTGAACCTGTCCTCATAAATTCATCCCAGTGATCTTCTTTGTATGCGAAAATTATGGGTATATTAGGATTGTCATTAAAGTATATACCGAGGTCCCTGCCGTCATATTTTGGACCCCATTGCCGATGAACTTCCTGGTTCCATGTAGTTGGATAAGTATCGCTGTTATCGCCGTTCATACCTGAGTTACCATATAGTTTTTGTCGGTTCCTATATGGGTTAACATAATTCTCAATCGCGAAAGATCCATTATAACTTATTCCAATTCCTCTCTGACCAGCACCGCTTTTTGTTGTAATTAAAATTACACCATTTGATGCTCTCGAACCATACAATGCTGTAGCAGCAGCACCTTTAAGAACACTCATCGTCTCGATATCGTTAGGATTAATTGTTGTTAGTGCATCGCCCAGATCCCTTCCTCCATAACTCGAAGAAGCTCTTGAGATTGGAATGCCATCCACTACATAAAGGGGATTATTGTCGCGGCTTATCGAAGTATTTCCCCTGATTCTAACATTCGATGAACCTGCTGCACCTGTACCTGAAATATTTATATCAACACCGGCAATTTTCCCCTGAAGTGTGTTCATGAGGTTGATTTCAGGAACTTTTTGAACATCGTCTCCTTTTACTTCAGTAACTGAATAGCTCAACGCTTTGGTTTGCTTTTTTATTCCTAAAGCCGTGACTACAACTTCCTCAAGGCCTATTGTCTCACTTTTAAGAGATACATTTATAGTCGTTCTCCCTTCCACAGGAATCTCCTGAGTACCATAACCTATAAACGAAAATACCAGTGTCGCATTCCTGTCAGGCACATTTAATGAATAATTCCCTGACGCATCAGTCATAGTACCTATTGTAGTCCCCTTTACAACAACATTAACCCCTGCCATAGGTTCTCCCGTCTGACTATCGGTAACCTTGCCGGTGACAGTTATTTGCTGCGGAGGTTCGTTCTTTATTGAAAGTGATACCAAATTATTTTCAAGCGGTTCGGTTGTCAATAAAATCTTCCTGTTAAGTATTGCATAATTTATTTTTTCATCCTTAAATAACTCTGGAAGAATATCTGTTATCGGCTCGTTTTCCGCCTTGATGTCAACAATCCTGTCGACATCGATTTGTTTCTGATTAAAGATGAAATAAAAATCACTTTGTCTTTCTATCTCATCCATAACTTGCTCAAGTGTTGCTCCCTTCATCTCAAGTGATATCCTGGCTGCCTGGGAATAACTGTTTCGCGCCAGAATATTCGATATGCTCAATATAATAAGCAAAAATGTAATCTTGAGTTCCATAATTAATTTCTTAATGTTTTTTTTCATAAATTTGAAATGTTTTGAGTTGGGTTATTAATTAATAATAGCTTGACTTGTCGCAGGAAAGTGTGGCTTAATAATTACTTTCCTGCTTTTCATTAGTAATCTGTTCTGTTTCATAGGCATATTGGCTTTTAAGGGTTAATTAATAATATTTTTATTTATTTATTTGCTTGTTTTTCTGGGTGTTATAATTATCCTCTTTTTATAGTAAACGCCATCGTCATTTATACCTCCCTCTTGAATTAAATAATCAATGGGTAAACTACGCTTCATAAAATAAAGAACTTCTTCAATATTCTCATCAACAAATGTCGCCCGTAGCCTGATATCTTCCTTAAACTCACCGCTGGTTTCTACTTTTACATTATACCATCTCTCCAGCCTCCTGGCAATAACATCGAGTGGGTCATTTCTGAAAATAAGCTTGCCTTCCAGCCATGATGAATACTTCTCAGCCTGAACAGTTTCCACCAAAAAATCTTTTCTTTCCTTATTGTAAACTATCAGCTCATAAGGCTTCATCACATAAGATTGCTGCCTGCTCTTGTCAGTAAAAACCAGCTTCCCTTCCTCGAGCACAACTTCAATATCATTCTCATCTTCATAAGATGCGATATTGAACTTCGTCCCCAGAACCGTAACCACTACTTCATCTGCCAAAACTTTAAATGGCCTTCCCTTGTTTTCAGTAACATCAAAAAATGCTTCGCCTTTAATAATTACTTCTCGATTTCTTATATAATTACTTCTATATTTAATAGTAGAATTGCTGTTCAGCCATACTGAAGTGCTGTCGGGCAGCATGAATTGTGCACGTGTCCAGCCAGGTGCTTTTATCTCAACCCATGTTCCGTTCTCTTTGTCCGAATTTCTGTATAATGAAATACCCATATAAACCAGGAGCGGAAGAATAAGAACGGCTGCTATACGCGAGAAGCTATTAATAAACTTCGATACTCTTCTACGAGGTATTTCCTGCTTCGTATTTATCTCATAATGTAGCTGGTAAAGTATATGGTCAAGATTTTTCTCCGTTGCTTCCACTTCCTGAAATAATTCGTACCAGTGCTTCCTTAGATACTTTTTTAGCTCAGCTTCAACAGATTTATCACAGAAAATTTTAATCACCCAGGCCTTATCCTCTTCAGTGTAATTTCCTTCGAAAAACCGTCTCAGCCTTTCTTCGTTAAATTCTATAAAATTTTCTGACATTAAATGTTTTCTTTTCTTATCTTATTTCTTATTATAACTTTTTATTAATATTTTGTCTTTTGTCTTTTATCTTAATATTTTATCCTTTCAAACAAAAAGGGCTGCCTCATTACCGGATTATCTATCTGTAACTTTCTTCAATCAAAAAAAATTATTATAGAATGAATATCTACTGAGACAGCCCCTACCCTAACTAACCCCGACCAAATGTTTAACCTCCTATGCATTATTTTATTCAGTCAAAAAATTCGACAACTTTTTTACTTTCCAAAAACACTAATTGTATTTCAATAGTCTTAACCTGCATTATTCAAGAAGAAGACAAAATTAAAAAGATAAAAGTCAGGCAATTGCAAACTTTTTTAATCTTTTTCTGTTAATTTGATTTTTATTATTGTTTTTCATAATGTTTCGAACCTTTTGTCTTTAACCTTTTGTCTTTTGTCTTTTCTGAAGTTTATGAATTAATAAGATTAAATTTTTATGGTAATATCCTTATAAGAGATAATACACCTACTTGGAAAATAAAAAATATGCAATAAAAAGATAATAATTTAGTCAATTAATTGATTTATTGTATGTTATTTTTATCCAAATAATTTTCTTTTTCGTTTATCACTTTCATCAATCAATCGCAAATTTCTCATAAACTCACAAACTATTTCTCACCGGAAAGATGCGACCGAAGAAATTTCAATGCCTCTGTAAGATGATTTTCTACAGTCTTGTGACTTATCTTTAATTCACCCGAAATCTCTTTTATACTTAAACCTTCGAACCTGCTTTTCTCGAAAACTTCCTTCTGCCTTGGCGGCAACTGGTTTAAAAGTCTTGTAATATATTGATACAGAGAATTATATGTCACCTCATCAGAAGTCCGAAAATCGAAATCATCATATACTCCGGAGTTAAGATATTGTGTCAGGTGCGCTCTCCTCCTGAATTGTTTCCGGATAATATTAAATGATATGGTAAAAAGGTAGGATTTGAAAGAAAGGTCTTCAATAAGTTCCTCACGTTTCTCCCATACTGTCATAAAAACTTCCTGAACCACTTCTTCAGCTTCAGATTCTGATTTCAAATACCCGAAAGCAAAAAGGTACAAACGTCCACTGTATTCTCGAAATAAGGTATTAAATGCAATAATATTGCCTTTTGACAAATTCCTTACGAGCAGACGTTCGTTTTCAACCGGCGGATATTTCATTTTTGAAATGCTTGTAACATATTTTCTGTTATTTTATTAAATACCTTAATTAATAATAAACATTGCAGACCAAGTAAAATAAAGGTTATAACAAAATATTTTCTGTCTCTGTTTCATTATTATATAATTCGAACGGGTAGCCGCTAAGCGAAACATATAATTTATTTCTTAGCCACAAATAGTAATGCTGTTATGTAGGTTAAAACAATTCATAAATGTCATTCAAAATCTTATCTATTGTCTTAGACACTGCTGGTCCGAAGATTTTTACACAAACTACCGGAGAAGAATAAAAATTAAACCTTAAAAGTAAATCAATTCTTTGAGAATTACAATTAAGCTTTATATAGTCAATACTTAACAAGTCAGTTTTTTATAACTGTTTCTGACATTTAAGGCCTGAATGCATCAAGATCGAAAAAGTATTCTATTTTAATCCTTAATTCAGATTATCGGATAGTGGTTATGTGCCAAATAAAAGTTTACCATTGGACCTGATATAAAAAACCGGACATTCAATTACGCCACTAATTATATAATTATATAAAGGCCAATTTTTTATAGCTATACTACTTCCGGCATAATATATGGCTTACGATAAGAGTCACGTTTTAGATAACCATCTGCCTCTTTATCATTGACAAATTTTTCTATTTCAGGATTAAAAGCCAACTTTCTTCCGGTTCGGTATGATATAACACCCAGGTGGCCGATGGAAGCAGAAAGATGTCCCTCAAGAATATCGTTGTCAAGCTCTTCCCTTTTACGGCTCCTGACACAATCTATGAAGTTTTTCCAACCGTTGCTCAGCTCCTCTTTTGGGAAATCATTGTCCGATTTTGCCGGACCAGGTTCATTCTTCTCACCAAAATATGTTTTATATCCATTGCTGGAGAAGGTCATCCAACCCTGGTCGCTGTAAAGGAAGCAGTCGCCTGAATCGGGCAGCCCTTCAGGATTAGTGCAGAGGCTTCTAACTTCATTCTGTATGATTACCCCATCGGGATATTCGCATACTTCTACTAATATGTTCGGTACTTCCTGGTCGTCGTCACGAGCATATTTCCCGCCAGTACAGTGAATTTTCACAGGATGACTATTTTTATTCAGTGCCCATCTCAACGTATCCATCCTGTAAATCCCATTATTACCGAATTCAGTTGTGCCAGTATCCCAGAACCAATGCCACTGGTATATATATCTGTTCTCGTTGAAAGGCCTGTAGGGAGCCGGGCCCAGGAATAAATCCCAATGAACACCTTCTGGTATCGGGCTGTCTGGAACTTTTCCGATTGAAACCCGATATCGATACGTTATTCCTTTAGCCATATAAACTTTACCAAGCTTGCCGTCGTGAACAAACTTTATTCCTTCCTTAACAGCCTTACTGCTGCGGTAACAAATACCCGACTGGACTATCCTGTTATATTTCCTCGCAGCTTCAACCATTTTACGTCCCTCCCAAATACACCACGATACTGGTTTTTCTACATACACATCTTTCCCCGCCTGACATGCCCATACGGTCATCAGAGCATGCCAGTGGTCGGGAGTTGCAATTGAAATTACATCTATATCTTTATCATCCAGAAGTCTCCTGAAGTCAAATTCCGTTTTAGGTTTTGCTCCAAAAAATTTCTCCACAGTGGCTACAACATTCGGGAATAAACGTTCGTCAACATCGCAGATTGTCGTAACTGCTACATTAGGTATCTCAGCATAAGTATTAATATGTACCATGCCACGTCCGTTTATCATTCCCCTTACATTCTTACGCTGGCCACTTATGCCGACAACAGCAATATTTATTCTTTCATTGGGGCTGTTTGTTATCATATTCCTGATATATGCCGGAGCAACCATATCACTCTTCCCCTTCTTCTTTTCAGCAGCTTTGATAAAGCCAGGTAAAATCATTACTCCAACCGAAGCTGCGGCTGAATTAATAAATTTCCTTCTTGAAAATTTTGAATTCTTCATAATCGTAAATTAAAATGTTTATATCATCTTATGACTGTCTTAAGCAGATTCACAACCTCAATATGGCCGTTATTCGAAGCGAAAGTCATTGCATCATCACCATCCTTATCTTTAAGAGAAGGATCTGCTTTATATGAAAGCAATATTTTAACAACTTCGAGCTGACCTTCGGCTGCTGCATACATCAGAGCCGTGAAATGTTCTTCATAGTCGGCTATATTGGGGTTGGCATAGTTATCGAGTAGAAGTTTGACAGCCTGAGGAAATGGCCCCGACGATGCCATCATAAGGGCAGTGCAACCATATTTGTCCTGAACATTCACGTCGGCACCTTTTTCTATAAGCTTTCGCATGGTTTCTACATGTCCGTTGTACGACGCATACATGAGCGCCGTCCGTCCTTCAGAATCTTTCTGATTTACATCTGTCCCGTTTTCAAGATGACTCGCTACAACACTCGTCAGGCCGTTAAGAGCTGCCTCATGAAAACTTAATTTCGAAGCAGAATTTTTTAAATCCTGTTGAACCGATGTCTGAACTTTTTTCTCTTTCTTACTCTCATTACCGGTTTTGCATCCGCCGTATAATAATACAATAGCTATAACCAGAAGGTTCGCTATCAAATATTTCAAATATTCCGATTCCATAATTACTTCCCCTTTTCTCTTTTGTCTTTTAAGATATATTCAAAATACCAGTTAAATTTAAACCTTTTTACAAATAAATAATTTTCAGAACTAAAAATTAAATAAATAATTTTGTTTCATTAAACATTATTTCTATGAATAAATATTTGAGTTTTGTACTGCTATTCTTCCTTATATGTTCCTGTAACAGTGAAAAAGGCGGAGGAGGAATTTCAGAGAAAAATTTGAAGAAAGAAATCATAAAGTCCATTGAAGAATATATTTCAAATGGCAGCGACAAAATAAAACAGAGTGACGACGGAAAAGAAAATATTAAGCTATCAGCAGGTAAAATAGATTATCTTATTCTGTTTGAAAATATGTATATCGGTGATATAGATGGAAATAACTTTAAAGATATTATTGTACCTGTCGCCCGGCTTGTTGGAGGAAGGCCAGTTATGAAAGAACATATATTTTTTATCAATGATGGAGGAAACTACAGACGTGATACCATTATAGCCGACATTGTCAACATTCTTAAAGTAGAAGAAGGCGAGATATATGCCGAGGTTTCTAAAGTTGGGATGGATTCCCCTGGTTATGGTTGTAAAGAATGTATGGAAATTAAAAAATACAGCTACAGGGGAGGCAGACTTGGGGTAGTGCAATAATTCATGTTGGTGAAAACAATAGAGGCTGTTTCTTTAATCGAAACAGCCTCATTTTGTTTTACATCCTGCTTTTCACATAGCTTTTATGAAACAGGGACTAACATGATTATTCTATAAAATTCATAATATTTATTATTACCGATAATCTGGATTCTGAACCAGTACTCCTGGCTGGAGGTCGAGTTGTGTCTGTGGAACCGGCATAAATTTGTCTTTATTGCTGAAATTTGCTCCCTTCATAAAATCTCTTATTCTAAGGTCGGCTGACGCAAAGTCATTAAGTGTTTTTACCATATCGACTTTCATGCTCTCAGGCAGATTGTCCCATCTCCTGAGGTCAAAGAATCTTCTTCCCTCAGTTGCAAACTCAAGACGCTGTTCCCACTGAGCGGCTCTCATGGCTTCTTCCTTATTTGCAAAAGCCGTATAGGGAGATACTTTATAATTTGCAGCGGGCACATCCCATGCCACTTTTCCACCCTGTTGATAGTCGGCATCGGTGGTTTCGGGTCCCCATGGGTAAACCGCCACAGGAAGCTCAAAAATTCTCACCCGGCCCATTACAACATCTTTACCTGCTCTTTCACGTACCTGATTTATACAATCGAGGGCTGTTGCAAGGTCACCTTCATAAGCTGCAATTTCAGCTCTCCATAAAAGAACATGACTGTAACGGAGATACCTGTAATTATTGGCATTAACACCTGTTTGCCAGCCGGTGGTTGTGGAAAGTTTATAACGTTGTGATTTTTTGAAGAAAGGTTTTGAAGCAGGTAAATAGGGCCCACCTTCCGACTGTTTCCTTATCCAGTTACTACCTCGCATAATACCCCAGTCCTTATAAGGAATTCCTCTTCTGCCTACAGTGAAATCAAGCCTCGGGTCAACCGGTGTAACTGTATCTTGTACAAAGTATTGAGATGATTCCAAACCCTGGTCATTTTTCAGATCTTCATCGTTAAATGTATCGAACAGCGGCAAGCCGTTGTCATCAACTTTAAACGCATTGACAAGGTTTTGTGAAGGCTGATGAAATCCGCAGCACATACCTATGTCGCCGCCATGAGGGAAGTTAAGGCCAATACCCATTTCAGCATTCAACGATTCGTTTATGTCATTTACACATGCCTGTATTTCAAATATTGATTCTTTATTGTTTTCTGTTTCAATATTGAAGTTATCTATAAATTTAGGCATCAGTTCGTATTTCTTGCTATTGATAATATTATCAAGCAAGGGTTTTGCCTCGTCATATTTAAGTTCCTGAAGGTATGCCCTTGCAGCAAGAGCCATTGCTGCATATTTTGTAGGCCGTCCTATCAGTGCCTGACTTGCAGGCAGGTTTTCCCACGCATACTGAAGGTCGCTGATTATAAAGTTCAATACAGCTCCCTTCTGATTATCATTGGAAACAAGTGCTGGATCAGGAACATTTTCATCAATAAGAGGAATGTAATCTCCGAATACAAGCCATGACTCAAAATAAAACAACCCTCTAAGGAACCTTAATTCGGCTCTGAACTGAGTTGCTTTTTCAGGTGATACAGTTCCTTTTTCTTCGCAAACTTTAAGAATTCTCAGCGTTTTGTTTGCCCTGTCAACTCCCATGCCGATATTCAATCTCCACTTCTCGGCAGGGTAATTGTTTGTAGTCGTAACTTCCCAGCGTTCGATTTCATTAACAGGAACCTGGTCGGTAACTTCCGAGCCTTTATATGCATCGTCCGATGCAACCGATCCATAAGTCCAGTTTTGTATTGATGCCCCCCATGATACTGTCCATAATGCACTTCCTTTTACCATTGCATACGTTCCGGTTAGCAAAGCATCAACACCTTTTTCGTTATAAAAAACATCTTCGAATGTGGCACCGAGAGGAGGCCTTTCCAGGAAAGTATCAGAGCATGAATTGATTATGGCCACAACTACCAATGAAGCCATTATAATTGCAATTTTTTTCATATCCGTTCAATTCTTTAATTTAAATGTATTTGTTATAGACCAAGGCTTATACCAAACATAATTTGCCGTGGGGTAGGCCATGCACCTTGATCAAGCCCCATATAGTCGCCAGATGAATTCAGTTCGGGATCGAGCCCTCCATAATTCGTCAATGTAAACACATTTGTTACCTGTGCATATAAGCTAATGCTTCTAATCTTAACCTTATCAAGAAAAGTCTTAGGCACCGTATATCCGAGCCTCAATGTCTTAAGTCTCAGGAAAGATCCGTCTTCAATAAAGGACGTGGATGGTTGTTGCGAGATTGATTCAAAATCAAGCATTGGCAACTTGGCATCAGCATTATCATTAAGATATTTACTTCCCCATGATTTGTATAGAGCATCCTTGCTTAATCCGCCGTTAAACATCCCATAGTCAATCCATCTTTTAACATAATTAACCATATCGTTCCCATAACTGCAATAGAAGAACATATTAAGATCGAAACCTTTGTAGCCAAGGTCAATATTAAGGCCACCTGTAAAGTCGGGATGTGGATTGCCAATATAAGTCATATCATCAGGATCAATAATATCATCGGCTGTATCCATAATACCGTCGTTGTCTGAATCGATCGTAAGCTGATTTTTGAATTTGAAATGGCCAGGTTGATTATAAGTAGTGCTGCCATACGGTGGATGTGCAGCTGCTTCTTCAGCCGTCTGGAATATACCTTCCACCTCATAGCCGTAAAATTCAGGGAATGAAGTACCCACTCTTGCCCTTGTATAATTCATCTGACGCAGACCTCCTGAAATAATTTCTTCCTTTACATTTTCTGAAAGCTTAACTATTTCATTTGAATAATGAGAAAAAGTAGCTTTTATATTATAGCTCAGTCTATCACCGATTATCGCACCTTTATAACCAAGTTCAATATCTATTCCTGTATTTTTCATTTCTCCGATATTTACAAAAGGCGGGGTGGCAAGACCACTAACATCCGGCAGGCTTACTCTGTAAAGCATATCGGAAGTATTTCTTCTCCATACATCAAGCATAAGACTTAGTTTGCTATTAAACAACATACCATCAATTCCTGCATTTATCGTTTCAGTGCTTTCCCATGTCACGCTGGGATTTCCGAGTGCTGAAGGTTCGAATCCGGTAATAGCCTGATTGTTGGAACCGTCAAGAGCATAAGCAGCAGTATATTTATTTGATGCATAAGTAGAATAAGAATTATAATTTCCTATTCTGTCATTACCTGAGAGGCCCCATCCTGCTCTTATTTTCAGGAAGTTCAGCCATGTTTTTGTACCTGCCATGAAATTTTCCTCCGAAATTGTCCAGCCTAAAGAAAATGCAGGGAAATTACCGTAGCGATTTTCAGAGCCGAACCTCGAGGATCCGTCGCGTCTGAAAGTAGCTTCAAGAAGATACCTGTCAAACAGACTGTAGTTCACTCTTCCGAAAATCGAAAATAGTGCCCATTCCGAACCGTTACCATAGTTATCCTTGTTTATTTCTCCTGCATCGAGCTGCATGTAGTCAGGGTCTTCAGAGAAATACTGGCTTCTGCTTGCCCCGGCATACTCATAAACATTTTCGATAGCTTCGGTACCTACTACAATATTCAACTTATGTACATCAGCCAGAGTAGTATTATAAGAAGCTGTATTTGTCCAGTTCCATTGCAGACTGTTGTTAGTGCTGAAACTCATACCATTAACCTTATTTGGTTCCGAATGCTCATAATTAGGGATGGTATAATATTTAGAATTCCACTGACCATAATTATATCCCAGGAGGCTCCTTATTGAAAGACCTTTTAACGGAATAAATTCTACATAGAAATTACCTATTCCTCTTGTCCATTTACCTAAATTATTTCTTGCCCGATAAAGCATAGCTACAGGATTCCCCGAGTTTCCCATTTCAGGAGCTCTCGAACCGGCAAAATTCCCCATTATATCATAAACAGGAATAATAGGTTGGGAACGATATGCCTGGGAAATTGGTGTGCCTTCACCGTTATCATCAAGGTTACCGTGTTGATTGATATATATTACCTGAAGTGATTGTCCTGCTTTGAACCATTTGTTAAACTGAGCGTCGGAGTTCATCCTGAAAGTGAATCTTTTAAAATTTGTATGAATGAGGATCCCATCTTCATCAAGATAATTACCAGAGAATGCATAAGTTGCATTTTGTCCTCCTCCTCTTACAGAAAGATCGTACTCCTGAATAAGGCCATTACGGTATATTTCATCATACCAGTCGGTACCTGGTTTGCTGGCTTTATAAATCTGGTAATCGGGGTATTTATAAAGAGCAGGGTTAACTGCAGGATCTCCTTCCATCTTTCCTGCCGGAAGAATATAGTCAGGGATAACGGGTTCAGGTCCCGAACCATATTGTGCATGTGAAGGAGCGATGCCTTTGTTTTTGAAGGAAAGCCATACAGCCTCTGCATACTCATAAGTGTTCAACAAGTCGTATTTATTTGTAGCATGTGCGATACCAGCCCGTGCTGTGAAGTCAATTAACGGCTGCTGGTTTAAACTGCCACGCTTGGTCGTTATAATTACAACTCCATTTGCACCTCTCGAACCATAAATTGCTGCAGATGCAGCATCTTTCAGAATTGTTATAGACTCAATATCATTCGGATTCAAGTTGTTACCCGGCCCGGCCGGAACTCCGTCTATAACATAAAGTGGATTAGGGTCGTTTATTGTCCCGATCCCCCTGATACGTATTGTTGCATCACCACCCGGAACATTTGCAGTAGTTATTGTTACACCTGAAGCCTGACCTTGAATTCTGCTAATTGCGGTCGGAGCCGTTGAAACCTTCAACTGCTCATTTGACACCGTTGATACAGAGCCTGAAAGGTCCCTCCTTATCTGAGTGGCATAACCAACAACAACAACTTCTTCAAGAGCAGAAACAGTCTCCTCCATTGTCACATTTATCACAGATTGATTACCCACCGCTATTTCCTGAGTGGCATATCCGATAAAAGAGTAAACAAGTATCGAATTCTCGGAAGCAACAGTAATTGAATACCTTCCTTCAGAATCAGAGATTGTGCCGTTAGTAGTGCCTTTTTCAACAATATTCACACCAGGCATAGGATTGTTTGAAACATCTACAATCCGTCCCGTCACAACTCGTTGCTGAGGATTGTCCGGCGATGCAACTCCATAGAGCTGAAACACTCCGAACAACAACAGAAATACAGTTAGTTTTATTACCAGCTTTTTTGCTAAAAAATGCCAGGGTAATAAAACCGCTTTTTGGTTGATTTTTCCCATAAGTTTTTAGTTTTAAGGTTAAGTTTAATTAATAAATCTCCATAAATGGAAATATTTTACAAATAAGGTTAATAACATATAAGCAAGCTTATTAATGCTATATTTTCAAAGAACTAAACTAATTATTTTACTGCCCGCTTTTATGCTTAAAATATTTGATTTAAAAATTATTTATTATCAATATGGTAATTTTTTTAATCGTAACATTCTCCTAAAAAGACATTCTTATTGTTAATATATTAATATCAAATTTAAATAAAATTTTTTTAAATATGCAAGCTTTTTTGAAAATATTTTTTTTTTGAATAAAGCTATTAATTAAAAAATATCAATAAATTTAAAATAATTTATATTTATATTTAAGCATATTTTTATTATTCCCTAAATTCTAATATTAGCATTGATTTTCCCCTCCTAAATCTCCACCTAAGTACTGACGTATTCAGGTGGGCAAGACTGCATTTAGTACCAGCTCAGACAAAAGCTATTATAAGGACTAAGGAAAAAATATATGAAATTACGACAGTAAGCATTAGGAGCACAAAGTAAAAACCCGAGAAAATTGAAGATGACAATTGTAAGCATCGGTAAGAATAAAAAAGATAAGAATAAATATTAATTTTATGGCGAAGTAATTAAATGATGATTTTATTTGAACGGAACCTCCAAAATATTGAAAACCAAAAGATACATTATTGCATACCCGGTTATTATTTTAATTCTTACTACGTTACTGTATAATTGCAATCGGAATTTTGAACATTCGGCAATCAGTATAGAACATAAACCTACTATTGAACCTGATTACACCGATGTGACAATCCCTCCGAATATTGCTCCTATGAATTTTATTATAAGAGAAGAAGGAAATAATTTCAAAGTAATCGCCGAATCGGAGGCAAATAATTACCAGCTAACAGTTAATTCTAAGGACGGAAAAATATGTTTCCCCATTAAATCATGGAAAAAACTTTTGAAAAACTGTACAGGGAGTAAAATACTTTTCAAAGTTTATTCATCGGATAACAGGAAAAAAATCCTTAATGAATATGAACCTTTTTTTATGTATGTAGCTCCCGAAACGGTTGACCCTTATCTGGCATACCGGTTGATTTATCCGGGATATTATTCCTGGTCGGAGTTAAAGATTGCCCAGAGATGTATTGAAAATTTCAGTGAAAAGATTATAACAGCCAATACAAATCTTGATATGAACTGCATCAACTGCCACTCATTCAGCCACAATGATGCAGGAAAGTTTCTTATTCATGTCAGAGGCTCAAAAGGAGGAACATACTTTGTTTCTAACGGTAATATAACCCGCCATGAACTTAAAACTGATGCTATGCCAGGCAATGCAACATATCCGGCATGGCATCCTTCGGGAAAGTACGTTGCTTTTTCAGCGAATCAGGTGCGCCAGGTTTTTTATGGGCATCCTTCAAAATGTATCGAAGTTTTCGATCTTGTATCAGACCTAATATTATACGACTGCAATAAAAATGAAACCATTTTAATAAGGGAACCTGATTCGGTTAAATACCTCAAAACTTTCCCTTCGTGGTCGGCCGACGGAAAATGGCTTTATTACTGCAGGGCCATCCAGTATCTCGACGAGCCGTGGCGCGATCCGGAAAAGATGGAACAAATAAAATATAACATAGTAAGAATCCCTTTTAATCCGGATACCAGAACATTCGGATTAAGCGAACTAGTTTATGATGCCGCAGGAAAAGGTAAAAGCGCTTCATTCCCGCGTATCTCACCGGATAATAAATATATGATTATCACATTAACCAACTTCGGCACTTTCCCTTTATGGCATCGTGAAGCCGATTTATACCTTATAAATATAAATACAGGAGAGTCCAAAAAAATGGATATTAACAGCGATGAAGCAGAAAGTTACCACGAATGGTCGTCAAATGGAAGATGGCTGATATTCGGGAGCAGACGACTCGACGGACGCAGCACTCGTCCTTTCTATGCTTATTTCAATAATGACGGAAAAACAGGCAAACCTTTTGTGCTGCCCCAAAAAAAGCCTGACAGATATAATTATATGCTCGAATCATTCAATATACCGGAACCCATCAACAGACAAATAAAAATTAAACCCAATGATTTTGAAAGAGCATTAAAACTTGATATTATAAAGGCTAAACCAGGTAGCATTGCCGACACTTTGCCTGAATGGGAAAAGAAACGAGCTAATATCATAACAAATACGGGTGATCGTCCCGTTCATTAGCATTGGTAAGGCAATTTTAAAAGTTATTACATCTATGGAAAAATTATCAATAAAAGATAAAAAGGAACCACTTGAATTAACCTGGTTATTCCTTATTCTATTATTTATTATTGCCTTTATCTATTTTTATCTGAAGGGAAATTATGTTCTGTTTTTCCAGGAACAACAGTCATTGTTTATTTTCTCACCGGAATTTTTACATAATTATTTTTTTAAACCTGGAGGTTTGCTCGAGTTTGCTGGAAAATTTCTTACTCAGTTTTATGCAGTTCCTGTTGCAGGTGCGGCATTAATTGCTTTTTTTCTCATACTGCCGGGTATAATTATGGTTTTTATTAACCGCAGGATGGGAATTACTTCCGTATTGTCTCTTTTGCTTGCAATTATTCCTTCTGCCTTGCTACTTTTAATGCAGACGCATTACTACCACATGATGACATATAATATCGGAATAGCTTTCGTTCTGGCTTATTTTCTCTTTTCCGTCTCATCGAATAAAAAATTTGTCAGTTATTCCGTAATTATAATTTTCCCGTTTTTCTGGTATATCGCCGGAGCTTATGCCTTGATTTTTGCATCTCTTTACATTGTTTTTAACCTTTTATATAAAAAAGGTATTCAAAAAATCATAGACTCCTTATTTATTATAATAGCGACCTTTTTGACATTTGTTATCTTCGATGAACTTTTATTTTCACAGCCTGATAAACTTCTTTTAACTTATCCTTTCCCTTCAATAAATGATACCGTATACAGATTTTTCATGATTTTTCTGGCATGTTATATAATATTGTATCCTGTTTTATGCAATGCGGTTAAATCAATCAATACTGATAAGGGAATTTTAAGAAAAGCCGGTTTAATCACCTCAATAGTTTTTATTCTTTTTACAGTTTATACTCTGGTAAAAAGATATAATCCTCAAACTGCCAACGTAATAAATATTGAAAAAATGGCCTTCCAGGAAAAATGGAACGATTTATTAAGAACCTATGAAATGAATCCATCGAAGAACCTGATAGGCGAATATTTCTATAATATTGCTCTCACCGAAACAGACCAGCTATGCGACAGAATGTTCTTCGGTGAACATAATTTCGGAGTTAAATCACTTTTTTTGCCCTGGGATGAAAAATACCTCAACTGGGGGGCATACATTTTCTATGCAATTGGCCTCATTAATGAAGCACATCGTTGGGCTTATGAAGAAATGGTTGTTTACGGACCAAAGCCACAAAATATGGAAATGCTTGTTAAAACAAATCTTATAAATGAAAATTTCAAAATGGCGGAGAAATATATAAACATTTTAAAAAAGACATTATTTTACAAACGATGGGCAGAAGAGTATGAAAAACTGATCGGCGATACAACCGGTATCAATTTGTACCCTTCTCTTGGAAAAAAGGTAAAAATTATACCACATAATGATTTTTTTATTTTTTTGGAATCTCCTGAGGAAAACCTCCCTCTTCTTATAGAAGGTAATCCAAATAATAAAATGGCTTTTGAATATCTGACAGCATGGCTTCTTCTTAATAAAGATGTTGAAACCGTAGTGGAAAATATTCCGAAAATGAAAGAACTGGGATATACAAATATTCCAAGGCATATTGAGGAAGCCGTTATGATTTATTTCAACAGTAAAGGAGTTATGCCCGATATGGGAGGTATGACAATAAGCTATGGCACAATGGAAAGATTTAATAGATACGTAACAATGTACACCAGGTTAAGACAAAAATCAGCACTTAAACGTGAAAATATAGACCCTGAATTCAAAAATACTTACTGGTTTTTTTATCATTTTTTTTAAATATATTTTGATATTGATTAATTTCTTTTTATTTTTACAAAAAATAATTTCAATAATTGTATTAAATTATATTATTGAGATTGTCAAAATTTAATAATTATCTCTTATAATTTGCGAGATAAAAAATTTGGGTTAAATTTGGGCAGGTATATTTAAAACAAGATGTCAATAAAATGATATAATATTGATATGGAAATAATAGTAAATAATAATTAATGATTAACCATAATACTAACCTTAAACCTGTATGCCTATGAAGAAAAACGGAGCACTCTTCTTAAGAGGAAATATTTCTTTCCTAAAATATCTTATCAGTAAATAGCTAACATTTTAAGGAATAATATTCTATTTCCTGATATTTATTTTTTACTACTTAATTCAATCAATTATGTAATTTTTAATTTAATGATTATGACAAAAAGAATCATGCATTTTTTAATTTCGAGGGTAAAAAGTGCTTTGCATGTTACCCTTAAACTTTCTGCTGTTCTTTTTATTTTTGCAACAATTCAGCCTCTTGTGGCCTCCTCTAATGATGGAATAAATGGAGCTTTTGACTTGCAACAGAAAAGAATTACAGGAAGAATCACCAATACTTCAGGGGAAACCATGCCTGGAGTAAATATCGTTGAGAAAGGTACTACCAACGGAACAATTTCTGATGCCGATGGAAGATATTCTCTGACCGTTGCAGGGCCAGGCTCTACACTTGTATTCTCCTTTGTGGGATATAAACCTCAGGAAAAAGTAGTAGGCAGCCTTAATGTGATAGATGTTGTGATGGAAGAGGAAGTTTCGGCACTTGAAGAAGTTGTGGTTGTTGGTTACTCGACTCAGGCAAGAAAAACTCTTACCGGTTCTGTTTCAACAGTTAATGCTGCTTCACTTGCAGAAGCTACTGCACCGAGTGCTGTGCAGCGACTGCAGGGTAAAGTGGCTGGCGTTATTGTGCTTAACGAGCATACCCCGGGAGCAGATGCTACAATAAGAGTAAGAGGTATGACAACTATCAATGATGCAAATCCTCTTTATATTGTTGACGGCGTGCCTAATGGACACTATTCACCTAATGACATTGAATCAATAACCATTCTTAAAGATGCCGCAGCAATGTCAATTTACGGAGCAAGAGCTGCTAACGGTGTTGTACTTATTACAACAAAATCGGGCAAGAAAGGACAAAAAGTGTCGTTAAACTTGAATTATAGACAGGGTATTACCCGAAATTCTAATTATTACGACCTGCTGAATACTCAGGAATGGGGCGAAATGCTATGGCTTGAGGCTAAAAATGCAGGAGTTAAGAATTTCTCCCATCAACAATATGGTAGTGGGGAAAGACCTGTTATACCTGATTATATCTTTCCCGCAGGTGCAAAAGAAGGAGATCCTGGAACAGATCCCAGCCTTTATGACAACAAACTTTCATGGGAGGACGGAACCGATACATACCTCATAACAAAAGCCAACAAAATTGGCACCGACTGGATGAAAGAATCGGAACAAAATGGTCTTTATAGGGATATTTCTCTTGATGTTACAGGCGGTTCTACTAACACAACATACGCTTTCTTATTCGGATATACAAAAGATGAAGGCGTTTTTAAATGGACCGGGCTCGACAAATATAGTTTCAGAACAAATATCAATTCCAGCCCTGCAAAATGGCTTGATTTAGGTATGAACCTCGGCGGATATTACAATTATAGTTTTGGATATACAGGCAATAATAACTCAGAAAGCTCAATCGTGTCGTGGTGTTATAGAATGCCTCCGATAGTCCCTGTTTTCGATATCTCAGGAACAACTTATGCAGGATCCAGAGCCGGAGGCCTCGGTAACGCACAGAACCCTGTATTTCTTCTTGATAAAAACCAGTACGACAACACAAAAAGCTTGAATATGAGTGGTAATGGATATTTAAAATTCAATATTTTAAAAGGATTATCCATTCAAACACGTATAGGAGTAAATTATAATTCATATTTTACAAGGAATGTAAGTTATGTTGAAGTTGCACATGCAGAAAGAGGTACCTATGACGGATTGAGCTATTCACACGGAAACGGATTGAACTGGACATGGACCAACACTGCCGAATATTCTCTTTTAATTGGTCAGCATAATGCAAAGATAATCGCTGGAACTGAAGCCTATGACACTTTTGGAAGTTCTCTCTCAGCAAGCAGAAACCAGTTTACTTTCAAAGATATTGATTACATGACAATCAACACAGGCTTGCGCGACATAACCAATTCCGGCGCTCCTTATGGCGAAAACAGTATGTTCTCGATCTTCGGACGTATTAATTATTCTTATGCCGACAAATACATGCTGGAAGCTGTTATTCGTCGTGACGGTTCTTCACGCTTTGGTGAGGAAAAATATGGTGTTTTCCCTGCTTTCTCACTTGGCTGGAGAATCACCCAGGAAAACTTTATGGCCGGTACGAAAAACTGGCTGGATGAATTAAAACTCCGTTTCGGCTATGGTGTTGTGGGTAATGATAGAATGGGAAACTACAACAGTTATACACAATTTGCTACGAGTACTTCAGGCAGTGTATATGGAAATTATCCTTTCGACGGCTCTAATAATTCACTCGGTACAACAGGATTTTATATAAGTTCGTTAGGCAATGCCCAGGTTAAATGGGAATCAGCTTCAAATACAAACTTTGGTATTGACGCTACATTGTTCAGAAACCTTACGTTAAATATAGATATCTGGCAGAAAAATACCAAAGATATGCTCTATCCGAAACAGCAACCTCTTGTAAAAGGCAACGTAAGCACGCCTTCTATCAATATCGGCGAAATGAAAAATACAGGTTTCGATATTCAGCTCGGATATGCAAATTCTGCATTGAACGGGGAATTTAGATATAGTGCAGACCTGGTTTTTTCACATTATAAAAATGAGGTTACAAGGTTGACCGATGTTGAATCTGATTTTTATCAGGGTAGTACATACCGTGAAAAAATTTATACAAGAACCCAATCGGGCAGAGCATTCCCTGAGTTCTTCGGATATATTGTGGAAGGTATCTTCCAGGATTCTGCAGAAGTTATTGCATGGCCAAAAGCTTTCGGAGCAACTGGAGATTATAATAAACCAGGCCATTTCAAATACAGGGATATTGACGGTAATGGATATATTGATTCAAACGATAGAACTTATATCGGTTCACCACATCCCGACTTCACAGCAGGCCTTACGCTGAATCTGGAATATAAAGGATTTTTCCTGAATACGAATTTGTATGCAAGCTATGGTAATAAACTAATAAATTATGTAAGCAGATTCATTGATTTCACACAGTTCCCTTCGGGCAAGAGCAAAAAAAGACTGTATGAATCATGGGGAAGTCCATATCTTAAAGATAATAGAGATGCTACCATGCCAATAATTTATCAAAAAGATACGGATCATCAGGAACCTTCATCATACTTTGTTGAAGACGGCTCATATCTTCGTATGAAGAACCTGAGAATTGGCTATGACCTTAACCGGCTTCTCAAAAACAAACTGTCAAACCTTCAGATTTATTTCCAGGCTTCCAACCTGTTTACAATTACAAATTACTCCGGACTCGATCCTGAAATTTATACCGGCGGGATAAATATGGGAATAGATTCAGGCGCATGGCCGACACCTCAACAATTTATCTTTGGCCTGACTTTCGGCTTGTAAAATTTTTTGATTAACATTAAAAGCAAAATAGATATGAAAAAAATATTAAGTTTATTTACAACGATTTTGTTCATTGCAGGCCTGGCTTTGATTTATTCATGCAGCGATGAGTTTCTTACAAAGGAACCCTATGGGACAGTATTGGGTACTGCTCTCGAGACAACTGACGGCGTCGAATCACTCCTAGCTACTGCGTACCAGGCAACTAAAGGAAGATCAATTTTTGGTTCTTCAATGGGTGCCGACTGGGTTTACGGAAGTATTGCTTCCGATGATGCTTACAAAGGCACTGAACCAGGCGACCAGTCGGCTTGTAACGACGTCGAAAGATGGACGACTTTGCCTTCCAATCCCTATGTTCGTGAGAAATGGCGGGATTGTTATAATGGAGTCTTCTGTGCTAATCTTGTTCTCGAATACCTGGACAAAGTACAGCAATCTTCAAAACCTTTTCCTGAAGCAAGAGCTAAGGAAATAAAGGGCGAAGCTTTGGCACTGAGAGCATGGTTCCATTTTCAGGCTAATAAAGTGTTTGAAAAGATTCCGTACATCAAAACACAAGCTGAACTCGGAAACGTTCTGCCTGAGAATGTTCCAAACACCTCTCCATGCTGGGATGAGATAGAGGCAGATTTGCAAGAAGCGATTAACAACCTGCCTACCGACAGGCCAAAAGGAGAAAAGGGTCGTATCCATAAATATGCAGCCGAAGCCATAAAGGCACAGGTACACATGTACCAGAACGAATTTGACAAAGCAAAACCTTTGCTGGATGATATTCTGAACAGCGCTAAATTCAATCTTGTTGCCGAATACGGGTGGAACTTTGATATGACACATGAAAATAATGCTGAATCAATTTTCGAACTGCAGTGTTCCACCACTTCAACAGGGCATACAAGCATGATGCTTGCCGGTGCAGTTAAGCATCAGAAAGGCGCAGCATCATGCGGAGGATGGGGATTCTATCAACCTTCCCAGAGCCTGTTCGAAGCATTCCAGGTAGATGATAACGGTCTGCCTATACTTGATCCTAATTCTCGCGACTCACTTGCAACGGATCAGAATATTAAAAGCAATGTCGAATTTCATCCTACAGAACATCCGCTCGACCCACGTGTTGATTATACCATTGCAAGACGCGGCATTGATTATAAAGGCTGGGGTATACATCCGGGCAATGACTGGATTCGTCTGCAGGAAAATGGAGGACCATTTATGACAAAGAAATTTATGCAGGCCAAATCAGAACAGTCACTGAACACATACGGAACTGGATTCTACAACGGATTGAATTTCAGGTTATACCGCTTGAGCCATATCATTCTATGGAGAGCCGAAGTAGCAGTCGAAGATAATGATCTTGTTTTAGCACGTAGCCTGGTTAATCAGATACGTAACCGTGCTAAAAATACCACTCCGATAATGGGTCTTTGCACAAGTTATAAGAGTCTGCTTATTGACCCCGTTGTTGACTGGACTAAGCCTGCAGCAAATTATAAGGTTGAACCTTATCCTGATATACCGGCCGATGCATATCCTTTCGACACTAAAGAAAATGCAAGAAAGGCTGTAAGAGAGGAAATCAGACTTGAATTTGCAACTGAAGGTTATCGTTTCTACGACTTACGGCGTTGGGGCATCATAAAACAAACTCTTGATGATTTTGTTGCACGTGATGTTAAAATCAGAATCTTTATGCAGGGTGCTGTTTATGAACCCGACAGAGACGATTACTGGCCTCTGCCTCAGGATCAGCTCGATATACAAAGAGGTATACTTACACAGGATCCGGGATACGGGAAGTAATATTAGTTCTGAATATAATAAAAAGGGGCGCTATTTTTTACGCCCCTTTTTTATTTCGTTTGTAATATAATTATTACCCTAATTTCCCCTCCTTCCTAAGGAGGGGTGTCCATGAGGTTTACCGTCAGGGATGTGATTGTTGCCGCTTTATTCTTATCCCATGTTTAATGCAACGTTTTTATTACGAGCCTAAGAATAATAAACAATGTACATGGAAATTAGTTTGAGTGAAGCCGTTCAGCCTGACTGAGAACACATATTGCGTTCTTTTTCCTTTTTTCATCAATGCAGCACCAGCCTCTGAAGGAGCTAAATGTGAATAACCCCCAGTCCATCTGGGGGTAGACAGCAAACTATATCCTCCCAGCTCCGAAAGAGCTGAATGTAAGGTTATGGGAAATATCTTTCATCAATCCTAATCCCGGTTTCAAGAAGAAGACTTCTGTATTCCTCTTCAAATGTCTTTCTCTTGTGGTGTTCCTGTTGACTCTTTACATATTCTATTAGTCTCCCCATGTCCATATATGAACAGGTAAACGAACCATAACCCTCAGCCCATCCCCTAAATGAAGGGAACAGTCCACTGTTTTTCATCCACATTGAAGCAGATACTTTTATCTCCCTGACAAAATCAGCAAGTGCAATTGATGGATGCACATCTGTAAGTATATGCAGATGGTTTTCGATGCCATTAATACGGTACAGGTGACTGTTCTTGTTTTTGATTATCCCTGCAATGTATGCATAGAGCTGATCAGCATAATCACTCTTAATTGTTGGTTGACTACCCTTTGTTCTGAACACAATGTGATAGATAAGTTGACGATAACTCGACATAGTTTTAGAAATTAGGTTAATAATACAGCGATAGCAATCAAAAATAAGAAAAGCGGATATTAAATCCAACTATATTAAACCCCTTCAGGGTTTTTATATTTTAGTTGGGCTCCTTTTACCCCCGGATTCACCGGGGGTTATTCATATTTAGCCGTATTCGCGGCTTATTGAAGCTACTGTCATATAAATTCAACACTTTCCCAGTATTAACTGAATGAGTGCAGTTATTTTCTAATGTAGCATTCAAATTTGAATATTTACAATTGAATATCTGACTATTACTGAAATAATACAGATGATAGCGGAAAAACGGAAGAACATTTATTGCATTCCTTTTCTTCTTCATGGAAGGTCGCTCAAACCCACCACTCCCCCCTTTTACCCTAATTTCCCCTTCTTCCCAAGGAGGGGTGTCCCGATGTTAATCGGGACGGGGTGGTTCCTACCACCTCCCCCTTCGCTGCGCTCAGGGTACTCCCAGCAGTAGCGGGGAGAAATATTAGAATTAAAATACATTTCTACTATTTCTATTTCACAGAAAACCTGTAGGTAGTCCTGGATTTAAATATTTCGCCCGGATTAAGAACTGTTGTTGGAAAATCAGGATGATTAGGGCTATCTGGAAAATGACCAGTCTCAAGGCAAAGACCAGATCTGAAAGTATAAGGTTTCCCTCCATAACCGATCAAGCTGCCATTAAGAAAATTCCCACAATAAAACTGTATACCCGGTTGATCAGTAATAACTTCCATAAACCTTCCTGTTAAAGGATCATAAACCGTGGCATCCACTTCCTCAATATTATCCAGTACAAAGGTATGGTCGTAACCTTTTCCTAAAATAAGCTGGTCGTACGGCTCATTTATTCTCTCACCTATTATATGGGGAGTCGTAAAATCAAATGGAGTACCTGCAATAGGTCTGAGCTCACCAGTGGGTATCAAAGTTGAATCAACAGCTACAAATCTCGAAGCTTTAATTACCAGTTCATGATCAAGAATATCGCCGTTACCTGCTCCATGCAGATTGAAATATGCATGATTTGTTACGTTCAGAACAGTTTTCTTATCAGTTGTACATTTATAGTCAATTATTATTTCATTGTTATCTGTCCAGGTATATAAAACTTCTACATCCATATTACCCGGATAGCCTTCTTCCATATCGGGGCTATGATATGTGAATTTTACCGAAGGATATTTTGAATCTTTAATTATTTCAACATCCCAAACAACGCTGTGCCATCCTCCTGGTCCACCATGAAGAGAATTTGGACCATTATTAAGTGTAAGTGAATACTCCACCCCATCGAGTGTGAATTTCCCTTTTGCAATTCTGTTTGCATATCTGCCTACAACTGCTCCGAAATAAGGATCACCTTTGATCATCTTATCAAAAGTGTCGAATCCAAAGGTAATATTCTCTTTCTTCCCTTCTCTGTCAGGAACTTCAATCCATGTAATTCTTGCTCCGTAATTGGTCAACTTCAATACATTGCTATTTTTATTGGTAAGGGTAAAAAGAAAAACTTCCTTCCCATTTTGTATCCCATAAGTTTCTTTTGTTACCTTAGCTTTACCTTTATTTTGCTGATTGCATGATGTGATTAACACTCCAGTTGTAATCAAGACAATTGATAGTAAAATTTCTTTTTTCATTTGTAAATAATTTAGCTGGTATAAAAATATTGATATTTTTAATATTAAACTGATAACCTGGATTTTGTTGCTTTACACCTACACATTTACGGAAAAACATTTAATTCGTATCATTTATTTGTTATTTAATAAATAATCATTTCTCCTTCGGTTTCTGTTAGAAGATCGTCACGACAAATATCGGCTTCGATATATACAACCGGAACGCCTGGAAAATATTTTTCTGTCATTTCTTTGACTGTTCTGAAATAATCTTGCTTTTTTATATATACTCTCAAGAGCAGAAATCTGGCTGAATAGTTTGCATTTTTTCCTGTTATCAGCGATATTCTTTCCGGATCAGTAAGTGTTTTTATGTTTTCTATTGTAATTATTGCCTGTTTTTTAATATTACCAACTCCTACAGTATCCTGCCCTATAATTGAAGCTGTGCCAGAAACATAAAGTGAGGAGTATAAGTTATATTCTATTATAAGTGCGCGTTCAAACTCCGGAGGATTTTTTGCCTTTTTATTCGGGTCAAAAAGTCCTTTCAAAACTTCTTGATTATACTCATAAGCGTTCGCCTGCAACGGATTGTTTAAAGGTAAAATACGTGTAGATTCATCAGGCTTCAATGCAAAGAAATCAAGTATGGCTCCTCCATATTTCATTCCAACGCCTGTAGCCGATGGAAAATTTTTAAGAGTTCGGTATTTCCTGTAATAATCACTCCTTACTTCATTAAAAACCTGATAGTTCTGGTAACCTTCATTAATTTCAAGAATATTTCCAACGTAGTTCCATTGTCTTACTACATTATCTAGTGTCATTCCTTCTGCTTTAAGAATATCTATCATTTGATCGAATGCAGCAGAGGAAGCTTTTTTTATATCGTCAGGGAAAAGCCCGGCTCCAAGTCCTGCACTCCATACTTCTTTAGTACCTGATTCCTGAATCACAACATAAGGCAATGAATTATAGAATTTTGTTTTTATCTCAGTCGTGGAAGGCTGGATGAAAAGAGCTTCAACGCAGATTTTCCCTGGCTTTTCCGGAGGTTGAGCAGTAACATTAACAGAAGGTGAATCATCTCCAAAAAAATTCAGAATATCTTTTAAAATAGAACTATTGCTCAGAATATACGATATGTAATCGGGCACATCGATAAAAACATTAATCTTAATCGGTCTAAATCCTTCAATGAATTTATTTTCAATCTTTTTTAAGCATTGTTTCCATTCGTCTTCTATAGTTCCATAAGCATCAGGCAGAAATACATGATATTCTCTTGTCATAGTTCATTTCTTTCGCTTCAAAAATAGCGATTTTAAAAAACGTTACAAATTCGGAAGCAAAGAATGGGTATTGTTTGTTAAGGATATAAAACATTATTTACTATAATCAAACTCAAACATAGTCTTTCAGGTCATCTCTTTTTCAATGAAAGCACCAAGCTTTTTGTATTTTTGGTACAATGATTCATATTTTTTTGCGCGAACCGAATCAGGAGTATATTCTTTTTCAAAACCTCCTCCCATTGTTTTTTGTGCCGCTGGAATATCCGGGTGTATTCCGGCTGCAACCGATGCAGCCATTGCTGCACCAAGGGCAACGGTATGCTCCGATCTTGCAACTCGTATAGGCATATTAAGTACATCGGCAACTGTTTGCATTACATAAGGATTTTTCTTTGCCACTCCACCTATTGCTATCACGCCGTCTATCCTAACACCTTCAGAGATAAAGTGTTCATTTATCATTTTTGAGCCGAAGGCAGTGGCCTCGACCAGAGCTTTAAAAATTCGTGGTGCATCGGAGCCAAGAGTAAGACCTGCAATTGCAGCTTTAAGCTCCTGATTTGCAAAAGGTGTCCGCCTGCCATTAAGCCAGTCGAGTGCTATTAGAGACGACTCTTCGTCACTCAAAGACATGGCACAATGACTAAGTTCGGTAATTATCCTGTCAGCCATTTCATTTTTTAAATTCTCTTTACTTTTTTCATCAAGCCACGACATCTTTGGTATTATATTTTCTTCGGGCCACATCAATAACCTGCCGAACCATGCATAAACATCACCTAAGGCTGACTGCCCTGCTTCAAGGCCTACCATTCCAGGAACTATAGAACCGTTAACCTGCCCGCATATTCCGGTAATAAGTTTATTTCCAATATCTTCCATTGGAGCTATAAGCATATCGCATGTTGAGGTTCCCATAACTTTTACAAGCTGGTACGGACTTATTTCTCCACCAACTGCACCAAGGTGTGCATCAAAAGCACCTACGCCAATCTTTACGTTTGAGGAAAGGCCAAGTCGGGTAGCCCATTCTTCTGCGATTGTGCCAGCTGGAACGTCGCATGTAAAGGTTTCGTAAAATAGTCTTTCACGAAGTCCGGAAAGCAGAGGGTCAAGTTTTACAAGAAATTCTTCAGAAGGCAGGCCATTGAAACTCTCGTGCCACATTGCTTTATGGCCGGCGGCACAACGGCTTCTTTTAATCTTCAGGGGATCAGTGTTACCTGTCAGTAAGGCAGGAATCCAGTCACAATGCTCAACCCACGACCATGCGTTTCGTCTTACTTTTTCATTAGTACGAAGAATATGCAGTATCTTTGCCCAGAACCATTCTGATGAATAAACGCCACCTTCATATTTTGTGTAGTCCTCGCCGCCCCACGATTTTGCAAGCTTGTTTATTTCGGCGGCTTCATTCACAGCAGTATGATCTTTCCACAAGATAAACATTGCATCAGGGTCATCCTTAAATTCTTTTCCAAGCGACAGAGGAATGCCCTGCCTATCGACAGCCACAGGAGTAGAGCCGGTAGTATCAGCAGTTATTCCCGCAATATTTTCAACTATTTCATGACTCAGACCACCGATAGCCTCCTTTACTGAATTCTCCAATCCTTCGATATAATCTATAGGATGCTGTCTGAACTGGTTAATAGCCGGATTGCAGTAAAGTCCCTTCTTCCATCTCGGGTATTCAAAAACAGAGGAGCCTGCAATCTGACCGTTCAGGGCGTTCACAACAATAGTCCTGACTGAATCGGTACCATAATCAAGCCCTATAACATATTTATCTTTCATACACTGAATTAATTTTTTACTGTCCGTAATATGAATCCGTTCCGTGTTTTCTAAAAAAATGTTTATCAAGAAGCTCCTGTTCAATCGGTTCACTCTTCCCGATAAGCATTGTATAGAAAGCGATTTTTGCGACTTCCTCAAGAGTAACAGCATTATAAACAGCTTCATCCGCATCTTTTCCCCACACAAAAGGCCCATGGTTATTGACCAGAACTGCCGGCATATTAAACGGATCATTTTTCATTAGTCTTTCAATAATTACCCTTCCGGTATTGGCTTCATAGTCGTTTTTTATCTCCGAAGTTGTCAATTCCCTTGTACACGGCACTTCACCATAAAAGCAGTCGGCATGTGTAGTGCCCAATGCAGGTATTCCTCTTCCAGCCTGTGACCATGCCGTTGCATAAGTCGAATGAGTATGGACTATCCCTCCCACCGAAGGCCACGATTTATAAAGTAAAAGATGAGTAGGTGTATCTGTTGACGGTTTCCATTTTCCCTCTATTATATTGCCAAAAATATCGAGCACCACCATGTCGGATTCTTTCATACGGTTATAACTTACTCCCGAGGGTTTTATGACTATATATCCCGTTTCAGGTTCACGGCCGCTCACATTTCCCCAACTGTGAATGACCAGACCATGTTTTACAATCTCAAGGTTTGCTTCACAAATATATTTTTTGAACCGTTTTATCGAATCGTTTCTCAACTTCCTTTTATAATAAATATTTAATTTGTTACAGTTTCGCATTTAAAAATAAGAAAAAGCAAATAAATGAATTGTGTAAAGTTTATTGATTCCCTAAATTCCCCTCCCCCGGGTATAAAGTTCCAATGCTTTATTTATGTCCACACTTTTTATCATTAGCGAAATTTTAGTATTTTAACTTACATCAAGGCTGAAATAGAATCCGTTCATGGTGAAAAGTGCGTATTTTTCCGGAATGAACTTGTAATACCAGGCTCCTTTCTTCGATGTTTGTTTTTCTTTCTCATTCAGTTTTTCAAGCAGATTCATCGAGAGCATTTTTTTCCGGAAATTTCTTTTATCAATCTTTTTCTGGTAAATAGCTTCATAGAGATCCTGGAGCTGCACAAGAGTGAATTTCTCGGGCAAAAGTTCGAAGCCGACAGGTTTAATTTTTATTTGTTTCTGAAGTTCCTCCATAGCTTTCTTAACCATTACAGGATGATCGAAAATAAGTTCCGGCAGGCGGGATAAGGAACGCCAGTGAGCTCCATTCATTTCGGTAATTTGGTTATCAATATCCTGGATTTTTATCAGTGCATAATATGATGTGGAAATAACTCTTGCGCCAGGATCTCTGTTTACATCACCATAAATATAATTTTGTTCCATATAAATATTTCTCAACCCTGTAAGGTTATAAAGAATACGTATAGCCGCCTCATCAAGGCTTTCATTCTCCATCACAAATCCTCCCGCAAGCGACCATTGCCCTCTGGCAGGTTCGAAATTTCTTTTTACAAGAAGAAGCTTTATCTCCTTTTCGATTATATCATATCCGAATATGATACAATCAACTGCCACAAGGTGTTTTGGAATATTTGAATAGATTTTCATTATTATTCTGAGAATTCATTTCATTCCATCTGCAATATGATAATATACATCATTCCATCTCAATTCATTTTTAAATGCAGGAAGGTTAAGATTTTTATCGATAATGAGGCATTCTATTCCGTTCATCATTGCAAAATCTTCCATATATTCTGAAGTAATAGCCATGCTGAAACTGGTATGGTGTGCTCCGCCTGCTAATATCCAGGCTTCCGCTGCAGCTTTAAGGTTCGGAAGGGGCATCCACAACACTCTTGCAACAGGCAGTTTTGGCATAGGGGGGCATTCCATAACTTCAAGCTCATTCACTATCATCCTGAACCTGTTACCCAGATCAATCACTGATACATTTATTGCCCTGCCAGTCAGAGAATCGAACACCAGTCGTGCTGGATCAGCCTTTCCACCGATTGAAAGAGGGTGTATTTCGAGCGAAGGTTTTCCTTTTGCTATTGACGGACAAACCTCGAGCATGTGTGCTCCGAGGACTTTCATACCTTCAGGATTGAAATGGTATGTATAATCTTCCATAAAAGAGGTACCGCCCTTCAGACCTGCTCCCATTACTTTCATTGAACGTACAAGGGCTGACGTTTTCCAGTCGCCTTCGGCTCCGAATCCATAGCCTTTTGCCATCAGCCTTTGCACAGCAAGTCCTGGAAGTTGTTGAAGGCCATACAAATCCTCAAAAGTAGTTGTGAATGCTTTGAAATCTCCATCTTTCAGGAAGTTTTCCAGACCTATTTCGATCTTCGCAGCTTCAAAAAGTGCATCTGAATTAGCAACTGCTTTTTCTAATTTATACTCGCTGGCATACTCTTCGAGAAGTTTTTTTATCTCCGCCGGGTTTACATCATTTGTATACTTAACCAGATCGCCTACGCCATAACCATAAACAGAATATCCAAGTTTCATCTGAGCGCTTACCTTATTCCCTTCGGTTACTGCCACATCGCGCATATTATCTCCGAACCTTGCTACTTTCATGTTTCTTGCATCGGCATAAGCTACAGCGACCCTTGTCCACACTGCAATCTTTTCAATGACCCCATGGTCTTTATAATGGCCAACAACAATTTTTCTGTTCAGCTTCATCCGTGAACATATAAAACCAAATTCCCTGTCACCATGTGCCGACTGGTTCAGATTCATAAAATCCATATCAATTGTATCCCAAGGAATATCCACATTAATCTGTGTATGCAGATGAAGAAACGGTTTATTAAGAACTGAAAGGCCTTTAATCCACATCTTTGCCGGAGAAAATGTATGCATCCACATTATCAGACCAATACATTTATCGGAACTATTGGCTTTCAGGCATAATTCAAAAATTGATTCGGGAGTCGTAAGAACTGATTTGAAAACAATTCGAACCGGAATTATTTCTGAATTATCCAATTCTGCCGCTATCATCCGGGAATCTTGTGCAACTTGCTCGAGCGCTTCATTTCCGTAAAGATGCTGACTGCCGGTTATAAACCATACTTCGAAATTTTTAAGTTCTTCCATTGTAATTTTATTTATTAAGTAATTTTTTACCAGAAATAAATATAAAATGCAACAATTACAGAGAGAATTATCACGGTATGTATTACATCCCATTTATTCCAGCTTGCGCGTGTTATTGCTTTTTCCTCTGGTGTTGCCGATCCGAAATAAAGGCCTCGGATTGCCGCCGGATCAGGTTTTGGGGTAAACATACTGACAACAATCATAAGGATGATAACTAAAAAGAAAAGAGCTATTTCGTAGTGGAGCCAGTTGGGAGCAATAAATATTTTATATATTATACTACCAGGGTTTATGCTTTCCTGGAATATCCTGAGACCGAGCCGGAAGATACCGAGAACAAAGCCGGTAACAAGACCTGTAATGCCTGCCTTTGATGTTATCTTTTTCGACGATACACCGAGAAGGAACACAGCTGCTATACCAGGTGCAAGCAACGATTGCACATCCTGAAGGTAGGCATAGAGAACTTTGCCGAGGCCTTTCATAACGGGTATCCAGAGAATTCCAAGAATAACAACTGTGGCAGTAGCTATCCGGCCGACCCGTACTAGTTCTTTCTCCGAAGCCTGAGGCTTGAACTTTTTATAAAAATCAACTGTAAACAAAGTTGCAGATGAATTGAACAGTGAAGCAAGCGAGCTCATAAGTGCTGCAAGCAGACCTCCCACCACAAGTCCCTTGAATCCAATGGGGAGGAGTTCTTTTACAAGAACTGCAAAGGCTGAGTCGGAACTGGGAAGATGTATTATTCCTTGTTGCGCCAGGGCAAAAGCTATCATGCCGGGAATAAGGAAAATGAACACCGGTGTGAGTTTCAAATAAGCACCAAAAATAGTTCCCCTTCTTGCCTGCTTTTGGTCGCGTGCTGAGAGGACTCTCTGAACTATATATTGATCGGTGCACCAGTACCAGAATCCAATTATTGCTGAACCGAGAATAACACCTGTCCACGGGTACTCAGGATCTCGTGCTGAACGTATCAGATTTACCATAGTATCGCCGTCGGCATTTACAGGAACGGCACGGCAAATCTCCATAACCTGCGACCAGCCGCCGGCTTTTATAAGCCCGATAATAAGTACGGCAATTGACCCTATAAGCAGCACCGGAGTCTGTAATACAGATGTATATAGAACTGCCCTCATTCCTCCCAGTACCGTATATATACCGGTGAGAATAACCAGCCCAATAGCACTAATCCAGAAGAAATCAATTCCAAATATTGACTCAATGCCGAAAACCTCTTTGAAAACTATCCCTCCTGCATATACTGTTACAGCTACTTTCGTAAGCACATAGCTTACAAGAGATATAATTGAAAGAAAAGAACGGGATTCCTTGTTATACCTTTTTTCAAGAAACTCAGGTATGGTGAATATTTTGCTTCTGGCATAAAAAGGCACAAAAACCCATCCGAGTATAAGTATAAGCCACCCGTGCATTTCCCAGTGGGCCATTGCCATTCCGCTGGAAGCACCGGCACCGGCAAGACCTACCAGATGCTCGGAACCAATATTCGACGCAAAAATAGATGCTCCGATCGCAAGCCAGGTGGCATCGCGGCCTGCAAGAAAATAATCTGCAGATGTTTCCTGTTTCTGCTTTGCAGCCCAGATAGCTATGGCTACAAGACCAAGAAAGAAAATGCCTAAAACGATCCAGTCTAATATTGTCATATTAATGTATTTTAAATTGATAGATAATTAGTTGGAATTGAATTGCACCAATAAATATTCGAATCATTTTAAATACAATATTTAGTCTATACAAAACTAAAAGAAAATATTTAATTGTAATATTTACACTTAAAAATTCAGAATCGTAATCATATTAAATACAAAAATATAAGACTCACTAATTTTCAGGATTTAATTTTCCCATAATTATCCCATTCAGTGAGATTCTCCTGGATGAACTTTATAATATATTGATTTTCTTCTCTTCCTGTCCCTTTCACAGAGAAAGGAGTTCCGAATTTGATATAAATTATTTTTCTATGGTCGAGTTTGCCTAATTCTTTGATAATTTTCCCATTGCCCCAGAAATCGGTTTTTATTGCAGTAGGTACAACCGGTACATTCGCTTTTTTTGCCAGTTTTACTCCAAGTGTATTGAACTCTTCCGGTTTGAATGTCTTGCTTCTCCTCCCCTGAGGAAATATGATAATTGAAATACCTTCCGATAGCAGCTTTGTTCCGCAATTCATCACTGTTTCGAAATCTTTTCTTGTATCTTTACGGGATACTATCACCGGATTTCTTGAACGCATCACAGGCCCAAACAAAGGATGTTTAACCAGACTTTCCTTAACCACAAAGGTCACCTTTAAACGTGGAGCTATAATCCCAGGGAATATCATAGTTTCGAGCGTGCTCATGTGATTGCTGATGAAAACAACAGGGCCTGCAGCCTTTGAAATGTTATCCATGCCCGAAATCATAAACCGCCCGCCCACTTTCTCTATAAGTCTCAAAATCTCTATTGAAGAATCAGCCCATTCTTTATAATCGTATATTCCTTTTAGTGCCTTACGACGGGTTCTGATAACTATCCCGAGATAATTAATCACAAAATACAGCCAGTTATCGCGTAAAAGCCATGTCTTGAAACCTGGTTCAGGTTCAGGTGATAAATAAGTGTCGGAATAAAAAATGTTTTCGTACATTTTCAATACTAATTGATATAAAAATACAGCTATTTTTGATTTATCATAACTGACTGATTTTTTCGTATTATTTGCAGCGAAAGTTTTTTTATTAATTTTACGGCCGTTTAAATAACAAGATTAAAAAGAGATGGGACTTTTAAAGACAAAATTATCATCGTATGATGCTCCCCAGAAAGCAATGGAAGCAGGAATCTATCCTTATTTTAGAGAAATTCAATCGGATCAGGACACAGTAGTTACAATGAACGGAATGAAAGTTCTTATGTTCGGCTCGAACAGTTATCTTGGTCTGACAAATCATCCTAAAATAAAAGAAGCTGCAAAAAAAGCTATTGACAAGTATGGTACAGGATGCGCCGGTTCACGTTTTCTTAATGGCACTCTCGATATCCATATACAACTTGAAGAAAGGCTTGCAAATCTTGTAGGAAAAGAAAACGCTTTATGTTATAGTACAGGTTTTCAGGTTAATTTAGGAGTTGTTTCAATACTTGGAGGAAGAGAGGATTATATCTTGCTCGATGAACTTGATCATGCTTCGATAATTGAAGGTAGCAGGCTTTCTTTCTCAAAAGTACTCAAATTTGACCATAACAATATGGAGTCACTTGAGAAAAAGCTAAAGATATGTAAACCGGATAGTATAAAATTAATTGTAGTTGATGGCATTTTTTCTATGGAAGGAGATATAGCTGATCTTCCCGGAATAGTAAGGCTTGCCGAGAAATACAATGCATCGATAATGGTTGATGACGCTCATGCTATAGGCGTTCTTGGGAAAAATGGTTCAGGTACTTCCTCGCACTTCGGCCTTACCGATAAAGTGGATTTGATTATGGGAACTTTCTCCAAATCTCTTGCTTCACTTGGTGGTTTTATTGCTTCCGATAAAGAGATAATAAACTTTATAAAACATAATTCCCGTTCACTGATTTTCAGCGCCAGTATTACTCCAGCCTCTGCCGCCGCAGTACTGGCCGCACTCGATATCATGGAAAGCGAACCGGAAAGAATTCAAAGACTATGGGATGTAACAAATTATGCTCTCCAGGGTTTAAAATCGGCCGGCTTTGACACCGGAAAAACCGAATCTCCTATCATCCCATTATTTATACGTGATGATACTAAAACTTTGAAACTGACCCAGATGCTTCTTTCAGAAGGCGTTTTTGTAAATCCTGTCGTTTCTCCGGCTGTTCCTAAAGAAGACTCCCTGATTAGATTCTCTCTGATGGCTACACATACGAATGAACAGGTGGATATCGCTGTTGAAAAAATTTCAAAAACCGCAAAAAAACTCGGAATATTGCCTTAAAAACAACTAAATTCCAGATTATAAAAGAGATATAAAGCTAAACAATTTAACCACAATATGCCGTCGCCGAAAAAAGTTGTCCTTATTACAGGTGTTTCTTCAGGCTTTGGAAAAGAAACTGCTCTGTTACTCGCAAAAAAAGGTCATATCATTTACGGTACAGTAAGAAGAGATACAGATATTAACGGTGACATTAAGATTCTTAAAATGGATCTCACTGATCCTTTATCAATAGATAACGCAGTTGAACAATTAATCAGATCCGAAAACCGAATCGATGTCCTTATTAATAATGCCGGAATGCATTCAGGCGGTCCAATTGAAACTATCCCTGAAGAATTTATCAGACTCCAGATGAAAACCAATTTCATGGGAACAGTTCTTCTTATAAGAAAAGTTCTGCCGGTAATGCGTAATCAAGGGGGCGGACTAATTATTAATTTCAGTTCTATAGGGGGTCTGATAGGTTTGCCTTTTCAGGGAATATATTCCGCAAGCAAATTCGCCATCGAAGGGTTGAGCGAGGCACTACGAATGGAAGTCAGACCGTTTAATATCAAAGTTGTGGTAATTAATCCTGGCGATTTCCATACAAATAATACAATAAGCAGAAAGAAGTATCTTGCTCCAACCAATGAAAATGATCCTTATTACCAACGCTATTCAAATGCCCTTTCAAAAATTGAACACGACGAAACAAATGGATGGACACCCGATATAATGGCAAAAAAAATTGAAAAGATTATAAACCTTAAAAATCCTTCCCAACGATATATTATAGGTTCATTCGAACAAAAACTGTCAGTATTTATTAAAAAAATCCTGCCTGGATCATACTTCAGAAAAATTATAGAAAACTATTACAAAATTTCATAATCAGGCAGTGACAACCAAACCTGAAATCCAGTCAATCCAACAATGGTTTTTTAATTGACTGTAGAATTAGCAACTCAATAAGTTAATACATAACTTATTTGATTTCTTCACGCTTAAAAATAAGCTCTATATACTTAAGGAATTTTACTAATATTGCACCTTAATTTTAAAGAACAAATTATTTAACTTATGGATATTCCTTCACGATATGAGCCTTCGGGCGCTGAGAGCAAATGGTATTCTTACTGGATGAAACATGGCTTTTTCAGAAGTGTTCCCGACGAGAGGGAGCCTTATACTATAGTTATCCCCCCGCCAAACGTTACAGGTGTACTCCACATGGGACACATGCTAAACAATACAATACAGGATGTTCTCATTCGCAGGGCAAGAATGATGGGAAAAAATGCATGCTGGGTACCAGGCACTGATCATGCATCAATTGCCACAGAAGCCAGAGTGGTTGCAAAACTTAAAAGTGAAGGAATCGACAAACGAAGCATAGGCAGAGAAGAATTCCTCAAATATGCATGGGAATGGACCAATAAGCATGGCGGCATCATAATTGAACAACTCAAGCGGCTAGGCGCTTCTTGCGACTGGGATCGCTACGTATTTACAATGGACGAAAAGAGATACTCTTCCGTTATAAAAGTATTTGTCATACTATACAATAAGGGCCTTATTTATAGGGGCATAAGAATGGTCAATTGGGACCCCGAAGCAAAAACAGCAGTCTCGGACGAAGAGGTTAACTATACAGAGGAAAAAACGAAATTATATTACGTCAGGTACCGTATTGCCGGTTCCGACGATTATATTACAGTAGCCACTACAAGGCCTGAGACTATTCTTGGCGATACGGCTGTATGTGCAAATCCTAATGATGTTCGCTACAAGAATTTTACAGTTAAAAAAGTGATAGTCCCTCTTGCAGAAAGGGAGGTGCCGTTTATTCTCGATGAATATGTTGATATGGAATTTGGAACAGGTTGCCTTAAAATTACACCGGCACATGATGTAAATGATTATGAGATAGGATTAAGACACAATCTCCCTTTGATAGATATTTTCAATGATGATGGGACATTAAATGAAAGAGCGGGGAAATTTGCCGGAACTGAAAGATTCAAAGCCAGGGAGCTCATTGTGGCAGAGCTAATGAAAACTGGTCACCTTGTGAAGGTTGAAAATTATATTACTAAAATAGGCAGATCGGAACGAACTAATGCAATTATTGAACCAAGGCTTTCTTTACAGTGGTTTCTTAAGATGAAAGAAATATCTCGTCCGGCTCTGGATGCAGTACTTTCAGGTGAAATTATGCTTTACCCTCCAAAGTTCAAAAATCTTTATACTCACTGGATGGAAAATGTTCATGACTGGTGTATCAGCCGTCAGCTATGGTGGGGTCACCGTATTCCGGCATGGTATTATGAAGAAAACGCTTTTGTTGTTGCCGAAAACATCCAGGAAGCACTTAAAATTGCAAGGGAAAGAAGCGGAAATAAAAGCCTTTCGGAGGACGATCTTCGACAGGACGAGGATGTACTCGATACATGGTTCTCGTCCTGGCTGTGGCCAATCACCTGCTTCGACGGAATTAACAATCCCGACAATCCCGATATGAAATATTATTATCCTACAAATGATCTTGTTACCGCACCCGAGATACTCTTCTTCTGGGTTGCCAGAATGATAATTGCAGGGTATGAATTTACCGGTAAAAAACCTTTCTCAAACGTATATTTAACAGGACTTGTGCGTGATCAGCAAAGAAGGAAGATGTCAAAATCTCTCGGTAATTCCCCTGATCCCCTTGATCTTATAGAAAAATACGGAGCCGATGGAGTGCGGGTCGGAATGCTTTTATGCTCTCCTGCAGGAAATGACCTCCTTTATAACGATAGCCTTCCGGAACAGGGCAGAAACTTTGCAAACAAAATATGGAATGCATTCAGACTTGTAAAAGGATGGAAAACAGATAAAGATATCCATCAGCCCGAATGGTCGGCAATTGCAGTAAAATGGATGGAAGAAGTTTTCAGCAGAGCACTTTCGGAAATCAATGCCGATTTTCGCAAATACAGGATTTCAGAAGCCCTTATGAAAACATATAAGCTCTTCCGCGATGAATTCTGTGACTGGTTCCTTGAAATCGTAAAACCTGGATACCGAAAACCAGTAGACATAAAAACATATAGTGCAACGATATCACTTTTTGAACGCCTTATGAAAGTACTGCATCCGTTCATGCCGTTTATCACTGAGGAGATATGGCAAAGAGTTGCAGAAAGAAAAGAAGGCGAAAGCATAATGATAAGCATGATGCCTGTTTATAAAAAGCATCGCGATAACCTTATTTCAAGTTTTGAAACCGCAAAAGAAATCATAAGTTCAATACGAAATCTGAGAAAAGAAAAGAACATTCCTGTTAACGAAAAACTAAACCTATATATAAAATCGGAAGAAGATTGTGAAAAGTTCGTAATTCCAGTGATTAAAAAAATGTGCAATCTTGATGAGGTGATATTTACCAACATGAAAATCGAAGAAAGTTCATCGTTTATTGTAAATTCTATTGAATTTTACATTCCGCTTGGAAGAGCTCTCAATAAATCTGATGAACTTGTCAAAATAAAAGAAGAACTTGATTATACAAAAGGATTCCTCGCCCTTGTTGAGAAAAAACTTGATAATGAAAAATTTATAATGAATGCCCCTGAAAAGGTCATCGAAAATGAGAGAAAGAAAAAAGCGGATGCACTAACTAAAATCAAAGCACTTGAAGAAAGAATAAAAGAACTTGAGTCATTACATTGACCTTTATGTAAAAAATCACCTGCAATCTCCTGCCCGGCTTAAAGATTGCGGCAGCGATCTTCTGAGCACGTAATCGTCGTTAACCTTTATTATTTTCCAGTTATTGTTCAGAATTAAGTGCCATCCGTCTCCGTAAACATGATTTTTCGATTCTTTAATATTTTTTGCCCCAAGTCTTATATATTTCAGGTTATTTGTAAGCAGACATCCTCCCTTTTCAACTGTAAGTTTTCCCCAGTTATCTGAGACTCTTATTGCATTGTAGATTATTCCAAGAGTATCGAGAGATCGTATATCCTCGGGTTCATAATCAAAATTAGGGCTTTCGAGCTCGAGAGATAGTACAGGTTTAACTGTGAATTTAGACAACTGACGTTGCATCATTTCTCTTATTTCTGCAATTCTCTGTTCTTCTTCTTTGTAAATACTGTCAACATCGTATACCACTGCAAGGCTACCTGCAACATCGCGATAAATATCGGGCACCTCAAGTCCAAAAAAATTTATGACAAGTTCCCCTATATCTGTATCCTCGATACAAATAGTTTTAAGATCAAATCCGTTTCGATATAATAAATAGCTGTAAATAGCTCCGGTAATAGAGCCATACGACCTTGAAAAGGAGGGAAATTTGTAAGAGTTATTAATACTTTCAAGAAGTCTATTTATTACAGCCTCATCAGAATCGTTACACAAAAGTATGGAAGTAAGCATTGAAAACCCGTTATAAATCTCAAAATGATTTTCATCCTTTATTGAAGCTTTATATTGTTCTCTTCTTGCTCCACGGAAAATAATTGCATCTCTAAGATATTGACGAAATTGAGTACTATCGGCTGAAATAGTTTTCCTCAGTGCTCTTAATTCAAGCTTAATCCATATTCTTGCAGACTTTTCATCTAAATAACGGATTGCAAATTTTCCGGGTGGAATGCCGTTATTTCTCTGGAAACAACGATAAAGAGCATTTATTGCAGCAGTTTCGATTCTATATGGATCCTCTACATGTGGCAGAGGCACCATGGCATAAATAACTCCGCCAAATTCAACTGCTGAGTTTTCAATTATCCTCTCTTTTGGAAAGATTCCCTGGTAAACACCATCTCGAAGCTTCAACAAGCCCTGATTATCAGGCTTATTTGCAAATATTCTATGAGTTGGCCGGTCAACAAACATGATAGGTGCAATAATATTCGAACCCCATAACCTGCCATTATCACTGTTACATATTGAGTCAACAGCTCTGAAATATTTCAATGCCTTATCACTATTGAAATATATATCCGGTTCCTTTTTTGAACAGCCTGCAAAAATTAAAAGAACCGCAATAAATGTCCATTTTTTCATCAAGATAAAATAGGTAGTCAAAAGTAGTGAAATTTTTATTAAAGCTCATTAACATCAAATTTCTTTAATGGCTTTAAGACTCATATCAATAATTTTAATATTATATGTCAAAGCACCAACTGAAACATAATTCACGCCGCACTCTGCATACTCTCTTATATTATCGAGGGTGATGCCTCCCGACGATTCTGTCTCGAAACGTCCGGCTATCATTTTCACCGCCTTCAATGTATCCTGAACGGTGAAATTATCGAGCATAATCCGGTCAACTCCTCCTACATTGATAATTTTCTCTATATCTTCCAGATTTCTGGCTTCAATTTCAATTTTTAGTTTCTTACCCGTTTTCTTAAGATAATCATTTGTCATTGAGATTGCCTTTTCTATCCCGCCTGCAAAATCAATATGATTATCTTTTAGTAATATCAAATCGTATAAACCCATTCTGTGATTTTCACCTCCGCCCGTCCTGACCGCTTCTTTTTCAAGAAATCTCATTCCTGGTGTAGTCTTACGGGTATCGAGTACTTTTGTTTTCAATCCTTCCAGTTTTTTTACATAAGTCCTCGTAGTTGTTGCAATGCCGCTCATCCTTTGAAGAACATTTAACACAAAACGTTCCGATTCCAGTATTGCTCGAAGGTTGCCTGAAACAATGAAACCCACGGTTCCAGGTGTAACTTCATCTCCCTCGTTCAGAAAAAATTGTGTAACAAGCGACTCATCGACATACCCGAATATTTTCTGTGCTACCTCAAGGCCCGAAATAACACAGTGTTCTTTGATTATAAGCCTTGCTTTACCTTCAGCATTGGGAGGAATACAAGCTATAGATGAATAATCTCCTTCACCTGTATCCTCAGCCAGCCCTCTTTCAATAAAATCTCTTAGCAGTTCATTTCGACTCATCAGGATCAATACGTATCTGGTGAATAAGAAAATCAGAATCAGTTTTTTTAAGCAGAAAATAAACCCTGAAATTTCCCTTTTCAGTTTTTAGATTACCTATAGCATATAAAGCATCTCCAGTCCCTCCCTGATGTCTTATTATAAATTCCTTTGGCCTGCAATTGGTAAAAAAATCCTTGAGAATCGTTTCTGCAATATTTTTTTTGTAAAAATCTTCTTTGCCAAGAAGCATTATCTGTAATGTCGAATTAAAATATTTTGACAGTTCGGTAGCATTCCCTGTTTTAAAAGCAGTCAGAATATCAGGAGGAATTTTTACCTGCCCCATGGTTGAAATCCCGTAAATCTCAAAAACCATGAAGCAGACTATGAGCATAATTTTCTTTGCCATCCCTTTATCTTTTTAATCTATTAATTTTCCAAAAAACTTTCCCTTCATTTTTCCTGTAACTCACTTGAAATATTATTTAAAAAAATTAATCATAAATCACGCCATAAAATTTCTGAAAAATTATAAAGAAAAAATACAATACCTTCACAAATAAGGCAAATTTAATCAAAATCATTCATAAAACCAGTTCAATAAAAGCAGACTCAGGTTAAATATTGATTATTTTTGCAATATATCAATAAAACAAATACATTCATTCATATTTTATTGATGAAAATTATTTTATTATTAACGGGAAAAACAACCGAAAAATACATCATTGAAGGTGTTTCAAATTATTCGAAACGTATTGCCCGACTTGTAAATTTTGAAATAATTACGATTCCAGATCTGAGAAACACCGGAAATATGACTATTGAAGAAGTGAAGCTCAAAGAAGGGAAGCAGATCCTAAATAGTTTGACTGATTCAGACTATACTGTGTTACTTGACGAGAAGGGGAAACAACTAAGAACGATTGAGTTTGCGCAAGAACTTGAACAGTGGTTCATGAAGTCTGCAAAAAGAATTGTCTTTATCACAGGAGGTGCATGGGGAGTTTCGGACGAAATCTTCAAAAGAGCAGACAACGTTCTGGCACTTTCACGTATGACTTTCCCCCACCAGCTGGTACGCCTATTGTTTGCCGAGCAACTTTACAGGGCTCTTTCCATCATTAAAGGCACACCATATCATCACGAATAATAATTTGACGCTGATGAAAAGAAACAGAGCACCGGTAATATCAGGTATCTCCTTTATAATTGCAATTATTCTTGCAATTATAGCTGAATCGATTTATAACAGCCCTCTTGAATATAAAATCCGCACTAAAAGATTTAACAGAATTCTGGTCGAAAAAGAAAAAATAACTGAAAATTGTCTGATTAATCTTAAAGAAATCCTTGAAAAAGAATCAGACATAGAAACTAAAACGGGTTCTTCCCTTTTCACTACAATTAAAAAAGAAGGTATTACCATTCTTGAATATTTCGATAAAAAGCTTGCATACTGGTCAGATAACTCTTTCGAAGTACCTGCGGTTTATAACGATACACTTTTCTCAAAACCTTTTGTTTTTATCCATAACGGATGGTTTATCACAAAAAAGGTTCAGTCGGAACACGAAATATGGATTGCCCTTTTAAGAGTAAGAAACGAATATGGCTTTGAAAATAAACTTGTAAGAAACGGATTCTTGCCCGATTATAAAATGCCGGCTGGAACAGAAATTATTACTGGTGCCGATGATACACCATATAAAATATATAATCATGAAGGAATAAAGCTTTTCTCAATCCGCTTCCCGGAAGTAAGAAAGTTTTCATTGTTTTCCCTGATTCCGACTCTATTCTGGATATTGTCACTATTATTGCTGATTGATTTTTCACTTTGTATTGCAGGATTAATTTCTAAAAAAGGGAATCATCTTTTCTCTTTTATTTTCCTGTTTTCAGTTTTTTCGCTTATTTACTTACTTTTCCTGATAACTGGCAAACCTTCAATTTTCAAATCTATAGATCTTTTTTCAGGTTACCATTTTACACTGGGAAATTTTTTACCGTCGCTTGGCCATCTTCTTTTACTTTCTACTCTGTTGTTTGCATTAATACTATTTTTTTTCAAGAAACTTCCGATTGAACTACCCGAAATTAAAAGCGGCACAAAAAGAGTTTTAGTAACCTCCCTGCTATTGATTTCGTCTTTAATTGTTCTTTCAGGCTTTCATTTTATATTAACGAAACTTATTTTCGATTCGAACATTACTTTTGAACCTTACCGGATTCTTGAACTCTCTCTGTTTACTCTTGCAGGATATATTTCAATAATTATTCTGGCTGGAGTCACAATTTTATATACGGTAAAAATCCTTCAGGCTGTAAAAGGGAACGTCAGTGAGAAAGAATTTTTCCTCTCGCTTGCCCTCTCTGTTATTTTATTCCTTCCCGCCGTCGTGCGCAACAGCGGCATAATAATTATGGTAATTTATTATTTGATTTTTGTTTCCACCATTCATTTTGCACTCGATAAAAAAATTACAGGATTCAATCTTATGCTTTTAATCTCACTCTTTTTCACCGTTTATACATTATATTTTGTAATTACGTTATCGGAAGAGAAATCAATTGCGAAGAAAAAAGTAATGGCGGTAACCTATTCCACCGAACACGATCCGGAGGCAGAGCATCTTCTTATAAATATATGGCCCGCAATTTCTTCCGACTCACTTTTGAGAAGCATGGCTTGCAGAGAATTTAAAACCCAGGATGAAATTGATTCGATAACATATTACCTCCATAACACTTATTTCAACGGATATTGGGGAAATTATAGTCTTAGCGTGGTTTCATGCAGTGATGATTCACCGTTGCGGATTGCATCAGAGGAAAAAATGCTCGATAATTGTTTTAATTTTTTCAGTGAACGAATCGAAAAATTTGGCCATCAGATAACTGGCACCGGATTTTATTTCCTTGAAGGCCAGGGAGGCAGGTCGTATTACCTGGGGCAAATTTTTTATAAGCTCGACAATAATCGAACCAGAGGCTTGTTTATCGAACTTTTCAGCGAGATAGATTTTTTCCAGGAAGGTTATTCGGAACTGCTTCTCGACCGTAAATACCAGGGTTATTCTCATCTAAAGTACTACTCATTTGCCAAATACATTAATGGAAATCTCGTCCTGCATACCGGCGACTTCCCTTACGACAAGACCGATGAAGCGTATGTTGACAGGGAATATGATTACACAGTATTCAACAGAGAAGGCTATCAGCATGTACTTTACCGTAACGGCAATGTTACAGTGCTTATTAGCGATAAAGAAATCTCATTTACCGATGTGATTATTTCATTTGCTTATTTATTCATATTTACGCTTCTTTCCGGCAGCATTATTTTGCTGTTTATAAAAAAACCAGATGTTAAAAAGTTCAAGTATTTCAATTTCAGGCAAAAACTTCAGATTTCCTTCATATCTGTTCTTCTACTCTCGTTTATTTCTATGGGCATAATAGTTGCTATTTTTACAATTAATCAGTATAAGGCACGGCATCTTGAAAATATAAAAGAGAAGATTAATTCTATTTATACTGAAATAGAGGCTCGTCTGGCATTAGAGCCCGAACTGTCGTTGCCCGGCTGGCGCGAACCTTTGTACCCGTCTCTGGAGGAATTTCTTGTAAATCTTTCAAATGTATTTAATACCGATATTAACCTGTACGATAATAACGGTTACCTGATAGCCACGTCACGGCCTGAAGTTTTTTATCGTAACCTGACCAGCCGGCGACTGAATATGGATGCGTTCATCAACCTCGAAACACTTACAAAAAGCGAATATATACAATGGGAGAAGATTGCCTCGCTTGAATATCTTTCAGCCTATGTGCCTTTCTATAACAATAACGGACAGCTTCTGGCTTATCTTAATTTGCCATATTTCAGGATGCAAAGCGTGTTGACAAGGGAAATATCTAATGTTATCGTAACTATAGCCAATTTTACGCTTCTTATTATCCTTATTACCATGGCATTTGGGGTCATAATAAGCAGAAGGCTTACTGCACCGTTGAATATGTTGAGCCAGGGACTTGCTTCAGTGGAACTTGGGAAGAAAAGCGAGCATCTTGTTTATAATGGTCACGATGAAATAGGAGAACTTGTAAACCAGTATAATAAAATGGTTGATGAACTACAGGAGAGCGCACACCGACTTGCCGACTCAGAAAGGGAATACGCCTGGAGAGAAATGGCAAAGCAGGTTGCACATGAAATTAAAAACCCCCTGACTCCTATGAAACTTAATATCCAACAACTTTACAAAACATGGAAAGACGGTAAACCGGGTTTTGAAAAACAACTCGAAAAATTTACAAAAAACCAGATAGAATATATAGAGAACCTGTCTACAATAGCATCGGCCTTTTCATCATTCGCAAAACTCCCTTCTGCCAGACCTGTCGATTTTGACCTTGTTGAACAAATAAAAACAACACTTGAACTTTTTAAAGATACCGAAAATATTTTCTTCAGAACAAACTGGCCTGTTGATAAACAGATTATTGTACACGCCGATAAAGAACACATCAATGGAATATTTTCAAATCTTATCAAAAATGCAATCCAGTCTATACCTCAGGGTAGAGAAGGAATAATAAAAATAAGCGTAGATGTTAAAGGCGACTCGGCAGTGGTTTCTGTTGCCGACAACGGCATTGGAATACCCGATGAACTTAAAGGAAAAATGTTTACACTTAATTTTACCACAAAGTCATCGGGTATGGGAATGGGATTGTCAATTGTGAAGCGCTATGTCGAAACTGCTGGCGGTAGAGTGTGGTTTGAGTCGGAAAAAGATAAAGGTTCCGTATTTTTTGTGGAACTTCCTGTAAATTTTACCGTAGAAAGGATTAAATAAACTTAAAAACAACCAATATAATTTTTAAAACTTAAATAAATAAATTATAATTATATTAGCGTTTCATAAAATTTTTTGATGACAGGAAGGGCATCGGGAATTATAATCTTTTTTTTCTCACTAAATCTTATATTGGTTTGTGGTGGTAATGGTTATGCCCAGAAAAGCCTCTCAGGCAACCTTGCAATGCCGACAGCACGTGTAATAACCATCGGTACTGATAGAGTTACTGTAGATGATGTCACTGGCTTTAATACTGCCGGAGGCGATACCATCCTTCTTATCCAGATGCAGGGAGTAAAAGTTCTGCTTGACCCGTTCGGAAGTATGCAGGATAAATACGGAGAACCGGGCTTATGGGAATTTTTGATTACACAGTCGGTCAACCTTCTAACAAAAGAAATTATTTTCAGAAACGAACTTTTTAATACTTATGATACAAAAGGAAGTATTCAGATTGTAAAGGTACCGTTTTATAACAGCGCAAGTGTAACAAATACACTTACAGTTGACGGATGGAACCCCGAAAAGAAAACCGGAGGTGTTCTCGCACTGATCATAGGCCGGACATTAAAGCTTTCGGCCGATATTGACCTTACAGGGAAAGGTTTCAGAGGTGGTAACGAGGATGAAGGCGACGGAATTTGCAGGAGTACTAATACGACAGAATATGGTAAGAGTTATTATTCATCGGATTTTACTAATGCAGGTTTTAAAGGAGAAGGTATTGCAAACTATACTGAATATGGTAATCCACTTGTCCCTGGTTATACGAAGGGCTACGGCCCTGCTTTCACGGGCGGCGGCGGAGCTAACGGCAGATATTCCGGAGGAGGCGGTGGCTCACATCGTGGCGAAGGAGGAGACGGCGGTAATGAAGACGCATCATGTTTTGCTCCACTGGGAGGAGGAACCGGAGGTTTCAAGGGCGAACATGTTTCTATAATGAATCGACTCTTTATGGGTGGAGGAGGCGGAGCCTCAACAAAAGCTGCTTCCGGAGGAACGACAGGCCCTGGCGGTAACGGCGGCGGTATAGTTATTATAGTTGCTGATTCTATTATCGGTGACGGAGGATGTATCCGCGCTTCAGGAGGCACCGGAGCCGATGCAACAGGAGATGCCGGAGCAGGAGGCGGTGGAGCAGGAGGCTCAATCGCCATCTCGGTAAGTAGCTACGGAATTACACCTATTGCATTATACATAAACGGCGGAAAAGGCGGCGACAGAAACGACCAGACAGGAGGAGAAGGCGGCGGAGGCGGAGGCGGATTGCTGTGGGTAAAAAGCGATATTACACCCAATGTGACGGTCAATTACGCCGGCGGAGAAGCAGGCTATTCTTATAGCGCCATGGCAGGAGCAGGTAACGAGGGTGACAAAAAACTGGAATTCAAAGCTAACCTCAACGGATTTTTGTTCAACTCTATCCGTTCGTCCGTTACAGGTAACCAGATTGACTCGGTATGCTCCAACATGCTGCCACCTCTGATTTCAGGAACTATTCCCGTTGGCGGCAACGAACCATATACTTACACATGGGAAAAAAGCTATGACCTTTCGACATGGTATGTTGTTGCAACAGGTACAAAAGATTATACTCCTATAGAAGTGGAAACAAATACAGTTTATTTCAGAAGAATAATCACCGATTCTTCATTTCCGATAAACCTTATTGACGTAAGCAAACCAGTGCAAATAATAGTACAGCCATTCATCAAAAATAATATTGTCGGACCATCCGATATAATCTGTTTCGCACAAGACCCTCAAACACTTGTTCCGCAGGAAACTCTTCAGGACGGCAATGGAATATATTCCTTCAAATGGCATGTAAGTACCGACGACATTAATTATTTCTTACCGACAAATGATTATACTACTGAAAAATATACGCCTCCCCCTGCACTTAAAGTAACTTCATGGTACAGACGCACCGTTATTTCAGGAAGATGTATTGATTCTTCAGCGATTGCAAAAATCACCGTTCTCGATACAATCAAAAACAATAACATTATTTCACCCGCCGAAGAGATTTGTTACGGAATGACATTTACGGACCTTACTGCCACAACTCCACCGGTTCTTCAGGGCGGCGACGGAACATACAGATACAAATGGGAATACAGTGCAGACGCAACCATCTGGGCTGATGCTACTGGCACGAATACAGGCGCAGGATACGATCCGGATGAAACGATTTCCCTTTTCCCCGGAACTGTATATTTCAGAAGAGTTGTCCGTTCAGGCAACAATGATGTATGTGAGAACCGAAGTAAACCAGTATCTCTAACGTCATGGCCTGTTATAGCAAATAACACAATTTTCGATGATCAAACAATCTGTTCGGGAAGCATACCTGCACAACTTACCGGAAGTGTTCCGATAAACGGCAACGGAACATATTCTTACCTCTGGCAGATGAAGACGAAGTCCACTTTATGGAATGATGCTCCAGGCCCTGAACCTATTGACCAGATAAATTATTCTCCACCAGCCCTTACCGATACTGCCTGGTTCAGAAGAGTTGTAACATCGTCGGCATGCACCGACATAAGCAATACAATCGTTGTTAATGTCCATAAGCCTATAAATGGAAACGATATCCAATTGCAGTCAGGCCTTACCGATACCACGATATGTAGCGGTGCCGTTCCAAAGCTTTTCACAGGAAGTGTCCCGACAGGCGGCACCGATATCCCCGACGATTATGCGTATCAATGGGAATCGTCACTTATGGAAACCACAGGATATACACCAATTGCCGGAGCAACAGGAAAAGACTACCAGCATGATGCAATAATAAATTCAATAGCTTCACCTGTAACTCATTACTTTCGTCGTATGGTGACATCCGGAACATGCAGTTCGCCGGGCAACACGATAATTAAAGTTACCGTACTTCCTTCTATTTCAAATAATATAATTACACCCGATAAAACGGCGGTATGCTACAATTCCTCACCGATCATTTCAGGCTCGCCTCTCACCGGCGGCGACGGCATCCCGACATGGCTCTGGATCCAAAGTCCCGATGGCCTTGAACCTTACACACCAGCTGCAGGTGTTAATAATCAACAAAACTACACTCCTCCCCCGCTGACAAACCCTGTAAAATACCGCCGGGTAATTATGTCGGGATTTGCAAACTGTTGTATTGATACATCGAATATTGTGAGCATAGATATAAACCCCTTGCCGACAGGACAGATTACAACAGTTACAGATACAACAGTGTGCAGTGGCTCCCCGGTTCAGCTTAAGATTCATCTGACAGGTTCTCCAAAATGGAATGTCATTTACACTGAAAATGGGACACAAAAAACATTATCCGGAGTTTCTAATCCTGATACTACTTTGGTAATTAATAATTTACCTGCAGGCGCATCACAAATTTATAACTACGAACTTTATAAAGTAACCGACAACAACGGATGCGTAGCAACATCACTAACAGGTTCTAGAAAGATAGAGGTTTACAGAGTGCCGGTTGCAAATGCCGGAGAAGATGCTTCGATATGCGGTATGAAATATACACTTACAGCTATACCGAGTGTGGGAACAGGCGTCTGGACTTTCCCTCCGGATATTGAACTTATAACGACACCATCACACAAAGTGACTGTTGCAATAATTGATTCACTGAATGCTTCGGATGTGGTGAAGAAGAAATTTTACTGGACAGAGACAAACTGGACTTGCTCCTCAACAGATTCTGTGGAAATTACATTCTATAAAAGGACAAGCATTGCAGACGCAGGCCCCGATAAAGATCTTTACACATTCGACCTTGTCGATACCCTTCATGCCTTAAAACCTATAGTGGGAACAGGCACATGGAGTGTAATTTCAGGAGGTGCAGTTATTATCAGTGATTCGATAGCAACCAGCCTTTCCCTCGGTCAGAATATATTCGAATGGAAGGTTGTAAATGGTTTATGTCAGTCAACAGATCAAATGGTTATTAATGTTCATGAACTTAAGATACCTGAAGGCTTCTCACCCAACTTCGACGGCATTAATGACGAATTTGAAATTCAGGGGCTCGACCTTAATTACAGTGATTGCACTCTGAGAATTATTAATAGTGCCGGCACAGAAGTATTTTTCACTTCAAATGAGAATGGAAACACATGGAAGAACTGGAACGGAGAAAATGGCAACGGACCACTGCCCGAAGGCACATACTATTACCTGCTTACGGTCAAATCAAAAAGAAATGATACTGTGTACCGGAAGGGCGGATTTATCATACTTAAAAGATATAATTCACAATAATTATTCAAGAAAAAAATCATATAGTATTGTATTAATACATGGCAAGAAGGAAACTGATATTGTTACTTTTAATAATTGCCTCGGCTACAAGGCTTACCGGACAGGAAGAAACTTCCGAACTTACGAGAATCAGTCTCGTTTATCCGGTTTATAGTCAGTACCTGCATAACGGCCTGCTTATTAATCCTGCCTATGCCGGAACACGTGAAGCTCTTAGTTTCTTCGCATCCGGCCGTATGCAATGGGCTGGCATAGATGGGGCCCCCGTTTCCCAGACAGTATCATTACACACTCTTCTTAAAAATAACCATGTTGGACTTGGATTTTCAGGTCAGTTTTTTAAATACGGATTTACTCGTGCAACAAGCGTTTATGCTGATTATGCCTATCACATCATGCTGGGAAAAAGCAGACTTTCAATGGGTCTGAGAACAGGCTTCGACAAGTCAAATACCGATTATTCAGGAATCGTTCTGATTAATCCCAATGACCCGGTTTTTATTTCGAACGATAAACCATACTTTCTCCCAAATGTCGGCACAGGAATCTATTTTTCTTCGAAGAATTTCTTTATTGGCGCCGCAGTACCGGCTTTCCTTAGCTACTTAAAAAGCAGCTCGGGAGAAATAAGCTTCGATACTTTCAAAAGTTTCGATATGCTATTAACTGCCGGAGCACTAATATCATTCTCTCCCGATTTCCGAATTAAACCTTCGCTTTTTATTGACTATCCAATTCAGGAAAGCGGAGATGTGAGATTCGATATGAACTGTAATTTTATTTTATTCGATTTTCTATGGCTTGGCGCCTCATGGCGTACTTACGAGGAAGTCGCCGTCGGTATTCTTCAGCTTCAAGTAACGCCGCAAATAATGTTCGGATATTCTTACGATTATCCGATAGGGAAAATGAACACTTACTCAAAAGGCTCTCATGAGATAATATTCAGGTATGAATTTGGCTATAAAGTTTCAGCTGCAAACCCAAGATACTTCTGAACATGAGATTAAGAATAAAATATATTACTCTATTTTCAATCTGCTTTATATCTAACCAGTTGATTTTATTTTCACAGTCTTCAGCCTTTAAAACCGAAAAAATGCCATTTAGCAAGCCTTATTTTAACGATATCGCTCCTGTAATTGTTAAGAATGGTGTTATTTTCTGTTCCGACCGACGCATAAATAGTTCAACAAACATAACAACTTTCAATGGCGAAAGGCTTTATAATCTGTATTTTGTGGAAAAAATAGATTCTACTAAATGGAAAACGCCGATAAAACTCAAGGTTTCAGGTTCGTCTCTTTTGTATTACGGTCCGGTTTCCATTGCCTCTGATGGCCATACAGTGTATTTTACAAGTAGCATAATTTCAGGTAAAGCCGCGAGAAAGAAAAACATTATAAACCGACTTGGAATTTTCACAGGAGAGCTGTCAGGAAATATTATAAGCAATGTGACTCAGTTTGAATATAACAGCATGGAATATAATGTAGCACATCCAAACATCAGCCGCGACGGAAAATTTCTTTTCTTTGCTTCGGACATGCCTGGTGGGCAAGGACAATCGGATATTTATTATTGTGAACTAATAAACAATAAATGGAGTACTCCAAAAAATCTCGGATCCAATGTGAATTCACCTTCAAAGGAAAATTATCCTTTTCTTCATCCTTCAGGGCGCCTTTATTTCTCGTCCGACCGGCCTGATACTGCACGTTATCTGGGAGGCTTGGATGTTTATTATACCGTTTCGACTGATGGTGAATGGGATAAACCTGTTCCCATGCCTGAACCAATTAATTCACATTTCGACGATTTTGCACTTGTGGCTACGGACGACCGACAGGAAGGCTTTTTTACAAGAAAAACTGGCATAGATGACGATATATGGAAATTCACTTCAGAAATTTTAAGGAAAGCCGATTGCCCTCCTTCACAACCGGATAGTTATTGTTATGAATTTCTGGATGAAAATGCAATAAGATTTGATACTATGCCCGTTCCATTCAAATTTCAATGGGACTTCGGCGATGGACAGACTGCAGAAGGAATAAAAGTACAACACTGTTACAAAGAACCCGGAAATTACACTATAAAGCTCGATATAATAAACATGTTAACCAATGAGGTTGAACTTAATGAAAAAACTTACGAACTCGAAATAACAAGAACCGAACAGGCTTATATATCCAGTCCTGACAGATGTTTCGAAGGAGAAAAAGTAGTTTTTGACGCCGACAGTTCTTATCTCCCCGGATGGTCGGTCAGCCGATATTACTGGAATTTTGACGATGAAACCATTGCTATCGGTTCTAAAGTCGAAAAAGTTTTTATGAAGCCTGGAAATTACAATGTTCAACTTATCATTACTTCTGCGCCTGGAACAGATGGCAAAATAATGGAAACATGCGTTTCAAAAAAGATAACGGTAACCCGAAAACCTTGAAAAAAGAGTTATATTTAAACCGATGATTTTTTATAAGAAAATAATATACTTTTTTGGTTCATTCATCCTGTTGTTGGCGGCCGGAATACATGAGATCAGTGGGCAACCTGTGCCTGGTCAGGATGAAAATATTCAGTTCCTGGTTACTTTTGGAAAACAGGGAGAAACTTCATGGGGAGACGATGATTTTTCTCAGACATGGTTTTTTGCCATCCCAAAAGATTATAAAGGTCGTTTTTATATAAGAGTTTTTGATCCTGATATCGGTGGTGAATACGATGAACAAAAAGGTGAATGGGATACGAGAACTCTTTTCTCCATTTACGGAGGCAAAGGAGTTGACCCTGAAATAAATGACGAATCGAGAGGAATTCAACCCACTGGTAACTATAAAAGCGGAACCCTACTGGCTTCCAGAACTTTCGGGAACGATACACAATTCGACAGCAAATATTATACTTTCGGACCGTTTAATTCCAGCGAAGGAGATTACAGCGAAAAATGGGGATACATTTTCAAAGTAATCGCCGACGGTGTAAGCGGCGATGACGGTAATCTTTACAAATATTTCCTTTCTCAGGATAAAAACAGCGACGTTCCTATAGAAGGCGCTAATGCATTTACATACGAATATACCTTCAGGATGTGGAATAATACTGAAAGCGTTTCCCATATATACCCTTACATCGATGAAGGCGTGATTTATGTAAAACAGAAAAATTTTGACTGGGACGATGATGGTACAATACTCGTAGTTTCAAGGGTCAGAAAGGGAATAACTGTCCCGATTTCAGGTGAAGACAACTGGGTTGAATCAAGAATTGGGGTGGAACCTGAAGAGGTAAATTCTTCACTTGATTTCCAGTTTCACAAGAAAAAGGAATTCCTTGTGAGAAATAACAACGTTGTTATTTCCCTTGAAAACCAAAGAGGAGACAATCTTAAATTCTTCAGTGCTCCTATAGGAGGAGTGCCTGTTTACAATCCAAAAATCAGCGCACGTAAAATTCTCCCATGAAGTCTGTTTTTTTCAACATCAAAATATCTTTTCTGAAATATGTGTGTATTGCATGTTTATCGGTAAGTTTTTTTCCCCAACCCTGCATACTTAAAGCACAGATTTATAACTTTAAAAATTTTTCCACTGCAAGCAATATTCCCGATACTTATATTTATGCCGTTAACCAGCAAGATAACGGATTCCTTTGGGTATCAACAGGAAGCGGTATTGCCAGGTTCGACGGATTTAATTTTTATGAGATTGTTTTCCCCGACAGTGTCTTTTCAAGATACTCGACAGTAATATTCAAAGACAGTACCGGCAGACTCTGGTTCGGCTGCAACGACGGCTCGCTTTTTTATACAGAAAACGATGAGCTTGTAAAATACAAGGACCTTGGCCTTCAAAGCATAAACCAGATATTTGAGAGTGATGACGGCTGCATTGTAGTTATTCCTCAGGAAAAATCAATAATCAAAATAAACATAAAAAATCCTGAACTTATAACTAAGTATTATGTACCGCCTTATATAACAATGACTTCAGGTTTATTTTTGGAAAATGGAACAGTGATCCTGGGTACTCCGGAAAGCCTGCTTCAATGTAAAATTGTAAATGATTCCCTGTCCGTTGTAAGCACTATTGAAGGTATCGAATATACTAAAGTTCAATCACTTTTGCGTTTGAAACAATCCGACATTTTCATTGCGGGCACTGAAGGTTCAGGATTATATGTCATTTCACTCAATAACGACAAACCAATCGTAAAACGTCCTGATAATAAGCTGATACCTAATAATCTCGATATACGGTCGGTTTTTGAGGCTCGCGACGGAACATTATGGATATCAACATTCGGTTCAGGCCTTTTAAATGCAAAAATCAATAGAGAAACATTCGAAATTGAATCAGTGCTTATTTTTGACACGTCCAAAGGTTTACAAAGTAATGATGTAAAATGTGTATTTGAAGATTTTGAGGGAAATATATGGACTGGCCTTTACGGTGAGGGTCTTTCAATGCTCTCTTCTCAAGCCTTTTGCTTTTATATTCCAGGCGAAACTCCGGAGAAAAACAACATCATTTATGTTGCAGAAAATGATGCCGATTATTTTCTTGGAACTCCATCAGGATTTTATACATTCAACCCTGAAAAGGAGGTTAGCGGTAAATACTTTGAGCTAAGAACACAAATCAATACTGATATATCTGCATATTATTTCGAGAGTCTTTCAAGTTTATGGGCCGGAACAAAAGGAAAGGGACTCTTTAGAATTAGCAGGAACGGACAGGCAAAAGAGTTTTATTATTCAGAAAATTCAGGCAGGAACTATATACGACATATTAATTCTGACGGAGAGAATCTCTGGCTTTCAACACTCGAAGGAATAGTGGTGATTAATAAGAAAGATGGAAAACAAATTGCAACATTCAACATTAACAATCGTTTGCCACATAATAGTATTAACCAGGTGTTTATCCTGAATACCGGAGAGGCTCTGGCTGCAACCGAATGCGACAGGCTTTACAAGGTAACTCTTAAAGAAGGAGTTACACCCGACAGGAGAATTATGACCGGCTATATCAGAAATAAAGTTCTTTGTTATACCCAAAGTAAAAACGGCGATATATGGGCAGGAACCGCAGGAAACGGTATCTTCTGGTTTACAGGCGATTCTCTTATTCAGATAACTACAGCCAATAAATTACTTTCAAATTTTTGCTACAGTTTACTTGCAGATAGTAACGGAATGGTATGGATAGGTCATGAACGTGGGTTTTCAAGGTTTGATACAAAAACAGGAACTGTAAAGATCTTCCCTGCCGATTTTATCGGAAATGTAAACTGCAATCCCAATGCAATCATAGAGGATAAAAAAGGCATAGTGGCAATCGGAACAAACGAAGGATTGATGATTTACGACAGATCAAAAGAAAGAACCGAAAGAGTCATTCCGAAAACAAATATCGTTTCAATAACCATAAACAATATAATATACCCTTTACGTAGAGAATATGTTCTTCCGTATGGAAAATACTCAATAAAAATTCATTATGTTGGAATTAATCTCGGTAATCCGCAGGATGTTTATTACATAACAAAAATGGATAACTGGGACGATCAATGGTCGGGAATGAAAACTGACAGAGAAGTATTATATACTCTTTCTGACGGTCATTATCGCTTTAACCTGATTTCATTCAACAATGAAGGCCTATCGGATAATAAACCTGTTATAATTGACTTTTACATAAAAGTCCCTTTCTGGAGAACATGGTGGTTTATGTTATTAGCTGTGACATTTATATCGTCAGTAATAATAATTATTATCAAGCAGCGAGAAAGAGCTCAGGTTAAAATAAAAAAATATCTCGAGGATGAGCTTGCTGTAAGAACCAGTGAAGTAGTTAAACAAAAGGAAGTAATTGAACTCAAGAATAATGAAATCACCGATAGCATTAATTATGCCAGAAGAATACAGGCCAGTATCCTCCCTGATCCGAACAAACTCAAAGAGGCATTTTCCGATGCCTTCATAATCTTTCAACCAAGAGATATTGTCAGTGGAGATTTTTACTGGTTCGAGAGAATTGATGACAAAAGGTTTATTGTAGTGTGTGCAGACTCAACGGGCCACGGTATCCCCGGAGCATTTATGTCAATGATTGGAGCAACCCTGCTTCAGGATATAATTTCAGGTAAAAAAATCACAAAACCTTCGCAAATTCTGACGCTTCTTGATAAACAAATTTTTACGACCGTTAACCAGAATGTAGATATAGGCGTTTCAAACGACGGTATGGATATGGTTGTATGTGAAATAAATATACCGGAACGACATATAAGGTTTGCATCTGCAATGCGCCCTGTAATTATAATGATGGGAGGCGAATCGTATTATATCAAAGGTAACAGATGCTCGGTTGGAGGAGAATCCGTAACCGAAAAATACTTCGATGACCAGGAGTATTACCTTGGTAAAGGCGACAGTATTTATATGTTCTCGGATGGTTTCCCCGATCAGTTTGGAGGAACTGAAGGTAAAAAAATGAAGATATCAAGGCTTAAATCTCTTATCGAAAGTGTTCATCAACTACCGATGGAGGAACAGAAAGAAATAATTACAAAATTCTACTACGATTGGAAAGGAAGCTACGAGCAGGTTGACGACGTATTGATGATTGGCATCAGGTTTTGAATCTTACTATTTTTTGTATATACCATTTGAAGCGACCGGAATCTGACATGTCCACTCAATATTGCTTTTATGACCGGCTCTGTCTTTTATATAAAACTCATAATAAATTGTATCCGACTTAGAATAAAATAAATAAATAAATGTAATTTTTATTGTTCCTTTCTGAATTTTGTTTTGTCCGCTGTTTTCCATATATGGAATTCTATATCCTGAAGGCTTAAGAGGATCATCTGAAGGTGCAGGTATTATATCATCACCAGATTTTCTAAGCAAATTTAGAAAAAGATTTATTGTATCACCTTCCATAAAATAATCCTGCGGCCACAGACCGAGATCGCCGTCACCATCTTCAAAATCGAATAATAATCTACCGCCTTTCGAAGTGTTTCCAAGAATATCAACCGTATCGAATATTTCAAAACTTATAAATGATATTGCCGGTTCGGGTGGAAGCTTCTCAATCTTCTCGCATGAGAATGGAAGAAGAAGAACAATAAAAACAACCGGTATATACTTTATTGACATTAATAATAATTTTTATTTAAATTAGCAAAAATTAAACCAAAATAAATTATTTTTTTCTAAAAAATATTTTAATAGGTACTCCTCTGAAATCGAAATTTTCCCTGATACGGTTTTCTAGATACCTTTTATAAGGTTCTCTGATATATTGCGGCAGATTACAAAAAAAAGCAAAAGCAGGAGAATAGGAAGGAAGTTGTACCACATATTTAATCTTAATGTTCTTACCTTTAACTGAGGGTGGAGGATAATCTTTTATGGCCTCGAGCATTATATCGTTAAGTTGTGAGGTCGGGATTTTCCTCCTTCGATTATCATTAACCCTCATAACAAGGTCAAGTATCCGGTGAATACGCTGTTTATTAATAGCCGAAATAAACAAAATATCATAATCCGTAAAAGGCGCCGTTCTGCTTCTTATTTCTTTTTCAATTCTTTTTGCCGTACCCGAATCCTTATCTATAAGATCCCATTTATTAACGAGAACAATAATTCCTTTATTGTTTTTCTGAATAACAGAAAAAATATTTATATCCTGCGATTCTATTCCGCGTGTTGCGTCAACAATAAGAAGGCAGATATCGGAATTTTCGATTGCCTTTATCGCTCTCATTACCGAATAAAATTCCACATCATCGGATATTTTGCTTTTTTTTCTTAATCCGGCAGTATCTACAAGCAGAAATTTCGAATTAAACTTGTTATAGAGCGTATAGATTGAATCCCTTGTTGTCCCTGCCACAGGCGTCACAATATTTCTCTCTTCTCCAAGAAGAGAATTCAAAAGGGATGATTTCCCCACATTTGGCCTGCCTACAATTGCCACTCTTGGAATGTCCGATTCTTCTTCTTCTCCTCCCTGAGGGAGTGATTTTACCAATTCATCAAGCAATTCTCCAGTCCCGCTGCCATTAATAGAACTCACTGGAAAAGGATCTCCAAGCCCCAGATTGTAAAATTCATATATACCGCCGATACGTTCATAATTATCAACCTTGTTTACGGCAAGAAGAATTTTCTTGTCTGATTTTCGTAGAAGTGAAGCCACAGATTTATCGAGCTCATGTATTCCACTTGTTACATCGGTCATAAAAATAATGGCGTCTGCCTCTTCAATTGCTATCAACACCTGACGGTTGATTTCTTCCTCGAAAATATTTTCCGACTCCTCCACATATCCGCCTGTGTCAACAACTGAAAAAGAAATGCCGTTCCATTCGGCTTTAGCGTAATTACGATCGCGGGTCACTCCGCTCATCTCACTTACTATTGCTTCTCTTGTGCGGGTAAGTCTGTTGAAAAGAGTTGATTTGCCCACATTCGGTCGTCCAACTATTGCTACAATCCTGCTCATAGTTAATAGCTTAATACCCGAATCTTTTCAGCATGGCCGGGTTATCCCTCCATTCTTTAGAAACTTTAACATAAAGCTCGAGATATATTTTCCGACCGAAAAACTCCTCCATCTCTTTTCTTGCTTCAGTGCCTATTTTCTTCAGCATCTTACCCTGATGACCAATAATTATTCCCTTCTGACTTTCCCTTGTAACATGTATCACTGCTTTTATTTTACTCAGGTTTTCGAGATCATTAAAGCTTTCGATTTCAACTTCTGTGGAATAAGGTATTTCATTCCTGTAGTTAAGAAATATTTTTTCTCTTATTATTTCCGAAGCAAAAAACCTTTCTATTCTGTTTGTAACCTGGTCCTTTGGAAAATATGGCGGCCCTTCTGGCAGAAGGTCAAGTATTGTATTCAGAAGAGTATCAAGATTGAATCCAGTGATTGCCGATACAGGGACAACCGGCGAATCAGGGAACCATTCTTTCCATTTGATTGAAAGTACTTCAACCTCAGGTTGTGAAGAAAGATCAATTTTGTTTATAACAATTATTACAGGGATATCTGATTCTTTTATCCTCTTAATTATTTCATTCTCTCCATCAACTCTCTCAACAACATCAGTAACAAACATTATTATGTCAGCATCGGTTAGAGCACTTCTGACACTTTTCATCATTGCCTCGTGAAGTTTATATCTTGGCTTTATTATTCCGGGAGTGTCGGAGTAAACTATCTGATAATCCTCGCCATTTAGAATCCCCATAATTCGATGTCGTGTTGTCTGAACTTTTGGTGATACTATCGAAAGTTTCCTGCCAACCATAGAATTCATAAGGGTTGACTTTCCTACATTCGGATTGCCCAGAATATTTACAAAACCCGATTTATGCATTTATTTGAATAATTAATTATAAGCTCCTCTTTTCAGCATTATTATTTCTTTCTGTGTAAGATACCTCCACTCCCCTCTTGGCAGATTCTTCTTTGTAAGTCCGGCAAAATATACTCTGTCGAGCTTCAAGACTTTGTAACCGAGTCTCTCGAACATCCTTTTTATAATTCTGTTTTCACCTGAATGTATTTCAATGCCAACCTGACTTTTATCATTATTATCAGCATAAGCAATGGCATCGGCAGAAACAATTTTACCTCCTATATCAATGCCATTAACTATAGCTTCCATATCGCCTTTTGTCACATCCTTATTAAGGTAAACATGATAAATCTTTTTCTTTTCAAAAGAAGGGTGGGTCAGTTTTTTTGCCAGTTCGCCATCATTCGTAAGCAGCATGACTCCAGTTGTGTTTTTATCCAGTCTTCCTGCTGGCCAGAGCCTTACGCCCGGCTTGCTCCCGACTAATTGCATCACCGTTCGTTCGGCATGAGGATCGGAAGTTGTAGTCACATAACCCTTAGGTTTATTCAAAAGAATATATACTTTCTTTTCAGGCGATAACTTTCTATTTCTATATCTTACATCATCATCTATCTTTACTTTACTTCCAAGTTCCCTGACCACATTACCATTAACTGTAATCAATCCCTTTTTTATCAGTTCATCAGCTTTCCGACGCGAACAAACTCCACTGTTCGCTATAAACCTGTTGAGCCTTAATGTTCCTTCTGTTTTCTTAATCTTAGAATAAGTGTCTATATCACACTTAATATTTTTTTTATTTTTTATGCCGTTCCCCGTTTGCATATTCGTAATTATCGGGCTGCAAATTTACAATTAATTAATGAGATAACATTTTTGCCTTTTCAGTTTTTATCAAATCAAAAAATTGAAATTTCTTCCATAATCCGGATATGATTTGGTTTTTCATCAATCCCTAAATATATTTATCTACATTTCTCCTCCTCACGTGGGATAATAGCCTGTCCCGCTACTGCTGGGTAGTACCCTGAGCATAACGAAAAGAAAGGGTGGGGGGACATCTCCTCTTAAGGAGAGGAAATGAGGAAAAAAATTTATTTATTATCTATCATCAAACAGGTAGTTAGTGACTTGAGTAGAGCGATTTACTGGATGAATTAAGAGGCTCTCTTCATGAAAAAATAAGATAAAACTCGATTGTTTTTTGCAAATTTGTACTTTTAGAATTATTGACCTATGACATTAATTAAATCAATCTCTGGAATCAGGGGTACTATTGGCGGAAAACCCGGCGAAAATCTGACTCCTCTCGACATTGTGAAATTTGCCTCAGCTTTTGGAGTGTGGATTAAAAAACATAACCATAATAAAAAATTATCTGTTGTAACAGGCCGCGACAGCCGCGCTTCGGGCAAAATGATTGCCGACCTGGTAAATAACTCACTTTTGTCTTTGGGAATAGATGTAGTTGACATAGGAATGGTCGCCACTCCGACCGTTGAAGTGGCAGTGATAGGCACACATTCGGCTGGAGGAATAATAATTACGGCAAGCCATAATCCGGCAGAATGGAATGCTCTCAAACTGCTTAATGAAAACGGAGAATTTCTATCTGCTGCTGATGGTGAAGAAATTTTAAAAATGGCCGATTCCTGTTATTTTATTTATGCATCCCATAGAAATATAGGCTACGCTATCAATGACAGTTCGTGGATCGAAAAACATATCGAAATGATTACAGGAATGGAATTAACCGACAAAGATGCAATAAAAAAGGCCGATTTTAAGATTGTGGTTGATTGTATCAATTCTGTGGGCGCACTTATAATTCCTGAATTATTGAAGAAACTTGGAGTTGAAAAAATTGTACTTATAAACGATACACCCGACGGAAATTTTGCGCGTAATCCTGAACCTTTGCCTGAAAACCTTACAGAATTATCTTCCAGAGTTATAAGCGAAAATGCCAGCCTTGGATTCGCTGTCGACCCCGACGTTGACAGATTGGCTATTATATGCGACGACGGCACAATTTTCGGTGAAGAATATACTCTCGTTTCCGTCGCCGACTATGTTCTCCAATATTTACCTGGCAATACTGTATCGAATATGTCATCATCCCGTGCCCTTAGAGATATTACAATTAAACGAGGCGGGCAATATTTTACGGCTCCTGTAGGAGAAATAAATGTTGTTGAGGAAATGAAGAAAAGAAATGCCGTAATAGGTGGGGAGGGGAATGGAGGCGTAATTTTCCCTGCGGTTCATTATGGACGCGATGCACTGATAGGAATTGCACTTTTTCTCTCTTATCTGGCAAAGCGGGGTTTGAGTTGCAAGGAATTAAGAAAAGAATATCCCAATTACTTTATTTCAAAGAAGAAAATAGAATATGACAAAAGGATAGATTTCAAAAAGGTGAAGGAGCATTTGAAAAAAGAATTCTCTGATGCATCTATTGATGAACGTGATGGAATACGTGTGGAATGCGAAGATTGGTGGATTCATACAAGAGTTTCAAACACAGAACCTATTATAAGAATTTATGCCGAGGCCAGTACACCTGAAAAGGCCGATGAACTAACTGAACTTATTATTTCAATTGTTAAAAATCTTTAAATTTCCCTCCCTTTTTTTCATTTCGTTGGAATAAAAGCGATAAAATAACTGTCTTATTATCTGACAGGCGAATAATGATATGCTGTTAATAATTGTTAAACATTAATTTAAGCTTATAGATTTTTAATACTTTTGTGCCTGAAAATTTTAAAAATGACATGAAATTAAATTAAGTTAAAAAATAATATGAAGAAAAATTTAATTATCTCAGGAATTGTTGTGGCAGTAGTAATTATTGCAATAATTTTTATCAACAAAATAAGTAAAAAAGAGAATGCAAGTACTTTATTTGCTGTTGCCAAAAAGGGACAGTTCAATATCATAGTTTACACAACTGGAGAACTTCAGGCTGAAAACTCGATAGATATAAGAGGCCCTGAAATAGCACAATCAAGAAATATAAGGGTGGCTGATATAAAAATTCTGGATATAGTTCCGGAAGGCACTGAAGTCAAAGCAGGAGATTATATTGCCACACTTGACAGGACATCTTTTGAAAACACACTAAAAGATGAAATTGAAAGGCTTAATACTTATGAAACAAATCTGGAAACGGCAATGCTCGATACTGCCGTAACTCTGACAAATCTTCGTGATAACATTAAAAATTTAGAATACAATGTTGAGGAAGCAAAAATAACTCTTGAGCAGTCGAAATACGAACCGCCTGCTATAATAAGACAGGCTGAAATCAACCTCGATAAGGCAGAACGAGCTCTTGAACAGGCGAAACGGAGTTATACACTCAGAGTCGAACAGGCCAAGACTAATATACTCAATTTAAGACGTCAGGTCAATGAACAGAGACAAAAGGTTGCCGACCTTCAGAATATTCTTTCGCAATTTGTTGTCAGAGCTCCAGCAGATGGCATGGTTATATATAAAAGGGACAGAACCGGAGCAAAAAGGAAGGCAGGCTCAACAATCAGTCCGTTCGATAATGTTATTGCAACTTTGCCCGATATGTCGTCAATGATTTCCAAAACTTATGTCAACGAAATAGATGTAAGCAAGGTTAAACCCGGGCAAAAAGTTGAAATTACCGTTGATGCATTCCCCGACAGATCTTATACCGGCATTGTAACTAGTGTTGCCAACATCGGTGAACAACTGCCTAATACCGATGCAAAAGTTTTTGAGGTAATTGTCAAACTTGATGGTTCTGATCCTATTCTCCGACCGGCTATGACAACTGGAAACAAAATCATCACAAAAACACTCAATGATGTCGTCTATATACCTCTTGAATGTGTTCAGACAGGATCCGACAGCATACCTTTTGTTTATACAAAAAATGGCAAAAAACAGATTATTCTGCTCGGCGAGTCGAACGAGAACGATGTTGTAGTTGAAAAAGGATTAGAACCAGGAACGGAAATATACCTGAATATTCCTGAAAAACCTGAAAAATTTACCATCGCTGGCGAAGATCTTATACCAATTATTAAGGAACGTCAACGTCAGAAACTGGAAGAAGAAAAGCGTCTAAGAGAGGAGGCAACCAAAGCAGCCGAAAAAAAACAGGGCATGATGGGACCCGGCGGCGGTATGAGAGGCCAGTTGCAGAATTTTAATCCTGACAACTTCCCTGGCAGAACAAGAGTGCCAGGTCAAGTACAGGATACGGCAGCTATGAGACAAAGAATGCAACAATTTAGAAGCTCCCAGCAAGGAAGTACCTCTGGACGCGATACTTCTGCAAGGAGTAGAATAAACACTCAAACTGAGCAAGGTGGAAACTTATAACATTTATTATCTGTACTTTTTGTAATTGTTTAAAAAAGAAAAATAATGTTCAAGTTCATATTACGATATTTTCATGATATTGAAATTGCCGTCGAATCAATTATATCCAACAAACTTAAATCCATTCTCACAGCCCTTGGGATAATTTTCGGTGTAGCAGCGGTAATTGCCATGCTTGCCATTGGAAGAGGAGCAAAGCAAGAAATACTCGAACAGATGAAAATGGTTGGCGTTAATAATATACTGATTAACCCTATTGTTCAGGAAAAAACAAGCGCATCAAACGAGGAAGGCGAAAAACAACAAAATAAGTTTTCGCGCGGCCTTTGCATGCTTGACGTTGAGGCAATACAGTCGAATATTCCTTCTGTGAAAAGAATAAGCCCCGAGATATCCTTCAATGGAACTGCAATACTTAACGGTGTAAAACATTCTGCAAAGCTCGTTGGTGTTTCAAATGACTATTTCAATTTGTATAACCTCCCACTAGTTGCAGGTACAGTTTTCAACAAATACCAGGATGAAAATGGATTGCAGGTTTGTATAATAGGCTCAAACATACGTTCAAAATTCTTCAATAAAATCGATCCTATCGGCCAGTACATAAAATTTAACGGAATATGGCTGAAAGTTATAGGCGTTCTTCAGAAAACCAATGTTTCCCTTACAGGCTTCGAAGAAAAAGGGGTTAATGTTTATAACGACAATATATATATCCCTATACAGACAATGCTCTTACGGTTCCAGAACAGAGCCCTTGTAAATACAAAACTGGCATCTGAAGCTTCCACAGCATTAAATTTCTTCGGCCCCGGAGCAATGTCAAGAGTAATTGTCAGCTCATCCGATGCAAACACCCAGCAGGAAACAAATTATAACCAGCTCGACAGAATAGTTGTACAGGTTTACGAAACGGAACAACTCAACACTACAACTGAAGTACTTAGCCGTATGCTTACAAGAAGACACTCTAATGTGAAAGACTTCGAAATTACTGTTCCCGAACTACTTCTGAAACAACAACAGAGAACAAAGGATATCTTTAATATAGTTCTCGGTGCCATAGCAAGCATTTCGCTCGTAGTGGGAGGAATAGGTATTATGAATATTATGTTCGCATCGGTTATGGAACGAATAAAAGAAATTGGTACTCGTATGGCTATCGGGGCAAAGAAAATGGATATAGTTGTTCAGTTCCTTTCGGAAGCAGTATTAATAAGCGTCTCCGGCGGTTTTATAGGTATCTTCCTTGGGATTATAATGGCTAAACTTATTGAAAAAATTGCCGGAATTATGACAATTGTATCATTCTTCTCAGTATTAATAGCCTTCGGCGTGTCGGCTGCTGTCGGAATTATTTTCGGATATTCACCGGCCAAACGAGCATCGGAAAGAGATCCTATTGAATCACTCAGATACGAATAAAATACAACACCATGAAGAAAAATTTAGCAATAATTGTCACAATTATTCTTGCTTCTTTTTTTCAAAATACAGAAGCACAGACAGAAAAAAAAATCCTCACTTTCGATGAAGTAATGAAGCTTGCTGAAGAAAACTCACCTTCCGCCTTGATGGCAAAACACAGATTTCGCGCCAGTTACTGGCAATATAGGTCTTTTAAAGCCCAATATCTTCCTTCCCTCACACTAACAGGAACAACTCCGGAATTTTTTAACGGTCTGGAAAAAGTTTGGAATTCCCAGACAGATGAGTGGAAATATGTGGCTACAAATACTATAAGCGGTACCGGAACTTTATCTTTATCACAGGCTATTGGACCTCTTGGTACCGTGATTTCACTAAGTTCCGACCTTACATTATATAAAGATATTGAGAAAAAATTGCCCGTCAATTATATCACCAACCCCGTTTCTATTAATATAAACCAACCTATAAGAAGATATAATACACTGAAATGGCAGGCAAAAATCGAACCTCTTCGATATGAAATGGCAAAAAAGGATTTTCTTAATTCTATAGAGGAGGTCCACATGAATACTGTTCAGAACTTCTTTATGCTTGCACTTGCTCAAATAAATAAACAAATTGCCGAGATGAATTACTCCAACGCAGATACTTTATATCGTATAGCCGAAGGAAGATATCAGCTCGGAACAATCGCCGAAGACGACCTTCTGCAGATGAAACTTTCATTTCTCAATGCCGAAACGGCAAGAAAACAGGCAAATATGAATCTAAGAGACAGACAAATACGACTTGCCTCATTCCTCGGCTACAATGAAAACGTGGAAATAGAATTAATAATCCCAAGCCAAATCCCGGAATTACAATTAGACGTTCAGGAAGTTATGAACCTTGCACTTGCCAATAACCCCGATTTGATGTACCAACGCATTAATACACTTAATGCACAGAGTAATCTTGCTCAGGCAAGAGTTTCACGAGGACTGAATGCTACTTTGATCGCATCTATAGGTTATAAGCAGCAAAGCACAGATTTCTCACAGGCTTACCAGAATCTGAGTAATTCCCAGAGAGTAAGAGTAGGTCTAACTTTGCCAATCCTTGACTGGGGACAGGCAAAAGGAAAGTATCAGATGGCAAAATCAAGTCTTGAACTTGCTGAAGTCCAGGAAAAGCAGGCAATGTCAGATTTCCAGCAAAATCTTTTCCTCGATGTGGCCCAGTTCAACCTCCAGAAAGATCAGGTCTCTGTTGCAGCTCAATCCGATACCGTGGCTATGAGAAGATATGAAGTAACAAAAGCTCGTTTCCTTATCGGTAAAATATCCGTTCTCGACCTGAATGATGCCGACTCAAGAAAAGATACCAACCGTAGAGCTTATATCCAGTCACTACAATCATACTGGACATATTTCTATAATATAAGAGCTATTACTCTATATGATTTTATTAATCGCAAACCAATAGAAACTGATTTTGAAAAAGTACTATTCTAAAACTTTCATTGAATTACATAATATTTATTGAGTTCTTTTCTTTATTCTAATAATTTTATTTCTCCCTGGTTACTTTCTTCAAGGATGGGAGAAGGAGAACGAGAGAAAAGAAGAAAAAGAAGAAGAGGGGTGAATATATAGTTATCACCCTTTTTTTTATTAAAATATTGTAAGTTGAGTGTTTATTTAAAATTATTTAAATTTGCGCCTCATTGATATAGAAAAAAAATAGAAAAATTCAAAATTCAATCAGATGCAGAACAAAGGTGCCATAATTTTCCTTGCAGTAACTCTAATACTGGTATCAATCTACCAGCTTTCATTTACTGCTGCAACTTATAAGGTAAAAAGAGATGCCAAAAAATATGCAAACGGAAATCTTGAGAAGGAAATTGCCTACATCGATTCAATGTCAACTCTTTCAAAAGATCAGTGGAGTTTTCTTGGATATTCATTCAAGGATTGCCTGAAAAAAGAATTGAACATGGGCCTTGATCTTAAAGGTGGCATGAATGTAATACTCGAGGTTTCTGTCGAGGATATACTCAGAGCATTATCAAACTATAATCCTGACAAGACATTTAATGAAGCACTTGCTATTGCCCGACAGCGTCAATTACAGACTAATGGCGATTTCCTGAATCTATTCGCCCAGGCATTCAATGAACTTGACCCTCAGGCTCGCCTCGCATCTATCTTCGGCACAGTTGAACTTAAAGACAAAATTAACTTCAACTCGACCAACGATGAAGTTATAAGAGTACTGGAAAAAGAAATTGATAATGCAATAAACAATGCATTTAACATACTCCGAACTAGAATAGACAGGTTCGGCGTGTCACAGCCGAATATTACAAGATTATCAACAAAAGGCCGAATTCTTATCGAACTGCCTGGAGTAAACAACCCTCAGCGTGTCCGTGAGCTTCTTTCCGGTACAGCCAGCCTCGAATTCTGGGAAACTTACGAAAACAGCGAGATAATAAATTATCTGGTCCAGGCTAATGAACTTTTACGTGAGATTCAGGCTAATATGCAGAAAAATGCCGATTCGCTTAAAAGAACTTCGGAAACTCTCACCGCCCAAAAAGACACTACAAAAGGAGAAGAATCACTTCTTGAACTTATAAAAAAAGATACTTCTACCACATCTGCTGAAGCAAAAAATCTTGAACAATTTGCTTTACAAAATCCCCTTTTCTCAGTTCTACGTCCTCATGTAGACCAGCAGGGCCAACCTTTGCCCGGATGTGTCATTGGGCTTGCAAGCTTCAGAGATACGGCAAAAGTGAACGAATATCTTAAAATGCCGCAGATACGGGCATTATTCCCAAGAGATATAAAGTTCTGCTGGAGCCAGGAACCTTATAAATATGACGAATCAAAGACATTTTATGAACTTCACGCTCTGAAAATAACAACCCGTGATGGACGCGCTCCGCTCGACGGAAGTGTTATCACATCAGCCCGGCCTTCATCGGGTGTTGTTACTTCCGATATTCAGGTAACCATGTCAATGAATGCTGAAGGTGCAAAGACGTGGGCCAGACTTACACGTGAAAATATCGGCCGATGTATTGCAATCGTACTCGATGGTTATGTAAGGTCATATCCACGTGTTGTTACAGAAATCACCGGAGGCAATTCGGAAATTACCGGCGATTTTACTCTTGAAGAGGCACAGGACCTTGCAAATATACTTATGTCGGGTAAACTTCCTGCCCCTGCAAGAATTGTTTCCGACACAGTTGTCGGCCCTACTCTTGGTAAAGAAGCTATCAATGCAGGTTTTACTTCATTCGCAATAGCCTTTTTACTCGTGCTGGTATATATGTTTATTTATTACAGCAAAGATGCTGGACTTGCAGCCGACATTGCTCTACTTGTAAACGTATTGCTTCTTTTCGGCGTGCTTGCTTCACTAAATGCAGTGCTTACCCTTTCTGGTATTGCCGGTATCGTTCTTACTATGGGCATGGCAATTGACGCTAATGTGCTCATCTATGAGCGCATAAGGGAGGAACTTCGCGCTGGTAAAGGACTTAAATTGGCAATAGCCGAAGGCTACCGACGTGCATACTCTGCAATAATCGACTCTAACGTTACAACAATACTTACAGGAATTGTACTTTATGTTTTCGGCACCGGTCCTATAAGAGGATTCGCAACAACACTCGTAATAGGTATCCTTACTTCATTATTCACTTCAATCTTTATTTCAAGGCTTATTTTTGAAGCAAAACTTAAACGTACTGACCGCATTTCTTTCTCCATTCCGGCAACAGCAAACATTCTCAAGAATACGAAAATCGACTTTATCGGAATGAGAAAATATTTTTATGCATTCTCAATTGCAATTACAATCCTTGGCATAGGTTCTCTTTTTGTAAGAGGATTAAGCCTTGGAATTGATTTTACCGGAGGAAGAACTTTTGTTGTCAGATTTGATGAACCCATTAAAACTGCTGACGTGGCAAACAGCCTAAAAGAAGTTTTTGGCGAACTTCCTCGGGTTGTTACTTTCGGTAGTGTAAACCAAGTAAAAATAACAACTAAATATAAAATAAATGAAGTCGGCGCCGAAGATGAAGTAGAGACTAAACTTTATGAAGGACTTAAAAATATTACCGGGGGAGAGCTTTCAAAAGATGAATGGCTTGCAAAATACAGAGAGAGTTCGGAAACTATCGGTCCCACTGTGGCAAGCGACATTAGAATAAGAGCAGTGTATGCGGTGGGAATAGCTCTTGTTATCATGTTCCTTTATATCTTTCTGCGATTCCGAAACTGGCGATACGGATTCGGAGCAGTTGCTTCACTATTCCACAACTCATTGTTCGTCATCGGACTTTACTCCTTACTATGGGGTATCATGCCGTTCAGTATGGAAATAGACCAGTCATTTATTGCCGCAATTCTTACCGTAATAGGCTATTCTGTTAATGATACTGTTATCGTCTTCGACCGGATAAGAGAATACCTGCCTATTTATCGTAAAAGACCTTTCAAGGACATTATAAACATGGCAATAAATTCTACACTCAGCCGAACAATAAATACTTCACTCACAACTCTTCTAACTGTTATAGCTATATTCATTTTCGGGGGAGCCGTAATCAGAGGCTTCATATTCGCTCTTATGATAGGTATATTCATCGGAACATATTCATCCGTTTTTGTTGCTTCTACACTTTTGTACGACACATCTACTGCAAAACAAAAGCAAACTCATCCTTAATAAGAATAATGAAAAGAAACTTTCTGAACTTTGAAATTGTTCAAGGAATAAAAAAAATTATAAAATCTTTAGTAAAAAAATTTAAATAAACTTATTAATTTTGTATTGAAACTCATTTTTTAAAGATGGGGATAAGCGGACAGGAAATATTCATAATTCTGATAGTAGTTTTACTTCTATTCGGTGCTGATAAATTACCTGAAATTGCCAGAGGCCTTGGAAAAGGAATGCGAAATTTCAAAAAAGCAACAGAAGATATAAAAAGAGAATTTAATGAGAATACAAAAGATATACGTAGTGAAATATCTGAAATTCAAAATACAGTACAAAGCGATATAAATGATATTTCAGAAAATATTACCAGAGATATTGAAGAATCAACAAGTGAGATAAAAAAAGATTTTAATGATGCCGTTAATTCAATCCAGGATCAGATTGATGATATTAACCACAACACAGACTGAAATATACATATATATTTAAATATCTTTTTATATATCTTTCTAATTCCACATTCCTGAAATTCTTATTCTATATTTATAGTCTTTAATGCTCGATCGATTATTTTATTATTTTTGAACTCTTCAGAAGCATTTATGATGCGAGCTATAGGCATAAAGAAATCATTCGGTAGCCTTGAAGTCTTAAAGGGAATCGACCTCGAAGTAAAGGATAGTGAGATTGTAATAATTGTCGGGCCAAGCGGCGCAGGAAAAACAACACTTTTACAGATACTTGGAACACTTGACAGGCCTGATGAGGGCATCATTATTTATGACAATATTGAAGTCGGTAAGCTGAAAGGAAAACAACTGGCTGCATTCCGGAATCGGAAAATCGGGTTTGTTTTTCAGTTTCATCAGCTTCTTCCTGAATTCACCGCACTTGAAAATATCTGCATCCCTGCCTTTATTGCCGGGAAAAGCAAACCGGAAGCCGAAAAGAGAGCAAAAGAATTACTAAGGTTCATGAACATGTCCGACAGGGCCGAACATAAACCTTCCGAACTGAGTGGTGGAGAACAGCAGAGAGTGGCTGTCGCCCGAGCCCTTATAAACAATCCTTCTGTAATCCTTGCCGACGAACCATCGGGAAACCTCGATACGGAAAACAAAACCGGCCTGCATAAGCTTTTTCTCTCATTGCGCAATGCTTTCGGTCAGACATTCATTATTGTCACACACGATCCTACTCTTGCTTCACTTTCCGACAGAGTAATCCATTTGAAAGATGGAATCATTGTCAGTGAATAATATTAATCAAGGAATTACTTCCAGCTTTTTTATACAATATCGGACAACATTTCACTTTTGTACAGACAATTTGAAAATGAGACAATTTGAAAATGAGACAATTTGAAATAAAATAAACTTTCTGAAAATGAGAAATGA
>ENA-UPSM01000251-UPSM01000251.1-activated-sludge-metagenome-genome-assembly--contig:-NODE-251-length-80125-cov-14.124866_pt1 | contig 80125 bp, 70 predicted proteins | sample MGYA00238181_ERZ773283 | MGnify/ENA primary metagenome ERZ773283 (study PRJEB29023, sample SAMN05720199) | activated sludge metagenome | isolation source: Anaerobic digester | place: Japan... | reverse complement strand
TAGATAGATAGCGATTTTTCTATCATAATGATCCCTTTTTTATCGTTGTTAAAAAAAATAATAATTGATATCATATCAATTGTCAAGAATATTTTAAAAAAATATTCTTTTTTTAAAATATTCTCTCCGCTGTATCCCTATCGTTTTTTTGGGGAATAAAAAATTCGACGCATATGGCGCTAAAGATAAAATTGACACATATGCGTCGGGCGCGCGGGACGCGTAATCTCCGATTCTTTTTAACTATGAGAATATAAAAATATTCAAAACGGGAATTCCCGTTTTTAGCTTGCGCCCGCCCTTCAGGAACGGAACGACAAGTCGGGGAATAATTTTGACACATATGGCGCTGTATGCGTACGACTATTGAACCCTCGATTTCCCCTCGCATACGCGCGGGACGCGAAATCGAGGGTTCAGCGCGGCGCTCCCCGATATAAATTGACACATATGGAGCTATATGCGCCGCGTCTTTGGCTTTTCGCCGCATTAGAGTTTCTATAATTTTATATCGTATTCGGCAATTTTAGTGTGAAGGGTTTTTCTGTTAAGATCGAGAATCTCAGCCGCTTTGGATTTATTACCGTTTGTGATTTTTAGCGTCGCCATAATCGCTTTTTTCTCAATATTTTTCATAGTAGTCGGTAGTTCTACTTTTAAAAGATTTCCCGACTCTTCTTCGTTTCTGATGTGCGGCGGCAGATCGTCCGCGTCGATAACGTCTCCTTTGCAGAGAACGACGGCAGATTCTATGACGTTTCTCAATTCGCGAATATTCCCCGGCCATTGATAGTTATATAAACAGGTCGTCGCTTTAGTCGTAATCTCTTTTATTATTTTATTATTTTCCTTAGAAAAATCGGATATAAACTTCGACGTCATGAGCGGTATATCTTCCCTCCTTTCTCTAAGCGGAGGAACGTCGATTTGAACGACGTTTAAACGGTAATATAGGTCCTCGCGAAATCTTCCCTCTTCCACTTCTTTTTTCAAATCCAAATTTGTCGCTGAAATTATTCTTACGTCGACATTCAAAGTTTCTTCGCCGCCTACTCTCTCAAAAGAGCGCTCTTGTAAAACTCTAAGCAGTTTTACCTGAGTTTGCGGCGAGATTTCTCCTATTTCGTCGAGAAACAGAGTTCCGCCGTCTGCGAGTTCAAATCTCCCTTTTTTTGTTTTTATAGCGCCGGTAAAAGCCCCTTTATCATGCCCAAACAGCTCGCTTTCTAAAAGAGATTCGGACAGAGCGGCGCAATGGGCTTTAATAAACGGTTTGTCGTTTCTTTTAGACAGCTCGTATATCAGATTAGCGACAAGCTCCTTTCCGACGCCGTTTTCCCCCAATATCAAAACGGAGGATTTAGTAGGGGCTACGTTCTGAATTATATCGAATATTTTTTCCATTTTGCCGGATTTTCCGATAATCTCCCCTTTACCCAAATTATCGATTTTTGATTGTAAATTTCTATTCTCGATAATCAATCTTCTTTGCGAGAGCGCTCTGGATACAATAAGCGATAGTTTATCCAAGTTGAGAGGTTTGGTAATAAAATCGTACGCCCCTTCGCGCATAGCTTGAACCGCGCCTTCGACCGTGCCGTGTCCCGTTAGAATTATGACCGGAACGTTAAAATAATCTTTAATTATTATTTTCATCAATTGTTCGCCGTCCATATTCGGCATTTTTAGATCCGTTATTACCGCGTCTATTTCGTTATTCTGAAGAGTCGTTAACGCTTCGCGACCGTCGCTCGCTAAAAAAATATTGTGTCCGTCTTTTATTAGCGCTAATCGCAGTCCTTCTCTTATGTTTTTTTCATCGTCGACGATCAATATGTTAGCCGTCATTTTTACCCCCTGTTTTATCATATTCCAAAAGCCCTTGTTCTATAAAAGGCGCGGGTAATTTTATAGAAAAAACCGTCTCGCCTTTTTTAGAAGAAAATTTTACTTCGCCGTTATGTTCTTTAATTATTTTATAAAAAATTGTAAGTCCCAGCCCCGTCCCGTAACTTTTTGTCGTAAAATAGGGATCAAAAACTTTATTTTGTATTTCGTCGGGAATACCGTCGCCGTTATCGATAATCTCGATAACGACGTAATTTTGATCCATATAAGAATCAATCTCAATAACCGGTTTGCGCGTATTTTTCAACGCCGCTATACTATTTTGAACAAGATTAAGCAAAGCCATTCTAAAATATTTTTCGTCAAGCCATACGTCGGGGAGATTTTTATAATTTTTTTCCAGACGTATATTTTTGTCTTTCAGTTCGGGTTTGATAAACTCTATAAATTTATCGAGATAATTTTGAAGATTGACAAGCATCAGTTCGGCTTTAAGGGGGCGAACGGTAAAGAGAAATTTGTTTACTATTTCGCTTAGCCGCTCGGTTTCCTCTTTAAGCGCGTCGACCGAATATTTAATCTCCTCCGAGACGCCGTTTTGACATTCGTTAACTTCGCGGTCAAGCAGTTGTATGTGAATACTCATAGCTCCCAGCGGATTTTTTATCTCGTGAGCGATACCCGCCGAAATTGTGGTAAGAGCGGCAAGACTCTCCGCTTGTCTCAATCTCTTTTCATTCTCTTTTGATTGGGATATGTCCGTAATAATAACGATATTGCCGATAATTTTACCATCGGCAACCAGAGGATGAAGAGATAGAGAGATAAAGGCGGCGATGTTTGAATCAATTTTCAATTCGTCCGACAATATTTTATCCTCGTTCAAGATAGCCGAGTTTATCGCGTCGACGATCGGGGCGTTTTTTAAAATATTCTCGAAAGGATTGCCGAGAGCGTCCGTCTGATTAAATCCTAATATTTTTGAGAATATTTTATTAACAAAGATAATTTTTTTTTCTTTATCAAGCACAAGGACGCCTTCGGACATAGAGTTAAAAACTGTTTTGATCGTCTCATTTTCTTCAATAAGCTCTAAAACAAGCTCTTTTAACGTATTTCCATCGATTTTATCTAACTTTTTTCTGATTGAGGATAAGAAACTAGAGTTTATCATTTAAAGCAAGTCCTTTTAAAGGATAAAATACCCCTTCCAACGACCAAACGGGATTCAATCCAAAAATATCCATTTTTTTGTATTTATCTTGTATAAATTCTTTTATATAATGCAGCCTCATTGACGGCACATTTCTTAATATTTTTATATTCTCATTAATTTCGGAATCCAACTCCCTGTCCAGCAGTTCTCTTTCGATAGCTACCGAAGCGCATCTTAAAAGAGCTTTAGCGATTTTTTTATCGTTAAATTTTTGGAGAAACGCTTCCAGTTCAAGAAAACTATGCTCTTTTATAAACACATAATTTATAATCTTCTCTACCGTCGGTAAAATATTGTTAAAGGAGGTTTGATCGTGTCGATACAAAAAATCTTCGACAGTTTTATAAATACTATTTTCGCCGAATTCTCTTTGAAGTACTTCGGCAGTTTCGCGCTCTCCAAGTCTTTGAAAATAAAAAGCGCGGCATCTTGAAAGGATAGTCTGAATAATTCTGTTTTTATTTTCCGCTATTAAGATAAAAAACAAATTTTTCGACGGCTCTTCAAGTCTTTTCAATAAAATATTCCGCGAAGAATCCTCCAGGTAATCTATCTGATCTATTATAACGCATCTATTGATATCCGGCTGATTTATATAGCTCCAATCCAAAGTAGCGCGGATAGAGTCCACCGGAATATTTTGTTTTTTATATAAAGCATTAATTTCGGATATTGCGATTGCAATCTTATCTGCCATATCGGCGTCTAAACTCTCTTTAGTCATAGCGTCGTAAATCTCTTCGCTATAAGACTGTATCTGTTTTTTTTCGGCGTCCGTAAAAACGTCTTTAATCAAAAAATCCTGCAGCGGTAAAAATTGTAATTTTGCATATTTCAGCAATTTTTGAAGATATTTCTTATCCCCCAAAATCTTATATGAATTCGCGTATTCTTTAATATAGAAATAAAAATCCCTTCTGCTAAGAAAGATAAGCCCTTCAAAATCTAAAGATTCTATCCGTTTGCAGTTTGAGCATTCGCAATCATGGCTACCGTTGGTTTTACAATTCAATATTTTGACTAATTCCAAAGCGGTAGTAAGTTTGCCGGTAGAGTTGTCTCCGTGAAATATCAAAGAGTTTGGGAGAGCGCCTTTAGAAATGTCGTTTGACAGAAGAGACGTAACATTTTTTTGTCCGATAATATTTTCAAACACTATTTTCCTCTCCTTGTTACGATACCGATAATAATAAACAATGACAAATTTGTCAAGTATCGCTTCTATTAGTAAAATAAAGAGGCGATACAAGTATCGCTTCCGTGATAACAAAAAGGATGCGATGCAAGTATCGCTTCCGTGAAAACGAAAAAGGGAGCGGCGCGGCGCATCATATGTGTCAAATTTATTTTCCCGCCCCAAAAAACTGACGGAATACATTATATCAATAAATTTTATTGTAATTAACGTTAATTTATGCTAAAAGTATCTTACTTCATTTATAACGAATATAAGGATTGTATGGAAGATAGGAGCATGATAAAGCCGATTTTGTCGGCTTTAGAGTATTTCAACGACAGCGAAGAGGAACTTCTGCATTATTATAAAATTATAGATAAATTTTGCGCAAATTGGTTTGGCAAACCGGTATTAGTATCAAAATTCAACAACGTCGACTTGTTGCTGATTCACGATATTTTAGGCGAATATCTTAGATTTGAAGGAAATAACAAAAAAATCGCGCTCTGGCTTTTGTCTATAAACAGAGTTTGTTACAATTTTACGGCAGATCTTACCTCCGCCAAAAAAGAGATAGAAGAGATCTCTAAGATTCCAAGCGACGAGTTAGACGTCTCGCTGATAGAGCCTATATTGAAAAACCTTAAACAGTTGGAAGACAATCATCTTACGGCCGGCGTCAGCGATAACGCGTCTCAAGACATTATAGGCAATTTTCTGCAATGGGTCGGAATTTACACCACTTTTATATATCCCTCTCTTGAAAACAAAACAGATTTCTACGACAAAAACGTTTTGAGAGCGATGAATTTTCTTTTAGCCGAGTTTATCCTTCAAAGGTCCAACGATAAGAGACTCGCTTTTTTGTTAATGGCTATTATGGAGGCGTGTAAACAGTATTCGCTACAAAAAAGCGGCGAAAATCCCGAATTTATCAAATCAAACTCGCAAGTGGTTTTACCCGGCAAAGAGGAGGCGTTAGTTCAAGAGTTGCTCAACACTCTGCGAAGAGAAAACGAGAAGCAAAGATCCCGACCGATTTTGACAAAAGAAATTTTAGCGGATCAATTTTTAAAAGACAGTTTTGACAATTTCATTAACGATCTAAACGCCGACGAAGTCGAATCCGTTACAATTTTTAACAACTTCTCCTTCAACCTTGCAAAAGAGTTTTTGTCTTTCGATACAGGCAAGCAATTCTTATTCTTACAAACATTATCAAGATATAGAACAAACGTCGCAGATATTTTAAAACCAAAAGTTCATGAAAATCTCAAAAAATCGGTCTCCCTCTTATCTAGCAGAACAAAAGATTGGTTTAAATTGGAGCTCGATAAACTAAACGACCGCAAAGACGTCTACATCGAGTACATTATTCACAAGATTATGGGCGAAAATTCAACAACCAAAGCCAATACGGCAAAACTTTTTATTATGCTTTATCTCATAAAAAAACTAAATTTGATGTAAACATACCGCTATCGCAATATTTCTATATCGTTTATATGGATAGAATCTTCCGGAGACAAACTCGTCTCCAGAAATTTGATTTTTATAAACTTACAGGTCGCCCGATCCCCTTTATAAATCGAGATATAATTCTTCTTTTTTATTAACGTAAAATATTCTCGTAGTTTGATGGTTTTTATTGCAGAAACGGCGTTTGAGAATTCGGCGTTATCGGAAAATAATATTTCAAATTTCAAAGGATTGTTAGACTCTTTGATCGCCTCTTTCCTCGTATAAATTTTGGGCAATATTCGTATTTCGCTAACCGTAATATCGTCGTTGTCCGGATATAAAGACGAATCGGCGCTCTTATTATTAGGCAAGTATTCGAGCGTTATCTCTTTATTAAATTTATCGATCGTATAAAAGGAAGAGTGATCCCTGGTAATTCTTTGCGGAGTCGATTTAAAATATAAAGAAGATATAGTTTTTGGATTGTACGTATCCGAAATTTTTATAAAAATATTATCTAAAGAAGTCGTTCTTTTATTTCTGGTTTTATAAATATAAGTACTTCCTGATTTCTTCTTGAACTTTTTTGGGGATATATTAATATAGTCGTCGTCTATAAGATGATTGACAATCTTAACGACTCTTTTATTAGCGGGAAGAATCTGATCTACATAATCTGTAAAAAAATAGAAAGAAAATATTTTATCGCTATTATAAATCCTCTTATCTTCAATATCGACGTAATTATAGTTGAGCGCGGGATCTTCGCTCAAAATTTTAGACCCCTTATCCTGTATTATTTCATTAAAATAGTGAGACGTCGAATAAGAAATATTAATCAATATCTTCTTTTTTGCCTCTATAGAAATCGGCGTTTTATACCAACCGTAATTATATAAAAACGAGTCAATATTTTCGCTTACATTTTTATCTCCGTCTATATAATCTTTTGTATCTCCGCTAAAAAAAGGAACATTTTTTTCCTGATAAATTCCGGATATTACCAAAAAATCTTTTTTTAACCCGTTTACGGTTATCTTATAATCCGTATAATTGCCGTTGATCGTATATTCTACTACGGACTTGTCGACAATCGTTCCGTCTAAAGCCGAAAATTTTACGACATTTTTTGAAATCGCCGTATCAAGTTTTGGGTAACAAAAATCAAATTCAATTTTTGAACTTGATTTGTTAATGATTATGTAAGAAATATTTATTTTAGAAAAATTCTCATATAAATCAACCTTAACTAACTGATAAGATATCAATATAGACTCTTTATCATCTTCGTCCGCAAATTTAATATATTCTTTTCCGCCGTTAAAAATATTTTTCGAATATCTTTTCTCCAAAGATATCTGAGCAAACAACGCGATAGGAATAATCGCGCATATTATCGATAGCATGACTCTTTTCATATTTTTCACCTTCAAAAGTATTGGTAAATTATACCTTAAGATGCGCCGTTTGTCAATTTTATTCGTAGTGAGATTTGACAATTTGGACGTTTACCTTTATAATCGGGATCCCCGTGAACTGCTCAATTTTATCTTTAACTATCTTTTGTATAGTTTTGATAGTATCCGGACTATTCATAGAGTATTCCACCGATATATTTAAATCCAGAGAAAACCCCTCCTCCTTCTCGATTACAGATACTTTGAGGAGTTTTATGTTATTAGAATACTCCGCTATACAATGATTTACCATTTGAAGCAACGCGGTTTCGGATATGGAAATATTTCCATTATTTCCAAAATTTGGTCTGACGATAGTTTTTTCTATCAAACGTTTCTTATTCTTCTTAAAAAAAAATCCTTTGGGCTCGTTTACAAACATATGAATAGCATGAAGCGCTATATTTGGATATATTTTCTTTACCTCCATCAAAGGTATAGGCATAACGTGCTTTCCGTATCTAAGTCTGCTTTTTTGAGCGAGTCGTATCTCATCTTCGGTAGCGATATCCTCTATTCTTATGATTTTCGTTGGTTTGGAAAGATGAAGTTTTTCAACAATTTTATTTAGCATATTCTCCGAAGTAGCCAAAATGAGAACGCTGGTAAATTTTAGTTTATAAAGTTGTTTACGGACCTCGCGGGCGTGCTTAGGTTCATGAAAAATAGCTCTCTTTACCGCGGCTACGTGATACTGCTCTCTTTTAGCCGACCTGCCCGCTATAATATGTTGCCCCTGTATCAAAAGTCCGTCGTCTATGATAAACTCTATTTTATATTTGTCGGCAAGTAAAAACGCGCGAAAACTTTTACCCGAGCCGGGGGGACCTATTAAACCGTAGATTTTTTTTGGATACAATCGCCAAAATAAATTCTTAAAGAATTTGCTCATGGATTATTTTTAGCGCTATTTGTATTATTTTTCAATATAATTTTCATTATTTTAGCGCCCCGTCGGTTTTTTGTTATGGGAAAATTTGACACATATGCGTCGAATTTTATTTTTGACACATATGCGTCATTTTTCTCTCGCCCCAAAAAACCGACGGACGCTCAGAATTTTATTAAACTTTGATATCTATCGATTTGTCTTTAAACAAAAGGGAGACCTCTTTTAGAAAAGTTTCTTTTAAGAAAGATATATTCGTTTTGATCGAAGTAAATTTGCCGGATAAATTTGATTCGATATCCTGAAATATTTTATCCCGATCTACATTTTTATCTTCAATAAAAACATTCATCGTAACATTTTTTAGATTATCGATTTTCAATATTATTTTAGACCTAGCGTTATAAAAAAAGGTATCAAATACAAAAAAGTAGATATTATTATTTTTTTCTTTTAAGGCGACAAACTTTTTTTGTTTATTCCTTTCAAAAATGTTTATTTTAAACAGATCGTTTAGTATGAAATTCAGCGCCGCGTTTTCAGGAGAAATACTATCGTTTTTTTTGTTTGTAAATTTATCCGCCGATTCCGTCTCCCGCGCGCTCTCAGGTTTAAGAAAACCTTCTTTCGACTCTACTATCTCTAACGAATTTCCGGAAATTCTAGCGGTATAAGATTTGTTTTGCGAGAGAGGGTAAGGCAAGGTCAGCTTACCCCCGTTTATTACGACGTCCGTCGTCTTTCCTCTCGCCCTCAGGATTTTAACTCTCAAATTACTTAAGTTTTTAAATAATTTAATTTGCCCTTCGGATATATTTATCCTTATCAAATTCTACTCGGCAGTTTTGAAGTTTATATCTTCTCTGATTTGAGCTTTCTTTCCCGTCCTCTTTCTCAAATAGTAAAGCTTCGCTCTTCTTATTTTACCTCTTCTAACCAGATTAAAACTTTCTACTTTTGGAGAAAATAAAGGAAACGTTCTCTCTACGCCTACTCCAAAAGAGTTCTTCCTTACCTTAACGGAACGAGTAATTCCGCTTCCTTTAATAGATATAACGTATCCCTCAAAAACCTGAATTCTTTCTCTTTTTCCTTCGACAATCCTCACGTTTACTTTTACCAAATCCCCTACGGTAAAGCTTTTATTTCTATTTAAAAATTCTTCCTTGATTTTATCTATCGAAGCGGCGTCTTTCTCGGGGTCTTTTCCCTTTATCAACTCCTCTAAAACATTATTAACCTCTATATCCTCAATTTGATCGATAAGATTCATTTTCCAACTCCTTTTTTATATTATCAATAATTTTAATTATATTCTCGTCAAAACTACCGTTTTCTATCAAATCCGGTCTATATTTTAAAGTCTCGCGAAGAGAATCTTCAAGTTTATATCTATCTATCTCTTTATGATTGCCGGATACCAAAACGTCCGGGACTTTCATCCCCATATACTCTCTTGGCTTCGTATATTGTCTATGCTCCAACAAACCTCTGCTGAAAGACTCGTTTGCTAAGGACTCTTTCTTTATAAAGCCTTCGATAAATCTCGAGGCGCAATCGATCAAAATCATTGCGGGAAGTTCGCCGCCGGTTAATACGTAATCCCCGACGCTCACCTGATCGTCGACAAAACTTTCGATAACTCTCTCGTCAATCCCCTCGTAACGTCCGCATATTAATACTATATTTTGGTAATTTGTCAAGTTTTTTATATAGTTTTGTGATAACTTTTCCCCTTTAGGAGAGAAGTATATCGTTTTTCTACCGTTTTTATCCAGGTTTAAAGATTTGAAGGCGTCGAAAAGCGGCTCGGGTCTCAACAACATCCCCGGACCTCCGCCAAAAGGGGTATCGTCGACTTGATTCTGATTATTAATCGAGTAATCCCTTATATTTTTAATATTTAAATTTAATAGCCCGTTATTAATCCCCTTTTTCATTACGCCGGAATTTGAGAAAGAAAAAAAAAATCCGGAAATAGAGTTAAAACGTGAAAATTAATCAAAGAAGCCCTCGTACTGATTTATAACTAAACTTTTATTTGCAACGTCTATTTTATCGAAATAATGGCGAACGAAAGGGTAGTAGACCTCGTCCCCTTTAAAATCAACTACGATATTATCGTTTGCGCCGGCGTTGAATACCCCTTTGACCAACCCTATCTCGCTATCGTTATAGAATACTTTACAACCGACCAAATCTTGAGTGTAATACTCCCACTCTTTTAGGTCTGCGCCGTCTTTTTTTTCTATATAAACAGAATTTTTAATCAAGAACTCAACCGACTCCAGCCTATCGTAGCCTTCCAGTTTGACAATCGCCTCTTTCGGCGTAATAGAAGAGTATTGAACCTTATACCGAACGTCCCCGTCCTCTTTTTTAATTATTATATAGTCTAACTTTTTAAATCTCTCCACATCGTCGGTCAAAGGGAAAACTTTAAGTTCTCCCTTCAATCCGCGAGGTTTTGTAATAAAACCAATTTTCAATAAATCCATTTTAATCAATAATATCTAATAACACTCTCTTATTGCTTTTATTAGATACCGCGCTTAAAATAGTCCTGATAGCTTTAGCTATTCTACCGTGTTTACCTATAATCTTACCTATATCCGCTTCGTCGACAGATAATTCCAATATGGTGGATTTTTCGCTTTCGATCATATTGACCTGTACCTTACTTGCATCGTCTACCAACGACTTTGCAATAAATTCAACCAGTTCCTTTTCATTCATTCCATACTCCTTTAGATTTTAATATTTTTATTAAAAATTTATTCAGCTAAAAGCAAATTTCTGTCAAATCTAAAAGCGCTTTTGTTCAGCAATTTCCTTACGATTGGCGAAGGGCGCGCTCCCGCTAGAAACCATTTTTTCATTTTTTCCGCGTCAAATTTCAACTGTTTTGACTCTTCGTTTAACGGTTGATAAATTCCAAGTTGTTCGATAAATATTCCGTCTCTTGATTTTCTGGAATCAATTACCACAATTCTGTAAAACGGTCTCTTTTTTGTTCCAATTCTCTTCATCCGTATAGCTACCAATTATTACCTCCTTATTAAAATTTATTCTATATAAATAGGGTTAAAACATTTTACCCATATCTAAATTTCCGTATTTACCTTTTCCTTTTATCACATTTTTCATCATTTGTCTCGATTTTTGAAAATTTTTTAACAAATTATCAACGTCCAATATCGTAACGCCGGCGCCTTTGGCAATGCGCCTCTTTCTCGGTCCCATAATCAATCGAAAATCTTCCCTTTCTCTCATAGTCATCGATTGAATAATAGCTTTTTGTCTCGCTATTTTTTTTTCGTCGATATTAATATCGCCCATCCGTCCCTTCATACCGGGTATCATCTCTAATATATTTTCAATCGAGCCCATTTTGTTCATCTGATTTAGCTGATCCAAAAAGTCTTGAAGAGTAAACTCCGATTTCCTGATCTTTTTCTCAAGTTTCTCAGCCTCTTCTTGATCGTAAATCTCCTCGGCTTTCTCGACAAGAGATACGATATCCCCCATCCCCAATATTCTCGAAGCGATCCTGTCCGGATAAAAAACTTCCAGCCCGTCTACTTTCTCCGATACTCCGATAAACTTTATCGGTTTATTGAGAACGCTCTTTATCGATAACGCCGCGCCGCCTCTCGCGTCCGAATCAAACTTCGTCAGAATTATCCCCGACACTCCAAGATAATTGTCAAACTCCTTTGCAATATCCGCCGCGGTCTGCCCCGTCATCGAATCCGCGACAAAAAGAACCTCGTCCGGCTTGGTCTCTTTTGCAAGCTTTTGGACTTCGTTCATCATGTCGACGTCGATATGAAGCCTTCCCGCGGTGTCGAGTATTAATGTATCAAACTTATTTTCGCGGGCGTACTTCAACGCCTCTTTAGCTATCTTTATCGGGTCTTTCTTATCCCCCGTAAATACCTCGACGTCCGCCATCTCTCCGACCCTTATCAACTGATCAATAGCGGCCGGCCTATACACGTCGCAAGCGGCTAGCAATATTTTCCTTTCCTCTTTTTTCTTTAGATAGTAGGCAAGTTTTCCGGCGGACGTCGTTTTACCCGATCCTTGCAAGCCCGCCAGCATAATTACCGATAAGGTATCCTTCGGTTTTAAAATAATATCTTGATTTTTACTTCCGAGTATTTCTACCAGTTTGTCGTTTACTATTTTTATAAAGTATTCGCGCGGATTTACCGATCGAATAACCTTCTCGCCGATAGACTCTTCCGTAACAAACTTAACAAAACTTCGTACGACTGAAATATTAACGTCGGCTTCAAGAAGAGCTATTCGGATCTCTTGTATGGCAGATTTTATATTATTCTCATTAATAACCGACTTTCCGCTCATATTCCTGAAAATGTCGGTTAAAGATTTACTGATCCCGTCTAACATTAACCAAGCGCCTCAAAAAAAATAGTGTCCTACAGTCTATAAAAAATGCGAATATTTGTCAAGCCAAATTATAGTTTTTTTAGGACGCCTGTCATTCAAAAAATGAAAGTTTACACTTATTTCAAAAAATGAGACTTGACGCTTTTTTTAAACATAATATTATTCAAAAAAACAAAAAATCTTTTGGGGATAGAGTCCCGTCATGAAAAAACGCTATTTACACATAATTTATGACAGTCTTATAAAACAGGAGCTAATAATGTCGATTTTCCGGGACATTTTCAAATGTGATTGACACCTTTTCAATATACTTTAATTTTGGTTTCGTAAACCAAAAAATGCATACATTTTGAACAAGGGTGTTCTTTGCAAATAATCCGCCATTTTTTTATAAGCCAATCGCATTGATCTAGTGCTATTCTAAAAGTTATTGTTGGATACAATATAATAATTTTTATTGACCTTTTTTGTCGGATAAAACTTTCATGTACCCTTTTTAACCATTCTGAGTAAGTTGCGGTATCGTAAAAAGGATTAAATAGGTAAATAACAGAAATATTGTTGTCTATTTTAGAGTTTACAGCATCACAATTATAAACAAGTAGACTTGTATTTATATCTGCATGTGAGCTTTTATATTTGTCAATGTTTTTTAAACAAAGAGAGTATAGTTTTTTATCTAGTTCATACCCCATTATGTGTTTAAAACCTTTGTTTGCGAGATATATCATAGCAACACCAGCTCCACATCCAATATCAAGAATTTTATCCTCTTTACGTATTGCCTTGCTTTTAATTAATGTATCTAATAATATTGTTGCTGTGCCCTCATATGGATTATATTGTGTATTCATTTTTTCAGTATCGATTTCTTTAATTTTAAATTTTTTTAAGAAACTTTGATATTTTTTTCTTATTATACTTTCACGTATTGATCTTAAAGCGTCTTCCAAGGTTGTTAATATAACTAAAATAATATTCATAAAGCATTATTTCTCATAATAATATATAGTTTTTATCTATATGAGGTGCATACCGCCATCACATAGAATGGTTGTTCCTGTTATATATTTGCTTTTTTGAGATAAGAGAAATTCTACAACTTTATACACATCACGTGTTTCCATTAAACCAAATGGAATCGTTTTATCTTTTTGAGCAAACATTTTTTCTTGCTCTTCTCCAGAAATGGTAAGAGAGTTTAAAATGTTTGTTTTTACTGTGCCAAGTGCAATAGCATTAACTCGGATACCTTTGTCAAGAAGTTCTTGTGCTGCACATTGTGTCAACATATTTATACCGCTTTTAGATACAGCATACGGCGCAAAGCCTTTCTGAGGATAAAAAGACTGCTCTGAACTAATGTTTACGATACTGGCAACGTTTGAGTTTAAAAAAAGCGGATATACATTTTTTATCATAATGAGCGCACTTCTCAAATTTATGCGCATTATTGCATCCCACTGCTTTATTGGAGTGTTTATTATTTCTAACGGCTTACCAATGGTTAACATTCCAGCAACATTAACTAGATAGTCAATTCTGCTTGTTTGCAACAAAAGTTCACTCATCATTTTTTTTACATTTTCTTCATCACTTACATCACATATAAACGTTGAGTATGGCTTTGTAATTTTATTTATATCAAACCCATACACGATTACTCCACTTGCATGTAGCTTATCGGCTATTTCCATTCCGATTCCAGAGGCTACTCCTGTAATAATTGCATGTCTTTCTTTTTTTGAAGATGGCTGATTCATAGTTTCACAACCTCTTTCACGTATTGTTTAATGTTTACACGATATTCACAATATTCTTTTAGTAAGTTAGGCGAATATAACATATATCTATGCATAAGAGGAGGGCAACCTCCTTTGCACAAAGGTAGATTTTTGCAATTAGAACATATTTTAATACATTTATATACGTAATCAGGATGCGACAAATCACTAAATGCATTTTTTAGATCTCTTTCTTGTTCAAACTCACGCATAGCATCACAAGATGTTATAATCCCATTTGGAAAAACTGATAAAAATTTGTTACACTTAAACTCAAAGGCTGTTGCATTTTGATTAAGTCCATTTATTATATCAGCAATAGGGTCCAGTTTAAATTTTTTATAAGTTCTTAAATCAAGCATTTGTTTGAAAGCTATTTTTAAACAGCTTAGGTATTGGAGGGGTGTAATTGCCCATTCTTTTAAACCAAGTTCATCAATATCAAAACAAGGATTAAGTCTAAGAAATTTTAAATTATCAAACTGATTAAAATAATTAATAATCTCATTGCCATACTTCCATGAAGTGCTATTTATTGTTGCAATACACCTAAAGTCAATATTTTTTTTATCAATTTTTTTTAAGAATTCATCAACTTTGTTAAAAGCTTTAGCTGAGTTTTTATCAGATGTACGACGAAAATGATTGCATTTATGATTACCATCTATGCTAACACTTAGTTTTATCAAATTACGATTCGAATAAAAAAAATCAACCCAATCATCTCCTAAAAAACCATTTGTTTGTATTGATGGTGTAATATCAAAAGATAATTGATGTATAAACTCGGCTATTTCAAGTATGTTTTTTGTACCGATTAAACTTGGTTCTCCTCCATGTAAAATTATATCAGTATCCCTCGGGAGCTCCTTGATGATATTTTTGATATTTGTCATGTTGAATGTACATTGGCTGGCAGTAAAATGTTTGGGAAGCTCTGAACAATACTGACAAGCCATATTGCATTTATTACCAACAACCTTTAGTAAAACTGTGTTTGGATCAAATATATTTTGTGAACAAACTTCCATAATTTATATTTTATCCCCTTTAATAAATACTATTTTTTTCATTGAGTGAATGCAAGCTTTATATATTTTATTTTGAATTTCAATCAATTCTTCATTATATACATTTCGAAATGAATTTTTAATGTATAGTACAGGATTAGTTTCATTTAAAAATTTTGCTATTAAAATCATACTAGCTTCATTATAGGATAGTTCAGATAAACCTTGAGATAAAGGTATGTTTTTAATTCCAAGATTTATAAAAACTTCTAGTCTTTTAACAATATCATTATGTTTATTAATAATCGCCCAATCGTATAATTTACCTACTGGCATTTGAAGAAGTTCTGCAATGTTTTTATTATTAATTTTATGTTTTAAAACAGTTGAGGAAAATCCGGACCCAATACAGTTATGGCACAAGCATTTGTTAAAGCCTATGTCGCCAAGATTTATTTCATACCAGCCTCGTCCATCACATTTTTCACACTTAGTTTCGCTTTTTTTTGTTGAAAAAATATCTTTATTAAATTTATCTTTAAACTTATTTTTTAAAGCTGTTGTGGAACCTGTAATACTACCAATAGTTGTTTTATTAGATAGTGTTATTTTTTCTCTATCTATAATTTCGTTAGAGTTTATATATTTTTCAAAGAAACATCCATGTTTTGTATCATGCGGTGGTTGATAAAAATCAGTGTCTGATTTATTATTATCGCAACTATTGAGAATTATATTATTAGCGTTTGAAATGGATATGTTATTATCTATCAAAATAATAGTTACACCATTTTTTAATTCTTCCATAATATCATTCAGTAGTATTTCAACCGAATCAATACTTTTACCAGCAGAAAAGTTATCCCATATTATAAGCGATTTGCAAAGTGGGTTAAATTTATATGATATATATTGAATTATAGACTGTACGTTTGAGTCAAGAGTGTTTATATAATCACCAAGTCTAAGATGTCCTAAATTTAGTTTTACCATTGTTTTTAAATATGAAACAAGCTCTTCTCCATCAATACATAATTTTTTTTGTTCGTTTAATGTAATCAATAAGTCCTTAATCAGTAGAGTTAAAATTTGTGAATAAGAAATATCTCTGTAACGACTATTGGCTATATCGTTATCAACACCCAACCCATTGCAATAGCTACATTCTCTGTTACTATACGTTGGTTTAAGCGTATCTCTTAAGTTTTTACTTGCATAAGATATGTTAGAAAATAAAATTGCATTACAACCATCCCATGTATAAGTCTTATTTTTAGGTGCATAAAAAACTTCCATATCCTTATCACCAAAAATAAAAACTCTTTTTTCATCATACGTCATCTGGTTAAATGGTTTGCTTATATCAATATTATAGATTTTATTAAGTAGTGGCTGTATTCTGTTGAACCTACTTCTATTTGATATAAGTGTATTAAAATCTGTTAAAAGCTTGTTGTTTGAAAATACTTTATTAAAGTCATAACTATAAAGTCTTCCTGCTCCTTTACATACAGAGCATTTTCCTGTTTTTTTAGATGTATCAAAAGTATTTTTAAAAAGTATATTAGAATTTGTTTTATCACAAAAGAATATTTTTGATACTATTTGATTTAAATTAAGGGTTTCGATAATTCGTTCATCATTCCAATAAAATTTTTGATCACTGTCTATTATTCTTGCCAAAGGGAGTATGGCATCGTCATTTTTCCATGCTTCAATATTTCTAGTAAGATATTTGCCTTGTGTAGAGATAGACGCAATATATTTTTTTAGTGGGTTTGCATATAGCAATTTTCTCATTAATTGTGTTTTGCCACTAGCAATTGAACCTCGAATAATATTTATTCTATTTTTTTCTATTTTAATATTTTCAGGATGTTTCTCATTAAAAGAACTTAATGGAGTTGTCTTTAATGGAATTATATAGCTATCTTTTATATACTTTGTAGTATTTGTTGTATAAGGCTGTTGTTGATTCCATAAACTTATTGCTTTTGCTGTATGAGTTGTTGTATTTTTTATTCCGGTTGTTAACCCTTCGTAAACTATTTTTCCACCTTTGTCCCCTGAGTATGGTCCAAATTCAATAATGTAATCACTTTGTAAAATCACATTTAAGTTGTGTTCAATAACGATAATAGAATGTCCTTTTAATAAAAACTTTCGTAAACAAATAATAAGCTTTTGAATATCATTATAATGTAAGCCTCTAGAAGGTTCATCCAAAATGATTAGTGTATGGAACTCATGCATATTGTATATTTCATTTGCAATTCGTAAACGTTGATACTCACCTTTTGAAAGTTCTGAACCATTTCTACCAAGTGACAAGTATCCTAAACCAAGTTCTTGGCATATAGATAGTAGATGTTTTATTTTTTCGTCATCAATAATATTTTTTAATTCATCGATGCTCAATTTCATAATTTCAGCGATATTGTATCCATTATATTTTATTTTTAAGGCTTCCGTTGAAAACCCTGTGCCATCACAGACTGGACAGTCATCTCGCAAGCCGTCATCATCGCTAATTACGCCAAGCCCTTTGCAAAATACACAAACACCTTTCCCATTGGAATTTGCAGCAAAGTCTGTAGGTACCCAGCCTTTATTTTCTGTGACATTAGCAAACATTGTTCTTATATATGACATAATATCAAGTAATGTCGCAACTGTAGAGCGATAACCGATAACAGATGCGTCTTGGTGCAACATGACAACTTTTTTAATTTGATCATCAACTGTTAGATTTTTATTCTGTATATTACTCATCGTGTAATCCGAGAGAGCTTCATATAAGGCATGTTCAATCGCTGATGACTTTCCTGATCCCGAAACACCTGAAATACAGACAAAAGAATGAAGTGGAATTTTTAATTCTACATCTTTTAAATTGTTTAATGTTATATGCTTTAATTTTACCCATTTTTCATTGCTTATAGGCTTTGTTGAAAACTCTAATTTTGTATTAGATAAAGCTTTGCCCGTCAAGGTGTTTTTTTCTATGAGGCTTTTTTGTGTTCCTGTTGCAATGACATAACCTCCATTTTTGCCACCAGATGGTCCAAGCTCAATTAAGCAATCACAATGTGCTAATATTTGTTTATTGTGTTCTATAACCAGTACTGTATTATCGTTATCTCTTAATCTATATAGTGCCTTAATTAAATATGAAATGTCATAGAAGTGCAATCCTGTAGAGGGCTCGTCAACAACATAACAGTAGCCAGATAACTTCATTGATATTTGCTTTGCTAATCTTACTCGCTGTAACTCGCCTCCACTGACAGAGGCAATATGTCTATTTAACTCTAGATATCCTACACCAATATTCTCTAACTCACTTGCAAGCACTTTGAGTTCATTGATTGCGCCTTTTATATTAGCATGTTTTTTCAAATCCCATTTGTTAATTTCTACAAATAATTCTGAAATGCTTAGGGAAAGATAATCAGCAATCGTTTTGTCTTCAAATCTATAGTGTAGTGCAGTTTTATTATAGCGAGTTCCATGGCATTTTGGGCAATCGCATGTTGATACTAATTTTTCAATATTTTTATTTTTAGTTCGCGTATAGACATCTAGTAAAGTTCCAATAACTCCGGGAAAAGCAAGGCTTTTTCTACCGTTGTTTGAACCTGTTCTATCATTGAAAGATATTACTTTATCAGATCCGTAAAGTAGTAAGGTTAATTCATTTTTCGAAAACTCATTAATTTTTTTATTTAAGCTTATATTGTGTTCTTCACAAAATGCTTTTACGAATAAATCAGAAACTTTTGTATATTTAACTCCTTTCTCATTGACGACAGAGAAACCACCGTTAAAAACTCCTAACTGCTCATTCCCAAATAGCTTATTTGTAGAAATAGATTCAGCACTACCTGTTCCATTACAGTATGCACAAGCACCGCCATCTTCATTTTCTGGAATATTATACGAAAATAATTTTGGATAAATTTTGTTGTTGTCGTTTTGAATGCTATTACTCGAATGTGCAAAAATATTTCTAAGTGATGTCATCAAACCACTAACGGTTGCAACTGTTGATCGAACTGATTTATTAGCGCTCTTTATGTCAATTAATATTACCGGAGGTAAGCCTTTTATTTTTTTTACATTTGGGTAATGATTGTTAAATAATCTTTTTCTAAGAAAAGTTGGCATGCTTAATGAAAAGTTATTTAAGGCATATCTTGCTATTACATCACATGCTAAAGTAGATTTTCCAGAGCCTGAAACTCCGCAAATGCCATATAACTTATTTTGCTCAATAGAAATAGAGACATTTTTTAAATTATTTTCATTTGTTTCAATTACCTCAATAGTATTCATCACAAGCATTTTCCTTTATATATATATATAATCTTTTACAACTTTTAATTTGTTTTTATTAAAATATTCAAATACAACACTTCTTAAAGTATAGGTAGTAACTAAATTATAAGAGTTTGGCATAATTTGGGGTAATTGATTATAAACATTTACAACATATATTGATTGATTAGCATCTATTAAAGTTGATAAGATATCTAAGACGACATCGCTTCTATTAGATTTTCCCCAAATAACTATGGTTTTATTATAAATGAGTGAGCTTTTCAATAAGTAGTATAATTTGTTTAATATTACAAGTCTAATTGCTTTTGAACTTCCGTCATATCCGCGTGTAACTGAGTTTTTATGTATCTTTCTAAAGACTAGCTTTTTTTCAAGAATTTTAAATTTAAAGCCTTTTAATAATGCTCTTAACCATAAGTTAAAATCTTCACATATAATCATTTTTTCATCGTAGCCACCTAATTCATTAAACTTATTACGTCGTATCATAACAGTAGAATTACATATACAACAACCGTCATTTAAGCATTTTATGATTATATCTGATCTATCATTTTTCATATTATAAAGCATTTCTAAAAAATGGCTATTGATTTTTTCGCATTCATTGATGATGTGTACCCATGTAGCTAACACATCTACATCTTTATTATTTTCTAGGTATTTGTGCTGAATGTGTAGCCTATCGGGATGACACCAGTCATCACTGTCCAATATGGCAATATATTTACCCGAGCTCATAGAAATACTTAAATTTCTTAAAAAAGCTAAATTTCCTGTGTGTTCAACTCTAGTATATTTTATATTTAATGTATTTTGATACATTGTAAGAGTTTCTGAAATATTATCAGTGGACCCGTCATCAATAATGATAAGCTCAAAATTTTTAAATGTTTGTGATGTTAAACTATCAAGAGCCTTTTTCATTTCAGCACAACGATTATATACAGGCATAACAACACTTACTTCCATTTTGAACCTCTTTTTATATGTGTTGTACAACTTTCTGTACATAAGACTTCAGCCTTTGAGTAATACAAATATGCTTCTGCTAAACTTATTTCTGATTGAATACTGTTTTTAAAGCTTTCTAGATACACAATACTATCGCTTGAGAGTGCGCTTATATTTTTTTTGTATGAGTCGATGAAAACATTTAAATAAAACTCGGCATGTTCTAGTTGTGCTATGAATAATAATGCATGAACTTTTGCTACATTTTTTATATGGTTTTGTAACGAATGGGGATCTATATACTCAAATAAAATTTTGCTACTTATATCATCAATATTATCGGGTGTATTAGAAAAAATTTTTTTTGAGTGTTCTGCTGGCAAAATTTGTGACAGTAAATTCCATTTACCAACAGGGTTTTTAGATTCTTGGTTCCAATGCGAGTTTAACATTGTATCAGTGGAACAATTGAAAGTAGATGTAGGTCCCATATCTAAAACTACAAGCTGTTTAGTGTCGGTTTTCCAATAAAATTCAATATCATAACCTGAAATCCCAATATTATGTAATCTTGCAATAGTAGCACCTATTTTTTTTATAATGTTCGCACCGTTATCAAAAAAGTTGTTTATAATTTGGGCTATTGTAGATAAATTTTCAACTTTTTCCATTACCAAAATTTCACCTAATTTAGGTGACTGACCATACATATATATTTTAGGTATAATAATATCAGAGTCATCTATACATTGTACTGCTTTTAAGAATGCATTATATTGCAAGTTAAAACTAACATAATTGTGAGCGCTTTTTGAACATTTAGCAATAACACTTTCGAGTAAGCTTTCATTATATACAGTATATACGTAGGAGTTGCTTCCACTACCTATTTTATTTTGTAGTGTGATTTTTTTGGGGGACCGTGACACTACATCATAAAATTCTACAAACACTTATATTTACTCCTAAACTCCTTTATGGGGATAAACTCTTCGGTTCCAAATATCTCTGGATACTCCATCCATGTTCCAGGGCAAATTGAATTGAATAAACATTTTTTGCATGTCGAGGGTTTGTTTTTAAAGCTCTTTTGTCTAAAGTGTTTTTTTTCACGAAAATCACATATAACAACATTGTCGTTAATGTATAATTCTGAAACATTTTTTTCATAATTAGTCATCAAGCAAAAAGGTATGGCTTCTGTAAAAATTTTAGTATTAGGATTAGTATTTTTTGCTATAATTATTTTTATAGCTTCAGCTGCTTCGGTTATATTCACGTAATCGGTAAGCCCTAACTTTGCATTTCCTGTAATATGAATAAATGCATACTGTAGTGTATTTGCAAAATCATTATATATGACAAATTGATATATTTTATCTAAGCAATCTATATTATGTTTTGTAACAACACAATTTAACGCCACAGGAATGTCAAAATAACGTATGTTTTCCAATGCCTTAACAAGGTTAGAAAAAGAGTTTTTCGTATTGGTAAATGCTTCGTGTGTATATTCATTATAGCCATGTATCGAAATTCCAAAAGAATTTATTCCTGCATTGATGAGGTTTTTTAAGAAAATTTTATCTGAAAGAGTTTTTGCATTTGTTTGTAACTGTATATTTGGCACTTGCTTTTTATGCAAATATTCTATAATTTCCACAATCTTTGAGTGTGTAGTAGGCTCTCCGCCAGTTAAAACAACTTTGCTAATAGGCAATTCCTCATTAACTGTTTTTTTTACGTACTCTATTGTTAAGTCGGAATTTAATTTTCGTAAATTTCGATCTTGACAGCAATATAAACAGTTATTATTACAACGATATGTTAGTTTTAAATCTAAAATTTTATTTGACACTTTTATATGCCTTCGAAATATGCTTTATCATGCTTTTCATTCCGTCGCAGTATTCCTCTGAATCAGAATATCTTTTTCTTATCGCAATACAGCCACCACGACAGATATTTGAATATTCACAGTTTGAGCATTTAGTTAATAAGCTATCATACGTATTTAATAATGATTTGTTTGATTGCAAGCCAGAAATCGTTTCCATATCATCTATTGAATTTAAGTTTCCAAGAAAGCCATTTTGTAAATCAAAATTATCACACGTTGTTATAGTACCATTGGGATAAATACTTATAAAATTAGAACACTTTTTGTTTGAAAAATTACAGAAAAAAGATTCTACTCCTTGAATATTTTTTAATATGCTTAAAATAGGCTCAACATAAAATTTGTTCCAGGCAGATTGTTTCATTAAAATATCAAAAAAATTTGCTACAAATTGAAAGTACTGTGTAGGTGTAACTGCCCAAAAAGGAAGGGATCCGTCATCGTTTTTATCTAGGCATGGGTTTAATTTTACAAATTGCAAATTATTAAATTCATTCAACATTTCAAAAAGTTCAAGTTCTTTTCCTATCGCTGCGCTTACTATTGTGCAAATCATTCCGGCTTTTATGTCATTCTTTTCCAAAAGCTTTACATTATCAAAAACCATATCATAGGTTTCTTTTTTATCTTTTGTAAGCCTATATTTATTTACACTTCGTGGTCCATCTAAACTGACTGATACGCCAAGTCGTCGTTTGTTTTTAAGAAAAAAGTTTATCCATGAGTCATCTAAATAAACAGCATTGGTTTGAATCCCAAAATACACATTACTATTCACTTTTTCAAAAATATCCATAGCTTTAGAATAATACTCACAATTCAACAATGTTGGCTCGCCACCATGAAAAAGCACATTTAAAGAATAGCTTTTGGTTAACCCTGCAATACGTCCTAATTGCTCCTCTGTTATCGTATGTTCTACGGAAGTATAGCGTTTTCGTTCTTCAGCACAATAGACACACCCGATATTACACGATGTTCCCAGATTTTTTAAAATTACAACAACTTGTTTTTCATTTGCCATATTCATCCGCATCTAGACTAGCTGATGACCAGCCAGCCTAGAAAGCATTTTACCAGTTGGAATGGTTGGAGTGATTGTTATGATTTACCACTGAGCAGTTTGCAGTTTCCTGCTTAACTTCTTCTAGAAAAAGCAAGAAGTTTTCTCTAGATTCTTCAGAAATTTCATCAACAACCTGTAACTCAAGAAGTTCTTGCATAATGTGCCTCCACAAGCAAAATATAGACTTATTGTAGTACAAAAACAACAAAAAGTCAAGGAATTTTTAAGAATAATTATATCCTTATGATTCACAAGCGATAATGTCCCGTTGAATCGCGCGAGAAAATGTCCCAAAAAGGATAAAACATGCTACCTTGTGGAATGCGAGGTAATCATTATGAGAAAGGTGGAATTAACAATGGATGAACAAATGAAGTACGAAATAATCAAAAAATTGGTAGACGCAAATGGCAATAAAAAGAGAGCGCAAAAAAAACTGAAATGCTCGCGACGCCATATAAATCGTCTAATCGCCAATTACAAAAAACATGGTAAAGCTGCATTCTCTCATGGCAACAAGGGTAAAACGCCTGTCCACGCCATTGCTGAAGAGCGCAAAAATGAAATCTGTTTGCTATATGAAAACAAATATTATGACGCAAACTTCACTCACTTTACCGAGATGCTTAAAGAGATTGAAGGCGTTACTTTTTCAGAAAGTACGATACGAAATATCATGCATAAAAAAGGTATACTTTCTCCCAAAGCGCAGAAAGAAAAATTGAAAGCGATGAAAGAAAACGCTCCCAACTGTCAAAGTCGGGAAACAAAAACAGTGTTTTTTGGAGCTAATAATGTCGATTTTTCGGGACATTTTCAAATGTGATTGACAAGCCAAATTATAGTTTTTTTAGGACGCCAAAAAACTCAATGCCGCTCATAAAATCTTCCGGAAAAAACCGCTCCCCGTCGGGTAAATCCATTATTTCTCTTTCAACAAGAATTAACGCCGCCGTATAAAAATAATCTCGGGTCGATATGTCGGGGACCGGACTTAAAACAATCGACTCCGCGTCCAAACGCTCGTTTGACGGCAAAACTACGTATTTATTAATCATATTCGGATCGTTTTCTTTAATCGACAACGTTTTTAACAGAAAAAAAGCGATATCTTTCCTTTTTATCTCTTTTTCTAAAGTCAGAGCGATATCGTAAAAGAATTTATCATTAACTAAGTTGTTATAACCGTCCTTTATCTTCTGAGATTTATAGGCGTTCAGCAAATCGGTCTCGTCGAAAATCGTCGCTATCAAATCGCCAACCGTAATTCTATCTTTTAGCAACGATAAAATCGTATTTTTACCTACGACCTTTTTGTCTATAAAGTTTTTTGATATTTCTCTCTTTTTAACATAATAACTTTTGTATTCTTCCGAAATTTCGGTAAATACCGAGTCGTATAGAGCCGTAGCCTTACCGAATTGACCGGACAAAAAATATATATCGCCAAGATAAAGTTTTAACTTTAAATTCTCGTCGGCTTTTTCTATCCCTTGTAAAAGTATCTTCTCTTTTTCAACCGGATCGCCGACAATATAGGTTTTTAATATATAAAGCCGCTCTTCATATTTATTTCGAGCCTCTATACCGCCGACGTAAGATTTTAGATTTATCGTTTGTCCTTTACAATACTCCATCTCGCCGAATAACCCTAATACTTTCGCTTCAAACGCCTTGTTTTTTAACGATCTGCTTTCCAAATCCCCAATCAATTTTTCCGCTTCTTCGATTTTATTTTTATCCTTAGAAATTTTGTAATCCAACAACAACAGATCGACCTTATCAATCATCTCCAAAGATTCTGCGTCTATCGTCTGAACTAAAACTTTATCGCCGCCCGTTACGCAGGAATTCAGTAGCGCAATTCCCGTAACAAAAACAAACAGATAACTTCTAAATATCTCTTTCATTTTTTACTCGACTCCTTTCATACCTCTTCCTCTTTGTGGTTGTTTATAATCTTTAATTTTAAAAAAGTCTATTATATTTTTCCAAATCAACCTACCCCGTCGGTTTTTGGGGGAATAAAATAATTTACTCCACTCCATATGCGTCAATTTTATCTTTACCCCATATGCGTCGAATTTTTATGCGACAATTGTCGCGCGTTATCGACGCGTCGCATATGCGTCAATTTTCCCATCCCAAAAAAACCGACGGGCTACCGTTAATTTTCCCTTTGCTTACGCGTCAAAATAATTAAAATACCTATTTCAAAATTTCATTAAATTTGATAGACTATCCAAAAAACGATAAGGAAGCAAAATGACCCAATTATCTTCTGCGAAAAATAATATAATTACCGACGAGATGCGAAAAGCCGTAGAATCCGAGCCGTTATCTCTGGAGGTATTTAGAGACTACATTTCAAAAGGCTACATTGTTATTCCAAAAAATATCAATCATAAATTTGAGCCGGTCGCCGTAGGCAAAGGGACGTATATAAAAGTCAACGCAAATATAGGAATATCGTCAAAAAAATCTTCTTTAGACGAGGAGTTAAAAAAGCTTCAGGTTGCGACCGAGGCCGGAGCGCATTCAATAATGGATTTGTCGACATGTAACGATTTCTATTACGTTAGGGAGATAAGAAGGGAGATTATCAAACAATCAAAAATTATGGTTGGAACGGTTCCGATTTACGAGATATCGACAAAAATGTTTGCTGAAAAAAAAGAGATCAACCGGATTTCAGATAAAGATATTTTGGAAATTATAAAGATCCAAGCGGAAGAAGGGGTGGATTTCATGACCATTCATGCGGGAGTTACGCAGGATGTTATGAGACGATTACAAAATGATCCCAGAGTTTGCGGCATAGTTTCGCGCGGCGGCTCGATGATTGCCGAGTGGATGAAATTCAATAATAAAGAGAATCCTTTTTTGACTCTTTTTGACGAGATACTGGATATAGCTTATCAATACGACGTTACGCTAAGCCTTGGCGACGGGCTTCGTCCGGGGTCGACAATCGACGGAACGGATAGGGCTCAGATACAGGAGCTGATCGTACTCGGCGAACTTGTCGATCGCGCCCGCGACCGGGGGGTTCAAGTTATGGTTGAAGGTCCCGGTCATATAAATATTTCCGACGTTGAGATGAATATTAAGTTAGAGAAGCGTATTTGTAACGAAGCGCCGTTTTATATATTGGGACCGGTAGTTGCCGACTGCGCTCCGGGATACGATCATATTACGGCGGCTATAGGCAGCGCCATTGCCGGAGTCGCGGGAGCGGACTTCTTATGTTACGTAACCCCGGCGGAGCACCTGCATTTACCGGAGTTGCAAGACGTTCGCGACGGGGTTATATCTTCCGTAATCGCCGCGTTTGCCGCAGATTTATCGTTAAATAAAGGCAACTCTAGAGAGAGGGAGATGAAAATGGCTAGAGCCAGAAAAGAGATTAACTGGGGCGATATGTCAAATTTAGCGCTTGATAAAAGTAAAGTCGATGCGGCTATTGAAACATATCAATTAAAAAAATCAAGCGAATGCAGTATGTGCGGAGAATTCTGCTCGTTTAAAAGAAATTATTAATAACGCGGAGGAGAGTAATGAAAAAAAAAGGTTCTTTTTTTAAGTTTCTGTTAAAATTTGTCGTTTTGTTTTTTTTAGTTATACTGATAGCCGTCGGCGCTCTTTATTTGTATTTTCGAATAACCAAAATCGACGAGAAAAAGTATATTCCGTCGGATTTTATGGGGTATATAAAGATCGATTCTATGGAGAAAGTATATTCAAATTTAATAGATTTACGAGCTTTAGACGTAATTCTTACCAATAAAGAGTATTATTCCGTTTACAAAGCTATTTTGGATTTTAGAAGTTCAAACTTATCAAAGAATTTTCTTTTGAAATCGTTGATCAATATGAAAGCAAATGTTATCGTTGATAAAGAGACCTCCTTTTCGATACTCGTCGATCTTGGTTTTAAATCGGTTTTGTTAAAAATTCTGCCTTTGGCTCAATCAATTATTGGGAAAACCGACAAATATTCGCTCGAATCCGTTAAGAAAAACGATTATACTATCTATAGATTAGAACTATACGCTTCCAAGCAAGTCTATTATTTTTCAATAAAAAACAACCTACTTTTATTTTCATTTTTTGAGAAAAATATAGATAAAATATACGAATCCGCGGCGAATAATAGCGTTATTTATAATAACGGTAATTATTATTATGCTAGTAATCAAATCAGAAAGGACGGTATAGCGGAGCTGTATATCGACACGGACGCGCTTTTCGACGCTTATAAAAGCGGTTCGAAAGAGTTAAGATCAATTTTTGATAAATTCAAACTCGTGGATATTTCCGCCGCTTCTTTAAAAATAAGCAACGAAGAGCTGTTTTTGCAGACGTTTACGCAGTCGTCTACCGAGGTAGAGTTGATAAAGAAATTTCTGGATTATTCGCCGGGCCCGGCGAGCGTCGCAAAATATTTACCCGAGGATACTAACGTCTACGCGTCGATAAATTTTAAATCGTTTGAGGAGTTTTATAAAGTTTTTCTAACGCTTCAAGAAGGTAAATACGACGAAACGGTAGAGAAAATAAATTTAATGTCGAAAGCCTTGTTGCAAATGGACATTAATGAAATTCTTTTTAGCTGGATAGGCTCCGAAGTCGGCCTGTTTACTTCGAGCGTATCAAACTTGCCTTCGATTTTTTTAAAAATTAAAGATAAAGATGGGCTTTTCAACGTCTTGAAAAAATTAGCGGATACAATTTTTTTTAACGAGTCTTCGCAAATTGAATTCGAGGGGGTAACGCTAAATAAGATCGGAATACCCGATTTTATACAAGCGGTTTTATCTTTATTTGTAAAGGGATTCGACGCCCCTTATTATCTCATTAAGGACGATTTTATATTTTTTTCTATGGATATGGCTTCGTTGTCTAATCTTGAAAACAGATTCAAAAACGACAAAACCCTAATTTTTGAAAAAGTATATAAAAATGTTTCGAGTAGGATTGAGAAAAACGGAAACGTTTTTGTCTATTTCAATCTCGGGATTTCTATTCCTAAAATTTTACAATCCGACGATATGATATCAAAGTTGATACGGCTTTACGAAAAAGGGGCTTTGTCGTTAAATATTAATGGCGATAGAATCAAAATTGATTTTGCCGCTCGGGGAATAAACGAGATAAAAACGAGGGCTTTTCCCGGATTTCCAAAGTACGTCAAGGAAGGAATCGCGACCGATATTATCTGCATGGATATAACCGGTTCAAAGTTGCCGGAACTTATCTATATTAATAAGGAAAATAAAATTGTGGTCGCCGATCTTAATAATCAGCCGATATTTGATTCGCCGCAGAAAATAAACGAAGAGATAAACGCAAATCCCGCTATTTTTGATTTTAATAAAGACGGAAAATATGAATTTGCTTACTTTTCTACCAAAGGGAAGCTCTATTATTATAATTCGGTTTTAGAGTTGGAAGATAATTATCCTCTGGATTTAACGGTAGACAACTCTTTTCCGCCGGTTCTATATGGAAATAAATTTTTAGGATTCGATAAAAATGAAAAAAAATTGTATCTGGCCGGAATAGACGGAATTAAGAACTATATTGATTTTGAATTTAAGTCTCCGCTTCTTTCGGCGCCGACGATTTTTAAAAAATTCCTATCTATCTATCCAAAGAGTTTTAGCGGGACGGTTTATCTGACGGACGCCGATTTTAATATCTTAAAGGGATGGCCCTGCGAAGGGGGAGGGATAGGATTTGGTTCTCCTCAAATATCGGACGTCGACCGCGACGGAAATATCGAAGTTGTTTATCTGTCTCAGTCCGGAATACTTAACGTATGGAATAAAGAAGGGGAAAGATGCGGGGGGAGTCCGTTTAAATTAGACGGCGTGTATTATACCCAACCTGTTATAGGCGACGTTACGGGCGACAAAAAGCCGGACATATGCGCATTGTCCAAGGACGGCGTCTTAACGATATTGTCGCATAACGGCGACGTTTTGTTATCAAAGAAAATCAAAGAAGCAGACGGGAAAGAGAGAAAATTGCTGCTATTCGACGCAAACTCCGACGGTAAAAGCGAAATATATATCTACGGCGATAAAAATACGGTTATAGCTTTAAACGGCGCCGGCGAGTTATTGCCGGGATTTCCGGTTGCCGGAAGCGGCAAGCCCTGTTTTACAGATTTTAATTTCGACGGTATCTACGAAATGGCGGTAGGAAGCTACGATAATAATATTTACGTCTATTCGGTAGTTGTAGGCAATTGAGCGCAATAATGAGTTTAAAATATGGTTGAAATAAAAAATAATAATTCATCATTACAATTAAAAATAGTAAATTATCAGTTTCCGGAAACAAATGATAAAGATTATGATGGCAATTGGTTATTAGTTGAAATAAGAGTTAATATTGATGATTTAAATTGGAAAAAAACAGATCCTTCTTTACTAACTTGGGAATTTAATGAAATATCGGAATGGTTTTATAATTTATCTAAAGATATAAACCCGAAATGGAAAGAATTAGTGTTTATTGAACCAAATATTCGATTTGATTATGATAAAAATGATAAAAAAACTGTGGTTATCATATATTTTGATCTAGAATTATTACCGGATAATTGGGATAAAAATAAAGAATGTTTTATTAAATTCGAATTAACAAAAGAAGATTTATATAATATTGGCAAAATGTTTGAAGAAGAATTAAATAAATTTCCAATTAGGAAATAAACTATCCGCGTCAAAAACGACAACCAATAGCGACCCATCGGTTTTTTGAAAATTCGACGCATATGTTAAGGATAAAAATGCCGCATATGGAGTGGAGTAAATTATTTTATTCCCCCAAAAACCGACGGGGTAAGTTGATTTATTTTATTGAGGTTTTTATATTATTATGATAGAAGAGAAACAATTTTTTTTTAATAAAAGTAAGAAGATTTTTAAAGATGAGTATTGTAATCTACCTTCAACAATTTTAAACAAGCCATTTATTGAATATAATAATTATAATTCAATACCGGAGATAATAATTTTAAGAATTTTAACTAATGAATATAATTTAAAAGGTTTTTGGGTTGATACGTTTCACAAAAAAATTAGATATTCTTTAGATGAGTGTGAAAATATTAAAAATTTTCCAATTGAAATAAACAATATAATAAATCAGATAATAAGAAAAAATAATAATAAAATATCGGGATGTTGGGATTTAGTACTATATGATGATTTTGGAAATATTAAATTTGTTGAAATAAAAGGGATTCCTTCTAAAGATAAATTGAGGTTAGCTCAAATGGAATGGTATGAAAATTCATTAAAAATTGGATTAAAAGATGAAGATTTTTTAATTGTTGTTTGGGACTATAATAAGTAACAACAAAACTGCAACTAACAGCCGGTTGTCGGCTTCGGCGGATTACCGCCTACGCATAAATTGACGGCGATTTGGGCAGCCCGTCGGTTTTTTTGGGGCGGGGTAAAAATTAATGCGCATATGTGCCTGATTAATTTTACTTGAATAAAAATAAAAATTAAAATTGTAAAATTCCAAAAATTTTATTCATTTTTGTAAAGCGTTTTCATTTTTTTGTTGTTATTAATAATTAAAAAAAAGGAAATTATATGCTACACAGATACCATTTTGTTTTGAATTATCAACTTAAAGCAAGGCTAATCGACGAGGCTTCAAAAAGAAATCTAAGCGCGTCAAAATTTGTAAGATATATCTTCAAGAAATTAGATTTTGTTCTGGAACAAATTCAACTAAAAGCCTCCCCAACCTTCTTCAAATATCAAATAATCCAAGCGGATGAAAATTTAACGTTGAATCTAGATAAAGAGTGTTATTTTTGGATTTCAGAAATTCAGGATTGCCTTAAAATGTATAGCAAAGCGCAGTTGGTTCGGACAATTTTACAGTTTTTCTTCGATTTAAAAGACCTATTGGAGAATAAAACATTCGTATCATTTCTCCAAGCGTGGAGTAAAAACTGGGAAGAAGAAAAGAAAAATAAAAGGAAATGGGATAAGTCGCATATGCGCCTGATTCAATCGCAAAAATCCGCAATACTATCGAAATCGGCCAGTCATGAACTATGCGAAATACTTCTAATCTGATATCCCTCGTTATATAGCGGTTATCTTTTTGCCCCTTTTGAGCCGCCAATTTTTTTTAAGATATCCGAGTCGTATCTGTAAATATTTTTCTTTTTATCGTCGTTTTCTTTTATAGATTCTTCTATAGTAATATCTATTAATCTTGAGAAATCAATTCCTTTGGGTTCCCATAAATAGAAGCTGAAAGATCCGGGTATCGTATTTATTTCATTGACATAAACTTTTGTCTTATCTGAATTTAAGAGATAATCAATCCTCGCGACTCCTTTTACGTCTACCGCTCTGCATATTTTTTTTGAAAAGTCGATTATCCGACTCTTAATTTCTTCAGATATTTCGGCCGGAATTTTTCTGGTCATAGCCGCCATACTCTGTTTCCCCGATTTGGAACTGTTATTCAGATACTTATCGGCGAAGCTCAAAAATTTCTCCCATCTAACCGGTTCTTCCATCTCTGAGATCAGTATCTCTCCGCCGCTTTTTAATACCGAACAGTTAACTTCGTTAGCGTTTTCAACCCCTTTTTCGATTAAAATTCTTTTATCGTAATTTGACGCTATTTCTACTCCTTTTATCAATTCCTCTTCATTATTAGCCATGGATATTCCTATCGACGAGCCGAGATTAGAGGGTTTTATAAAAACGGGGTAATCCAAAGTGTAGTGAACTTTATTTATCCACCCTCTTTTATCGTTTTTCCATTCGTCTCTGGTAAGCCAAAGGTATGGAAGTATAGGAAGCCCCATTCCGGATAAAATTTTCTTCATTACTATCTTATCCATTCCGGTCGCAGAACCAATGACGCCCGGACTTGAATAAGGTATATCCAATAGTTCAAAAAAACCTTGAAGTTTTCCGTCTTCGCCGTAATTACCGTGGCAAGCGATTATAACCGCGTCCAACTTTCCCAGCGCATTCTTACCGTCCCGTTTGTTGAAGGATGGAAAAAAATGTTTAGCCTTCCGCTTATTGACGTCCCAATCCTCATATAGCTTTACATTTTTCAGATTGTCGCCGGAATACCACTCTCCGTCTTTGGCGATATATACCAGGCTAACGTTATATTTCTCCTTATCTATATTTTCATAAATCTGAAGACCGGTAATAATAGAAACTTCGTGTTCCACCGATACTCCGCCAAAAACAATTCCTATATTTTTTTTCATAGTCGCTTCCTTAATATTAACGAATTAGATCAATCTTTCTGAACCAAAGATTCTATGCCGATTTGCAATCCAAAAAGGTTAATAAATCCTCTGGAGTCTTTATGGCTGTAGTTGTCGCCCGTAGCAAACGAGGCGACGTCGGCGTCGTATAGAGAATATTTTGAATCTCTACCGGCTATAATAATATTTCCTTTATATAGCGCGAGTTTAACCGATCCCGTTGCATATTTCATCAATTCCCGAATAAAAGTCTCCATTGATCTTCGCAAATTTGTAAAATATTTTCCGTTATAAACCATTTCCGCATACTGAGAAGATAGATTGTTCACAACTTTTAACGAATCCTTATCCAAAACCATCATCCTTAACTCTTGTAACGCGGCGTATAAAATCGTTCCGCCGGGCGTCTCGTAAACCCCATGGCTTTTCATTCCTACCAATCTATTCTCCAAAATGTCGGATCTTCCGACGCCGTTTTCTCCCCCAATCTTATTGAGATAAGTCAAAAGCTTGACGCCGCCCATTTTCTTACCGTCGATTGAAACGGGGATTCCTTTTTCAAACCCGATCGTAACTTCCGTTTCGCGATCCGGAGCGTCTTTAGGGGATCTGGATAAAACAAACATTGCCTCGTTCGGGCGGTTTGCCAGATCCTCAAGCTCGCCCCCTTCGTGGCTGATATGCCAGATATTCCTGTCTCTTGAGTAAATCTTAGTCTCGCTTATGCCGCCTAAATCTATATTTTTTTTCTTAGCGTATGCGATAGCGTCTTCGCGCGATTTGATATCCCAGATTCTCCAGGGAGCGATAACTTCCAGTTTTGGAGCCAACGATTTATACGTCAATTCAAAGCGAACCTGATCGTTCCCTTTACCCGTGCATCCGTGAGCCAAAGCGTCGCATCCCTCTTTTAGAGCTATCTCTACCTGTTTCTTAGCCTGCAGCGGTCGGGCGATAGACGTGCCGAGCATATATTTATTTTCATACAGAGCGCCGCACATAGCCATCGGGAAAATATACTCCTCCACGAATTCTTTTCTCATATCCGCCAAATAAAATTTTGACGCTCCGGTTTTCTTCGCTTTTTCTTCAAGCCCGTCGGTCTCTTCGCCTTGCCCAACGTCTACGCATACAGCGACGATCTCGGGATTATTATAATTCTCTTTTAGCCATGGTATAATTATCGACGTATCCAATCCGCCCGAATAAGCCAAAGCTATCTTCTTTACTCCCCCCATAAAAAACTCCTATATTTTGATAACGCTGCTATTTTTAAAAACAAAAAAACGTCCTTGTAACATATAATATTTAAAAAAAATAATCAACAATTTTAGAATACTTTACGTTATTTATATGATTACTATCCGTATCTACATTTCGCGTAAAACCGCTCGAAATATTTTAATGATTAGATTAAAAAAACGAGTTTGCATAAGTAAATAAAAGAAATACGGAGTTTTTTTATTTAAAGTTATAATAATTTGTATATTTTTTTTTAAAGTTTATATTGACTCTTACCGAATTTTTAAACTGTCGGGCGTGTAGCTCTTTTCCCCTCCCAGTTAATCTATATTGCCCGGCGGCCTTAATAAGGCAAAGACCCCGATAACATCGGGGTCTTTTTTATTATATATGCGTCATTTTTTTAAATTGACACATATGGAACAGATATTTTCTATTTCCCAAAAAACCGACGGGTTACATATGAAATAATTTGACAATAACCGTAATAAATATTATACGTATTATACAGTATAAATATAAAGCAATAATCCAATGAAAAAAATAGTCGTCATAGATAGCGGTAATTTATTAAATCAAAATTTTATAGAATCTTTGCGATTAAAAAAAGATTACTCTATCGAGATCAATCCTTCGATTCCTCATAACGGCGCATTTGTAATATACGCAACGGAGAAAACTGTATCAAATTATAACGACTACCTTAACTACGATTTTATTATAAAAGTCGATCCTCAAACAAAATCTATATCGAATTACGCAATAGTCCCAAAAAACAGTCTAAAAATTAGAACTATAAATATGATTATCGAAAAGTTAAATATAGAGATTATTAGGGGTAGCAGAGCTAATTTTAATGAAAACGATTTGAATATCGCCGAGATCATAAAGGAAAAAAAACTGATTGAACAAGAGAATAAAAATTTTCATAAGGAACTTACATTCGCTTCAGAACTACAAAAAAGCCTTTTGCCAAAACGCTATCCAAAAGAAGATAAAATCAGATTTGCTTCAAAGTATTTACCTACGGCTTATATCGGCGGCGACTTTTTCGACGTTGAGCAAATAGACGACGATCGCGTCGCCGTTTTTATAATCGACGTTAGCGGTCACGGTATCAAATCGGCGATGATAGCGTCTCTTGTAAAAACATTTTTTGAAAAAGAGATAATCAACGCCCCCTCGCCTAAAGATTTTTTTGAAAAACTTAACGAGGAATTTATAAGAAGCTTTCGCGACGAAGATTTCCTAACATGCTTCCTTATTGTTCTCGATTTCAAAGAGATGAAAGCCGTCTACTCTTCGGCCGCTCATCCGAATACAATTTTAATAAAACGCTCGGGGGTTATCGAAGAACTAAAAACGGAGGGATTTATAGTCGGAATGTTTGAAAACACAAAGTATTACAATATCGAAATAGATATCCATTCGGGAGATAAATTTATCCTATATACCGACGGTATAATCGAGGTTTTTGGCGAAAATAACGAGCAATATGGTAAAGAGAGATTCGCGTCAAACATAGAGTCGCTAAAAAATAACGATATAGAAGATCTTGCCGACGGCATACTGGCAGAACTGCTATTCTTCTCCAAAGAACCGACGTTCGAAGACGATCTTACGCTGTTGCTGTTTGAGATATTGTAACTTACATAAAACGGAATTATTACCGTCCGGTATATTATTTATTACAATATGAGGTATGAATGTTTTATAATTGCGACTGTATTGAAGGCGCTAAAAAATATCTTCCGGATAATTCGATAGATTTAATTATAACAGATCCTCCATACGGAATCGACGGCGATAAACTAGATAAACATTATAATAGAAATGAGAATAATGTTATTGAAGGGTATGTAGAAATTCCAAAAAGCGAGTACGCCGATTTTACGGAAAAATGGATTGGACAAGCGGAGAGAGTTCTCAAACCCGGAGGTTCAATATATATTGTCTCCGGTTATACTAATTTAAGATATATTTTAAATTCGCTTGCAAATACCAAATTAATTGAAAAAAATCATATAATATGGAAATATAATTTTGGCGTTTATACAAGCAAAAAATTTATATCTTCGCATTATCATATTTTATACTATGTAAAGCCCGGCGAAAAGCCGACGTTCAATACGTTTGCATTTTATTCCGACTCGGAAAAAAGCGCAAACGGCGGCTCGTTAAACTATCAGGACAGAGAGGACGTCTGGATAATAAATCGCGAATATAAACCGGGCAAAATAAAAAATAAAAATGAATTGCCAAAAGCTCTCTTATCAAAAATGATACTATACTCTAGTAATCCAAACGACCTAATTTGCGATTTTTTTTTAGGCAGTTTCGCTACGGCTAAAGTCGCTATCGCTCTTGGTCGCAAAGCGCGCGGTTTTGAAATTAATAGCGACGCCTTTTTATATCAAATCAAGCAAATTAAAAATATTCAACCCGGATGTATGCTAGATGAATTGAGAGAAGTTCCTCCAAATAAAATGACTAACAGAGGCAAATCTCTTAATTCTAATGAAATAATAAATATTCTTAAAGATTTTAAAATTTTAATAAGTTCAGGTCAAACTAAAAAAAGCGCTATAAATAGTTTATCAGAAAAATATGGAAGAGGTTACTGGTCGATTCTTAAAATTATCGACGGAACGACAAATAAAAGTTCGGGAAATAAAAATATTGATACAAATTAACTTGAGACCTTCCCGTTGTCTTTCTTCTTATTAAGATAAGTTTTTAACGCTCCAAAAAGAGTAATAATAACTAAAACCGATAACGCAATTATCAAGCCCGTCATTTTAAAATAAGTTATTACCGAGACAATCGCTCCGGCGCATACGACGCCCAAAAATATAAAGAATATAGATTTGGGATAAGATAGCTTTAATAAATATGCGATTAGCGAACCGGTCCAGGCGCCGGTAACCGGAAGAGGAATCGCGACAAAAAACGCCAATCCGAGCTCCTGAAACTCCTCGACGGATTTACTTTTAGCGATTGTTCTCGCAAAAAGTTTGTCAAAAAAAACGTCGAAAACTTTAAATCTTCTAAGAAATTTCTCAACATATTTGAATAGAAACAGAACAAAGAAAATCGGAATCATATTGCCTATTATCGACAATAGTATTACAAAAAACCAATTCAGTTGAAAAGCGATTATTCCGATCGGAATCGCGCCTCTCAGTTCCACTATAGGAAGCGTCGATATCAAAAGAATAACGATATAAGGATCGATTCCGGCGTCTTTAAATTTATTTGCAATTCTCAATCCCAATCCGTCTCCGCTAACGTCCGCCGACGACATTATTACGCTTAATAGACAAAATACTACCGTTAATAAGATAAAATTATCTGTTTTTTTCATGTTTTCCCTTTATTCTTGAAATACTCAATAGTTCTCGCAAGTCCGGTTTCAAAACCGTACAGTTCGACTCTATTCAACTCTTTCAACTTCGAAACGTCGGCGAAAGAGCGTTTGACGTCGCCGGCTCTGGTCGGTTTGTATTCTACTTTTGAGTTCGAATTAGTCAATTTTATTATTTTTTGAACAAGATCGTTTATCGTAATCTTTTCTCCGTAGCCGAGGTTATAATAGCCGACGCCTGAATTTGAAAGTTCGTAGATATATTTAACGAGGTCTTTAACGTAAATAAAGTCTCTCGTCTGTTCTCCGTCGCCGAATATCGTAATCGTATCCCCTTTTAACGCTTTTGAGATAAAAATAGGAACCGCCGCGGCGTATTTGGAATTGGGATTCTGTCTGTCGCCGAACACGTTAAAAAATCTCGTTACCACCCCTTTAAATCCATGTATTTTCGTAAACATCTTTATGTAATACTCGCCGCTCAATTTTGAAATAGCGTAAGGCGATATAGGATTCGGCGCCATATCGAGCGTTTTCGGACACTCTTCGCTATCGCCGTAAACCGCCGCCGAGGATGCGAATACTATATTTTTAACGTTATTTTTTAGCATCGCGTTTAGAAGATTAATCGTTCCCAGAGTGTTGACCTCTTCGGTATGCTTTGGCTTTTCCACGCTTTCCGGAACGCTTATTTCGGCAGCGAAGTGATAAACTCTAGAACTTCCCTTTACGCTTTCGCATAACGTCTCAAAATCCAATATATCCCCGTTTATAAATTTAACATTCGGAATGCTATTAATATTCTCGATAAAACCGCTTTTAAGATTGTCGTAAACTACTACTTCAAAATCCAGAGAAGACAGAAGCTCCGCCAAATTTGATCCGATAAATCCCGCTCCGCCGGTAATAAAAATTTTTTCCATAAAAATATCCTTATTTTAACGATCTCGACGCAAAAAATATTTCTTAAAAACGAAATTAATAGTATAATAAACAATAAATTTGCGCTATATATAGCATAATTATTAAATAACTTAAAGGATTTTAACATGAAAAAAATATTTTTTCTACTCCCTCTCTGCGCGGCGCTATTAAGCTGCTCGACTGTTTCAAAAGTAAAAAAGGATTTCACTCCTCTAGAGGTAAAGGAGGAGTACTTCGGGATGCACTATCACGACATATTTGAAAAGGAGAATAAAGATCTCGTTAAAATTGTCGATTCAAAATATTGGAGACTTTGGGACTCCGGGACTTTATGGGCGGACTTGGAGCCGTCGAACGATCAATGGAATTTCGAGCGTCTCGATTTTATGGTTGAAATAGCTAAAGAGAACGAAATAGAGTTGGTATTTACTTTGGGAGTCGGTCCCGACTGGGCTTGTCGCAAACCAATTATCAAATCCGGTTACGGCGGCAACTCGACGACAAGCCCCCCTTATATGGAACATTGGAAAGATTACGTTAAAACTCTCGGCGAACGTTACAAAGGCGCGATCAAATATTGGGAAATTTGGAACGAGCCGAATTTTATATGGTTCTACGCCGGAACGGCAGGTTATTTAGCCGAATTGACAAAAGAGGCGAGCGTTATCCTTAAAAATATCGATCCGGATAATAAGATAGTCGCCCCATCGATTACCGGCTGGAAAGGGGAACCGTTCGGACTCTGGTGGTTAGACGCATACCTTTCTTACGGAGTCGCCGACTATGTAGATATAATTGGATTTCATTTATATACCGGCAAACTTTACCAACCTGAAGATATGGTTTATCACATAACCGAGTTAAAAAAACTTCTCAAACGCCGAAAAATAGACAAGCCTATCTGGAATACCGAGGGGGCTTTTACTACCAAAAACGTATACGGCGACGACGCGATAAAAGCTATGGCTAAGATGCACATAATCCAATTGGCGCTGAACGTCGACCGATTTTACTGGTACGCTTTTAACAACAATCTGTTTGGTTCGCTTTACGATAAAAAGGAAAAAAAACTGAATAAAACCGGCGAGGCGTATATATCTCTAATGAAGTATCTTGAAGGGAAGAAAATCGTAAGTATAGATAATAAGAATAGCGTATGGATATTTGAAATTGATAACGGAAGCAATAAAGAGGTTATTCTTTGGAGCGAGAAGAAAAAAGATATTTACAAATGCTCGGACGAATTTATCGGAAAAATTATTGAAAATATATCCGACGGCAAATCGTCGTTGATAAAAGATAATAATATTGAACTAGGCAAAGTTCCATTAATAATTAAATTTTAATACATTATATAAATATTTATTGATTTTTTTTTTTTTATTGATATAATCGGAACTATAATTTTTTTAGCAAGGAGAAAATATGAAAAAATTTTATCTATCAATTGCTCTGATAGTAGCTCTATCGTCGATAGCGTTACAATCGCAAACCCTCAATTTGGTCGATCTACTCGACACGGGCAAAGGCAATTACGACGTAACTAGAGTCGGGGAAAGAATGGTAGTCGGAGACGTTAACGGCGACGGAAAAGACGACGTTATAACGATGTACGACTATCTTGCGTCTCACGCTAAGTTACACGTGTTTATTTCTAACGGAAAAACCGTTAATTCGTCCGTTGATTGGTACGATTCGGGAGCCGGCAACTACGACTTAACCAGAGTCGGTCCAAGAATAACATGCGGCGATTTTAACGGCGACGGAAAAGACGACGTTGCGACTATGTACGATTATACAAATAATCAAGCTCAAATCCACGTTTTCTTGTCAAACGGATCCTCTTTTACTCATAACGTTTGGTGGGATTCCGGAGAAGGCAACTACGACGCTTCAAAAATCGGTTCCAGAATCGGATCCGGAGATTTTGACGGCGACGGAAAAGACGACATAGCCGTTATGTACGAATATGCTAACAACTTAACCAGAATTCATGTATTCAAGTCAACCGGTTCCGCTTTTGAACAAAGTTCATGGTATGATTCCGGAGAAGGCAACTACGACGCCTTGAGAGTAGCGGGAAGATTTGCAGTAGGCGATTTTAACGGCGACGGAAAAGACGACGTATTAGTTATGTACGACTATCTCGGAAGCAGAGTTCAAATCCACGGTTTTGCGTCAAACGGTTCGGCTTTTACTCAATCTTCATTGATGGATTCGGGAGCCGGCAACTACGATCCTACCAGAGTTTTGGATAGATTCGCAGTAGGCGACGTTAACGGCGACGGAAAAGCGGACGTTATAACAATGTACGATTATCTGGCTAACGAAGCTAAACTACACGTATTTGCCTCGACCGGAACAGCTGTAAAGCAAGTAGCTTCATGGGAATCCGGAAAAGGCAACTATACTGCCGCGTCTATCGCTAATAGATTTGTAGCGGGCGATATAAACGGAGATAAATTAGCCGACATAGTATCTATTTACATGCTACTCGGTTCGCAAGCTAAAGTCCAGGCTTTTATGGCAACGGCGGAAAAAACAACTACTTCCGCTCCTTACGCTTCTATAGCCGAAGCCTTTAAAGTTAACGCTCCGATCTACTTCGTAGCCGACACTACGGATTTATTGCCGGGCGAAAACGCTAAATTACAAAAGATTATCTCTTACATCAATACGAACTATTCTGGCTCAAGTTTTTCTTTAACAATCGAAGGACACTGCGCTAGCGTAGGTAGACCTAATGACGAAAAAGCTCTCAGCGAACAAAGAGCTAACAAGATCAAGTCGATGATAGTTAATCAAGTAAAAGGCAAAACCGCTAATATTACGACTATTGGCGCCGGAGCCACAAAAGAAGCGATCAGCAATCCTACAAAGGAAGAGATGGCTAAAAATAGAAGAATCGAAGTTACCGTTACGGCGGAATAATCGTCTCTTTATTTATCAAATAAAAAAACTGCCCTCGAAAAGGGCAGTTTTTTTTTGACTTTTGTCGTATAAAGTATTATTGTTTTTTACTACATTATATATAATGGGTTACTCTGATGAAAAAAATAGCGATAATTACCAATATGATGTCGTTTTATCGGCTAGATTTGTTTAACGAGCTTGCAAAAAACAGAGATTACAAATTCCATTTTATATTTTCTTCAGAGACGGAAAAAAATAACAGAATTTGGGAGATCAATAAAGATAAGATAGATTTTGAATATACTATACTAAATTCAAAAAGCGTTATAAAAAAAAGTAGGGGTATAATTGAGACAAGAGTTATAAATATCCCAAAAGCCGTATTTAAAACGCTCAAAAAAATCGATCCCGACGTTATAATCGCCTCGGAATACAACCTTACCAGCGTAAAAAGTTTTTTTTACGCCAAACTGCGCAGAAAAAAATTCATATCGTGGTCGGACGGAACGCTAAATTCTGAGAGATTTATCTCGAAACCGCAATTGTTTATAAGAAAATTTATTTGTAAAAAAGCGGATTATTTCATCGCGTCGAGTACGGAAACCAGAGAGGCGCAAATGAAATACGGGGCAAATAAAAATAACATCGCGCTATCTTTTCTCGCAATCGACGTCGAAGCTTTTATTACCGCTCTTCAGAAATTGACAAAAAATTCAAACGATGCGCCTAGAATTTTATTTTGCGGATACTTATTAAAACTAAAAGGGGTCGCTAACCTATTAAGCGCGCTAAAAGATATTCAAACAGACTTTATACTTGATATAATCGGCTCGGGCGAGGAAGAAAAAAATTTACGGGACCTTGCTAAAAAATATTCCTTAGAAGATAAGGTTATCTTTCATGGATATAAAAATCGGGAGGAAATAGTAAAGTTTTATAAAAACGCCGATATTTTTATATTTCCCAGTTTGAACGACGCTTTCGGATTAGCGCTAGTCGAAGCTCTCGCCGCGCGCTTACCTATAATCGCCTCAAAATACGCCGGAGGGGCGCGCGATACCGTCCTTGAAAATGAAAACGGATATATTATCGATCCTGAAAATACAGATAAATTTAGAGAAAAAATTGAGATTTTACTAAGAGACGAAAAATTACGGAAAATTATGGGCGAGAAATCATTTAGATTATCAGAAAAATTTTTCTTAAAAAACGTATCGCGCGGATTTTTCGAAGCGATTGAGAAATGCTAACAAGGATATAACTATGAATATACTTCTCGTTCATAACTACTATAAAATTAGAGGCGGCGAGGACTCGGTTTTTGAAAACGAATCTGCCGAGCTTGAAAAAAAAGGTCATAAAGTTATCAAATACGTTAAAAAGAATTCTGAGATTGATAAGTATAATTTTTTTCAAAAAATACTATTTTTCCCAAGATCCGTATATAATTTTAAAACCGTCGGCGATTTAAAAAAAATCCTAAAAAACGAAACTATCGACGTCGCTCATATACACAACGTTTTCCCGCTAATATCCCCTTCTATTTATAGATTTTTTAAGAAAAAAGGCGTTAAAACAGTTCAAACGATTCATAACTACAGATTTTTGTGTCCAAACGGGCTTTTTTTCAAAAACGGAAAAGTCTGCGAGCTTTGCGCCGGAGGATATTTTTATAACGCGGTAAAACATAAATGCTATAAAAATTCTAAAATATTTTCGCTTCTTTACTCTGCAATAATAAAACTAAATTATAACGTATTTAGAAACTTCATCGACGGACATATAGCTCTTACGAAATTTACTAAACTAAAACTGGTCGATTCGGGATTTAGCGCGGACAAAATATTTATTAAAGCCAACGGCATGGCGGATAAACGCCGGTCTTTTTCGGAAAGTAAAAAATACTTTCTATATATAGGGAGATTATCCAAAGAAAAAGGGGTAGATTTTTTACTTGATAGTTTTTCTAAAATGCCCGATATGAAACTTATAATTGCCGGGGATTACTCAAAATCGCCGGAATACTTTGAAAAATATAAAGATTGTCCAAATATAAATTTTTTCGGCTTTGCCGACGAAACGCAAAAAGAGACTCTCATTAATGAGTCGCTTGCCGTTATAGTCCCGTCCGTATGCTACGACAACTACCCAGTCGCTCTTGTAGAAGCTTTTAGAGCGGGTATAACCGCCGTCGGCAGCTCTATCGGAGGAATTCCTTACATTATCTCCGACGGCGTAAACGGCGAACTTTTTGAACCGAACAATTTTGAACAATTTAAATCCAAGATTGAAAAATTGTATAACAATGAAGAGCATAGAAGAAAACTAAGCGAAAACGCCCGCTCGACTTTTTTAGAAAAAATGGAATTTTCAAAAAATATAACTATTCTCGAAGAGATATATAAAAAAACAAATATTTCCTAAAAAAAATTTGATACTTCCGATAATATTTGCGCTATTAATTAAATTTTATAACATTGCGCTTCCGATACATAACTATAAGATATATAAAATAATAATTTGCGAGGCAACTTATGATTATCAATCACAATATGGAAGCTGTTTTTTCCCATAGACAGTATAAAATGATCGGAAATAATCTTAAAAAGGATATCGACAAACTAACCTCCGGAGTAAAAATTAATTCTGCAAGCGACGACGCGGCAAATCTCGCCGTATCCGACAAAATGCGAAATCTCATAAAAGGCGCGTACCAAGCCGAGAGAAACGCCGAAAACGGAATATCTTTCGTTCAAACGACTGAAGGATATCTCGACGAATCTCTTAGTTTAGTTCAGCGTATAAGAGAATTATCTATACAAGCGTCGAACGGAGTTTTGAACGACGAAGATCGAGTTTACATTCAAGTTGAGATAAGCCAGTTGATCGACGAAATAGATAGAATAGCTTCTACCGCGCAATTTAACGGACTTAATATGCTAACCGGCAGGTTTTCAGACATAACCAAGCCGGCAAACAATCCGACTTCTTCTATGTGGTTTCATTTGGGCGCCGGTATGGATCAAAGGGAACAATTCTTTATAGGAACCGTAACTTCCAAAGCTCTAAAATTGAGAGACTCGGCGAATAATATATTATCCCTCAAAAACGAATCCGCTTCAAACGCTTCGATAGCGGATATAGACGCGGCTATAAGGAAACTTAACAGTCAACGCGCCGATCTTGGGGCTTATCAAAACCGACTCGAATCCGCTCTAAAAAAGATTTTATCCGAAGCGGAAAATCTGCAAAGCGCCGAGTCGATTATACGAGACGCCGATATGGCGGACGTGTCGGTAAATTACGCAAAAAATAAAATATTGCTTGAAACAAGCAATTCGTTTATTGCTCAAGCAAATATAAAAAATATGCGGGTATTTAATTTCATAAAATAACTGCATAGTTGCGCTTCTCTTACCGGCGTATCCGAGAATATTTTTATCTATTTGTCTAGATCTATATGTACCCCGTCGGTTTTTTGAAAGCGCCCCATATGTGTCAAAATAAATTCGACGCATATGTGTCAATTTTTTATCGAGGGGCGGCGCGGCGGTTACGACTGAACCGTCGATTTAAATCGACGGTTCACTTGGACGTGGAAATTGACTAGCGCCTTGCCGGCGCCGCATATTCGTCCATTTTTCATCGAGGAGCGCCGCAGCGGCTATGTAGCTCATATGTGTCAAATTTCTCTCGAGGAGCGGAACGCTGCATATAGCTCCATATGTGTCAAATTTTATTCGACGCATAGGGGACAAATATTTTTTATTTTCCAAAAAAAAAACCGATGGGGTTATATTTGATATTGTTAAATCGATTGACTTTTTCAGATATTTAAATTAAAATTACGATCGCTTGTAATACATAATCGAAATTTCTGAAACCGTTATGTCTTTCTTGATCTGTATACCCGGGAGGAATGTATGTTGATAAAAAAAATAAAACTTCTTATTACGATTGCCATGATTGGCGCGTCTATATTTTCATGTATAAAAAACGAGACGACCGATAAAATTTCCATATCTGCAAGCGTTTATCCTTTATACGAATTTGCGAAGGCGGTAGGCGGAGAAAAGGCCGAAGTTTCGATGATATTGCCGCCGGGAACCGACATACACTCTTACGAGCCAAAGCCAATGGATCTTGTTAGAATTAACTCTTCCGATATATTCATTTATATTTCAGAGTATCTCGAACCATGGGCAAAAGAGATAGTCGATTCGACCATTAATTCTCATATTTCTATTATTAAGGCTTCAGAGGGGATTACTCTTACCGAATCCGAACATAACCATGAACATAGCCATAAAGAAGAGGGAGAGGATGCCGATAACGACGATCATAGCGATCTATCTAAGGACCCGCATATCTGGTTAGATTTCGAAATATGTCAAACCATCGTCGACAAATTACTAAACGAATTAATCAAAATTGATCCGTCAAATTCGGAATATTATTTAAATTCCGCCGGATTATACAAACAAAAATTAGAGGAGCTTGACAAAAAGTATATCGCCGCCATAAATAGATGCCAATCAAAAACCATCATAACCGGCGGGCATTTTGCTTTCGGACGTATGGCGAAAAGATACGGACTCAACCACATATCGCCGTATCGCGGTTTTACGACGGACGCCGAACCCTCTCCGCAAGTTATAGCGTCGATGATAGATATGATCAAACGGGATAATATAGAATACATATTTTTTGAAGAACTTTTACGTCCGAAAGTCGCCGAAGCTATATCCGCGGAAACGGGCGTAAAACCGGAATTACTCCACGGAGCTCACAATATTTCTAAAAAAGAGTTTCGGGATCAAACCTCTTTTATAAGTATAATGGAAGAAAATCTTGAAAAATTAAAGAAAGGTCTCAAATATCAATAATGAAACAGATAGAGGTTAAAAATTTATCGGTAAAGTATCAAAACGCGATAATATTGAACAATATTAATTTCACCGTAGACAAAGGCGATTATATAGCCGTAGTCGGTCCAAACGGCTCGGGCAAAACGACTCTGATAAAAACGCTATTAGCTCTTATTGAAAAAAGCGAAGGAAAAATAGAGTTTTCGACAAAAAAAATCGGTTACTTGCAACAGAAAATCTCCATTGCCGACTCAAATTTTCCTTCAAACGTTCAAGAAATTATAAGAAGCGGGCTATTGATAAATAAAAAAAGCAAAATATACTCTTCAATCGATAATGAAAAAGTAGATAGTATAATCGAAAAATTAGGCATAGAGGATATAAAATATAAACTTATCGGCAAACTGTCGGGCGGGCAGATTCAAAAAGCTCTTTTAGCCAGAGCGATTATTAGCGATCCCGATATCCTGATATTAGACGAACCTACGACCGCGCTAGATCCAAACAGCAGAGACTTTTTTTACAACTATATAAAAGAGTTGAATGAAAAGGAGAATAAAACTATTATCCTTGTTTCGCACGATATAGGCGCGGTCGGTAAGTTTGCTAAAAAAATACTTTATTTAGACAGGGTCGTTATATTCTACGGAACTTTTTCCGAATTCTGTCATTCAAGCGATATGACTAAATATTTTGGGAATATATCGCAACATTTTTTTTGTCAAAGGCATAACTGAAATGGAATTAATCTCGCTTCTACTCAGATCGGTTCAATACGAATTTATCCAAAAAGCTCTCTTATCCGGAACTTTTCTCGCTATAAGTTCGGCTCTATTGGGGGTATTTTTAGCGCTTCAAAGAAAGTCTCTCATTAGCGACGGCTTATCTCACGTAAGTTTTGCCACGGCGGCTTTAGCGCTTCTTATAGGTTTATCTCCGCTTATTATATCCCTGCCTTTAGTGATACTGGCCTCAATTTTAATCAATAAACTCGTAAGCCACGCCCATATTTACAGCGACTCTGCGATCGGATTGGTATCTTCGCTCAGCATTGCCGTAGGCGTATTAATTGTTAACGTCGGCTCCGGATTTAACGTCGATATATACAGCTACCTGTTTGGAAGTATTTTGGCTATCAGCCCAATTGAAACGGCGCTCTGTATAGCCGCCTCATTAATTACGATAGTTCTCATCATAATTTTTTTCAACGATCTATTTTTGATCTCTTACGACGAAGACTATGCGCGCATATCCGGCATTAATGTCAAAATGTTGGATTTAACGTTCAGCACAGTCCAGTCTGTAGTAATAGTCGTCGGAATAAAAATTGTCGGAGCGATGTTAATATCCAGTTTAATTATTTTCCCGGCAATTACCTCTCTTCAAATAGCTCGAAGTTTTAAATCTATGATCATATTTTCGGTATCAATATCGCTGCTATCCGTAATAATCGGAATATTTTCATCGTTTGTTTTTAACGCTCCGACCGGCGCTACGATTGTACTTCTCAATGGAATTTTGTTTTTAATATTCTTTATTCTAAATAAAATATTTAAATTTAAATGATCTGGCGTTGATATATTTTATTTTTAATGGTATTATGTCGAATATCTACAATCCGAAGGGGTAAATTATGCAGGAAAAATTGAACAAAACTATCGTTTTTTTAATCAGATTTTCGATTGTTATGCTGATTGCCGGACTTGCGATCGGATTTATAAGCCAATTTACGTCGAAAGTGATATTCAAATCTATCCCTATGGAGGCGCAGGTTTTTGCAGAAAGAAACATGTCTACCCTCCACGGTCATATAATAATTATCGGTTTTATAGTTCCTATGATACTTGCTTTTACAACTAACTTTGTGAAAAACAATATAGCGATAAATAAGGGACGCGTCAAAAGGCTTCGTATCGCTTTTAAATGTTACATCGCCGGAAGCGTTTTGACCCTTTTTTTGTCGACATATAAAGGGCTTTTTTACCTTGTCAAATTATCTCAAGATATTTCGATACCTCTGGACGATATCGACGAAGCCCTATTTTTCGGCAATCATATTTTTCGCTCTATTATTTACTCTATAGCCCATCCTCTGTTTGCTTTTGCCCTACTTTGGTATTTTCTAATATTATGGAAAGGGCTGGGAGTCATAAAAACAAGGGCGGGAGCGCCGCGTCCCTTGTCTAAAAGGAGTAGAGGTTAAGTTATATCGGGATTTTTCTTCGGAATAAACTTTTTGATTACCTCTTTTTCTCTTTGCTTAGCTTTTTCTCTTTCAAGAGTCATATTGTATATCTCAACTTGACTTCTGATTTTCTTTTCGGAAGCGTCCGGTTTGATCCTCTTATAAGAGCCGTCGGGGGTAAGAATTCTCGCTTTAGTATTATCGCTTAGAGTAATTTTCATAAGATTCATTACCTCTCTTTTTATATCCTCGTCCTCTATCGGGAATAACGTCTCAATCCTTCTGTCAAAATTTCTCTCCATCCAATCGGCGCTAGAAAAATATAAATTCTCGTCTCCGCTATTATAAAAGTAGAATATTCTTGAATGTTCGAGAAATCTATCGACAATACTTATTACTTTGATATTTTCGCTAAGATTTTTAACGGAAGGTTTTAAACAACACATTCCGCGCACGACCAGCTGTATTTCTACTCCGGCTTTCGACGCTTCGTATAACTCCTTGATTATCTTACCGTCTACAAGAGAGTTCATTTTAGCGATAATCTTGCCTTTTCCGCCGGATAGCGCGTTATTTTTTTCTATTGTAATTTTGTCTATAAAAAAATTCCTCATATCCAACGGCGCGCAGACCATTTTTTTCCATCTGGGCGGCTCGGAATATCCGGTCAATAGGTTGAATATAGCCGAAGCGTCTCTTCCATAAGACTTCTTTGAGGTAAATAATCCAAGATCGGTATAAATGCGCGCGGTCTTATCGTTGTAATTGCCGGTCGATAGATGAATATACCTTTTTATACCGTCGTCCTCGTCTCTAACGACAAGCGCTATTTTACAGTGAATCTTAAGCCCCACGATCCCGTAAACTACGTGGCAACCTACCTGTTCGAGCTGCTTTGCCCAGTTGATATTTTGAGCTTCGTCGAACCTCGCTTTTAGCTCTACTACTACGGTTACCTGTTTTTTATTCTCCGCGGCTTTCTTTAGCGCAGCTATAATAGGGGAATCCCCGGAAGTTCTATATAAGGTCATTTTGATAGCCAAAACTTTTGGATCGACGGACGCCTCTTCTATAAATCTCGTTACCGGGTCAAAAGACTCGTAAGGATGAGATAAAAGCCAATCTTTTTTAGCGATTATACTAAAAATACTCTCCTTTTCATTCTGAAATTCGAAAGGCAATATAGGCGGCAGAGAGACGTCTTTAAGATGTTGATAACCTCTGACTGTTGCAATTTGCATAAATGAAGATAGATCTATAGGTCCTTCTATATCAAAGAAAAAGCCTTCGTAAAAATTTATATTTTCCTTCAAAAACGACTTAATATCTTCGCTCGTATCAGACTGGCATTCAAGTCTTATCGGTCTACCCTTCTCTCTCTTCTTAAGCTGTCCCTCTATCTCAAGAAGCAAATCTTCCGCGCCCTCCTCGTCTATCGACAACTCGGCGTCTCTCGTTATTCTAAAAATCGCCGAGTCCAAAACGTTGTAGCCCCTAAAAAAATACGATACAAACAGCTTAATTAATTCTCCCACAAAAATATAATTCTTTAAATTTCCGTCGTCCGAAATGAGAATAAACCTATCGTCTGTCGGATACGGAATTATCGCGTATTTTATCTCCTTTTTCTTTGGGTCTTCAATCTTCACAAGAATATTTAAAGATTTGCCGGATAAAAAAGGAAACGGATGAGACTGATCTACAGCCATCGGAGTAAGTATTAAAAAATGTTTTTTTAGAAATAAATTTTTTAAAGATTCCAAGTACATTTCGGGAATCGTTTTCGCCGTATAAAAATTGAACCCTTCGTTTCTCATTTCGGGAATTATATCGTTATTAAAACATTCGTATTGCTTCTTAACAAGCTCGTGGACTCTCAAATTTATTTTTGAAAGAATATCGCCGGGAGTCTGTCCGGACATATCTTTTATCTGAAAGTCGGATTTTACCTGCGAGATTAGTCCGGAAATTCTGACCATAAAGAATTCGTCAAGATTATTTGAAAAAATTGATAAAAATTTCAGACGCTCCAAGAGAGGATTTGACTTATCCAGCCCCTCCTCCAATACGCGATAGTTAAACTCCAACCAGCTCAACTCCCTGTTAAAAAAAAAGTCGGCGTTTTTCATGAACTAATCCTTTTTAATTTTCAATCTTAGAGAAACTCCAAACAAAGTCTCAAAAAAAACCTTTTTATGGCGAAACGAATACAATTCGGTAAATATTTGACCTTTAACGTATGCGACTATAATTAATGAATTCGGTTTATCTTTTATCACTCTGATATTTTTCACCAATTGCAGATGAGTATTGTCCAAACTGTCGGCGATTCGTAAAATTGACGACAATTTCATGACGATCATCCTATCTTTTGGGGAGAGTTCCATATAGTCGGGATGCGTGGATTTTGGCTCAGAATTTCTGTGATATCTGGCTACGTTTGCGATTATATTTTTCTCTCTCTTTTCCAGGTAAAAAAAATCCTGAGATTTTATGATATACATAGAGTGTTTGTGATGAGACGAATCCGATAGAGAAGAGCCGATATCGTGAAGAATAGAGGCGATCGTTAAATAAGCTTTCTCTTTATCGCATAATTGATGAAATTCTTTAGTCTCGTCAAATATTTTTAAAGCGAGGTTCGCTACCTTTAAAGCGTGTTTTTCGTCAAAATTCAATCTTCGCCCGATATTTATCGCGGTAGTTTTGAACTGTATCTTATATTTGTTAAAAAAATCCATTTTATCCGGAGAATCTATGACGCTCAGCGCCACTCCGTATCGAAGATTTACCTTTGGAATATAAATTTTATCGCACTCAAAAAAGTCTATCACTTTCGAGAACATGAATATTATCGGGTGAAACGTATCCGTATAGTCGTAAGGGACGTTCATTTTATGGACGATCTCGTCGTCGGAAAAACTGTAAATTTTTGAACAAAATTCTTCAAGATCTTTTTTGTTGATATAATTTTCATTTTCGCTTGAATTTAATATTTTTGTTAAAAGTTCAAGTTCGGGTCCTATCCCGTATATTGCGCTAACTTTTGACGCCGGTATTTCTCGCTTTAAATTGCGAAGTTCCCTCTCCACCGCCGCTTTCAGATAATTAAAAAAACCTTCTTCGGCATTGGGAGCGTCGCTGAATATCATCTTCATTTTTAACGCGCCCATAGGCAGAGACCTTGAAAAAACAATACATTTTCTATTGAATATTGAAATTTCGACCGTCCCGGAACCGATTTCTACAATCGCTTGATATTCGTCGTTTCTTTTAAATTTGTTAAGTAAATTACTATTAATTGCGTTATATACGTATTCCGTCCCTTTAGTAGTTGAGATAATCTCTACGACCAATCCTGCGTTGGAGAAAATATTATCAATAAATATATCTACATTAGAAGCGTCTCTCACAGCCGTCGCCGCGACCGCATAAATTTCTTCCGCCTTGTACTCGTCGCATAAGTTTTTATAATTTTTCAAGATAAGGATGCACTGATTTATAGTCGACCGCAATATTTTTCCTTTATTGAAAACATCCTTACCAAGTCTTACCTGCTGTCTCAATTCTTCTAAAATTGAAATCTTACCGTCGATAACCTCGACAATCGACATCCTTATTGCTCTCGAGCCTATTTCTATGACCGATAGTACCCTTTTATTCAAACAAAGTCTCCTATAAACGAATAGATTACTTTAAGTAATTTTTATTTTCTTCCAGCGAAGTAAACCAAGCCGCTCCAAGAGCTACCGCGTCGTCGCCAAGTTCGGCTTTGATTAGAGCTACGCCGTTTGCGCCGTCGGCGATAGAATAAGACTTCATATTTTCCTCTACCATCGGAGTAAAAACCTCTCCCATCTCCTCTATCAATCCTCCGCCAAGAACTATCGCTTCGACTCCTACGACGTCGACCAGATTGGCGCACGCAATACCGATAGTTTTTGCCGCCTTGTTTATAGCTTTTACGACAACCTCGTCTTCCATTTCATAACATTTTCTAAGAGCCGAAGAACCTACCGTTTTTCTCCAATCGGGCGATATATCGGACAGAGCGGTTTTCTTCCCTTTTTTCTCTACTTGCTTTTTAATATAATTAATAATGCCGACTTTGCCGGCGATCGCTTCGAGACATCCCGACTTACCGCAATTACACATAGGACCGCCGATTTTAACTATCATGTGTCCTATCTCTCCGGCGGTATAGCTTACCCCGCGGATTACTTTGCCGTCTAAAATATACCCTCCGCCAATTCCTGTGCCGACAAACAGCCCGTAAACGTGCTTATATTTTCTAGCCGATCCCAACGAATACTCTCCAAATATCCCCATATTAACGTCGTTATCCATAAACATAGGTTTGTTGATTTTTCTTTTTAATATCTTAAGAAATTCTACATTTTTCATACCGAGATTTGGAGCGTATTTTAAAATTCCCAGATCTACGTTTACGGACGAAGGAACGGCTAAACCCAAAGCCGTTATATCTTTCTCGGCAATTCCCGATAATTTTAACGATTCTAAATAACAATCCGCGATCTTAACTGCAAGTTTATCCACGTCGTTTTCGCCTTCCGTCTTTATCTTATATCTGCTAAGAACTTTTCCCGTTTCGTCGATAACGATCGCATATATCTTTGTTCCGCCCAGATCAATTCCGCTATAATATTTCATAATTTTTACTCCGATTATTTTTTAAGATTATTCAGCTTAATGAAGCGCTTTCTCTCCATCTAATTCTATTTTTATTGCAAACTGATAAATTTCAGAAGCGTTAAACGTCGACATACGCCCCTCCCATATATTTTCTTACAGACCTAATATAGTTTAACACTACATAAAATTAATGTATTTTACAATATTTTTTTTAAAAATTCCAAAAAAACAATAGATTTTTTTTATTATATTTATTATAATAACGGTAAATTTATCGTTACGTTAAGAATATGAAAAATATAACTATTAGCGACAATGAAATTAAATATTATATCGATAAAGGCAAGCCCATCGTATTTAAAGACAGCAAAATATCGAGAGAATTAGAGGACGGTCTTGTCGACGTTTTGGCGAGAATTTTATCGCATCTCGGCAAAGAAAAAATTTCAGATAGTCTCGGTTATTGCTTAAGAGAATTAGTTAATAACTCGAAAAAAGCAAATTTAAAAAGAGTGTTTTTTCTGGATCAAAACCTCGATATTAACGATAAAACTCATTACGATAAAGGTATGTCGCTTTTCAAAGAGAAGGCGTTTTCAAACTTAGACTATTACCTCGATTTAATGGAAGAAAAAGAGTATTACGTTCAGACGTATTACCGTATGCTCAAAAACTGTTTAAACATTATTATTTCAAACAACGCTCAGATTTTACCTCAAGAGTTGGAGAGAATTAATCAGAAAATTTCTAAAGCCAAAATATTTAACTCGGTCGAAGAAGCTATGCGCCTTGTTTTTGACGACACCGAAGGAGCCGGTTTTGGAATAGTAATTATTATCTTGATACTAAAAAAAATCGGCATAAGCGATAAAAATTTTGCTATAGCTACGGAGAAGGGCTTTACTCACACTCGAATAGCTATACCTCTTGATTTAGTTACCGAGGAGGATGAAAATTTTATCGGCGACTCTCTCATAGATGAAATTAATTCTATCCCTCAATTTCCCGATCACATACTTACTTTGTCAAAGATGCTCTCTCATAAGGACGTCAATATCAAAGAGGTAACCGATATTATCAAAAAAGATCCCGCTCTTACTATGGATATATTAAAAATGGCCAACTCTGCTCATTACAGACGATTAAATAAGATTGAAAGAGTCGATCTTGCTATAAGCATTATCGGCATCAGAGGGTTAAAATCGCTAATTGACACAATTGGCGCAAAAAATCTTTAGAGCAAAAGTACGCTAACGAAGAGATGCAAGCTCTATGGTCTCACAGTTCTAACGTCGCGGCCGTATCTTCAATTTTATGCGAAAATTTTAGGTTGTTAGACTTTGGCGAATACGCTTATATCGGCGGACTTCTCCACGATATTGGCAAGATCGTTATAAAAGGGTTGCGCTCCGATACCGTAGATAAATTATTAGAAATCTGTAAAGACAAGAAAATTCCCGCGATAGTTATTGAGAAACTATTGGAAGGGACAAATCATCCGGTTATCGGCGCTAAAATGGCGGAGAAATGGCAATTAACCGATACTGTAGTCAAAATCATACGTTATCATCACAATCCTCTCGGCGCTCCCGAAGAAGTTAGAAAATTATTAGAATTAATTTATTTGGCTCACATAATTGTAGATGAAATTTTTAAAACCGAAGCCGTTTTTGAGTTTAAAGACGAAATATTAGAGATTTACAATCTTAACTCCAACGATAAATACAAAGAACTGACATTATACGTCAAAAATAAAATGAGATAAAACATTTTTTTTATACTATACCCCCGTCGGTTTTTTGGGAGAGAAATTTTATGGACAATTCTAAATTCATAAGAAATTTTGGGATTATAGCTCATATAGACGCCGGCAAAACGACGACCACGGAGAGAATGCTGTATCTTGCGGGAGCTAATCGCCGTTTGGGCGAAGTCGACGACGGCACCGCCGTTACGGACTGGATGGAAGAAGAAAAAGAGCGCGGAATAACCATAGTATCCGCCGCCGTAAGTTGCGCCTGGAAAGACTCTCTATTTCACATTATAGACACGCCGGGACATGTGGATTTTACAGCCGAAGTCGAAAGAACTCTTAGAGTGCTCGACGGAGCGGTTGTAGTCTTTTGCGGAGTCGCCGGCGTTCAAACGCAATCTCTTACCGTATGGCTTCAAGCCGACAAATTTCATATACCCCGTATCATTTTTATTAATAAACTCGATAGAATGGGCGCAAATTTTGAAAATGTTGTAAACGAGATACAATTAAAACTAAACAAAGCGCTATTATTAATTAATATCCCATATTACGAGAACGACGTTTTATCCGGAGTTATCGATCTAATTACAATGAAGCTTGTTATCTACAACGATGACGGTTTTGTAAAATTAGAGAGCGACATCCCCTCCGAATTTAGCGATAGCGCGAGGAATTTTAGAGATAAACTTATCGACGTCGCTACTCAATTTGACGACGAACTTCTTGAACTAGTTTTAAACGATAACGCTACCGAAGAAGATATAATAAAGTCTATAAGAGCCGGAGCGCTTAGTTTAAAATACATCCCTGTTTTTTGCGGAGCCAGTTATAAAAATATAGGCGTAACAAATTTACTGGACGGCGTCGATAACTACCTGCCTTCGCCCGACGATATAGGATACTGCGAAGGGCTGATATTAAAAAAAGGGATTAGGGAGAAGATTTTTTTTGACGAGGACGATAAGCCCGTAGTTTACATCTTTAAAACTCAATTTAATAAAGAAAAAGGACTCATGTCTTACGTCCGAATTTATAAAGGCTCGATCTCTACGGGCGATACTATTTACAACGCCCGAACAAAGAAAAAAGAACGTATTCACGATATACTCAAAGTTTTTTCAGATAAATTTGAGCGAGTCGATAAAGCCGAATCGGGAAGCATCGTAGTATTGATAGGATTAAAAAACTCCGTAACCGGAGATACGTTGTCAAATGAAAACGATCAAGTAATATTGGAAACTCTGGTTTTTCCCGAGCCGGTAATATTTGTTAAAGTCGAACTCAAAAACTCTATAGATGCCGAAAAATTTAATGTCGCTTTATCGCGCCTTTTGTTGGAAGACCCGACAATTTCTTGTAAAGAGGACAAAGACGCCGGACAGATATTAATAGGCGGTATGGGCGAGCTGCATATTGATATTTTCCTTGAAAGAGTCAGGCGCGAATATAACGTCGATTTGAAAAGCGGCGCTCCTCAAGTTATTTATAGAGAAACTCCCAAGAAGTCCGGCTCGTACGTTTACGAATTTGACAAAAAAATATCCGGCGCCGTTAACCACGCGACCGTTTCGTTGAAAGTCTCGCCGCTGTCAAACGGCGAAGGGGTAAAAATAATTAATAACGCAAATGCGCTAAATTACCCGACGGAAGCGCTAGACGCCATTAATTCGGGAATAAAAGCGGCTCTTCTATCCGGTCCGGAAGGAGCCTATCCCGTGGTAGATATTCAAATCGAAATAGAAAATATAGAATACGACGTTTCAAAAACCAACCTACTCGCTCTGGAAGCAAGCTCTAATTTGTGTCTATCGTATCTACTGCGCGACGTCGAAACATATCTATTAGAGCCGGTTATGAAATGCGAAATCGACATTCCCGGTAATTATACCGGATCGGTTATCGGAGATTTGCAAAGCAGAGGGGGGATCGTTATAGATATAGTGAAAAAATACGATAACGACGTGGTCGTAGCAAAGTCTCCGCTAAAAAAAATGTTTGGCTATACCACCTCGCTTAGAAGTTTGACTCAAGGACTCGGGACATTTACTATGGAGTTCTTAGAGTTTGCAAAGAAAATAGAATAGTCCTGTTTGATACCCCCCGACGCATAGGCTCCATTTTTTTATCGGCGGCGCGTCCCATATGTGTCAAATTTTCATCAGGAAGCGACGCGGCGCGTATGCGTCCAATTTCTCTCGGGGAGCGAGGAAATAAAAACCGCAGGGTTTGGTCTGTCTAAAAGAACTCCTCTAATTTCCTATTTCTATTCAGTTTAGACCATACTCTTCAGATTCCATTAACTTTGCATAATCGTCTATTACTCTAAACTTAATTTAACTATCTTTACCTTTCTATTACTACACCCGTTAGTTATCAATGAACAGCCATCGGCAACTACTAATGATAATATAGCTTCAGACGGTAACGTAGGGAAGGTAGAATTAGCAAAATATGGGGTAAAACTAAAATACCTATTATTGGGAGATTGTTGTCCGCTTAGAGAATTTACCGCATTATAAACCAAAATTTCATCAGTCCAGTTACCGTCTCTTTTTGCCTTTGCTTTGATTTTAATATCGGTATAACTACCGTTTTGTATATACTCTTGCCAAGCTACATATATATCCCCATTCGATAATAGCGTCATATTTCCAAGATCTAGCCTTCCGGACGTCATCGACGTTATTAACTCCTCCGTCCCATTTTTTCCATTCATATAGTATAGATTTTTGAAGTCGGTTGAAGATAAAATAAAATGAATATTTTCATCTGTATCATATCTGGTAGACTGAACCCTATCATTTCCCCAATTTGGTTCAAAATCAGTCCATGTACCGTAGGATCCAAATGCCGATTTCTTTGAAAACATTTTATTAGTAGCTGTATAATCGCAAATTAAAGCATAAATATCGTTATTTGATTTCTTTATTACTGAAACTAAAATATTTTTATTCTGATCCACATTACCCGATAATACCGAGATGTCTACGATATCCGATAAAGACGAGTCGACAGTATTATAAATTCTTTCCCTCAAATAAGCTCCATAAGAATACCATCCGTCCTCCTGATAGAATATATGTAAATTATTATTACCGTCGCGCAACAATTCCGAATACGGCACATTTTTTGGACCTTGATCCCAAGACGTTACATTTGTCTCTATAGTTTTAACATTACTCCATGTATCGTCGGATGAATTGTACTTTAAAAGATAGTAGTTAAAAGATCTGGTATAAGAGTTTATATCCATAAATCCAACTAAAGAGTACAAATCCTCTCCCCCGGAAAAAGATGCCGTTGCAAATACTTTTGTATCATTCATAACAAGTTTTGTTGTCCAAGAACCATTTTTCCTCAAAGCTTGCCAAAGTTGAGTTCCAACGGGATAAAAATAAATCAGATCGCCATTAGAGAATTGATAAAACTCTGAAAAATTCCTTCTATAACCCCCCGCCCCTATATTCGGCATATCAAATCTATAATAATCTTTCCAGTTTGACAAGACATTTGTAAATGTATAATTTGTAATTAAATCAATTTCATCGGATACTATCAAACTCATAGTTCCTCCTACCGTAGTCGTGGTCGGAGCTATTGTGGTTGTAGTCGACGACGTTGTAGTCGGAGCTATTGTGGTCGTAGTAGTAACGCTTCCAGATTGACCTCTCGTAAGGCGAAACCCAATAGCGCGCCACTACTGCGCCATGGGTAGACGTCGACGCGCCGGTAGCCGACCTGACAATAGTAAGCATTGTCATACCAACTTCCGCCGCGAATATGCCGGTAAGACCCGCCGTCCGGACCTGCCGGGTCCATTACACCGCTCTGTAGGTCTCCGCACCAGTCCCAGACGTTCCCCGACATATCGCATATGCCAAGCTGATTCGGCTTCTTTGTTCCGACATTATGAGTCTTATAGCCGCTATTATCCCAGTACCACGCTACCTCGCCGGATGCCGTCGCGCTGCCATAATCGGCGGATGCTCCCGACATAAAATTTGTAGGAGTCCAGCTCGACCCGTCTTGATACCGAGCGGCGTACTCCCACTCCGCTTCGGTAGGCAGTCTAAATCCGTCTGCAGACCAATTAACGTAGGGTTTATCCTCGCTACCGGCGGTAGTATTGACGCTCTCCGTATTAGTCGACTTTTTCAACAGAGTCGTAAAACCGGAGTCGCTCCAGTAAACGGGGGTAAGATCCGGGTCGTTTGTAAGATTGTAATACTCCGTATAGGCGTTGCGCCACACTATACAGTCTCTCCAATTAACATAAGTTACAGGATCGCTACTTGTATTATCTCCGCCATTATCCCATTTGTCCGGCGTTAGCAAAGGTATAACCGCCGGATGTTGTAGCCCAGTTTTTTACCTCACTCCATAACCCATAAGTTACCTCGTATTTACCCATCAATGATACAATATTTTTATCATTATGGCAACCTTTTCTTCGCTTGGAAGGGAGTATGTGTCAAAAATAAAATCGTTGCATATGCGTCGCATCGATAACGCGCGATAATTGTCGCATAAAATTTGACGCATATGGGACGGTTTTAATCGTAAAAAAAAATTGACACATATGCGGCACTATGCTCCCCGATGAAAAAAAATAACACATATGGAGTAAATATTATCCCCCAAAAAACTGACGGGAAAAGCGTCGCGATAATAAAGAGGCGCTACTTAGATTTATCGATTGCGCCGCTTAAAACAATACCCAAACTGTTGCCTATGCCGGCGACGTATGGATTTTCAAAAATATTCTTTTCCGAGAAAAATATCCTATTTTCGTTTACCGCGTATTTTGTCGTTAATATCTCTTTTATTTTATTTAACCTCTTATATGTCAGATTGAGGTAGTCGGATTCGGTCGGTTGAAACAGTTTTAACAGCTCTTTCCTCATATCTTCCGCATTTATATCGGCGGGCGGCTCTTTTTTAGCGGTTTCCATATAAATTCTTTTGATAATCGACGTTTCTTCTTCGCTCCCTTTTGCCGGAAGGGTCGCCGTATAGTTAAATATTTTTTCTTTAAGCATTTCTTCTTTTATATAGGGCATATCCGCTTGTTTATCAAGATACCCCTCGACGTAGAAAGAATATTTTGGATTAGTAAATTTTGTTTTTATTTCTTCGGAAAATATGTCGTCCGCATCAAGCAAGGTTTTGTCGGTACCGGGAATGAAATTAACTATTTCGTAAGATCCGTCTTTGATAAATTTATCAGTAATCGACCCCGTAAAGGTTTTGTTTGAGCGGTTTATTATATCGTAAAAAATATTGAAAAACATTTTACGAAAATCTATCGAGGGTTCGTTCCATTTCCCTTTTACGGGGATAGAGAGCGAGAATTTGTTTTGTTCGTCCTCAAGCAGGGGGATTATCTTAGACAGATCCGCTCCCGACGCCGGGGCGGTTTTCTTGATTTTAAAATTTGTAAAATCGGCGTCAAAAATCGCGTCAAAATCGTTCTCTTTCAGATGAAAACTTGACGATATTTCGGCGGAGCCGGAGAGTATATTGTAACCGAGATAATAGTTTAGGTATGGATCAAACGACGGCAAAACGAGGTCGCCGCTTTTTAGCGTTCCGTTCAGATAGTTTGCGCCTATCGTCGTTGCGAAGTAGAATGAGTTTCTGTTATTAATTACTCCGGAAATATCAATCGAGCCTTCGGGATAGACGAACGAAGGAAGGTTTTTTATCTCGCCGGATATTGCCGATAACGTTAGAGACATTGGAGAATTCAACGAATAATCGGTATAGAGGATTTTACCGTTAAATACTTTTACAAAATCGATATTTAAGTCCAACGACTCGCCTTTTTTAGTAAAGTCGATATTTTGTAGAGAAAAAAGATACAGTTTTTTGTCGTTTTTTATATCGACTGTGAAAAACGGAGAATTTAACGCGATAGAATTAATATTTAGTCGGACGGGATTTAACGAAAAATTGTGAAGAGCGCAGTCGAAACTTTCTATTTTCATAATCGCTTTGTCGTTATGAAAAAGCGAAAGGTCTTTAAAATAAATTTTACCGTCCGTCCGGATATCGACGACTTTATCGAGATTTACGGTCGCATTTTGATTTAATTCAAGGGCTTTGAGATAAAAACAGACCTTCTCCTTTTCAACGTATTCTCCTTTTATATCGTCTATTCCAAACGCGTTTTGAAATTCAATCTTTGTTCTATTATTTTTGCTATCGTTTTTTAGAGTAATTTTGTTCTCTTTAATAGTAAAATTAAGGTTATTTAAAGCGAATATAGCGCTTATAAAGGATAAACCGGTCGTATTAAGTTTCTTAAAGGAATAAATGCTGTTTTTTATATCTATATCTCCGGAATCAACCGATATTTTATCAATGACGATTTTGTTTTTCCCGATAAGATAGTTAATATTAAAAAAATCTCCGCTTCCTTTGATTACAAATTTATCGGGAGAATAGTCAAAATTTCCCGAAAATTTTCTAATTTCAACATTCTCCAAATTAGCGGACTTTGTTTTAAGAAATGCTATTTTAAGCGGCAAAAAATTCTCAACGCTAACCGAATTTAGACTTATAGTTTTTTTCGTAACGTTAAAAAAACCGTCGCATCTGATATTTTCGCAAATATTGCGGGAGTCAAGATTCATAACAAACGCCGAATTTATATCTTTATCCGTCGATAAATTTTGCAAAGAGAGCGAGTTTATTGTAACGGGAATTCTCTCTCCGTTAATCCGATCGTCTATAACTATCTCCGTCCCTTTTATTTGCAGATCGTCCAATTTAAAGACAAATTTATTTTTACCCGGCGGTTTGTCAAAAATCGACGACCTCTCCTTTTCTATATCCGATATTCTTAACGTTAAAGCGCCCGATGTAACTTTTATCGACGCCATATCGAGATTGTCGCCAAATATATTGTAATCGTTAATCAAAACCGAACCGTTAACGTTAGTAAGGATCGGGACTCCGGTTTTGTTGTCGTTAATATTTAATTTTTTTACTTCCGCGCTTCCTTTCAGAAGCAGTCGCGGTTTACGGTTTTTAAATGTGATAAACGATACTTTCGCGTTTGCCGTAATTATCCCGGATTTAATTTTGAGGTTTTGTATATCCGGAATATAATCGGCAATTTGGGCTATATTAAATTTGTTTAGCATAATATCGAATTGATTTATCAACGAATCTTCCTTGATCGTCGTAATCCCTTTGATATTGAAGTTTTTATCAAAAAACTTTCCGGAAATTATCGGTTTTATCTCTTCCGGAGAAGAGGTATTTATCCCGGCGAGTCGTACGTTGAGGTCCTTCAGGATATCGGTACTCGCGCCTTTTTCGCGTAAACTCAGCCGGCCGTTTATCAAAACTATCTCCTCAAGAGATATTGGGATTTTCAGGCCGGAAGAGTTCTTCTTTGTTTCAAGATATTCCGGAACAACAAAATCATACTTACCTCTTTTTTCGATAAAAGTATCGGGCGCGTCGATATAGAGACTCGTAATCGTCGGTTTTAGTTGAATAGTTTTTAGCGCGTCGACGTCGACCTTGAGATTAGCTATCGTTAATAAGCGGGTATCTTTGTTATTCAGCGTTATGCCGCTAAGTTCAAACGAAGTCCTTAACGGATTGTATCTGAACTTTTTTATTATCAAGTCTCTGTTGAAAACTTTCTTAAATATAGTTTTGGAATTTAAGAGTACGACGTAAGGTAAAACCGTATATACGACGGCAAAAACGACGCAAAGCGCAAGAATAAACTTTAGTATTCTTATAAATATGTTTTTCTTGCCCTTAATTTTTTTGGGTTTATTTGCGTCGTTTTTTTTATTCTTAATTTTTTTGGACGTAACGCGCTCCTTTATTGAGAATAATAACTGAAAACTTTTAATAAATAAAGGTTTTTTTGGACATAAATTAGAAAAAAAAGAGGCCGCCTCAAATTTTTGAGACAGCCTCTTTTTATAGCTTGAAAATTGTTACTTTCTTTTCTCCGCTTCGTTTTTACAATCAATACATAAAGTAGTCCACGGTATAGAGGTCAATCTATTCTCATTAATTTCATTTCCGCAACTAACGCACGTCCCAAAAGTTCCTTCTTCAATTCTTCTGAGAGCCGACTCAATGGATAAAAGCGACTGTTGACTTTTTTTATTTAAAACGCTCAAAATGTTATGCGCCACTGTAAAGGACGCGTCGTCGACCGAATCGTTGACGTTACTTGAATCCGTCTCAAAGAGATCTCTTGCAGTTTCTTCGCCGTTCGTTAACTCCTGCATAATCTCTTGTCTCTCTTTAATCAAAAGTTCTTTGTAATAATCCATTTTTTCTTTTGTCATGATGCGCCGCCTATGATATGTAAAAATTTCGGAAACCATATCATATATTACAATAAAAGTCAATTATATTTGAGTTTATCTTGTTTCCCGTCGGTCTTTTGGGAATTTCGACGCATATGTGTCTAAAGCGCGGCGACAATTATCGCGTTGAAATGGACGCATATGTTTTTTTTAATTCCCGCAATTATAGAGCTACATCCCGTCGGGTTTTTTGGAGCTGGAAAATAATTTGACACATATGCGGCTGGGTTGGGACGTCCCCTTTAAATTGACGCATATGAGCTGCATATGCGCCTCGCCGCTCCCCGACGAATAAATTGACACATATGCGTCATTCCCCAAAAACCCGACGGCGCTATAGAGCTTTCATTTAAAATATTTACATTTTTTCTAAAATACTCTATATTGGGAGTAATAATTTTTTTGGAGAATCAAATTGTTCGCAATATACGGATTGGGCAATCCCGGGAAGGAGTATTCGAGAAACAGGCATAACGCGGGATTCATATTTTTGGATTATCTCTCGGATAAATACGGGCTTGAAAAGTTCAAGAAAAAGGATAACTTCCTTTATACTTATATAGAATTTGACAATAAAAAAGATATTTTGATAAAACCGAAGACTTTTATGAATCTAAGCGGGCTCGCGGTGGTTAGAGCGGAAAATTTCTTTAAAATTGAGCGCGGAAAAATCGTTATTATATACGACGACGTCGCGCTCCCTTTGTCTATGATCAGAATCCGCGAGCGCGGAAGCGAAGGGGGGCATAACGGTCTCAAAAGTATAACGCAAAATTTAGGGACAAACGACTACTCGAGGATAAGAATCGGAGTGGGGGCGCCGGTTTCAAACGAACGTCTCAAAAATTACGTTCTTGGAGATTTCTGCGAAGAAGATATAGCGGCGTTGAAGGGCGACATTTTCCCGAAAGTCGAGGAGGCTTTGAAGTTAGTCGTATCGGGGGAGATCAAAGAGGCGATGAACAGGTATAATGAAAGAAATAGAGCGGAAATTTAGTGATTTTTTAAATAAAAATAATATTCATAATAAAAAAATAGTTATCGCATTTTCCGGCGGACGGGACAGCGTCGCGCTTTTCGACCTTTTTTATAGATATAAAAAAGAATTCAATCTAAAACTACTCGCCGCTTACGTCAATCACAATCTAAGAGGCGCGGATTCAAAAATAGAGCGCGACTTTGTCGAGAACTTTGCGAGCGATAGGAGGATCGAAATTCGCGTTAAATCTATAGAACCGTCGTTTTGGAAAGAAAAAAGCGGAGAATCGGTAGAAATGCGCGCAAGAAGCGTAAGATACGGCTATTTTACCGAAATAACCCAAAAAGAAAGCGCCGATTATATCGCGACGGCGCATCACCTCGACGATAAAATCGAGACTTTTTTTATAAATATTTTAAGGTCTTCGGGGACGGAGATACTTTCGTCGATCCCGGAAAAATCGAAAAATATAATCCGTCCGCTTTTAAACGTATCGAGAGAAGAGATCGACGAGTATATCGAGCGCGCCGGACTAAAATATATCGACGATAAGACAAATTTTGAAAACAAGTATTTCAGAAACAAAATACGAAACGAACTAATTCCCGTTTTGGAAAAAATAAAGCCGGAATTCAGAAAAAATTTTAGCGCTATATTCAGATATTTCGACGAAGAGCGAAAATTTAAAATCGCCGCCGGTAAAAAAGCCCTAAAAAGAATTCTTATTTACGCGGATAAAAAAAATATTTCTATCGATTACGTCAAATTTTCCCGATCTAAACCGGCGCTTAGAAAGATCGTCGTAAAGATAATCCTAAAAAAAATCGGATATCCCGCCAAACCAAATGCGATAATGTTAGATATGTTGTCCAAAACGCTGAAAAACAAAAGGGTATTTTACCGCAAATTCAACCTGCTGATACAGAGTAAAAGCGATCGGCTCTATTTTACAAACGTCTCTATCAAAGAGAAACTCTCTGTTATAATAAACAAACTTCCTATTGAAATCGATACCAAAACATACGGATTTCGCTTTTCAGAAAAAAAAACCGTTCAAGATTATAAAAACGTTTTCTGTTTCAAGCGCGACGAAAACTGTTTCCCGTTGACTGCGAGAATTTTAACAGACGGCGATACGATATTCATCCAAAACAAAGAGAGAAAAATAGCCGACATTTTACAGGACATGAAAATCCCTAAAAATTTAATCTCTTCCGGCTTAGCGATTTGCGATAATCAAAAGAATATTATCGGTTTTTATATCTTTGGAGAGTTCCGCGTATCCGAGAACTTTTATGCAAATCCGAGCTATTCGACGGTAACGGGGGAGAGGCTATGATTTACGATCGGCTTGAGGCGCTAATTGGAGAGGCGGCGCTTAAAAAATTAAACGGCGCATATGTGTCTGTTATCGGACTCGGCGCCGTCGGCTATACCGTATGCGAAGCGCTATTGAGATCGGGAATAGTTAATTTAAAGATAGTCGATCACGATATTATAAAAGAGACTAATTTTAACAGACAACTGCTTGCGCTCGAATCGACGCTTGGACAGAAAAAAGCCGCCGTCGCAAAAAGGCGTCTTCTCGATATAAATAAAAACGCAAACATCGAAGCGATCGACGGTTTTTTTCACGTCGAGACGGCGGATGAAATTCTTAAAAATCCGCCGGATTTTGTAGTCGACGCGATAGATAGCTTAAATCCAAAGTTTAATCTTATTTTAGAGTTATTAAAAAGAAATATCCGGTTCATATCCAGTATGGGCGCCGCGAGAAAACTTGATCCTTTCAAGATAAAATACGGCGATATAACGGACGCGACAAATTGTCCGCTTGCCAAAATGATCAGAAAACGGCTACGAAAAAAAGGGATTACGACCGGAGTCAAATGCGTATATTCTGAAGAAAAACCGGTAGGCGTCAAAACCCCTCTAATAGAGGAAGAGGATTATTACAAAAGAGGAAGAAATCGAATCCCTATCGGAAGCATTGCGACTGTTACGGGGATATTCGGGAATACTATCGCGGCATGCCTGATTGACGAAATTTTGAAAAATTAGTCAAGTAGATAGCGCTTTCGACTTCGCGCCCCTCTCTTTCGCAAAAAGAGGGGCGCGAAGTTATTTCAATAATACCCCCACTCTTTGAGAATATCGTCGGGGCTATCTACTTTTATGGCGCCGGAGTTTATCAGCATAGCGTTGCCTTTGTAAACATCCGAGTCTTCAAGCGGATTTAGCGCAAAGAGATCTCTGTTATAGTCCGTCGTCAAAAAAGCCGTTATCAGACTCCCCGAACGCTCCGGCGCTTGAACTATCAACACCCCTCGCGTCAATCCGACTATGATTCTGTTGCGCTTTGGAAAGTACCACTTGCGGGGGAGATAACCTGGCGGGTATTCGGATATTATACCGCCGTTATTCGCAAGCATATCGCGGGCGACGTTTTTGTTTGTCGCGGGATAAATTCTGTCTATACCGCACCCCAATACCGCGATAGTTTTACCTTTGTTATCGCAACAGGCTCTGTGCGCAGCCGCGTCTATTCCGTCGGCAAGCCCCGATACGATAGTAAATCCTTTGTCGGTAAGATATTTTGTATAAATTTCAGCCGCTTGTATACCGTTAGAGCAGGGAGCGCGCGTTCCTACTATAGATATCGATCTGTAATAGTCAAACGTTATATCCCCTTTGTAGTATAATAAAAACGGATAATCCGGTATCTGTTTTAGCCCTTCGGGGTAAGCGGGATCGTCGTAACGTAAAGTCCTAATATTGGCGTTATCGATGAAATTCGACATTTTCTTAGCCTCTGAGACAAAATATTCAACGTTGAATCTCGAACCGCTCCAATTTCTGCCTAGAATGTTCTTTATAGTAGATTTGCCAAGCTCCATTATCTTTCGAGACGATTGATATTTTGAGAATAGAGTCGTCTTTTCAAGAGGCGTTATACTTTCGTCAAACGAAAACGCTATATCGTATATCGTGTTTTCGTTCATTGTATCAACTCCTTAACGGTTCTGGTAAATTCGTCGAGTTTATCTATCTGTTCTTTTGTAAGTTTTTTCTCAAAAGCGTATAGCTCGTTGTAAACTCTCAGAGCCTCTTCGTAACGTTCCAGCATATAATACGCCCGTCCTAACAAAAAGTACGCATCGGCGTAAAAAGACGACTTTAACAAAACGATATATTTTTTTAGCGTCTCTATAGCTTTATCGTAATCCTCGCTTCCATAAACGAGGAATTGAGCGTATGCGTATAAAAATTCTTTGTTATCCGGCGTAATATTTAAAGCGTTTTGATAATAATTATCGATTATAGGCATATATTCCGGCTTATTTTCAATCTTTAGTAAATTTACGTAACAAACGGCGAGCCAGTAATATATAGAGCCGTCGTTAGTTCTGACCTCTTTCGCCAATTCAAGATGCTTAATCGCTAAGGCGTAGTTTCTGTTCATCATGAGGCGTTGACCGATATCCCTGTTCAGCCCGCCGTAAGAGTTATAAGCGTCGGTAAGAATGTCGATCGCTTGACGGTATTGTCTTGAAGCCTCCATTTTCTTCTCAATATCGTCGGATCTCGCCATGCGTCTGACCAAAAAAAGCGGGTCGCCGTAACATCCCGACAACATTACCGCCGCAGCCGATATTAACAATAATTTTTTCATATTCTCCTCCAAATTTTCTTTATTATATATAACAACAAAAAGTTAAAAAGTCTTTACAAAGATAGTAAAATTTTACAAACATTTTTTAAATATTCCGTCTCGGCGGCGTTCCATCCGAACAACTCTATTTCTTTTAAATATTTTTCGACAAATTTGCGATCTATGTTGTAGAAACTTGCAAGACAATTTCTCGCTAAAATTACTTCGTCTATCCAACCGGCGCCGATCTGATTATTTTTAAAATAATTTTTATAATCCCCTTTTTTGAATATAAAAAGATTATTCAGGTCGAAATTGTTCCCCACAAATCCTATTAACTCTTCGCCGGAATCTTTGATTTGTAAATTTTGATTATACGGACAGACGGCGCGGCACTCTTCGCATCCGTAAAATCTCGTCCCCCATTCCTTAATCAAATCGTAATTAAAATCAAGCGAACTTGATATATGCTGGAGACACCGCCCTTTTACTACCTTTTTATCCGACAACGCGCCGGTAGGGCATGCGTTCAAGCAGGCGCGGCAATCTTTGCATAAATCGACCGCCGCGACTAAATCGGGATCAATATCGATATTCAATAATATAGAGCCGATTACGAACTTCGAGCCGTATTCCGCATTTGTTACGAGCGAATTCCGCGCGATATATCCGAGCCCGCCGCTGTAAGCCGCCAGTTTGTCGTTTAGTTTGGAGTTTACGAATATCCTGTAAAATTTGTCGTTGCGACAATTGTCGCGCGATAATCGTTTTATCCCCTTTGCCAGTTTATCAAGTTTTTTTGAAAGAATTTTATAAAAATTCGCCGAAGTATATTCGGCAATACAACCGGGTTTGTCGGCGGGAATATTCCATTCATAGTTATAAGATAACAGAGCGGAAACGACGGTTTTAGCGTTTGAGAATAGCGATCTAATATCGCGAAATTCATTTTGTTTATAAAAATATTTTTCGTAATAGATATAATCGTCTACCTTTGCAAAAGAAATTTTATCAATACCGAGACTCTCGGCTAAACAAGCGATAGATTTTTTTTCCATAATTAATAAATATAACAAATTTATATTTTTTTCTTTAAAAAAGCAAAATTATATTATATAATTTTGCAAGAATGTTGTATATGTAAAAAAACATATTTATTTTTCTGAGGATGTAGTATGCAATTTAGAAAGAAAATCTTAGTTGTCGACGACGATAAAAAATTAACCGAAATTATCGAGAAGTATTTTACGCAATACGAATTTCAAGTTACGATCGCCAACGACGGGAACAATATCGAGGAACTCATAAGAGATACAAAACCGGACGTGATCTTACTCGACGTTATGCTGCCCGACAGAAATGGTTTTGATATTCTAAGAGCTATACAGAAAGAATTTGACATACCGATCATAATGCTCACGGCAAAAGGGGACGAAGTTGATAAGGTTATCGGGCTTGAGATGGGCGCCGACGACTACGTTACCAAACCTTTCTCTATCAGAGAGTTGATTGCCCGTATCAGGACGGTTCTTAGAAGGTTTGTTACTCCCGCCGGAGATTTTTCTAATAAAAAAGATATTCAGTATCGCAGCGTAACTATAATACCCGATAGGAGAACGTTAAAAATAGGGGACACGGAGCTCGAACTGACAAAGACCGAGTTTGATCTGCTTTATCTTCTCGCTTCCAATCCCAATAAGACCTTTACTCGAGAAGAACTGCTCAAGATCGTCTCCGATAGGGATTACGCGATTTTTGACAGATCGATCGATATGCACATAAGCCATTTACGAAATAAATTGAAACTCCAAGACCCCGTTTGTTGCGCGATTAAAACGGTATGGGGAGCGGGTTATAGGTTTGAAGTTTCTGAATAGATCTTTTTTCAAAGTAACAATAACAAAAAAGATTGTTCTGCTTTATCTTCTTATATTATTATCTTCCGTAGTGTTGACCTCGATATCTTCCTATCTTACGTTTCAGAAGTTGATGGACAATCAGATGTCGATAATAGACGTTAACACCAGCGTTATTAAGACCAGAGTTGAAAATTTGTATGAAAAAAACACAAATATTTTTGAGTTGCCGGATCTCAGCGAAAAAATATTAAAAAAAGACAAAGATTCTAAAAAGATACTGCAAACTATAGAAAAAAATTTTCCGGGATATAAATTTAAAATTCCGACCGTAGAGGGAACTATCGAATACGTAGATATTCCTAAACTAGTGTACGATAGGAAAGAAATGAGGTATTTCTTTGAAATAACGCGAGAAATAAGCTTTTCAGAGAATCTTCCGTTTAAATCTATACAACTTTCGATAAAATTAAACTATTATCAGATAATTTTGAAGAGTTTGCTGCTCGGCACTTTGATTGCGACGATCATTTTGATACCGTTTATCATATTCTTTTCAAATTCTATCGTAAAGCCGGTTTTGAAAATTTCTAAAGGTTCAAAACAAATAGCGGAAGGCAACTTAGGCGTTCAAGTCGAATACGATTCGGAAGACGAGCTTGGAGATCTTGCCCGGACTTTCAACTATATGTCGAACGAGTTGACTAATATCAAAAAGATCCGCGACGATTTACTCGCTACGATCAGCCACGAACTTCGCACCCCGCTCGCCCGCATCAAAGGTTATACGGAGCTGATGCTGGATTTAAAAATTACAAAAGTCGAACAAGACGTTTACTACAGATCTATATTGCAGGAAGTCGACTTTTTAAACAATATGATCGGCGAGATTCTGGAAATATCGCGTTTAGAGTTGAATAAAGAGAGTTTGTTTCCCGAAGAAACAGATTTTGGTTATTTCCTTGAAAATTTGAAGAGAGAAACGGACGTTCAAAAGACTATTCAGAATGTAGAATATATATTTGATTACGAATACGGTCTATTTTGCTCGATAGACGTTGAAAAGATCTACAGAGTTTTTCAGAATATTATTCACAACTCTATAAAGGCTAAAGCCGATAAGATACAAATATCCGCTAAAAAAGAGAACGATTGGATTATTATTAAAATAGTCGACAATGGGATAGGGATACCCGCCGATCAGTTAGAAATAGTTTTTGAAAAATTCTACAGAGTAGATAAATCGCGCGACAGAAAAACCGGCGGGTTTGGTCTGGGGCTCGCTATCTGCAAAGGTATAATTAGGGAACACAAAGGGGAGATATTTTTCAGCAAAGTTGAAAAAGGGACGCAGTTAAATATCAAACTGCCTTTTATTAGAGTTCAAAGCGATTCTTCCAAAAGCGATACCGTATAAACGGCGACGGCTCTATTCTTGCCGACCGAGTCAAGTTCTTCGTTAGTTTTCGCCTTTACGGATATTCTATCGACCGATATTCCGATTATTTCAGATAATCTGAACTTAATACTGTCGATATACAATCTAAGTCTCGGCTTTTGGCAAATTATCGTCGAATCTATATTAATTATGCGGTATTTGCGTTCTTTTATTAACTCGACCGTCTCTTTTAGAAGTATAGCCGAGTCGATATTTTTGTATTTTGGGTCGTTGTCCGGGAAATGCGCCCCTATATCGCCGAGATTTGCCGCGCCAAATAGAGAGTCGATTATGGAATGTATAAGTACGTCGCCGTCGGAATGAGCCAAAAACCCTTTATTATAAGGGATTTCCACATTTCCTAAAATAAATTTTCCTTTTGATACCAATTTATGAATATCGTAACCTGAGCCGATTCTCATTTCCATAGTTTTTTTATCCTTCCGTAAATCTTTTTTGCTTTTATTAAATCGTCGCGAAAAGTGATCTTCAAAAGATCGTCGTCGCCTTCGACTATTTTAATTTTAGTAGAGGTCCCCTTCAACAATTCGGTATCGTCGGTAAAAATCTTACCCGATTCTATCGAATTTTTATAAGCGCCGTATATAAGTTCAAAATCAAATATCTGCGGAGTTTGTATAGCTCTAGCCAAATACTTTTCGGGATGCTCCGCAATAATCCCGTCGTCGTCGACTATTTTAATAGCGTCGACGACTTTTATACCGGGAGCGGCGGCTTTGCGCGCGATAGCTTCGGCGTATATCTTTTCGATAAGTTCGGGTTTTATAAACGGTCTCGCTCCGTCGTGTATAGCGACATAGTTGACGCCGCCGCGCTCTTTTATGAAGGATAAAGCGTTATATACCGAATCTTTTCTCTCCAAGCCGCCCGGTATAAATCCGGCGAACTTTTCAAATCCGGAGAAATACTTTTTTTTATAACGCAGCGCAAGTTCCTCGCAAGCGCTATTAATTACCACATAAATTTTACCGGTATGTTTAAATTTGTTAAACGAATATAGCGAATAATAAAGAAGCGGTTTGCCGGCGATCAGAGCAAAAGTTTTTGGCGTTCCTTCGCCGAATCGTTTTCCGACGCCGCCGGATAGTATTATCGCATCCATAACGACTCCGTTAGAAAATTTCTCAAGCCTTACGCCTTATCAAGTGGTATAATCGGCGTTTATCTTAACGTAATCTATCGAAAAATCGCATGTCCATACCGTCCATTTACCGGTCTTACCGGCGTTCATATCCAGCGTAACTTTTATATCTTTTTTCTTCAAAATATTCTTAGCGTCCTTTTCCGCATACTGCGCCGGCTCGCCGTCTTTAAATACCGTCAGTTCGTCAAATTTTAACGAGCATTTTGTAAAGTCAAAATCGACCCCGCTATAACCGGCGGCGCATATTATTCTGCCCCAGTTGGGGTCTTCTCCGTAAAAAGCGGTCTTGACGAGGTTGGATTTGGCTATCGAAATCGCTATTTTTTTAGCGTCCTGATCGGAGGCGGCGTTCTCTACCGTTATCTCGATAAATTTGGTCGCCCCCTCGCCGTCGATAGCTATTTTTTTTGCCAGAGCCGTATTCACAAAATTCAACGCTTCGCAAAACAACTTGTATTCCTCGCCGGCGGTATCTATAATCTCTTCGTTATTTGCCAATCCGCTTTTCATTATAATAGCGGTGTCGTTTGTGCTTGTGTCGCCGTCGATTGTTACCGAATTGAAACTTTTCTCAACGGATTCGTCAAAAGCTCTTTTTAGAAGGTAATCTTTTATGGAAACGTCCGTAAAAACAAATCCCAGCATCGTAGCCATATTGGGATGTATCATCCCCGACCCTTTAGCCGTTCCGACGATAGTATATTCGCCGCCGGCGGACTTTACCTTGACGCCGACAATTTTATCGACGACGTCGGTAGTCATTATCGCAAGAGCAAAGTTTTTCTCATTCTCCTCCCTTATAATGGATTTAAGTTTGTCAATACCGGAAAAGACTTTATCCATAGGGAGCTGTCTCCCGATCACCCCCGTCGAGCATAATAATACGTCGGAAGGACTATCGAGCTCAAAAACCTCGGCGACTTTTTTTGTTATATCTTCGGCGTTTTTTAAGCCTAACTCGCCGGTACAAGCGTTAGCGCAACCGCTGTTGACTATAACGGCGCGGGCTTTATTACTTTTAAGATTCTCTTTACATATCTGAATATGCGCCGCCTGTACTTTATTGGTAGTGTACTTTGCATAGCATGCAGCCGAAACTTCGCACAATACCATACCTAGATCGAGACGATTTTTATACTTAATCTCGCATCCGCAGGCGTTTGAGAAAAATCCCTTTACTAAATTAATTGACGGATTTATTATTTCAACAATATCCTTATCCATGACGCTTCCCTCCCCTACAAAATATAAATCATATAAAATCAAAAAATGCTAATTAAGTCAACGCTTAAAGCAAAGATTTTTTGTATCCCGTCAGTTTTTTGAGGCGAGGAAATGAACGCATATACGACGCGCCGCTCCTCGATAAATAAATTGCGCCATATGTGTCAATTAAATTGACACATATGGCGCTTGTTTTTACCGGCGCGCGCCCCGATAAGGTCCCGGCATGAACAATGTTTAGCATTTTAGTATATTCAAAACAGGAATTCCCGCTTTTATCGGGCGCGTTTCATATGTGTCAAAAAATAATTCGACGCATATGAAACGGATGTTTTCTATTCCCCAAAAACTGACAATTTACTACGCAAAGTTATTTATAGTCTCGTTCTTGTTATTTATCCAAAAGGAAATCATCGATTTTCTTTTGGATAAATAATTTCAACTTTTCAACTTTTTCAATCATATTTTGATTTAGCTCTTTAGAATCGACATTATCGTTTTTACAAATATTATGATCGCAAATAGAGCCGGTATTGCTACTATTAATGCTATCATCGCCGGCGATAAAATCAATTGTTCCGCCTTTTTTTTTTCGTTATCATCAAATTTCTTTTCCACTTTAGGTTTTTCTATCGGTTCCGGTTCATTCATATTATTATCGCTTGATATAATTAAAATCAGATTTTCATTGTTGATTTCTTTTTTCTTTATATCTTCAAGATATTTCTTATCGTCAATAAGGTTTAACAAAACTATTTTTCCGCTTTGATTATCTTCATTGATTAAATAACTAATATGATTTTTAAGCTCATCTATACAACCGCTTGAATTAATATTCCATATCCATTTTTTATGCTCCGGTTTTTTATATTCTATTTTTTCATCCGATTTGAATTTTTCCAATACATTATCGATTTTTTCTTGGAGAATTTTGTTAGCAGTATCCGTTGCCGTTAATCCTACAGCCCTAATATTACTATATAACTCGATTATATCATATTTCTGAGTAATCTTTTTCAACTCATAATAGTCGTCTTTCAAATCAAAGTATTGAGATATTATTTCTTTATTTTTTTCTCTTTTTATGCTATCAAAATCGCTCTGCAAAATTTTTTCCGGTATAGAATCTTTAAAAAGATTTTCAATATCCGCCTCTTTAAAAACCTGATCAAGCGATTCTGTTATTTTACCTTTTGTCTTATTTTTATAGTTATCTAACCATTTTGAAATAAGATTTATTATGATAGTTTTTTCATTTTCATCAACAACGCCGTCCATAGCTATCGAATATCTTATAGGAGTATTTACCCTATCTCTACGATTACCGGAGTGGATACCGGAAAGAAATAATTTTATCTCTTTATTATTTTTTTCAATATAAAAACTACCTCTTTCAAACGACGTCTGCTGAGCATAGTCTAACCAGGGCTCCTTTGGATTAATCCCAATGTAGTGATAATCTATAGTCTCGGATCTCGTTAATAGATATTTTTTCATTTTAGTTGTCCCTCCTCTAATTTAAATAGTTTATAATAACTATTTTTTTCAAAATCTCTATTTGACAATTTTTCCAACTCTCCTATAATTGTTTCAAGATCATTTTTCTTATCGGTTAAATATAAATAACTTGCATCGTTTTTTTTCTTATCTAAAGAGATGTTATACCCCAAATTTTTCCAAAAACTATCTTTAATTTCATTTGTTTTATTTGTTATATCTCTTATATTTTCATTTCGATTTTCTACCGTTTTCTCTAAAGCAATCTTAAGCAACATTCTCGATATTTGAGATAACAAAAGATCTCCCCCTTTGGGATTTACTTTAAAAGGTTCTCTTTTTTTAAATTTCTGCTTATAACTTAAAATTCTATTCGAATTGTCATAAATCCATTCTATACAAGAAATGTCCACGCAACCAAGAGTCTCTATAGGCGAATAAAAAATTTCAATATTTTGTTTATTTTTCAGTTCTTTAGATATTATATCTATTGTTTTTTGATAACAATTTAGAGTCTTATTGAATAATTCATTCGATTTTTCATTACTAAGATACGACTCGCATTTTATTGGCGATAAAATGACCAAAAGAGGCAAATCGGAATTAATTTTTGTTTTCGACCAATTTTGCATTATCTCTTGCACGGTATCAATATGTAAAAATCTCTGAATATTTATTTTTTTATCGTTTGTATCAGCTTCCATAATCAATGTCGCGTCTGTTGGTATGATTATAACATTACAATTTTTTAACTTTTTTTCATATTTATCAAATTTTTCATCCGCCTCTTCGATTAATCCCCCTCTAAAATCATATAGAGTAAATCCTATTTTTACGTTATTTTTCTCGATAAACAAATTATATTCTTTTTCGGTTTCTGTTGCCTCTAATACATCGGATACAAATTCAGATTGGTTTAACAAATTATTCCTTTCAGAAATATATTTGTTGATATCAATTAGGGTATAATAATCCGGTTTTATCATTACATTATTTGACAATATTTTATTACTTAATTCTATTATATTATAGATTAATGATGTTTTACCAATCCGAGACGGACCTACAATTCCGATATTAAATTTAGAATATTCTTCATTTTTTTTCTCAATTTCGCTAATGCGCTTCTTTATTTCATTCTTTTCTATTTGTCTTCTTACTAAGGTAGAAGTGGACGAAATAATTGCGCCAACAAGTATTAATGGAATCATATATTTTCCGCCTCTGTTTCGTCGAATATTTTCATCAAATCGTTGTAAATCTTTTTAAGTTCTAAAAGTTTCTTAACCATAACGTCAATTTTTTTATCGTTGATTTTAAACGCCGCTTTTAATCTATTAAGAACCTCTTTTTCTTCATCAGCAAATTTATTGTCGCTATAAATTATACCAAGAGCTTCGAATATTATGTAATTTTTCTTAATATCGCTTGCGTTTTTAAAGAAATCGACTATTTCATCGAGGTCTTTGCCCTGAATTTTATACTCCAACTCCGATAACATCATCTCGTCTCTATATTGTTCTATCATTATCTTCTCTTCATCGATAAAATCGTTATCGCAGTTAGCAATAAGATAAGCAAGCTCAAGAAAATATTTTTGTTCTTTTTCATTCAGATATCTTAAGAACAATTTATACCGCCTTGTTTTATGACAAACGAATATATTTCATAATAACTCTTATATTCCAATCTTCTCAACTCTTGGATTAAAATTCTTTTCAGACAAAACCGCAATCGTTTTGAAAATCTCTTTATATTTATCTAGCGCATCTGATTCAATTTTTAAGTTTTCTTTTCTCCTTTTTCTCTCGCCGGACAACGCCAACCATATATTTCCAAAAAAACCTTTATCTTCGCTAGCTTTTTTAGAGTACTCTTCAACTATGCTCGACTGTTTTTCTGAGGCAAGATTTACTATTAGCTTTGATATAGCAAGCAACATAGTGTCCGCCCCTTTTTGATTTAGTTTGTTGGGAGTTCTTAATTTATATTCCGCCTCAAAATTATTATCGCTCCACATAGTATCGCACACCTCAACGCAACCGTAAGTATCGATTGGCGAATAAATAACTTCAAGATTTTCAATACAATCTTTAAACTCGCCGCTAACAACCTCAATTAGTCCGCCGTAAAGTTTTCTTACTTTACTTTGAAGCTCTGCGGATTTGTCTTTTAATCCGCCATTGTCGTTAAAATATGACTCGCATTTCACAGGCAACAGCAGTAATAGCGCCTTATCGTCTGAAAACATTTGAGCTCTACTTTTTGCCCATTCGCTTGCTATTTCCGTTACTTCAGAAATAGATAATAAACCGGGAACCAATGCTTTCGTTTTATTTGTATTTGCTTCCATTATGACGGTAGCATCGATAGGCAACATCAATATATGGCTTTCCGATAAAAAAGGTTGGCATTCTTTTTCCCATTTTTCAACATCATTTTTAATCCATCCGCCCGGAAAATCGAGAAAAGATATAACAATTTTAGCTTCATCAGAGTCCGTCGAGTTCATTTTTAAGCTATATATAAATTTGTTTTGAGTACTGCTAAGCCCCCCCGGATTAAACTCTCCAACAGATAAAAAACCGGCCCTCTCATTTCTAAACTCGCTAATCTTTGATTTTGTAGCGGAATCGTTAAATGTAATATTTGCCTTTTCGCCTCTCAATAAATCTTGCGAAGAATCGAGTATTGAAGATATTAAAGTTGTCTTGCCTATTCTTGACGGTCCAACCAAACCAATTTTGAATTCTTTTTCCATAATTATACCCCCATATTTTTTATAATTTATTTTCTATATTATCTCTTATCTCTTTTATCTTTTTGTTAATTCTTGATATATTACTATTGTGTATGTCTATTCCTTTGAACTTATCGGGCCATATTTCGTTAAGATATGATCTAGTCATTCTGTGATATTCATAATCAATATCTTTTTCTCTAATAATAGTATCCTCAAATTGTTCGGCAGCCGAATGCAAAACTAAAAGAGTAATCCCCGCCTCTTTAAAAAGAGCAGTTTTTATATCTGTTGCCGATTTTTTTGCCAAATCTTGCAATTTAGATAGTAATAGCCTAACCCCTTCTTCATTTTGAGTTATATCCTCAATTTGTCTTACCTCTTCATCTCCCACCGTTTTTGTTAAAAAGAGACAATCAAGCGCCTCTCTCACTCTGGGATGGAGATGCGAGCGATACTCTATTTCAAGATTGAGAAGATTTTCGATAGCTTCGCTCAATTTTGGACACTCCTCGCTCGCCTCTTCTAATTTTGCTTTTAGATGTTGTAACGCATCTCTTCCCTCAAGATTAAGCGGTATAAGTTCTCCCAAATGCCTTCTCAATACATTAACTATATCATCCCATAAAGATGAGATTTTAAGTTTAAAATAGGGGTTTAGTTTTATGTATCTTTTACTTATCTCTACCCTTATCCCTTGAATTTTCTCGTTTGCAATCTCCGCATACCCCTGATGCCTTTTCATTTTTTTGAGAGCGTCTTCTTCCCAATCGTCCATTCCAAATTTATTAACAATCCAATCTTTAATTTCATTATGAATTTTCTCTACCTCCTCTAAGAAGCCTTCGTCCTCCGCTTCCCTATCTTTGTCTTCGCTCCTTCTCGCTTTCTTTAACAGAGGTTCCACAATTTCAATTTGTAAATCATTTGAAATATTATCTATAAGCTTTCTTGTCAATCTATCTCTCTCTTCCGCGCTACTTGTTATTGTCGGAAAATTACTTTTCAGATAATTGTCAACATCCATTATACGGTTTAATATTCTTTTACTCGTATCTTTTACAGAATCATAGGTAATATCAATCAACTCTTGATCCAATCTGGGTAGTTTCTCTGAAATATCTTTTAAAATCGGGTTAAGCAAATTCTCTCTGACAGATTTACCGTCAATAGCGTTAAAAACATATACGTTATGATTTTTACCTACGCTATTTTTAATATTGTTCATTAAACCGTCAAAGATATTTTTATCATCTCCGTCTGCCTTATTAACTCCAATAGCGACAAAATCTCCGGGTTTTCCAAGATGCCCCTTTGCATCGCTTAACGTATCAACGCACTGTATATCCTGTTTTTCCCAAAATCCCTTTGTTTCAGTCGGTTTCTTAAGCATAATTACAAAATCAACCTCGTTTTTAAAACCATTCACATGAATTTTATCAATATTTGGATCGTTCTCCCCAAGTCCCGGCAAATCAATAAGTCCAAGTTCTTGAACGTCCACTTGAGGAAATTTTACCTCAATTCTTATATCCTTAACGGCAAGATCTTTCCTCGAAAAATTCCCCGATTCCTTTTCTTTATTTGTCGGATACGCTACAAAAGGCCGAAGTTCGCTAAGATTTTTTATCTCTAACTCTCCCCCTTTAAGCAAATCTTTATAAGTTGAAAATCTCTCCTGCATTTCTATTAACTTAGGCAATATATCCATAACTGTGGCTTTTTTATTATCGTCCACTTCATTTTCAATATCTCCAAATTTTGGATATCTGAAATTTTGATATTCTTCAATAGTCGATGGCGCGTATTTATAATTTTCCGGTAAAATGCTATGATAACCGTCTAAAACGTCGTTTTTAAAATCATTAAAAGTTCTCAATTCAATAATAGCTCTATTATATGAATTTGAATTATAAATTTTACTTCTAACCGCCGTAACGGGCAACCCCTTACCGGTCGGGACCTCATCGTCAGAAAGCCCTGAAATATTTTGCAATAAAGTACTTTTCCCGACTCTCGCTTGACCGCTAATCCCAAGATTTATCCTGTCTCTATCTAATCTTTTTCTAACCGCTTCGCAATCTAATACAATCTTGGATATTTCGCTGGTCAAATCATTGCCGTTTAATGAAGAAAACAGATTATCGACCATTATAGGATCAATATCGGGCAACTCCTTTAACCTCCCAATAAATTCTTCAAGTTCCTTAACATCGTTTTTTAACGATTCAAGATATTTAATCTTCTCGTCAATTAGCGGGAGATTCTTTTTTCGATTGTTTATTATCCCCTTAATTTTTTCAGATACGCTCATTTTAGCCCCTTATTTTTTATTTATATTATTTTCCTCCGCTTAATAATATCCACAATATTTCCTAAGCAGACTCTTTTTTTGATACTTGTTTTTTGATACTTGACAGATGATTTTTGATATAATTTATTATTTTTAAAAAATATATTCTTATTTAGAAGGCAGATAGATAGATAGATAGATAGATAGATAGATAGATAGATAGATAGATAGATAG
>ENA-UPSM01000249-UPSM01000249.1-activated-sludge-metagenome-genome-assembly--contig:-NODE-249-length-80243-cov-6.794969_pt1 | contig 80243 bp, 79 predicted proteins | sample MGYA00238181_ERZ773283 | MGnify/ENA primary metagenome ERZ773283 (study PRJEB29023, sample SAMN05720199) | activated sludge metagenome | isolation source: Anaerobic digester | place: Japan... | reverse complement strand
ATCGCCGCGCCCGGTCTCGCTGCCGATCTCCTCCACCTGCCCGACGAGCGCGAGGACATCAACGTCGTGCTTGAGCTGCCGCGCGCCGCCAAGGGCAGCCCCGAGGATCTGCTTGCACTCCGCATCCGCAGCAGCGCCCCGGTCGCCCCGCCCGCGCCGAGCGGCGTCGCCGGCCTCGTGCCGCTTTCCGAGCTCGTCCGCCTCGAACACGTGCCCGGCGAGCGCAGCCTCTACCGCAAGAACCTCGTGCCCGTGACCTACGTCACCGCCGATGTCGCCGGCGTGGTCGAGAGCCCGGCCTACGCGATGTTCGCGATGAACAAGGAGCTGGCGAAGATCGACGCCCGCGAATTCGGCGGCGCCGCCCCGAAGCTCGAGATTCTGAACATGAGCATGCCGCTCGACCCGCGGCAGCCCTCGATGAAGTGGGACGGCGAGTGGCACATCACGCTCGAGGTCTTCCGCGACCTCGGCCTGGCCTTCGCCGCCGTGCTCATCCTGATCTACATGCTCATGGTCGGCTGGTTCAAAAGTTACATCACGCCGCTCGTGGTGATGGCCGCGATCCCGTTCTCGCTCATCGGCATCCTGCCCGCGCACTGGGGCATGGGCGCGTTCTTCACCGCCACCTCGATGATCGGCTTCATGGCCGGCGCGGGCATCGTCGTGCGCAATTCCATCATCCTCGTCGACTTCATCGAGCTGCGCCGCTCGCACGGCCTCTCGCTGCGCGACGCCGTGGTCGAGGCCGGCGCGGTGCGTTTCCGCCCAATGCTGCTCACCGCGCTCGCGGTCGTCGTCGGCGCGAGCGTGATCCTCGCCGATCCAATCTTCCAAGGCCTCGCGATCAGCCTCATGTTCGGCGAAATCGCCTCGCTCCTCGTCAGCCGCATGGCCGTGCCGGTGCTCTACTTCATGGCCAACCGAAAGGCTTGACCTACAGGTAGGGCGGTTTCTCCGAAACCGCCGCAACGTCCGCCCTCGGTGCGGGTCATTGTGCCCAGCACGAACGTCTCTGAGAAACGGCCTGCCCCTACATCATCCATCGTCCATCTCCCATCACCCATTCCCAGATGCCTTCGCCCTCCATCAACTTCGCCCAGCTTGTCCTCATCGTGCTCGCGTTCGCCGCGGCCTTCGTCGTCCTGCGCCCCTTGCTCTTCGGCGGCCGGCGCGTGAGCGCCGCCGAGGCCAGCCAGCGCGTTGCAGCCGGCACTGCCGTGCTGATCGATGTCCGCGAACCCGGCGAATGGCGAAGCGGCGTCGCCGCGCCCGCACAGTTGCTCGCCTTCAGCGACCTCAACGGCGACCGCCGCCAGTGGGCCCCGTTCCTCGCCGCCCACAAGGACAAGGAACTCATCCTCTACTGCGCCTCCGGCCTGCGCTCCGGCCAGGCGGTCATCCGCCTGAAAAAAGAAGGCCTCAACGCCACCAACCTCGGCGGACTCCGCCGCTGGACCAGCGCCGGCCTGCCGACCCGCAAACCGTAGGGCTTTTCACAACTCCGAGTAGCGATACCCGATTGCGCAAAGCCGCTCACTCGAGCAAGCGGCGCCAGCGCGCTCTCGCCCTCCAACGAACAACAATCCGTAGGGTGCGACCTTGGTCGCACCGCTCCCCCCCTCGCGCAGCCCCCCTCACCGCAACAAACATCCCTCCACCGCCCACTGTCCACCGTCCACTGCCCACCGTCCACTGCCCACCGGCAACCGCCCACCGTTCACCGTCCACCGTCCACCGTCCACCACCTACCACCATGATCACTCGTCTTCTCTCCCTCCTCGCCCTCACGTTCGCCCTCACCGGCTGCGCCAAGTCCTCCGATACGCCCGCCGCCGCCTCGGCCACCGCCGGCAGCCACGAGGTGGCCGACTTCGCCGCCGATGTCATCACGCGCAGCGCCACCGTCCCCGTCGTCGTCGATTTCTGGGCCCCGTGGTGCGGCCCGTGCCGCGTGCTCAAGCCCACCATCGAGAAAGCAGCCGCCGAGGCCGGCGAACGCTGGAAACTCGTCGCCGTGAACGTCGACAACCACGGCCCGCTCGCCCAGCAGTACGGCATCCGCAGCATTCCCGCCGTGAAGCTCTTCCACCGCGGCGAAGTCGTCGCCGAGTTCGTCGGCGTGAAATCGGAGTCCCAGCTCCGCACTTGGCTCGACGCCAACCTGCCCAAGTAGGACCGGTCTCCGCCCGGTCCCGCGCGGGTCTCGCCCGCGCTCAGGCCCGCGCCTTGCCGCGTGGGCGGGGCACGGCCGGCCTTCCCGGCCGGCACGCCAGCACGAGCAACCCCGCGCCCACCGCGAGCAGGATGGCGTGGCCCGCCGAGAATCGCGCCTGCGCCTCGAGCAGGTTCACGCGCGGCCACGCGGCGAGGTAACGCACCGGTGCCGGTCCCTTGGCGACGCCGGCCCCGACCGCGTCGCCCACCACCGTCGCAGAACCCTCGATGCGGCGACCGTCGGGCAGCGTGAAATGGTAGCCGACGCCGTAGTCGTAACGGTTCCGCTCGGCGGTGTTGCGCTCGCCGCCCTGCCGGCGGACCTCGGTGACCGTGCCGAGCGTGCGCGTGCCCCAGAGCCGCAGCGCCGGCGCCAGCACCGCGTAGCCGGCCAGCACGAGACCGAGCAGCAGCAGGAGCAGGCGCGTGGCGAGGCGTTTCACGACGTGCCTCCGGCGTTGCGGGCCGGCCGGGAGGAAGGCTCGCGCGGTGGTTTCATTTGAAGAGCGAGTCGGTGAGATCGCCGAGATCCTGGATCGTCTCCATGATTCCCTTGCCGCCGGTGGAGAGCGCCACGGCGTCGTCCCACTGGCTGGGCGGGAGGTCGGCGCGGCCGATGGCGGCGAAGCTGTCCTTCACCTTCGTGAACCGCTCCCGGGCCGCCTCGAGGCGGGCGAGGTTGTGTTTGTCGGACGCGGTGAGTTTCGCGGCGGGGATCTTCCGGAGCGCGGCGAGCTTGGCGTCGATGAACGGAAGGAACTTGCCCTCCAGGTCCTTGGCGGTGCCGCGGCAGGCCTCGCGCACGCCGGCCAACCGCGAGAGGCTCTTGTCCTGCAGCATCTCGCCGGCCTTGAACAGCGTCACATCGGAAGTCTGACGCACCCACTGCGGATCGAGGCTGTCCATGATCTCGTCGACATTCGAGAGGTCCTTGCGGATGTGGAGCACCGACATCATGCGGTACGCCTCGGGGTCGACGCGGCTGGTCATCTTCTCCCAGGCCTGCGGGGCGCTGCCGCCGGTGGCGCGGCGGTAGGCGCGATTCCACGCCTCCTGGGCGTCGAGCTGCCACTGGTGCCGGCTCACGGGCTGGCCGTTCTTGGTCAACCAGACGTTGCGGCGCAACGTGGTGGTGCCGTCGGAGTCTTTCACGGGGATCCAGTCGGGCTGCTCCTTGAGCGCCTGGTCGAAGTCCATGCCGGTGGTGCCCGCGCTGGCGGCGTTGCGCATGGCCACGATCTCGTGGTCGCTGTAGCCGGCCTCCTTCATGATCGTGTAGTAGTCGGCGCGGACTCGGGTGTGGATCTGGTCGAGCGCCTGGTCGTAGAAGCGGCCGACCGCGGGCTGCGCCTTGTATTTAAGGACTCCCTTCGCTGTGGGGTTGCCGTTGAGCGCGGCGGTGGTCCCGAGCACCTTCTCGTGCAATCGCTTCACCTCCGCCTCGGGCGCGCCGTCGTGCACGGCCTTGCGCCAGGCGTGGTACTCGCCCACGAAACCCTCGACCTGCGCCTCGGCCGCGCGCAGCTCCGCCTCGTAGCGGGCGACATCGTCGGCGCCGCCCGCGCCGGCCGGGCGCTTGGCGAGCGCCGGCGGGGCGTCCGCCTGCTTGAGCGCGCCGCCGAGCGAGTCGGCCTGTTTGAGCGCACCGGCATCGGGCAGGTCGCCGCCCTTACCGAGCTTGCCGAGCAGGAAGGGCACGCCCTTGTTCAGGAGCAGCGAGGTGCCGCCGGCCTTGGCGGCGCCGGACCAGCCGCCCTGGCAGTAGCCGTCGTAGGTGCTCCAGGCGATGTCGACGGCATCGGAATACGTCGAGACGGACTGTTTCACGCCGGTGAGCAGGTCCTTCTCGGCCCAGCCGGTGGCGAACTGGTAGGTGAGCGCGAGCGCCTGCGGGCCGCCGACCATGCTGCAGACCATCATGCCGGTGTCGGCGCCGGTCTTGATGTTCTCGATGGCGGAGACCTGCGCCTCCTTCCACGCGAGATCCTCGTCCAGCCTGGCCAGCCGGGCCTCGGTGTGGCCCTGCCATTTGTGCTTCAGGGCGTCGTTGAGCTTCCGGTACCGGTCGAGCGCCAGCGGCGCCTCGTCGCGGATCTTCCGAAGGGTGTCGAGCGCCTGCGGGCGCTCGACGGCGGGCAGCAGCTCGAGGTAGCGCGCGGCCAGCTCCTGCTGCGACTCCACGGCCTCGAGGTGGCGGATGTTGTCCTCGATGTTGCGGCGGAACTGCGCGCGGGCCATCACGTCGAACGGAGTCTCGGTGCGCTGGTACTCGCCGGTCCGGAGCTGGCGCACGGTGTCCTGCGCGGCGATGGCGTTCGAGTTCGCGTTGATGAGGTTGAACTGGAGCGCGGCGAGACGCTTCTGCTGGTCGGCGGAGGGCGGCTGGCCGCCCTTGCGGACCTCGGCCTGCAACGCCGCAAGGTCCTGCTGGTACTGCTGCGCGCGCTTCTGTTCGTAGAGGATCGTGGTCTCGTGGAACGCGATGGTCTCGGCCTTCGCCCGGCGTTCGGCGGCCTGCCGCTCCTTGTCGGCCGCGGCGTCGGCGGCGGGCTTCGCGCCCTTCGCGGGCGCCGGCTGGCGCGCCGCCAGGTCGAGCTCGTCGCCCATCTTGGCCGCGAGCGCGGCGGCCTCCTCGGGCGTCATGATCCGGCGCTTGTAGTGGTAGCGCACACCCGCGAGGCCGAGCGGCGCGGTGGGGCCGCCCACCGCCGCAAGCCGGGCGATCGAGTCGCTCAGGGCGTCGCCGCGCGAGGCGGGCTTGGTGTCGGAGTTGATCAGCAGCGAGATGGTCGCCTCCTCGCCGTTGAGCTGGTCGGCGGTGCAGGCGAGCGGGGTCGTCTCCTTGACCTTGGCCGCGGCGGAGCGCAGGTGCGGCGTGAGCAGGTGCTCCCGTTGCTCGTCACCGGCGGATGGGGTTGCGGTGGCCAGCAAGTCGGCGAATGCGGCCGGCAGCAGCGCCTTCTGGCGCGGTGCCGTCACCTCGCGGGCGGCGGTGATCTCGACCTCGAAACGCCCGCCGACCTGCGCGAGCACGGGCGGCGGCGGAGTCCACGCGAGCTCGTAGGCGACGCTCAGCGTGTCGTAGACCACGTCGGGATCGCCACGCGCATCGACGACCTTCTGCACATCGCGGCAGCGGATGCCGTTGGGCGCCACCTCGGTGGTGCGGGCCGCGACGAGCTGCGGGAAGGGCTCGAGTCCGTCGTTGCGCTTGATCAGGCGGCGGAAGACCGCGTCGGCCGCGGGGTTCACCTCCGAGAGCTGCCATTGGGGCACCCAGGGATCGTTCGCCGGGACGACGGCGGTGCGCTCCAGGACCCAGAAGATGTGTTCGGCGGGGATCGGCCGCGGAAACGGGAGCGACGGCGCGAGCGTCTCGAACGCGCGCTGCTCGCCCTCGAACTCGGCCAGGATCGCCTTCTCCTGTTTGCGGAAGTCGGACTCCCAGCCGCGCCAGTCGAACTCGTCGTCGGTGGGCGGTCGTTGGTACTGCACGCCGGTAGCAAAATGGGTGCGACTGCGCACGGAATAGACCAGTTTGCCCGACGGGCGCTGGCCCTTCGCGACGGCGGCCGCCGCCCGTTCGGAGAAGTCGTTGTTCGCCGGGTTGATGCCCGGCGGGCCGAGCGTGTACTCGGTCTCGGTGAAGCCGTCCTCGGTGACGCGGAGTTCGGTGCGGGAGAGATCGCTGCCGCCGCCGTAGCAGACGAAGACCCCGTCGCCCCGTTCCTCGAACACCTGTGTCCAGGAGTTCCTGTTCCCCGCCGGGAAGGTCTCGCAGACGTAGAAGAGGACGCGGTTGCCGCCGATGCTCTTCAACGGCTGGTAGTAGACGCTCCGGCCCGTCTCCGTGTCGTATTCGACCTTCAGCGCCGCGGGGTTCGGCGGCTGGCGGAAGCCGACGTCGAAGGGGTCCTGCACCGTCTGGTGGCGGGAGGGTTCGTATTCGCCGGAGAGCGCCAGCGGCCGGTCGAGATTGCGCAACAGGCTCTTGGCGGCGGCGAACTGCTCGGCGACGCGCGCCTTGATCAGCGCGGCATCGGGCAGTTCGCCGAGCGCGGCGAGCGCCTGCACGGCCTGGTCGCAACTGCGTTGGAGCCCCTTGAGCAGCGCGGCGTGCTGCCCGGCGCGCCGCATCGCCTCGTGGGCGGCGGCGTGGTTGCCGCAGAGCCGGGCGGTGCGCGCCTGGTCGAGCAGGTTGTCGTAGCCCTGCATGGCCTTCACGAGCGCGGCGCGCAACGCGAGGATCTCGCCGAGCAGGGGCGAAGCGGCGTTGAGGTATTCGATACAGGCGTCGGCCGGGTAGTCCTCGATCGCGGCCCAGCGGGCGTCGAAGGTCTTGCGCGCCTCGTCGCTCAGCGGTCCGGCGAGTTCCGCCATGGCCTGGCGCACCGCGGCGACCGCGCCGAGGTACTGCAACGAGTTGAACGCGCGCGGGTCGAGGCGCGGCGCCACCGGGGTGGCGCGGGCCTGGGCGAGCATCGTGGAGAGCGGGGGCAACGGCGGCAGCTGCTTGAACGCGGCCAGCGCCGCCGGATCGTCGTCCGGCAGCACTGTGGCGGCGGCGCGAGCCGGCGGACGTGCGGAGTCCTTCGTGACAGCCGCACGGGGTTTCGGCTGGTTCGCGGCGACCGCGGGCGCCGGCGCGCTCCGGGTGGCGGCGCGGAGGCCGGTGGCCGGGGCGGGCGCGGCGGCGAAGGTCGCACCGGGATTCTCCTTGAGGACGAACTGCCGGAGTTCGTCGGCGTAGGCGTCCCCCGGATGGAACTGGCGGAAGGCGTGCCACTGCGCGGCGGCGGCCGTCGGGTTCTTGGCGAGGGAGTGAAGCATGACCAGCGAGGCGCGCCCGCCGCGGTTGGCGGGGTGGAGCTCCAGCGCCCGGGTAAACGCCGCGATCGCGCGCTCGGTCTGGCCGAGGTTGTGGTGGACCATGCCGAGGTTGCGGTGCACCGCCTCGTTCTCCGGCTCGGCGGCGCGGGCCTGCTCCAGCCATTGCAGCGCCGCCGCGTGATCGCCGGCGGCCATCTCCACCTCGGCCCGCTCGACCAGGAAGTCGGCGGTGCGCTTCAGCGCGAGCGCGCGGTCGAGGTCCTTCCGGGCGGCGGCGACGTTCTTCATCCGTTTGTGGCACATGCCACGGAAGTAGTAGGCTTCCGGACTCCGCGGATCCTTCGCAACCGCCTCGTCGAAGGCGGCGAGCGCCCCGGGCAGGTCCTTCTTGTTGAGCAGAAGATTGCCCCGGCCCATGGGCGCCGCGGCCGTGGTTCGCGTCACCACACGCTGGATTCTGAGGTTGCGCAGAAACTTCCGGTGCTCCACGGACACCGTGCCGGGCACGGGCACCCGCAGCGCGATCGGATAGACGAGCCCGTCCTTGGCGGCGGCGCCGCGGTAGAGCACGAAGCCCTCCTCGGGCCGGCCGACGCCGAACCACGTGGTGTCGACCAGACCGAGCTGGAGCGCGTCGGCGGGGGTCGCGGCCGGATCGACGCGTTGCAACTCCGCGCGGATCGTCGCCATCACGGCGTCGGGCGCGGCCTCGATGCCCGCCGCGGGCAGGATCACGAGCAACTCGCCGGCGCGCGGGTCGTTCACCCGGATCACCTGCCCGCCGAACCGGGCGTCGAGCGCGGCCTCGCGGGTCCAGGGCAGCTGATTGTCGGGGATCGTGAATTTGCCGAGATCGGTCGCGCGGGCGGCGAGGCCGAGGCAAAGCAGGAGAAACCAGAGGATGGAGCGGCGCATGGGGCGGTGGTCTCGATCGTTGGGGTGCGGACAGGGCGGAGATCGACCGCGGGGAGCGGTCGTCGCGGCTGTCGCCGGGGCAGCAGGATGTTGAGTGCTTCACCGCGCAGGGCAAGCGGCCGCTCGGCCGAGCGACTTTGGCGCGACCGGCCGGTGCGTTTCGCGTTTGGTGTGGCCGCGGGATCGCGTACCGTGCCGCGCCCAAAACCGGAAACCAATGCGCTCCGCTCTCCCCCTCTCGTTCGCCATCCTTCTCTTCGCCCTCACCGCCTGCCGCGCCGACGTCGCCCGCCTCACGCCCGCCGAGGCCGCGGCCCGCGTCGCCGCCGGCACCGCCGTGCTGATCGACGTGCGCGAATCCGGCGAGTGGGCACAGACCGGAATCGTCGCCGGCGCGACCCCGCTCGCGTTGAGCGATCTGCGCGGCGAACGCCGCGACTGGAAGCCGTTCCTCGCCGCGAACAAGAACCGCGAGCTCATCCTCTACTGCCGCACCGGCAACCGTTCCGGCCAGGCCGCCCGCCTCCTCGCCGCCGAGGGCTACCGCACCGCCAACGCCGGCGGCCTGCGCGACTGGCTCGCCGCCGGGCAGAAGATCGCTCCCGTTCCGGTCTCCGTGCCCACCGGACAAAGGTGAGCGTGGATTTCACGCGCCCTCCAACCAGATCACTCGCCGTCGGAAACCGTCTGCCACCACACGGTGCCTGAATCAACAGAACGCCAGTCCAGCGCCGGTATCTTGATCGTGCCGATTCGGGCGCCCCGCCGCACCGCCGCCTCGCGATAGCTTCGGGCTCCCTCGCGAACGAGCACACCACGTAGAGGCGCCAGTTGCCCGCGATTGCAGGCGTGGTCGTAGTGGTAGTTCCGCCGCAGGCAACGTTCAACCCGTTCGCACCAGCGAGGCAAAGCTTCCTGCGCCACCGCAACTTGCCCGGCCTCGAACAGAAGAAGGTAGCCGGCAGCAGATCGCCCAGCCCACCCGGGATCCGGTACCAACATCGCGAAAATCGGAGTATTGTCGCCTCCAGCCAGCACTTCCGCGAACGCTTCCGCAACATGCCTCTCGTCGAGCTTCTCACCGACCATGTCGCTGACCGCATTGTCCTTGCCGAGAAACTCGAGACACGGCGTGGCATGGCAGAAGTCCACCACCTTCACGCGATCATGTAGGCGGTAGCGCCAGAGCCCGCCGCCGGTCGTCAGCACCACCGAGTACTCCTGCCCGAGCACCAGCTTCCACACCGGCACAGCGACTCCGTCTTCAAACCGGACGAATTCGAAATAATGCGAGGTCACTGCGCACGGTCGTTTTCGTCCGCAGCCCGTCGGGATGGACACGCAGCCCTCCGTCGCCAGCAGGCCTTTCGGTTGAATGGCCGCGCGGGGGAAGAGCCGACGCAACTCGCCCAGCCACGGCTCGGACCGCGGCCCGGCCCAACAGCTGATGATCTCCAATTTCGGCCATACCTGCGCGAGGCGTTCGGGGTTTCGGGCGAGATCGAGTGCCTCGAGTTCGTCGGCACGTCGTCGGTCACCACGGAACCGTTGCCCGATGGCCTCACGGGCTGTGGCGTCGGCTGCCGCGCCTCCGGGAAGCTCCCCGCATCGCAGCGCAGCGAGAACCTCCGGCAGATGTCGCGGCAGAGCGGCCAGCAGCACGGTGAGGAACGACGGGTGCCAGACCGAGACAAGGCGGAGGTTTCGCTCCGCGAGCAGAAAGAGCAGCGTGAGCTTGGTGAACGACTCTGGATCGGTGACGTTCCTGAGGTCGGCGGGGTTGGCGAGGATACCGCGGGCCACGAATCGTCCGAACACACCGAGGTAGTCCGCATCGTCCGAGAAGCCGATCGGCACGCGGTCCGTGGTCTGCGACGTCCCCGCAAGCGGCCGGGTATTCGGGCTCACCGCCCAATAGTGGCGGCCAAGCAGCAGGCGGGGATGAGCGAGGAGGAGCCATGCGATCCACGGTTGCACCGCTGCGGCGAACTCGCGGCGAAGTTGCGGCGTGACCGGAATCAGTTTCGGAGCTCCCGAGGAACCGCTGGTGGGTTCGAGCAGTTCGGGACGCTCGGCGGCCAGGGGGAAGGCGTGGCCCTCGCGCGCGAGCCGGATCGAGTCCGCGAAGGCCTCATACTCCGCAAACGGCACTCGGCTGGAGAACTCCTCCTGCGTCCGGATTGCAGCAAAGTCGTGCGCTTGTCCAAACGCGGTGCCGCGGTTGGCCTTTATCAGTCGTCGCAGCACCTGTTCTTGGGCGCGACGCGGATGCCGCAGCGCCCACTGGAAACGCAGCCAGCCCGGGAGCGAGGCGAGCAGCCAGAGCAGCTGGCAGGCGAAGGTCACGGCGTCTCTCAGCATACCCAGATCGGATGCGTGCTGCGGATCACGCGTCGCCCATAGCTGTTGAGGTTGTCGCGGCGGATCGGCGCGAGGCAGGCCAGTTCGTCGCCGCGGGCGTAGCCGGGGTTGCGCGCGAGGAAGAACGCCACGTGCCGGTCATCGAGCCGGCCGGGCGGAATCTGCGCCAGCGAGGGTGCCAGCCGGTCCGTCTCCGCGATGCGCACCAAGCCGCTGGTCGCGTCGTACGCAGGGCCGAATTTCCGCCGGGCCACGGCATCGATCAACCTTTGCGCGGCCTGGGGCGTGGCGTGATCCGATGACGGCCAGAAGCGTTCGAAGAACACCGGCAGGAACCGGTAGGTGCGGAATCCTTTCGAGATCAGGAACCAATAGAGCGACTCCTCGCCGTACTGCTCCATCAATCGCAGCATGAGGTGACCGAAGCAACCGGGCAGCAGCGGGGTGTTCGCATGCGCCCGTTCGACAATCGTGTCGCCGCTGAACAGGAACCGGGCGCCGCCAAGCTCTTCGACCGGGGACAGCAGCTTCTGCGTGGAGAATCCCGCCAACCGGCCGTCGGCGGCGAGCAGGAGGATCACCCAATCCTTTTCCTCGAGATCGGTGAAGAAGCGCATGCGCTCAACACCGTCGAAGTGCCGCTGGTGCAGCGCCAGCATCTCCTCGGCGGTCTGGGCCGGCAGCAACGAGCGCGCGACGATCTGGGCGGTGAGGCTCATGCTACAGCAGGGCGGTTTCGAGATGCGGAATCCGGTGCGGATCGAGCCCGGCGACAAAGGCGGCCCCGTCCTCCCAGCTAACTAGGTAGAGCCGGCTGGCGTAGGCGAACGTGGGGAAGCTCGCCAATGCCGCCCGCAGTGGATCGCGCTCATGTAAGCCGACGACGAAGCAGGTGTAGGGGCCGTCAATCCAGTCGGCGTGGACACGCTCGAGCAACGCGGCGAAGACGCCAACGTCGTCACCGCGCACGCAGGGCAGCGCGAGGTGGATGAATCGGAGCTCGTCGCCCGGAGGCGGCAGCGCAGGTCGGCCCAGCGCTGCGAGCCCGAGGTTGGCGAGCGGCCGCAGCAGGCGCAGCAGCGGATCGTAGCCTGTCACCACGGTTTGGCGATACGCCGACTGATCCCAAGCCGCGGCGGCACCGACGATCTTGCCGCCGCGGAGCGCGACGCGGAAGTCCGCCGGCCGGAGGCCCCGCCAGAGCGACGTGTCGAAGTCGTCGGCTTCGACTACAGGGAAGAACTGGCGCCGAGGCCCTTCCGATCGCAGAAAATCGAGGAGCAGCGGCCACGCGATCTCGGCGCCCGTGCGAATCTCGACGCCACCGGCGGGCGCCGCCGGCTTGCGTCGGCGGGAGAGGAACACCGCACTGGTGATGAACCGCCCCTGATCGACGTATGCCGGCAGTCGGGCGCGAGCACTGGTGAGCGCAACCTCGGCGGTCTCGTTGCCCTCGATGATCGTTGTCAGGTACGCGGGCGTTCGGCGGTCGGCCTCGTGCAGCTGCCGTAGGAAGCGGAAGCCCTGCGCCAACCCGAGAGCACGGCGCACCCGCGGGAGCGAGCGCAGACCGGAGAGGTAGCCCATTTCGGTCGGGCTGCCGTTCACGTAGAGTCGCCGCACGCTGCGAACACCGCAGCCGGCGACCGCCCCGGTGGCATCGGTTGCGACGAGGGTTTGACTCACGTCGCCGAGCACGGCGTGGGCGGCGGTCCAGCTCGGTTCCGAAGCGAACGCCAGGCGGATCCGTCCCGGCATCGGCTGGGCGCGCTGGAGGCGGCGCAACGCCGCGTCGTGCTCCGCGGTGGCGAGCGTGAACCTCACGACGCCCCCTCCGTGAGGCCGAAGGGCAGACCCTGCCGGCGCACAACCTCGCGTTGGTGCAGGAGATTCTGGGCGAGGAACACGAGCGCCTTGTACGGCGTGCGGCAGTTGGCACGGAAGTCGGTCGCGCGGCGCGCGAGTGACGCCAACGCGTAGAAGCGCCGACGGTGTTCTTCGCAGAGGTCGGCCAGCTGCCGCGGCGACAGTTGCGCCGGTTGGAAAACCACTTCGCCGAAACGCCCCTCGGGTTCGAGCCACCAGTGCGGGGAAAGCAGTCGCCCCTCCGCCGCCATCCGCTCGTACAGCGGCGTGCCGGGAAACGGCACGAGGTGGTTGAAGGCCGTGAAGAAGAAACGTTGTTCGAGGGCGAACTCGTACACTCGGCGAAACGTCTCGGGCGTGTCGTGGTCGTAGCCGAAAACAAATGTCGCGTAGATCGCCAGCCCGTGGTCGCGGAAGGCGCGAATGGCGTGCGGGTAGTCGCGGGCGCCGAGGTTCACCGTCTTGCCCATCGCGGTGAGCGTGGGCGCGTCGAGCGATTCGAAGCCGATGAGCACGCCTTCGCAACCGGAGCGCCGCATGAGCGCGAGCAGCTCGCGGTCGGCGGCGATGTGCAGGCTCACCTGCCCGATCCACGAGCGGCGCAGCGGAATCAAAGCCTCGCACAACTGCCGCAGGCGCACCGGATCGGAGCCGACGTTGTCGTCCACGAAGAATACCGGCTTGCGCAGCCGACGGACCTCCTCGACGACCTCGGCCACCGGGCGCTCGCGGCAGCTGTGCCGGAACATCGCGCTGATTGAACAGAACTCGCAACGAAACCGGCAGCCGCGCGAGGTCTCGACGAGCGACACCATCCCGTAACGTCGTTGACCGAAGATCGAACGATCCGGACGCAGCCCGTCCAGCGATGGCCGGGCCGCCTCGTAGCGCGCGCGAAGTTTCCCTTGGGCCGCATCAGCCAGCACTTCGGACCACACCGGCTCCGCCTCGCCGACGACCACGGCATCGGCGTGACGAGCCGCTTCCTTCGGCAGGAGCGTCGGATGGAAACCGCCGAGCACCACGGGCACGCCGCGCGAGCGGTAGCGCGCGGCGATCTGGTAGGCTCGGCGCGCGGTGTAAGTCTCGACGGTGAGGCACACCAGATCGGTCGACGCCTCGTAGTCGATCGCCTCGAGCCGGTCGTCGAAGAACGTGCGGCGCACCTCCCGCGGGGTGAGACCGGCGAGCGCGGCGATGCCCAGCGGCTCCATGCGCCAGGAAGTCGGATACGGGGAACCGTCGGCCTTCCGACCGACACTGGGCTGGATCAGGGTGAGGTGCGTGGCGGAACGGGTTCGGGGTTGGGGGTGCGAAGCCCGAAGTGCCGGCACACCGGCGCGGTACCGGTGGCAAGCAGTACATGATCGGCACAGCGGGCGAGCCGCCGCTCATCGAGGAAATCGGGCGAACAAAACGAGCTGAAGCCGAGTAGCATCAACCGGCGGTTGACGCGCCCGGGCAGGAGTCCGAGCAAGGCCGCGAACGACTCGTACCCATGGCCCGGGTGCGGGCTGCGCAGCAACGCTCCTGCCGCGTACAGCCGCGTGCGCCAGCTGTCGCGGTAGCCGGTCAAGGCCTGAACCAAACGGGCGATGTCCAGCGCGCTCTCGGCCGGCACCAGTTCCTCGCCGCGGCGAAGCGCGAAGAGCAACGCCCCGCAATCGGGGTGGATCGCGAGCCCACCTGCCGGAATCCGCGGCACCACGTGGAGATGCCGGGCCGTCGCGCCTGTGACCACACCGGCGCGCAAGACCTCCCCGATCATCGCCTCGCGCGACACACCGGCCAGCCCCTCCGGATACCGCCCGGCCTGCACCATTGCCTGAAACAGCACGAGCGACGGCAGCACCGGTTGGCTTGCCGCCCAGCGCACGATGGCGCCGAGCTCGGGCAGGTTCAGCCGGGTCACCGTAACGGTCAGCGAATACGGCAGCCGCGCCGCGGCCAGATGCCGGACCGCGCGCTGCTTCAGCTCCACCTCGGCATGCCCGCGCAGGCGGCGCAGCGTTTCGGTAACCAAGGTGTCGAACTGGAGGTTCACGTGCGCGAGCCCGGCCGCCTTCAGCCGCTGCGCCAGCGCCGGCTCGTCGGCCAACCGCTGGCCGTTGGTCCCCAACGACACCGTGATGCCGAGGCCGTGCAGGCCGGAGACGATCGCCTCGAGTTCAGGGTGCACCGTCGGTTCGCCGCCGAGCAGAATCAGACGTCGCAGCCCGCGACTTTTCGCGTCTTGCGCCCGGCGGAGGCACTCGGCGACGGGCAGGTGTGCGCCACCCTCGTCCGGCCCCGAAGCGGCATAACAGACCGGGCACCGCCAGTTGCACGCCTCCGTGATGTACAACTGCGCCCGCGGCAACGGATCGTCCGGCGTGCGGCAGCGTTCTTCTGTTTCGCAATCAAGCGCGCGCAACTGGAGGAACAGATCCGCATCGTCGGTGAGCTCGACCGGCGGCGTTCCCGCCGGGCAGTCGCTCACACCCAAGATGCGGTCGCCCTCGCGCACCAACCGCGCCGCATGCACCGACCGGCAGCGCGGGCAGTGGACCGAAGTTGTCCCGAGCTCCATCACAAGTGAAGCGTTTGCGCGTGATCGGCGAGACAGACGGGCACAACCCGGCCGTCGCGCACGGTGGAGTTCGGGCAGAAGTCGCAGCAGTTGACCGTGCCCTCCGACGTGATGCGCGGCGCGTTTTCGAAGACAAGGCGCTTCAGTCGCAGCGGACCGCCGCGGGCTCGCCAGAGGAAACGGACGGCGGTGGCGAAGCGGCCGGAGCCAAGCGCATTGACGCCAATCTGCACAAGGTGCGCGAACAAGCGGTCCGGGGTGAAGTACAGATAACGCCCGGCGAGCAACCGACTAAACTTCACGAGTTGGCGGTCGAGCCGGCCGGAGTGCATGCGGAGGAAGTCTTCTTCGCGCCGGTGGGCGACCGGGATCGTGTAGGTGATGCAGGGCAGCTCGCCGTCGCTCGTCGGCTTCGTCGCCGGGATGAAAGCGTACGGCTCGAGACCGAAACGGCGCCGCATCTCGCGCATGACCATCCCGTTGGTCGTACCGGCGGTCGGCTCGTCGGCCGCGTCGCCGGACTGCACCTGCGTCACCAGCGCCCGGATGCCGACGGCGTGCGTGGCAAACAGGAAGTTGATGTGCGGATGCCGGAGAAACAGGCCGACGAGGTCCGGCAGGTGGGCGAGCGAATCCGGGTAGAGGGTCGTGCAGAGGCCGACGGCGATCCCATGCGCGTGGACCCGCGCGGCGATGGTTTCGCGCAGGCGATTCACCGCGCCGATGTCCGCAGGATCGGAGAGATCCGGGCGGATCTGCCCCTCGTCGACGTGGATCATCACGATGTCGAGGCGGGCCCGTTTGAGCTCGGCCAGCAGCTCGGCGGTGAGCACGAGCCCGTTGGTCACGAGGGAAACCCGATGGCCGCGGCGCTTCACGGCGCGCACGATCGCGACCAGTTCGGGGTGCATGGTTGGTTCGCCGCCTGCGAGCGACACGGTGTGGACGCGTTGGTGACGCTCGATGACCGCGACATCCTCGAGGATCGCGGCGAGCGGGCGAAATCCGGCCGTCTTCTGCCGGTAGCATGCGCGACAAGCGAGGTTGCAGTCGCGGGTGAGTTCGATCACCGCGTGCGGCACGGAGTCGCGCGTCCAGGGCAGGGCAAACATGGGGCGGGGGGGCTGGCTCGCGGTTCAGACGGAGTGATCCGTCGCGTCGGCGCGCATCTCGCGGTAGAGGCGGAAGCGCAGCCAGGCGAGGGCGAAGCCGAACACGGCCACGAGTCCGATCGTCTGCCAGCTACGCGCCGGCGTGACGCCGAAGGTCCGCTCCACCTCATCGAGACTGAGCAACCGCTGGAGGATCCGCAGCGCGAACAGCACCACGCCGATGCTGATCAACGCCCGATTCTTCACCGGATTCCAGGCCGCCACCCCCATCATGACCCCGAAGACCATCGCATAAACGGCGAACGGTTTCGCGAGGTAAAGGAACTCCGGCGACGCCGACACCTTGAGCCCCGCCAGTTTCTCCGCCACGAGCGGAATCTGCTCGGGCGCTGCGACCACCAGCAGTCCGCAGGCGATATGGTAAAGACAGATGACCCAGAGCAGCGCCCGCAGGGCGAGATGGCGACGAATTTCCATGGTGTGTTCCTTCGTTGATCGTTGGATTCAGACGAGACTGAGAGACAAGTGTCGGACCAGCCATGCGCCGAGGATCACCGCCCCTGCGGCGATGATGCCCGTGCTGAGCAGATTGCGATGCGCGGGGATCCGGCCGACCTCGGCCAGTTCGGCGCGCCAGACCAGACGAAAAACGATCCGCAGCACCAGCAGCAACCAGAGCGCGGCGACCACGCCCCAGTAACGCACCGGGTCCGCCGCTGCGAACAGACCGGCCACACCCGCGCAGAGCGCGAGCGCGCCCCACGGTTTCATCACCAGCACGAGCTGGCGGCGTTCGGCGGGGTTGCAGGCGTAGAGCGCCGCGTAGAACCGGAACGCGAACTGCGGAAAAGCGAACGACACGATGCCGGTCAGCACATGGTAGCCCGACAGCACCGCTAGGTAGATCCGGCAGAGCGTGGTCATGCGGAGACCTCCGCGAGCGACTGCGCCGGTTCATGCCGGTTCCAAGCTGCAACGACCTCGTTCGTGCAAGGAAAGCGGTCCTCGTCGCGCTTCAGGCGGTGGCCGTAGAGGCGGTAGGCGAGATTGCCCACGGCGGAGATGCGGGTGTTGCGATGGAGGCGTACGCGTTTCGCGGCGATCCCGAGCTTGAAGCTCTCCCGCCACGCCCAGATGAACCCGCGGTCGAGCTCGGCCGGCGACATGTGTCGCGGCCGGATGACGACGTGCTGGGTGTCGTAGTAGCGCCAGTCCTCGTGGAGGATGCGCCCCTCGGCCTTGAGACGGCGGTAGGATTCGGTGCCGGGAAACGGCGTGTAGAGGGCGAAGCGCGGGATATCGATCCGCAGTTCGTCGATCGCCGCCACGGTCTGGGCGAACACATCGGGCGTGTCGTCGTCGAGACCGAAGATGAAGCAGCCCTGGACCACGATGTGCCGGTCGTGCAGCGCCTCGACCACGTCGCGATAGTGGTCGGGCGCGTTGAACCGTTTCCGCATGCCGCGCAGCGCCATCGGGCTGACCGACTCGAAACCGATCAGCAGGTAGCTGCAGCCGGAGGCAGCCATCAGATCGAGCAACTCGGCGTCGCGGGCGATCTTCGTGGAGACGAGACCGCCCCATTGTTTGCGCAGCGGGCGGAGCGCGGCGAAGAGCTCCTTGGCGTAGCCGATGTCGTCCGTGAGGTTGAGATCGTGGAAAGCGAACGTGCGCCCGGGCAGCGCGCGCACCTCCGCCACCACCTCGCCGACCGGCCGCGTGTTCCAGCCCATGGGGACAGCCGGCGCCACGCAGAAGTCACAGGCCTGCCGGCAGCCGCGGGTGGCGTTCACGGTGCGTGGCATCATATAGCCGAACCGCTTCTGGAGATCGCGGCGCGGGTGTGGCAGGCCAACGACCGCCGCCGGCCCGATGTGGCGGTACTCCGGCTTCAACGCCCCCGCGCACCAATCGCGCAGCAACTGCGGCCAGGTACGCTCGGCAAAACCGATCACGATCGAGTGGGCGTGCGGTCGCGCCTCCTCGGGCAGGAGCGATACATGGACTCCGCCCAACACGACGGTCGCGCCCCGCCGCCGGAAATGCTCCGCCAATTCGTAACCGCGCAGTGCCATGCCCGTGATCAGACTGATCGAGACCAAGTCAAAGTCGTCATCCAGCGGGATCGGGGAGACGCTGCCATCCACATACGTGACCTCGAGCCCGAGCTCCGGCGGGACCAGCGCCGCCAGCAACGTCCCGGTGAGCGGCGCCTCGCGAAACGAAGTGCGGATCGGCCCGAGTTTGAGAAGATGGGGCTGCCCGCCCGGTAGAAGAATGAGAAGGCGTTTGGAGCGGGGCATGGCGCGGGCTTACTGTGTCCAAACGACAGTGCCGCGGCCCCTGCCGGGCAAGAGACAAACCACAGCCGCAGCCCCGGCCGCCCGATCACGCCGGCTTCGCCATCGCGCCCAGCAATTCGCGGAACTTTGCCGCGGCGGGGCTCTCGCTGCGGCCGCGCAGTCGCTGGCGCCGCAACGGCCGGCGGATCGCGAGATCCTTCAACTCCACGATGCCGAGCGCGCCGCTCGTCAGCTCCTGCTCGACGATGAGCCGCGAGACGATCGCCAGCCCCATGCCGCTCAACACCGCGCCCTTGACCGCCTCCGGACTGGCGAGGGAGAGCAGCGGCTCGACCTTCAGCTTCTTGCGTGCAAGCGCCTGCTCGATCGCCGCCCGCGTGCCCGAACCGGGCTCGCGCAGGATCAGCGGCTCCCGGCAGAATTCGCGCGCGGTCACGGCGTCGCGTTTCAGAAACGGATGCTTGGCCGGGGCGATCGCCACCAGCTCGTCCTCGAAAAACACCTCCGACTCCAGCTCGGGCGCCGCGTGCACGCCCTCCGTCAGGCCGAGCTCGAGCGTGCCGTCGAGCAGGCCCGCCTGGACCTGCCGCGTGTTCGCCGTCTGCACCCGGAGCTCGATCTCCGGATACCGCCGGTGGAACTCCGCCAGCACGCGCGGCAACAGGTAGCCGGCGATCGTGAGGCTGGCGCCGAGGTTGAGCCGGCCGCGTTTGAGTCCGCGGTACTCCTCGATCGCCTGCTCCGCGTCGGCCTCGAGCGCCCGCCAGCGCCGCGCGTAGTCGGCGAGGATCTCGCCCGCCTCGGTGAGCCGGCAGCCGCGCGGCAGGCGCTCCAGCAGCTGCACGCCCAGCGCGCTCTCCAGCTCCGCGATCTGTTTGGAGACGGCCGGCTGGCTCACGCGCACCGCCGCCGCGCCGGCGCTGATGCCGCCGGCCTGCGCCACCGCATGGAAGAGGGCGAGATGGTTCCGGTTCATGCCATAACCATCCGGCCTGCTTCCCATAGAAACAATGCCTTTGTGGCATAGGCCGGTTTCCGGCATGATCGACGGCACCCGACCACGGGACCTGGCTCTTGAAAACACCACCCACACCCACCACCGCCGCGCACCCACCGCAGGGCCGCAGTGTCGCCCCCACTCCCGCCCAGCGCCTCGCCCGCTGGCTGCTGCCGCTCGGCGCGGCGGCTTCGCTGCTGCCGTGGACGCCTCCCTGGGCCGCGCTGCTCGCCGGCACCGCCATCGCCATCTCGCTGGGCAACCCGTTCGCCAAGCTCACGGCCAAGCTCGCGAAGCCGCTGCTGCAACTGGCCGTCGTCGGGCTCGGCGCCGGAGTGAACTTGGCGATCGTCGGCCGCGTCGGCCTGCAGGGGATCGGCTACACCTGCGCCGGACTGCTCGCGACCTTCGTCCTCGGCGCGCTGCTCGCCCGCTGGCTGCACCTTGCGCCCCGGTTGGCGGCGCTGATCTCGGCCGGCACAAGCATCTGCGGCGGCAGCGCCATCGCGGCCGTCGCGCCGGCCATCGGCGCCACCGCCGCCGAGACCTCCGCCTCGCTCGCCACCGTGTTTCTGCTCAACGGTGTGGCACTCCTGATCTTCCCGCCGCTGGGCACGCTGGCCGGACTCGACCCGCACGCCTTCGGGCTCTGGTGCGCGCTCGCGATCCACGATACCAGCTCCGTCACCGGCGCGGCGCTGACCCACGGCGCCGAGGCGCTCGCCACCGCCACGACCGTGAAGCTCGCCCGAGCCCTCTGGGTCGTGCCCGTCGCGCTCGCCGCCGGCTGGTGGTTCGCGCGGCGCAACGACGGCACCGGCACCACCGCCCGCCGCGGCGTGAAACCGCCGTTGTTCATCGCCGGTTTCGTGGCGCTCTCGGCACTGTTCACCTTCGTGCCCGCGCTCGGTCCGGCCGCGCCGTGGATCGTCCGCGCCGCCCGCGCGGCGCTCACCCTCACCCTCTTCCTCATCGGCGCCGGGCTCGACCGCGCCTCGGTGCGCGCGGTGGGCGCGCGGCCGTTCGTGCAGGGCGTGATCCTCTGGGTGCTCGTCGGCTCGGGCACCCTCGCCGCGCTCAAACTCGGCTGGATCCGGTGACCGCCCGCGCGCCCCGATTGTGCGTTCAGGTGCCGGCGCCACTCCCGGGCTGTAGCGGGAGTGGGCGTCGCATGGGCATCGTCCGCCCGCCAGGCCGGCTGGCGCCGCACCCGTAGTTCGGCGGCCCCGGGCAGGCCGGCCCCTTTCTCGAAATCCGAGGGCGGCCCAGGACTCCCGCCTTGCGCGCCCTCGGCCAGCCCCTCAACCATCCCGCCGGCTCCATGATTTCGACCATCCTCTCCATCCTCGGCGGCCTCGGTCTGTTTCTTTTCGGCATGAAGATCATGTCCGAGGCGCTCCAAAAACTGGCGGGCGAACGCCTGCGCTCGGTGATGCGCACGGTGGCGGGCAACCGCTTCATGGGGGTGGGCACCGGCTTCTTCGTCACCTGCCTGGTGCAGTCCTCCTCGGCGACGACCGTGATGATCGTCAGCTTCGTCAACGCCAGCCTGCTGACGTTGATCGAGGCCACGGGGCTGATCATGGGCGCCAACATCGGCACGACCACGACGTTCTGGCTGGTGTCGTTCTTCGGCTTCAAGTTCAGCATCAGCTCGATCGTATTGCCGATCATGGGACTGGCGCTGCCCGCCCTCTTCGCCCGCAAGGAGAAGCTGCGCAACCTCGGCGAGTTCTGCATGGGCTTCGGCCTGCTCTTCCTCGGCCTGATGTTCCTCAAGGACTCGGTGCCCGACATCAACAACCACCCGGAGGTGCTCCAGTTCATCACACGGTTCACGGGCCACGGACTCGGCTCGGCCCTGATGTTCTTCCTCTTCGGCACGATCCTCACCATCGTGGTCCAATCGTCGTCGGTGGCGGGAGCGATCACCCTCACCATGGCCTACAAGGGCTGGATCGACTACCCTTCGGCCTGCGCGATCATCCTGGGCGAGAACGTCGGCACCACGATCACCGCGAATCTGGCCGCGCTGGGGAGCAACCTCGAGGCCAAGCGCGCCGCCCGCGTTCACCTCCTGTTCAACCTGATCGGTGTGCTGTGGTGCCTGGTCGTCTTCGCCCCCTTCGTCCGCTTCATCGACTGGGTCATCCCCGGCGATCCGCTCGCCCCCGAGCAGATCCCGCTGCACATGGCCGGCTTCCACACGATCTTCAACGTGGCGAACACCGCCCTGCTCATCGGTTTCGCCGGTCAGCTCGCGCGGTTGGCCAGTTACGCCGTGCGCTCCGCCCCGGGGACAACCAAGGAGCACATCGAACTCGACTCGCCCCTGCTCCCCCACACCGGCGAGCTCAACCTGGCCGAAGCCGAACGCGACCTCCAGCGCATGGGCGACATCACGCGCCAGCTGGTGGTCGGGTTCACCGAGCTGTTCGAGCAGGCGCCCGCCGATCTCGAGGCGCGTGTCGCCGAGCTCAGGAGCCTCGAGAAGGAGAGCGACCGCCGCGCGGTCGAGACGACCCAGTACCTGCTGCGTTGCGCGGCCGACGGCATCGGCGCCGACAGCATGAACCGCGTCACCGCGATGATCCGCGTCGTGGCCGAGTTCGAGGACATGTGCGACCGCGGCTACCGCTTGGTGATCCTCGCCGAGCGTAAGCACCGCAAGCAACGGCAGCTGCCGGCCGAGGTGAACGAGCAGATCCAGGCCTTCTCCCGGACCCTGCTCGAATTCATGGACTTCGCCTCCGCCCATCTCACGCGCGGCGTGGCGGCGGCCGAGATGGAGAAGGCCTACCAGCTGGAGAACACCATCGACGCCCTCCGCAAGAACCTGCGCAAGGACTCCGTGCGCCGCATGCAGGGCAACAGCGAGGCGATCAAGTCCGAGATGCTCTACATCGACATCCTCAACAACATCGAGGCGATCGGCGACCACTCGCTCAACATCCTCCAGTCCCTGCGCCACGCCGCGTGAGCGGGCCGGCGCAGGCAAGGTCCCGAATGTTTCAGGACGTTGCCGGGGCGCCCGCCCCGGGCCACTGGTGCTCCTGCTTCGCGAAACACTCCGGGCAGATCCCGTGCGAGGCGTGCGTGCCCGTGACGTCGCGGATGTAGTCCTCGACCCCGACCCAGTCGCCCTTCTCGTCGCGGACCCGCTTGCAGTAGCTGCAGATCGGATAGATCCGGCTGAGATCCTCGAGCAGGTGCTCGTGCCGGAGGAGCTGCTGCTTGTCGAAGATGACCCGGAGCGACAACTCGATCATCCGCTGGATCATCCCGAGCACCTTGATGTGCAGTTCGTTGTGGCGGTTGGCCTTGTTGTCGAGGAAACACACCGTGCCGAACTCGCCGCCGTCGGGCCGCCGGATGGGCATGCCGACATAGGAGACCATGTGCAGCCCGGTGACCGCGCCGTTATCCTTCCATTCGGGATCCGCGACCGCATCCGGGATCTGGTTGAGGCCGCGGCTGCGCAGCGTGCGCTCGCAGTACCAACCGGAGTCCGGATACTGGGAGACATAGCCCGCGGGGTACGGATTCCCCTCGGTCTTGCTCGTGAGGAGGATCTCGATCTGGTCGCGATCGACGCGCGTGATCAGCCCGGCCGGCACCTCGAAGATCTCGGCGGCGGTGTCGATGAGCCGTTGCCACTCGTCCAAGGTCTCCTGGGCGAGCAGCTCCTTCGTGAAGGGATTGATTCGTGGATCACGCATGGTGTTTGTGCCCCTCCACTGGATATGGCGTTCGGCGCCGGGGGTCAACCGCGGCGATCACTTCGCTGCGGGGCCCCGGCCCGGGTGCTCGCAACGCCCGGCCGGGGCCGCCGCCACGGGATACTCCGCCCCGCCGGATTTCGCGCATGGCCTTCCGCCCCGGAACGCGGCACAAACACCGCCATGCCCTCCTTCTCCCGCCGCGACTTCCTGCGCACCGGCCTGGCCGGCGGCGCCGTGCTCTTCACTTCCGGCCTGCCGGCACCGGCCGCAACCGCGACCGCCCGCATCGAGCCGGGCCGCGCGCGCAACGTGATCTTCCTCGTCAGCGACGGCATGAGCCTGGGCACGCTCACCATGGCCGAGCGCCACCTCCGCCGGCAGGAGGGCCGCGGCACGCACTGGCTCGGCCTCTACGACCGGCCCGACCTGCGGCGCGCCCTCATGGATACCTGCTCGGCCAACTCGCCGGTGACCGACTCCGCCGCGGCCTCCTCGGCCTGGGGCTGCGGTCACAAGGTCAAGAACGGCGCCATCAACTACGCCCCCGACGGCCGCCCGCGCCCGCCGATCCTGCGCCTGGCCCGCGCCGCCGGCAAGGGCACCGGGCTGGTCACCACCGCCACGATCACCCACGCCACCCCGGCCGGTTTCGCCGCGCAGGTCGAAGCGCGCGCGGACGAGGGCATCATCGCCGAACAATACCTCGAGGTCGGCATCGATGTGCTGCTGGGCGGCGGCGCCAAGTTCTTCGATCCCGCCCTGCGGGCCGATCGCCGCGATCTCTTCGGCGAGTACGCCCGCGCCGGCTACGCCGTCGTGCGCGACGCCGCCGGCCTGCGCGCCGCGCCCGCCGGCCGCCTGCTCGGCACCTTCGATCCCGAGCATCTCCCCTTCAGCCTCGACCACCGCGCCGACCCGGCGCTCGTGGCCCGGGTGCCGACGCTGGCCGCGATGGCGCGGGTCGCGCTGGCGCGCCTCGCGGCCAACCCGCGCGGCTTCGTGCTGCAGATCGAAGGCGCCCGCATCGACCACGCCGCCCACTCCAACGACATCGGCGGCCTGCTCTTCGATCAGCTCGCCTTCGACGACGCCGTGGGCGCCGCGCTCGAGTTCGCCGCGGGGCGCGACGACACGCTCGTCATCGTCACCAGCGATCACGGCAACTCCAACCCCGGGCTCAACGGCGCCGGCGGCAGCTTCACCAGCCGCGGCGGCAGCTACGGCGACACCCAGGACTGCTTCGACCGCGTCGCGCGTTTCCGCCAGACCAACGTGTGGGCGCTCGCCGGTCTCGGGCCCGACAGCACCGCGGCGCAGATCCGCGAGCGTGTGCACGCCGCCACGGCGTTGGATTTCGAGGACGACGAAATCGAGATGCTCCGGCACGCCCTGCGCAAGGAGCACCGCGAGGGCTATCGCGTGCGCAACGCCCCGCTGGTCGCCTACGGCCAGATCCTCGCCAACTACACCTCCGTCGGCTGGACCGGCACGCAGCACACCACCGACTACACCGAGCTCGCCGCCTTCGGGCCCGGCAGCGAGGAGATCGGTGGCCTCATCCAGAACAACGCCCTCTTCGGCGTGATGACCCGCGCCCTCGGCTTGGCCGTGCCGGCCTGACGCGGAGGGCGGTCGAGCGTCGAAAGTCGAGCGCCGCTCGCCCCGCGAACTATCGAGGGGAACACATCGCCGGTATTCGCGCCCTATTTCCGAATACGACAGAAGCCCAGGACCCGGCGGGGCCGGGGGATGGCGGGAAGAAACTCCCCGGCAGCTCCCTCCTCCGCGGCGAGCCTAGACCACGGATTGCACGGATCATCACGGATTGGCTCCGGTCATCCGTGCCCATCTGCGAAATCCGTGGTCCCTTCCGATGAATCGAGTCCCTTGAGAGGTAACGATGGAAACAAAGGCACTGCGGCCCCAAGGATATGAGTGCGCACAGACCCGGCGGATTTCTGTTCACCTGCCAGGTGAAGGCCGAGACCCCGGATTGTGTTCTCCAACCCATTCACACCTCGTTCCCTTCTGTCGGGACCAACTGCGTTTTTCAGATTGAACTATCAACGCCCCGCGAATGGAGCGGGTCCCACAGGCAAGCTTGACGCTTGTGCGGCGGGATTCAGCGCGGCATGAGCGCCGCGGAGAACCCGCTCGGTCGTGGGCCAGTCGATGCAACCGTCGGTGATCGAGACGCCATAACGCAGTTCGCTCTTCGGCCGCGGGAAAGGCTGGCTGCCCGCGGACAAATTGCTCTCGATCATCACGCCTTTGATGGCGGCCCCGGCGGCGATCTGCGCGAGCACATCGTGCACAACCCCGGGCTGGCGTTCGGGCTGTTTGCCGGAGTTGTCATGGCTGCAGTCGACGACGATCGCGGGGGGCAACCCCGCGTTCACGAGCAGGCCGGCCGCGTTGGCGACGGCGGCGGCGAAGTAGTTGGGGCCCGCGGCGCCGCCGCGCAGGACGATGTGGCAGGCCCGATTGCCGCTGGTGCGCACGGCGGCGGCGAGGCCGTCGGTGGTGATGCCCAGAAAGGTCTGGGGTTGGCGCGCCGCCTTGATGGCATTGATGGCTGCCTGGATGGAACCGTCGGTGTTGTTCTTGAAGCCGACGGGCATCGAAAGACCCGAGGCCAGTTGTCGGTGCGTTTGGGATTCAGTGGTTCGTGCGCCGATCGCCCCCCAGCAGACGAGGTCGGCGATGTACTGGGGCGTGATCGGATCGAGAAACTCGGTCGCGGTGGGCAGCCCGAGATCGAGCATCTCCCCGAGAAACTGCCGGGCGAGGCGGAGCCCCTGCTGGATGTCGCTGCTGCCATCGAGCCGGGGATCGAGAATCAGCCCCTTCCACCCGACGCTGGACCGGGGCTTCTCGAAATAGACCCGCATGGCGACAACCAGTCGGTCGCCGAGCTCGTGGGCGAGCGGGGCGAGCCGGCGTCCGTATTCACGACCGGCTTCGAGGTCGTGGATCGAACAGGGACCGACAACCATGAGCAGGCGCGGGTCCTCGCCGAAGAGGACACGATGAATGGCCTCGCGCGAACGAACGATGCAGGAGTCCTGCTTCTCGGTTTTGGGAAGAGCGCCGATCAACTCCGCCGGGGAAGGGAGCGGAAGCGCTTCGATGACATTGAGGTCGGAAGTCCGTTGCACGATGGGAATGAGGCGATTGAAGACGGTGCGGGCGGGCGGCGACGCGGGCCCATCGGGAAGGGGCCGCGGCCCGCCACAGAGGGAAGGCCGGCCCCTCACTCGAACTCCAGCCGGGAGCCGGCGGAGCACGGGAAGCAATGTCCCGGAAACTCGCGCCAAAACAGCGTGGTCGCGTAGAAGCCGGTGCAGTGGTTGGGCCCGAAGCGCTGCACGCCGAGGCGGCGCAGGGCGGCGAAGGTCTCGGTGAGGCGGCGTTCGTCGGCGTTGAGCAGGTGCATGCCGCCCACGACCGTGTGCAGCGGCGCGCCGTGCGTGAGCGTGCGGATGTGCTCGAGCGTATTGATCACACCGGCATGCGCGCAGCCGAGCACGACCATCGTGCCCTCCTTGCCGGCGAAAAAGACCGTCTGGTCATCGAGGATCGGGTCCGGCCGCGTGAGCTGTTCGTCGAGGAAGAACGGCCCGCCCACGTCCTCGAAGTCGTTCGTGCGCGGGATCTCGCCGGTCGCCCACACGCCGGGCGCGATCTCCTGCGGCTCGCGCGACACGACCACGCGTCGCCCGGCCGTCCGGAACGCCTCTGTCTCCATGAAATCGGTGCTGATGCGGCGACCGCGGGGCTTGCCGTCGGAACCGGTGAACTTCGGCTCGGTGGCGCGCGGGTGCAGATGGAGCGTGGCCCGCGGCGCGGCGGCGAGTGCCGCGGGCAACCCGCCGACGTGATCGTAGTGGCCGTGGCTGAGTGCGATGGCGTCGGCCGTGGCGAGGTCGGCGCCGAGCCGGCGGGCGTTGGATTCGAGCACGAGGCCCTGGCCGGTATCGAAGAGCACGCGGTGGGTGCCGGTGTCGATCCACCACGCGAGCCCGTGCTCGCCCAGCACGCCCAGGCCACGGGCGGTGTTTTCGGCCAGGATGGTGATAGTGGTCATGGGAAGAGCGCGGAGATTCAGGATGAGCCGATGATGGCGCCGGCGGCAAGGACCAGGGCGCCGCCGACGATGACCTGCATCACCGAGCGGAAGAACGGCGTCTCCATGTAGCGGGTGCGGACCCAGGCGATCGCCACCAGCTCGATCGCCACGACGATGCCGGCCAGGATCGTGGCGACCCAGAAGGCGTTGGCCCAACTGTCGGGCACGAGGTACGGGATCGTGTGCCCGAGCCCGCCCACGGCCGTCATCAACCCGCAGACGACGCCGCGCAGCCACGGCGAGCCGCGGCCGGAGATGATGCCGTCGTCGGACATGGCCTCGGAGATGCCCATGCTGATGCCGGCGCCGAGCGAGGCGGCGAGGCCGACAAGGAAGGTGTCCTTGTTGCTATGGGTGGCGAAGGCGGCGGCAAAGAGCGGGGCGAGCGTGGAGACCGAGCCGTCGATCAGCCCCGTGAGTCCAGGCTGCACATACTGAAGGACGAAGAGCCGATGCTGCGCCATCTTCTCCTCATCGCGTTCCTTCGCCCCGAGCTGCTTCTCTTCGATCCGGGCCGCCATCTTCTCATGCCCCCGCTCGGCCTCGGCCAGATGGGTGAAGAGCTGCCGGACGCCGAGGTCGGTGGCCTGCGCGGCGGCGCGTTCGTAGAAGCGCGTCGTCTCCAACTCCATGACCGCCACCTCCTGCCGCATGCGCTCCAGCGGCAGATGCTTGGTGAGCCAGACCGGTTTGCGCTTCAGGAAACCGCGCACGTCCTCGCGCCGGATCGCCGGCAGCGTCTCGCCGAACCGCTCCCGGTAGAGCGCGTAGAGGCTGTCGCGATGGCCGCGTTCCTCGGCCGCCATCGCCGCGAAGAGTTGCGTGGACGCGGGGAAATTCTCGCGGCATTGGTCCGCGAACGTGTCGTAGATGCGGGAGTCCTCCTCCTCGCTGGTGATGGCGAGCGCGAGGATTTCGCGCTCCGTGAGTTCGTTGAGGGTGGGCATGGTGGGGAAAAACGGTTGAAGCGGACGGGGGCCGCGTTGCGAAACAGCGGGAACGAACTGGAGCGGGCCGCGCCGTCAGTCGGAGTCCGGCCTTGGTCCGGGGTAGCGCAGTTCGGAGCGCACGAAGAAGCGTTCGCCGCCGCGCTCAATGACGCGGATGGTTCCGTGGACGAGCAACTGGGCCACGTGGGCCTCGATCCGCGCGTGCGACCAACTGGGGAGCAGTCGCTCGACGTCCGCCATCCGCAGCGGATGGCGCAGGGCGACCGAGGCGATGAGCGGCTCCCCGGCCTTGGTGCCGGTCGCGTGTTTGGCGACTGGAGGCGGTGCGATGGACGCCTTCTCGCCGAGAATGGCCTGGGCGCGGGCCAGGCCTGCCGCATCCGGTGCGCGCACCCACGGCTCGACCGGGCAGCGGGACGGCAGCGTGAGGTGGATCGCATCGGGGCGGATGTGGGCGAGGAGCGCGGCCAGTTCGCGCAGCGCCGGCTCGGTGTCGTTGAGCCCGGCCACGAGCATGACCTCGATCCAGAGCTTGCCGCGCCGTTTCAGCCGCGCGAAGGCCTCGATACCGGCGACATGCTGGGCGAAGGTGAGCTGACGATGCGGCCGGTTCAGCCGGCGGAACAACGCCTCGTTGCCGGCGTCGAGCGTGGGCAGCACGGCGTCGGCCGCACGCAGCTCCTCGCGGAGTTCGGGGAGGTGGAGCAGCGAGCCGTTGGTGATGACGGCGACCGGGATGGCGGTCAGCCGCTTGATCCCGTGCAGCACGGCTCCGAAGTCCCGGTACAGGGTCCCCTCGCCCGAGCTGACGAGGGTGATCCAATCGAGCGAGGCCGGGGGCAGTTGCGCCAGGCGCGCCTCCACCTCGGCGAGAATGACCTCGGCCGGCACGTGGGTCTTGCGCGTGTTGGTGAGCGGATGGGTGCGCCCGAGCTGGCAATACACGCAGTTCCAGTTGCAGGTCTTCGCCGGCACGGTGTCGACCCCGAGCGAACGCCCGAGCCGGCGCGAGGGAACCGGACCGAAGACATACTGGGGCGAGGCGGGGCGGGTGCTCATGGTGGCGAGGTGTGGTGGGTGAAACGGCTGGGCGGGCTCGTGGCGGCTTCAGGCGCGCTGCTTCGCGATCCGGTACGCATTCGCGAAGCCTGTCAGCGAGCGTTCGATCGCGCCGAAGGGCAGCGTCAGCGAGAGGCGCATGTGCCCGGCTCGCCCGAACCCGCTGCCGGGGACCGCCAGGATTCCCTCGGCCCGGAGCAGTTGGATGAACACCACATCGTCGGCCAGCGGAGTCCGCGGAAAGACGTAGAAGGCGCCCTTGGGCCGCGTGAACTCATAGCCGATGCGCCGCAGGGCGGAGCAGAGCAGATCCAGCTTCTGTTGGTAGAGCGCCACGTCCACGCAGGCGTCGGGGACCTGCGCGACGACCAGTTGCCAGAGCGCCGGGGCGTTCACGAAGCCGAGGGTCCGGTGGGCGAAGGTGCAGGCGGCCGCCAGGGCGCCTGCCTCCGCGATCGTGGGCGAGATTGCCAGATACCCGATACGCTCGCCGGGCACCGCCCACTGTTTCGACCAGGAGCTGGCGATCACGGTGCGCGGCATGAGCGGCGCGAGCTCGGGCTGCGCGTTCCCGTCGTAGAGGATGGCCTTGTACGGTTCGTCGCTGATGACCAGCGCCGCGGGGGCCTGCCGCGCCAGCAGCGCCGCCAGCGCGCGCAACGGGCCCTCGGCATAGATCGCGCCGGTGGGGTTGTTGGGGGAGTTCAGCAGCACGGCCTTGGTGCGCGGGCCCAGCGCCGCCGCGATGCGATCCAGATCCAGCGTGAAGTCCTCCCTCGTCTCCACCAGCACCATGCGCCCGCCGTGGTTCTCGATGTAGAACCGGTATTCGGGGAAGAAGGGAGCTAGCACGATGACCTCGTCGCCGGGGTCGAGCACGGCCTTGAGGAGGGTGTTCAGCGCGCCCGCCGCCCCCACGGTCATGAGCACATGATCCGCCGAATACGGCAGACCGGTGGCCTGGGCGAGCCGGGCCGCGAGAACGGCCCGCACCTCCGGGAATCCCGCGTTGGGCATGTAGGCGTGGCTGCGTGGCCTGTTCTCCAGCACGAGCGCCTTCGCCGCCGCCATGACGGCGACCGGCGGCTCCGGGTCGGGGTTGCCGAGGCTGTAGTCGAAGACATTCTCGGCGCCGCGCTCCGCGCGAAGGCGGATCCCCTCCTCGAACATGCGCCGGATCCAGGACGACTCCCGGATCTGTTGTGCGACGGTCTGTGCGATGCTCATGCCGAAGCCGGGACGGAAAGGAGCGCATCCAGCACCACCTTGAAGGCGGTGTGGGTGGGGGAATCGCCCTCCTGGCTGGCGAACGGCAGGCCGGCATCCCCGCCCTTCCCGATCGCCGGATCGAGGGGGATCCGACCGAGCAGCGGCACGCCGGCCTCGCGCGCGAGCCGCTCGCCACCGCCTTCGCCGAAGAGGGCGAAGGTTTGGCCGCAATGGGGGCACACCATGCCGCTCATGTTCTCGACGATGCCGGCGATCGGCAGGTCGAGCAGCCGGCAGAAGGTGAGGCAGCGGCGCACGTCGGCCACCGCGACCTCCTGTGGTGTTGTCACCACCACGGCGAGCCCGGGCCTGCCGGACAGTTGCACCACGCCCAGCGGCTCGTCGCCGGTGCCGGGCGGACAATCCACCACGAGTTCGTCCAGGTCGCCCCAGTCGACATCGCGCAACAGCTGGCGGATCGCGCTGTTCTTGCGCGGACCGCGCCAGACGACGGCGTCGGACGGGCTGTCGGTCAGCAGCCCGAGCGAGACCACCTTGAGCCCCGCCATCGCCTCCAGGGGCAACAGCGTCTCGCCCCGGCCGAGCATGCGCCGCCCGGCCAGGCCCAGAAGCGTGGGGATGCTCGGCCCGTGCACATCCACGTCGAGCAACCCGACACGCCGGCCCCGCCGGGCCAGCGCGACCGCGAGGTTGACGGCCACGGTGCTTTTGCCGACCCCGCCTTTGCCCGAGAGTACGAAGAGGCGGCGGCCGATCCGCTGCATCCGCTCGCTCAACACGTGGTCCTCGGCCGGTTGGGCGCCGGCGTGGGGCTGCGATTGCGGACCGGAACACTCCGGCGACTGGGTGGGGACATGGTTCATAGGGAAGGCGGCGACGCGCGGCGTACGGGGGCCACGCCCGTGGAGCGGGTGCGGTCGATGATCAGGATGCCGTCGAGATGATCGGTCTCATGCTGGAGCACCCGGGCGAGCAGGCCACGGGCGAGGAAACGGATCGGCTTGCCCGCGAGGTCCACCGCGGCGACCTCGACCGCACGCGCCCGCTCCACCTCGATGGAAACCCCGGGCAGACTCAGGCACCCCTCCGCGGCGATCTCGCCTCCGGGCAAAGGCACCAGCTCCGGGTTGGCCAGGATCACCGGCCCCTCGCCGATATCCGCGACGAGCAGGCGGATTGACAGGCCGACCTGAGGGGCGGCCAGTCCGATCCCACGTTTGCGGCGCATCAGGGACAGCATCGCGGTGGCGAGAGATTCCGCCGGGGTGCCGAAGTCGTCGAATACCTCTGACTTCCGCCGCAACACCGCCGCCGGAAACACCCGCAGGTGCAGCGAGCCGGGAGAGCGGGAAGGCGAAGGCATGGCGGTGGCGACAGATGAGGATCTCGGGTTGACGTTATGGGCATATGCCCGTTTATCGCTCGGCGTCAATGTCCCACCCGTCGCCCACTCCTTTTCCGGTCACGATCCTCTCCGGGTTTCTCGGAGCGGGGAAGACCACGCTGCTCAACCGCCTGCTCCACGGTGCGCCCGACGGGGCCCGCATCGCGGTGCTTGAGAACGAGCTCGGCGGCGTGCCGGTCGACGACACGCTGCTCGCCGATAGCCGGGCCGCACGGCTCGACACCGTGCTGGGCCGCACCTGCTGCGAGGCGCGCACGGAGTTCATCGAACAGATGCGCTCCATCGCCGCGGCGACCGGCGAGTTCGACCGGCTCGTGATCGAGACCACCGGCGTCGCCCATCCGGGCATGCTGGCGCACGCCTTCCTCGCCGATCCGGTGCTGAAGCGGTCCTTCCGTCTCGACGGCATCGTGACGGTCGTCGACGCCGAACACTTCACCGCGCATGAGGGCGGCGACGGCCACGCCCGCGAACAGGTCGCCTACGCCGACGCGTTGGTGGTCAACAAATGCGATCTGGTCGGCCCGGCCGTATTGGCGGAGCTCACCGAGCGGCTCCGGCGCATCAACGGCGCCGCCCGCCTCTACACCGTGCAAAACGCGCAGGCGCCCGTGGCGGAACTGTTCGACCTCGGCGGCTTCGATCTCGCACGCGTGGAGCAGGGTGTGACGGGCTGCGCGCATGGTACCACGCCGGCCGAGCGCAAGACGCCCGCGGCGGAGCATCGCCACGAGCATGAGATCGAGACGGTCGCCGTGCGCACCGACGCCGCGTATGACTTCTCGCGCTTCCGCACCTGGCTGGAGGGATTCATCGAGGAACACGCCACGGTGCTCTACCGCGCGAAGGGCGTGGTGGCGCTCGCCGGAGTCGACGAACGCCTGGTCTTCCACGGAGTGCACGGCCGTTTCCAGGCCGGTCTCGGCCGCAAGTGGGGCGACCAGCCGCGCGAATCGCGTATGGTCTTCATCGGGTGCGACCTCGACCGGGTCGTCATCGAGGACGGTCTGGTCGCCTGTCGCGCCGAGGAGGTGCGCTCATGAGCGATACGTCAACCGCGGCCGAGGAGATCCCGGAGATCGCCAGTGGCGCCCCCGTGGCGCTCCTGTCCGACGAGCGCGACGCCGGTGCCGGCCTGCGCGAGCGCACCATCGAGTACCTTTCCGACTGCAAGGGTGAGCCATCATGGATCCGCGCGCAGCGCTTGGAGGCGCTGCGCGCCTTCCAGGCCGTCGAGCGCACGCCCGTCTGGGCCCCCACCGCGCTGGCGGAGCTGCCGTGGGACGCCCTCCACTACTACCGCGCCCCGGCCAAGGCCCGCCGGAGTGGCCCGGGCCGCGCCGACGCCACCGGCGCCGCGCTCGACGCCCTCGGCGTGACGCGTGAGGAGAACGAGTTTCTCGGCGGCGCGCAGGCGCAGATCGACGGCGAGGTCGTGCACGGTTCGCTCCACGAGGAGTGGGCGCGGGCCGGCGTGGTCTTCGTCGACTCCACGCGCGGACTCACCGAATACGGCGAGCTTTTCCGGCCGCACTTCGGCTCGGTCATCGGGCGTGACGAGAACGCCTTCACCCGCCTCAATGCCGCGGTGTTCTCCGGCGGTTCCTTCGTGTACGTGCCGCCGGGGGTGAAGCTCACCGCGCCGCTGAAGTGCTTCATGCACCTGCAGGGCGGCGGCAGCAGCCAGTTCGGCCGCACGCTCATCGTCGCCGGCGAGGGCGCGGAGGTGACCTTCTTCGAGAGCTGCACCTCCGCCTCGCGGCCCGGGGCGTCGCTGCACTGCTCGGTGGGCGAGTTCGTGCTCGGGCGGAATGCGAAGCTCAACTACGTGGCGCTCCAGAACTGGAAGCCCGACGTCTTCAATCTGGCGCTGCTGCGCGCCCGGCTCGCCGCCGGCGCCTCCGTGCAGTGGATCGACTGCAACGTCGGCGGCCGGCTCACGATGAAGTACCCGTGCGCGCTGCTCGAAGGCGAGGGCGCCTCCGCCGAGGCGGTGTCGATCTCGGTCGCCCGCAGCGGCCAGCACCACGACTCCGGGGCGAAGATGCTCCACCGCGCGCCGCGCACCTCCAGCACGATCACCTCGAAGAGCGTGAGCCTGGGCAGCGGCCGCGCCGGCTACCGCGGTTGGGTCGACATGCCCACCACCGTCCATGGTTGTTTCAACCACACGGAATGCGACGCCCTCCTGCTCGACAAGGCCAGCCGCACCGACACGTATCCGGCGATCCAGGTGCGCGGCACCGGCAACATCTCCCAGCACGAGGCCAGCGTCTCCCGGCTCGACGAGGAGCAGATCTTCTACATGCGCCAGCGCGGCCTGCCCGAGGAGACCGCGCGCAGCCTGAGCGTGAACGGCTTCGTCAACGACCTCGTGCAGCGTTTCCCCCTCCAGTACTCGCTGGAGATCCGCAAACTCATCGAGCTGGAGATGTCCGGCTCCGTCGGCTGACGCCGCCGGCGAGCGCGCCTCGCCTCGCGCCCCACCTTTTCCGCTCTGCAATCACCGCAAACTCCATGACCCCGCTCGAAGAAATCCGCCACTCGTGTTCGCATATCCTGGCCACGGCGCTGCTGCGCGTCTTCCCCGACGCCAAGCTCGACATCGGCCCGCCGACCGAAAGCGGCTTCTACTACGACGTCGACCTCGAGCACAAACTCACGGCCGAGGACCTCGCCACGCTCGAGGCGGAGATGAAGAAGGTCATCGACGAAAACCAGCCGTTCCTCCGGAAGGAGGTCTCGCGCGCCGAGGCCTTCGACATCATCGGGAAGATGGGACAGGAGCGCTACAAGCTCGGGCGCCTCGCCGACATCCCCGAGGGCGAGGCGATCTCGTTCTACCAGAACGGCGAGTTCATCGACCTATGCGCCGGCACGCACGTGCGGTACACCAAGCAGGTGAAGGCGTTCAAGCTGCTCTCCATCGCCGGCGCCTACCACCGCGGCGACGAGAAGAACGCGCAGCTCCAGCGTATCTACGGCACGGCGTTCCCGACCAAGGAGGAGCTCGCGCAACACCTCGAACGCCTCGAACAGGCCAAGCAGCGCGACCACCGTAAGCTCGGCCGGGAGCTTAAGCTCTTCGTCGTCGACGAGGACGTCGGACCAGGCCTCATCCTCTGGACTCCCGCGGGCTCGGTCATCCGGCAGGAGTTGCAGACCTTCATCCTGGAGGAGCTCCAGAAACAGGGCTACTCGCAGGTCTTCACCCCGCACATCGGCAAACTGGCGCTCTACAAGACGTCCGGGCACTTTCCCTACTACAAGGAGTCGCAGTTCCCGGCCATCGTCGACCCCGACCAGCTCGCGCACATCGCGCACGAGGGCTGTTCCTGCGCCGAGATGAGCGCGCGCCTCGACGCCGTCTCCGAAAGCTTCCGGGCGGAGATCAACCGCCGCGCCGGCCGCGAGGTCATCCCGGCCGAACGCACGAAAGACCCCGAGACCCTGCTCGAAGGTTTCCTGCTGCGGCCGATGAACTGCCCGCACCACATCAAGATCTATGCGTCCCAGCCGCACAGCTACCGGGATCTCCCCGTGCGCCTGGCCGAGTTCGGCACCGTCTACCGCTGGGAGCAGTCCGGCGAGCTCAACGGCATGACGCGCGTGCGCGGCTTCACCCAGGACGACGCCCACCTCTTCTGCACCGAGGACCAGGTCGGCCCGGAAGTGCTCGGCTGCCTTGCGCTGGTGAAGACCGTGTTCACCACCCTCGGCCTGACCGACTACCGCGTGCGCGTGGGCCTGCGCGACCCGAACTCCGCCAAGTACACCGGCACCGCCGAGAACTGGGACAAGGCCGAGACGGCGTGTCGCGAAGCAGCGAAGACGCTCGGCGTGCCCTTCAACGAGGAGCCCGGCGAGGCCGCCTTCTACGGGCCGAAGATCGACTTCGTCGTGAAGGACGTGATCGGCCGCGAGTGGCAACTCGGCACCGTGCAGGTCGACTACAACCTCCCGATCCGCTTCGACCTCACCTACAACGGCGCCGACAACCAGCCGCACCGCCCCGTGATGATCCACCGCGCGCCGTTCGGCTCGATGGAGCGTTTCGTCGGCGTGTTGATCGAGCACTTCGCCGGCGACTTCCCGGTCTGGCTCGCCCCGGAGCAGGTGCGCCTCATCCCGATCTCCGACAAGGTCGCGGACTATGGACGTGCGCTCCTAGCCCGGTTCCGCGAGGCCGGCATCCGGGTCGCGCTCGACGAGCACAACGAGAAACTCGGGGCGAAGATTCGTCGCGCCGAGATCGAGAAGGTCCCCTACTCGCTCGTCTTCGGCGCCAAGGAGGCCGAGGCGCAGACCATCAGCGTGCGTTCGCGGGCGCGGGGCGACGAAGGGCAACTCCCGGCGACCGAGTTCCTGACGCGCCTACGCGAGGAGATCTCGACCCGCGCGCTGGCCTCCCGGAAGCCGAATCCCTGAACGCCACCGGGCCGTGCCTGGGGTCGTCGGCCGCTTCCTCCCCGGCCGAGGCCCGGGCGACGGCTGCGGCGCGACCACCGCGAGGCGCAACCCAAGTCCCATGAATTCATTACGCCCCCTTCTCCCGCTCACCGTCCTCGCGCTCGGCTCCGCGCTGGCCCAGTCCGCCGCCACGCCGGTCGTGCTGCTGGACCCGTTCCCGGTCCTCGCCCATCCCTCCGGCGCCGACGAACGTGCCGCCTCCGTGCGCATCGTCACCGCCGACGCGGCGGCGCTGCCCGCCACCGATCTCGCGGGCCTGCTCCACTCGGTCCCCGGTCTCGTCGTCGACCAGCCCGGTGGTCCCGGTGGCCGTTCGACTCTCTACCTGCGCGGCGGCGAGGAGAACCACACGGCCGTCTTCCTCGATGGCATCCCGCTCAACGATCCGACCAACAACCGCGGCGGCGCCGTCGATCTCGCGACGCTTGAGCCGGCCCTGCTGCGCTCGGCCGCCGTCGTTTCCGGCGCCGCCTCCGTCCGCTACGGCCCCGACATCCTTGCCGGCGCACTCCACCTCGGCGGCCAATCCGCCCCGACCAACGAAGCCGCCATGCTGGTCGATGCTGGCGGGACCGATTTCCGCCGGGCTGCTCTGGGGGCCAGCCGTGTGCTCGGCGACGGAGCATCCTCCCTCCACGTCGGCGTCGCCGGCGCCGACGACGGTTCCTTGGCCGCCGGCAGCCGCGCCGAACGCCGCGTCGCCCGGGGCGCATTCGCCACGCGACTCGGCTCGACCAATCTCCAGGTTTCACTCTGGCACCTGCGGCATGAGGCCGACTCGTTTCCCGACGAGAGCGGAGGGATCGAATACGCCGTGCTACGCGACCTCGAGCATCGCGAGAACCGGCAGACCGCCGGGTCCGTCCGCCTCGATGGCGAAGCCGGTGCCGGGCGCTGGACTGCCAGCGCCGATGCCGCCCAGTTTGAGGCCACGGTCGGCTCGCCCGGCGTCCTCGCGCCCGCCGACAACCCCTACGACGCCGTGCCCCCCAGCACCGACGACACCCGCCTGCGCCGCTATCGCGCCTCGCTCGGGTACGAACACAACCTTTCAGGCTGGGCCACCGCCGTGGGTGTCGACGCCCAGCGCGAACAGGGGACCAGCAACGGCTCAATCGACTACGGTGCGATGATCCTGCCCACCGCCTACGCCACCGACCGGGATCGGCTAGGTGCCTACGCCGAGACCAGCGGCAAGCTCCTCCCGTCCGTGACCCTGGTCGGTGGAGCCCGCGTCGATCATTACGACACCGGCGCAACCCGCGGCACCTACCGCGCCGGCCTGTTCGGCCTGATTGGGTCCGCCACCCAGTGGCGCGTCAACGCCGGCACGTCCTTCAAGCCCGCCAGCTTCTACGCCCTCGCCAACCCGCTCGTCGGCGATCCGGAGCTGAAACCCGAGCGCGCGCGCTCGCTTGATGCCGGCCTGCGGCAGGCCTTCGCCGAGGGGCGCCTGCTCGTCGATCTCACCGGCTTCGCCTCCCGTATCCGCGACGGCGTCGACTACGACCCGGTGCTCGGGCGTCTCGTCAACCGCAGCGGCATCCACAGCCGGGGAGCCGAGCTCACCACGACTTGGCGGCCCTGCGACACCCTCGCGGTCGGCGGCACGCTCACCTACACGAACGGACACAGCACGCCCGGCCGCGAACGCCTGCGTTGCCGCCCGGAGTGGCGCGGCGGAGTCTCCGCCACGTGGACACCGGTGCCCACCTTCGTGCTCGAAGCCCGGCTCACGGCCAGCAGCGACCTCCCGGATTCCGCGAAGCCGACCGGGGCTCGCTTGGTCGGCGGCTGGGCGCGGGCGGACCTCTCCGCCCGCTGGAGGATGACCAAGCACTGCGCGCTTACCGCCGCCCTCGACAACGCGCTCGACCAGCGCTACGCGGAGGCCATCGGCTTCACCGCCCCCGGCCGGCGCGTCCGCGTCGGTCTGTTGTCGCAATTCTGACCGGCGAACGCAGCAGTCCTTTACCGTCTGCAACAACTAGTGGCGCGCTCGCCCATGACCCTCGCGCTTATCCTCATCTTTTCCCTGCTCGGCAGCGTTGGCGCCGTGCTCGTCGCCGGCGTCCTGTTTCGGGTGAGGCGCGAGTTTTCGACCCGTCTAAAGACCGCGGTGCTCAGCTATGCCACCGGCTCCCTGCTCGGGGCCGCGTTTCTCGGGATGATTCCCCATGCCTTGGCGGAGCTTCCGGCGCCGCGCGTTCTCGGCACCGTGCTCGCCGGCATCGTCGGGTTCTTCGTGCTCGAGAAACTGCTGGTGTGGCGCCATTGCCACGAACACGACTGCCGGGCGCACGCCCAGACCGGTCCGCTCATCCTGGTCGGCGACGCCGTGCACAACGCGATCGACGGCATGGCCATCGCGTTGGCCTTCCAGCAATCCTGGGCGCTGGGCATCGGCACGGCTTTCGCCGTGATCGCCCATGAGATCCCCCAGGAGATCGGGGATATCATGATCCTCGTCCATCACGGCTGGCCGCGGAAGCGGGCCATGCTCTACAACCTGCTGGCGAGCCTCACGACAATCCCCGGCGCACTGGTGGCCTATTGGGCCGGCAGCCGTATCGACGATCTCGCCCCTTACGCGTTGTCGGTTTCCGCCGCGAGTTTCCTCTACATCGCGCTCGCCGATCTCACGCCCGACCACCGCACCCACCCACGTCTCGCCGCGACGGTTCTCCAACTGGCGGGAATCGGCGCCGGCATCGGAACCATCGTTCTGGTCCACTCGCTGCGGCACTGAACGCCTCGCCGCTCCCCGTGAGCAGGAGGGAACGCCGGAAAATACCCTTGCTAAACTCCGAAACTGTGAAAACGTGGCGGTCGTGGACGCACTCAAGACCATGGCCAACTCCAAGACGCTCTGCCAGCGGCAGGCGGAGTTCTGCTCCCTCTTCGGCCATCCGCTGCGCATCCGCGTCATGCTGGAGCTGGGCGACACCGAAAAGAGCGCCGGCGAGCTGGCCGAGACACTCGGCGTCTCCCAGGCCAACCTGTCCCAGCACTTCCGCCTCATGAAGGACCGCCGCGCCCTGCGTTGCCGCAAGGAGGGCAAGATGGTCTTCTACCGCATCACCAGCCCGCTTTTCCTCCAAGCCATCCGCCTCGTGCGGCAGGGCGTCGTCGAAGCGGAGGCCACGCAGGACGAGGAGTGATTTCTTCATGTGCTACACTTTCTCTTTTTCTAATACGACTAACTCCGAATACTCGAAGTTGTTCAATCCCCACCGGCGCCCCCTGCTCGCCCTTGCGTTGCTTGCGGCGACCTGCGCCGCGCCGGTGGCCTCGGCCGCCCCCGAAGGATTCGCCGTCCAGAGCGAGCTGCTGGGCCGCGTCGAGACCTGGAACTGGTTCGGCGACGCCGACGCGTCCTCCACTTACGCGTTCAGCCGGCTGCGCGTCTCCGCCCGCTACCGACTCGGCGACTGGGAGGCGGTGCTCCAACCCCAGTTCGTGGCGTTCACCGGCCTGCCCGACGACGCCTTCCACCCCGCCCCGCAGGGACCGTCCGGCATGGGCGCCTTGTATTACCAGCACAATGGCACCACCTCGCCCGAGAGCGCCGGACTGCGCGAGGCGTTCGTGCGCTGGGCGCCGCCCGGCGGCGACTGGCGGGCGCAACTCGGACGCTTCGCCTACGCCAGCGGCGTCGAATACATCGCCCCGGCCGACGGCGAGAAGTTCAACAAGCTCAAGCAGCTCCGGCTCGCCGACCGCCTGATCAGCACCTTCGACTGGTCCGCCTTCGGCCGCTCCTTCGACGGCGCCCAAGTGCGCTACGCCGCGTCGCGCGGCCCGGCGCTCACCGCCACGTGGATGATGCCCACCGAGGGCGGCTGGGATCGCGACTTCAACCGCCCGATGCCAGAGGTCCGCATCGCCGCGGCCACGCTCACGCTGCCCAAGGACCGTCTCGTCCCCGGCGGCGAGCTGGCCTTCTTCGGATACCACTATCGCGACACGCGCCACACCGCCCAGCGCATCGACAACTCCGGCCGCACCGCCACGCGCGCCGACCTCGACATCGCCACCTTCGGCGCGCACCTCGTCGGGCTGCGCCCGCTCGGCTCCGGCCAGTGGGACTACCTCGCCTGGGGCGCGGTGCAGACCGGCGACTGGTACGAGCAACGCCACCGCGCCTCGCTGGTGGCGTTGGAAACCGGCTACCAATGGACCGGGCTCCCCGCCAAGCCCTGGCTGCGCTTCGGCGCGCACCGCGCCTCCGGCGACGGCGATCCCGGCGACGACCGCCACGGCACCTTCTTCCAGCTCGCCCCCGGCACCCGCAAGTACCAGCTCTACCCGTACTACAACTTCCAGAACACGCAGGGCGCCTTCGTGCAGCTCCTGCTCGCGCCCACCGCGCGCCTGAGCCTGCGCATCGATCTCGCGGCCAACCGCCTCACCGAGGCGGCGGACCGCTGGTACATGGGCTCCGGCCCCACGCAGGACGACGGCGTGTTCGGCTACGTCGCCCGCCCCACGGGCGGCACGCGCGATCTCGGCCAGGAGGTCGCCCTCACCGCCGCCTACCAACTGAACAAGCGGCTGCGACTGGAGGCGTTCTACGCCCGCGCCTGGGGCAGCCGCGTGATCGAGGCCGTGTACGGCAACGCCGACGCCGGCTTCGGCTCCCTCGAACTGACCTGCCAATTCTGACCCGTCTCCTCGTATGAAAACTCCCACCGCCGAAATCCGGCCACTCTCCGTCCGCGACATCCTCCGTTTCTTCTCGCCGCGCTGGTTCATCGCACTGATGGGCACCGGCGCGCTCGCCAACATCCTGCAAGTCCTGGCCGGCGGTCCGTCCGGCGGGCTGCACGGCGCCGCCGTCGCGCTGCTCGGCCTCGCGTTGGCCGGCTTCCCCGTGGCGCTCGCGCTGCTCGGCGCCCGCTGGTGGATCGACCGCGGGCTGCTCCTCAAGGAGTGGGCGCACTCCAGCCTCGTGCAGTTCTACGCGGCGGTGTTCATCGCCGCCGCCATCCTCGTGGCCGGACTGGTGAAGATCCCGCTGCCCGCGCTCGGCGCCCCGGATTGGCCGGTGGCGCTGGCAAAAATTCTGTGGGGCTTCGCGCTGGTCGGCTCCGTGGCGACCGCCGTGCTCGTGCCGTGGCGGATCATCACGCTCGACCACGGCGAGCCGCGCCGCCTGCTCGGCTTCTGGTTTCTGCCGCCGGTGGGCCTGTTCGTCGTCGCCTTCGCGGGCAACTTCCTCGCGCTGCGGCTGGCCGATCCGGCCTGGCTCCGGGCGATGCTGGCGATCAACACGGTGCTGATCGGCGGCGCCGCCGTGCAGGCGGCGATCCTGTTCGCACTGGTGCTGTTCCGCGGGCTGGCGTACCCGTTCCCTGCGGCCGACGTCGTGCCGAGCTTCACCATCGGCCTCGCGCCGGTGGGCGTGTCGATCATCGCGGTGTTGAGCCATCTCGCCGTGCTCAAGGCCGTGGCGCTGCCCGGCCTGCTCGCGCTCGGCACGCTGGCGCCGGTGGCGCTCGCGGGCGCGCTGCTGCTCTGGGGCTTCGGCCTGTGGTGGCTGGCCGTCGTCGCGCTGGTCGTCGTGCGCGCCGCCCGGACCAAGGGCATCCCGTTCTCGCTCGGCTACTGGGCGTTCGTCTTCCCGCCGGCCGCGTACGCGCTGGCGACGCTGCTGCTCGCGCAGGCGGTCGGCTGGGCATGGCTCACGACGGCCGGCCAGATTCTCGCAGGCGCGGTCGCGCTCGGCTGGATGCTCGTGGCCGCGCTCACGCTGCGCGGCGTGTTCAACCGGCGCGTGTTCGCGCTGCCGCCGTCGTTTCGCGAAATCCTGCCGGCCACCGGCACGGCTTCCGGCCGGATCGAGACGCATCGGCTCCAGGACAAGTATCCGGTCCACAGCTCGCGCGTGGCCAAACGCCCCGGGCGGAGCAACGCCGGCGAGCTCGTCGCGGAGCTGAAGCGCCGGATCGCCGCCCACGGCACGGCCAGCCACATCGGCGATTTCGACCACTACACGCACACCCGCGGGCTGGGCGGGGAGATGGCGGCCGGACTTGTCGATGCCCGTAACGTCGTCTTCTGCTTCGGGCCGAAGATCGACGACCCGAAGGTCCTGGCCGTCCGCCCGCGCGCCTTCGGCGTGGCGGAGTACGCCGACCATTTCGTCGTCTCCTTCCTCGACGCGCCGGCGCCGGCGGCCAACGAGGCCATGCGCCAGTGGGTCGACGATCTGCACGTCGAAGCCGCGCGCCCATCCTGAACGGTCGGCCGCCACGCCACGTGTCCGCTGAAGCACGACCTCACGAATCATGAATACCTGCATCCTCGCATTGGCGGCCTCGGCCGCCCTCGCCACCGCCGCATTCGCGGCCGGCACGATCGACCTCGGCCCGGCCCAGGCCAACTACCGCAAATTCGCCGACTGGCCGGAAGAGATCGCCGCCGGCTATGTCGACCACCCCGGCGGCCGCGTGGTCGTCGAATACCGCGTCTCCGCCGCCGGCGACTGGAACGGCCGCGCGCAGGTCACGCTGCGCGACGGCGCGGGCCATGTCGTCGCGTCGTTGCGCAGCCGTTACCTGGCCAGCGGCGGCACGCTGGTCACCGAGTCGGCCGCCGGCGATCGCGCCCAACGGCTCCCGACTAACGACGGAGTCTGCGAGTTCGTGCTTCCGGCCGGCCGATATGCGCTGACCGGCTGCCGGGCCACCTGCCCGCAACTGCCGGAAAACGACGCCGTGGGCGCACCGGTCGCCCAAGCGATCAACCTTCGCGCCTCGATCCGCTGAAGCCCGGTTCCGCTTCGCCTCCAGTCCGTTCGCCTTTCCACTTCCGCCAACGTCCACAACTTAACTCCTATTCTATCACTCCATTGCCATGAACCACGAAGTATCCGATTTCTCCGCCGATGTCCTTGAGCGCAGCCGCACCGTGCCGGTGCTGGTCGACTTCTGGGCGCCCTGGTGCGGCCCGTGCCGCTCGCTCAAACCCGTCCTCGAGAAGCTCGCCGGCGAGGCGGCCAGCCGTTGGTCGCTGGTCACGGTCAACGTCGATCTCCACCCCGAGCTGGCCGAGCAGTTCGGCATCCGCGGCATCCCGAACGTGAAGCTCTTCCACGCCGGTCAGATCGCGGCGGAGTTCAGCGGCTCCATGCCCGAAGGCTCCGTGCGCACCTGGCTCGGCTCGAACCTGCCCAAATAGCGCGGCGCTTCAGCCCGGCTCTCCGCAGTCCTATCATTCACCCCACGCATCCGGTCTCAAACCGACCTACGGTCCACAGTTCACCGCCCACCGCCTACCGATCTCCCCCATGTCCAACCCGCTCCGTCTTGTCATCATCGGCGGTGTCGCCGCCGGCGCCACCGCCGCCGCCCGTGCCCGTCGCCTCTCCGAAGCCGCCCAGATCACCCTGATCGAGCGCGGACCCGACGTGTCGTTCGCCAACTGCGGCCTGCCCTACCACGTCGGCGGAGAGATCCCCGAACGCAACGCATTGGCCATCCACACGCCGCAGTCGCTGCGGGCGCTGCTCAACGTCGACGCCCGCACCGGCACCGAGGCCGTCGCCATCGACCGCGCAGGCAAACGCGTGCAGCTCCGCACCCTCGCCACCGGCGCCGAGGAGTGGCTGCCCTACGACAAGCTCGTGCTCGCACCCGGCGCCGCGCCGCTGCGCCCGTCGCTCCCCGGCATCGACGACCCACGCATCCACACGCTCCGCTCCCTTGGCGACATGGACCGCATCAAGACCGCCGTCACCGAAGCCCAGAAAGTCGTCGTCATCGGCGCCGGCTTCATCGGCCTCGAAATGGCCGAGCAGTTCGTGCACCTCAAGAAGGAGGTCGCCCTCGTCGAACTGCTCGACCAGCTCCTGCCGCCGCTCGACCGGCCCATGACACTGCTCATGGAGGACGAGTTCAGACGCCACGGCGTGCAGCTCCACCTCGGCGACGCCATCGCCGGTTTCGCCCCCGCCTGCGGCGCACTCGCCTGCCAGCTCAAGTCCGGCCGCTCCCTCGCCGCCGACCTTGTCGTGCTCGCCATCGGGGTACGGCCCGACACCGCGCTGGCCAAGGCGGCCGGCCTCGAGCTCGGCCCGCGCGGCCACATTCGCACCGACGAATACCTCCGCACCAATGACCCCGACATCTACGCCGCGGGCGACGCCATCGAGGTTCGCGATCTCGTCACCGGCGACACCTGCGCGGTGCCGCTCGGCGGCCCCGCCAACCGCCAGGGGCGCGCCGTCGCCGACCACATCTTCCGCCCCGCCGCGATGAAGCCGCTCCCCGGCGCGCTCGGCACCGCGATCGTGCGCGCCTTCGGCGTCACCGCCGGCCTCACCGGCTGGTCCGAGAAGCGGCTCCGTGTCGCCGGCCGTAACTACTGCACGGTGACGGTGAACGACAACCACCACGCCGGCTACTATCCCGGCGCGCAGCCGCTCATGCTCAAGCTGCTCTGGGACCCGGCGGACGGCCGGGTGCTCGGTGCCCAGGCCACGGGCTTGGCCGGCGTCGACAAGCGTCTCGATGTCATGGCGACAGCGATCGCGGGCGGGCTCGCGATCGACGACCTCGCCGAACTCGAGCTCGCCTACGCCCCGCCCTTCGGCTCCGCGAAGGATCCCGTGAACCTCGCCGGTCTGGCCGCCTGCAACACCCGCGACGGCCTGCTCGATCCCGTGGACTCGCTGCCCGACGATCCCGCCGTGCAGATCGTCGACATCCGCCCGGCCGACCTCGCCTCTAAGCACCCCATCCCGCGCCGCGGCACGATCAACATCCCGCTCGCCGTCCTGCGCCAGCGCTGCGGCGAACTCGACAAGGGCCGCCCGGTTGTGACCGTCTGCGCCCTCGGCAAGACCTCCTACTTCGCCGCGCGCATTCTCGCCCAGCGCGGTTTCCTCGTGCAATCGCTCACCGGCGGCCTTCGCGCCACCATCGATCCGCGTTCTCCGGCAAAACTGCCCGCACCGTAAACAGGGGAAGTCTCCTCCCCGGTGGGCCGCACGTTGCGACCGCGCAGCCGGCCCGTCCGCCCGAATGTTGAGGACGCGAGCCCGCAGTGGAGTTCTGTCATGGAAACCACGGCCCCGGTTTTGGGCCTGCCGGGTTCAATTCTGCGAAAGCTGCTTCAGCTCCCGCTCGCGCGTGCGCAGCGCCTTCTTCAACTGCTTGGCGACCTTCTGCTGCTCCTTGAGCTGGGGCCTGGTCTCTTTCTCCGTCGTGGTCCGGATTCGTTCGCGCAGCTGGGCGCACTGGCGATCGGCATTGGCGTATTGCTGCTGCATCTCCTGCACGCGCGTCTGGGCATGGGCGAGCATCGGCGGATCGGAGCCAGCATCGCCACCATCCTGATTGTCCACTCGCTGTGGCACTGAGCCGCGCGGGCGCAAGAGGGACCGCGCGGTCAGGCGGCCTTGACTTGGGCGATCAGGCTCTGCGCGACATCCCTCATGTTCGGGTAGAGGTTCGCCGGCACCGCCGGCTTGCCGAGCGCCTTCATCACCATATGCCGGGCACAGTTGGCGTTATCGCCCAGGCAATACTTGTCCTTGTAGATCTTCCCGAGCCCCGAGGTGTCGGGCATACGGTCGTTGAAGAACGGGCAACCGGGGAGGCATTCACATTGTGCCATGGCGAGGGATGGGGTGGTGGTTCGAATCGGGGCGTCCGAGGCGAACGCAGTCGCATCCCCCCGGCTGATGCCGTTCTCTATCGGCGCAAGCAGTCGGGGAGTTAGTGAAAGTTGCTCATTGCCGCCTTCGGCCGGCACTCAGGACTCACGCCCCATGGGCCGTCGTACCCGATGGATGGATTGGCCACGGACGCCCCCGTTCCCTCCGCGTGGGCTGCCACATCGGCGCGTGGAGCCTCGCCGCCGGCACCGACAACCTCTTCGACGAGACCTACGCGGTCGCCGATTTCTGCGGGCCGGAGGTCGTGGCCGGCACGGCCGCGACTCCGATCGTCGCCAACGAACCCGGTCGCTTCATGTACACAAGCCTCAGCTACAGCTGGTGAGCAGGCCTGGCTCCGGACTCCGGGCCGCGCCACGGACCGGGGGACGAGCGGCCCAGCCATGACCGCAAGGGAAGGCGCTTGGGCCGGGCCGGCGCGCGCTCCTTGATCGGTTCGGGTTGTCGGACCGGTCGAAACGGCGGGCTCGGACCCGACGCCAGAAGGGACTGACACGGCCTAGCGGAAGTGGGCCGTGGCGGGTGCCGCAGGCTTGGGCGAGCGCGACGCCGGAGCGGCGGAGGATAGCGCCGCAGGCGCGGGGTGGGCCGTGGCGGACGTGGGGCCGCCGGCGGTATCCAGGCCGACCAACGCAGCCAGGCCGGAAGCCGCCTGGAGCAGCTCGGTCGACTGGGCGTTGAGGTGCTCGGCGGCGGAGGCGGTCTCCTCGGCGCCGGCGGCGTTGCCCTGCGTGACCTTGTCGAGCTGGGAGATGGCGCCGTTGATCTGGACGAGCCCCTCGGACTGCTCCCGGGAGGCGGAAGCGACCTCGTTGACCAGCCGGTCCACCTCGCGCGCCTTCTCGACGATCGTATTCAGCTCCTTGGCAACGAGGGCGGAGATCTCCGCGCCCTGGGCGGACTTGCGGGTCGAGTCCTCGATCTTGGCGGCGGTCTCCTTGGCGGCCACGGCCGAGCGCTGCGCGAGGGAGCGCACCTCCTCGGCGACGACGGCGAAACCGGCGCCGGCCTCGCCCGCGCGGGCCGCTTCGACGGCGGCGTTGAGGGCGAGCAGGTTGGTCTGGAAGGCGATCTCGTCGATGGTCTTGATGATCTTCGAGATCTCGTCCGACGAGTGCGCGATGGCGCCCATCGCCTCCTGCATGCGGGCCATGTGCTGGGCCCCCGACTCGGCGGCGCTGCGGGCCTCGTGCGAGGCCTGTTTGCCGGAGTCGGCGTGGCCGGCGTTGAGCTTGGTCATGCTCGTCAACTCCTCGATCGAGGAGCCGATCTCCTCCAGCGACGCGGCCTGTTCGCTCGAGCCCTCGGCCAGCGACTGGCTCGAAGCGGAGACTTGGCCGGCGGCACTGGCGACCAGCTGCGCGCTGCCGGAGAGGGTCTCGGCGGTCGCGGCGAGCGCGCGGTTGACCCCGCGGATGATGAGAAAGGCGGCCGCGGTGCCCAACAACAGCCCCAGCCCCACGCCGATGAAGAGCGTGTAGCCGAGGCGGGCCATCGCACGCTCGACGGACACCATGCTACCGTCCGAGAGTTTCCCCGCCGCGCCGATGAAATCCAAGGTGGCCTTCGCGGCGACTTCGCCCGCACGGGCGCGGGCGTCGTTGGTCTGCAACAGCCGGGCGTGCTCGGAAAGGTAGGACTCCCCCGCGGCGTCGAGCGCCTTCAGCGCGCTCCCGACGGCTTCGAGCCGCGCGATGTTCGCGGCGTTGACCTGGGTCGAGCGGATCTCGGCGATGGTCGCCAGCAGCTTGGGCACGGAGGCGCGCGCCTCGGCGAGCGGCGTGGCGTCCTGCTCCGAAGCCGAGCGCCAGGCCGCCTCCACCAGCCCCTGCACGCCATTGGCGGTCTTGATCATCCCATCGATGCGAGCCAGACGGCGGGCCGCTTCGGCGTCGTTGCCGGAGGCGTGGTCCTTGGCCGAGGCCGCGAGCATGCCGTCGAGCATTTCGCACGAGGCGGCGAGCGCCTTGCCCCCTTCGGTCGCAAGAGTGCGAAAGCGTTCCTGCATCGCCGCGTGGCCGGCGACAGTGCGTTCCAGAATGGGCTCGTAGGCGACGAGCGCTTCGTCGAAGGCCCGTAACGGCCCACCCAACTCCGCAGCCAGGCGGGCATCGGCCGAAACCAACGTGGTCACCTTCGAGGCCGCCTCCTTCACGCGCACCAGCGCCTGGCGGGTGCGATCGATATCCGCCGCTTTGCCCGTCACCCCGAAGACGCGTGCGTTGAGCCGGAACTCGTCCATCTCCGCGAGCAGCGCAGCGGCGGCGATGTTGGCCGGGATCACCGAGTGATCCACGAAGTCCACCTCCCGCTGCACGCCCTTTTCGAAGTACCAGTTGGTCACGCTCACCGCCACCAGCACGCCGATGATCAGCGCAAAGCCGACGGAAACCCGCCGGCCAATAGTCATTGTCGAACGTCTCATGAACTCGGTTTGAGTAGAATCCCCCCGCCATGCGGTTGTGTGAGGACAACCCGCGCCCGGTCCATCGGCCGCCCCGTCGCGAACTTGAACCGTCTGCGCAGGCGCTTGGGGCATCCGAACAACCGGAGCATCGCCAACTCACGCAGGCCCTGCCCCCGCGCGTAGAGACCAGCGCGTGCGACCGCCAGCACGAACCCGTCGACGACTCGAGCACGTATCACCCCGGCGGGCGCGAACACAGCCCGAACGCCCCCCAGGACCACCTCATCAAGAACAAAAGAGTGCGCACGGCTCGGCGGCGCCGTTGGTGCGCATCGCGCCAGGCGAGGAAACGCTCCGCTCTCACGCGGGAGGATTACTCCGCTGGCGCAGCCACGTCTTCAGCGAATGCTCCACCGCGCCGAGTGCGAGTGCGCGTTCGCGACCGAAAGGCGGCAAGGTCGTCGCACCAGAGGTGGCACCACCGGTGGCCGAACTGTTCCCCGGCCGTGCGCGCCGGTTCGGTGCGGCTGCGGTGCACGCGCAGTCGATCGACGTAGATGGATGCCCGGTGGACCGTCGACGGTGGGCAGTGGTCCGTGGGCGGTAAACCGGCAAGACCGACTCCCGGCGTGGGTGCGGTCGAGCCGAAGGCCGCAGGCAGGGACGCCTGCGCCCCGGGCGGCGGCGCCCCCCAAGCAGCCAACTCGCTACTCACGCCAGCCGCTCCGCGCCGCTGTAGACCTCGTCCACCCGCAGCACGGCCGCCGCCACGCCGGGATGCCGGGACGGGTTCCATCGCTTCATCTCGTCGAAGACCGGGCCGGACGTGATGTACTCGAAATGCCCCTTCAACTGGTAGGATTTTCGCTCCTTCGTGAGGAACACGAACGCCCCGCGGCTGCCGGCCCCGATGTTCGCCCGCGTCTTGGCGAAGTAGTTGTCGGCAATGACGATGGTGTCGTCGCCGAGCAGCTGGAACGAGCCGACGTAGATCGCGTTGGGCATGCCGTGCGGGTCGACCGTGGTGAGCACAGCGTAGCCGTCGCGGTTGGCCCACGCGGCGAGGACGGGAGGAGGGATGCAGGTCATGGTTTTATTCTGGATAAATGGGGGGAGGGAGGCAACGCGCCAGCACCGCCCGCTCAACCGGGCGGCCGACCGCCGGGCAACAAGGGGGACAATCGCCCCCACAGTTCCACGAGCGCGCGCGCCGCCGGGCCGTCGCCGTGCTCGACCGTCGCCAAGGCCGCACGCTGCGCCGCCGTCACCGCCGGATCGAACGGGATCGAGCCCACGCACCTCGCGTCGAACTCGGCGGCCAGCGCCTCGATCCGGACCGCCAGCTCCGGGAACAGGTCGCCCTTGTTCAGACACACCCAAACCGGTATCCGGAAATGCCGGCACAGCTCGAGCAGGCGCCTGAGATCGTGTTCGCCCGAGGGGGTCGGCTCCGTGACGGCCAGCACCTGGCTGGCGCCGGTGAGCGTGGCGATCACCGGGCAGCCCACCCCGGGAGGGCCGTCGACCAGCACCAGCGGCCGCCCCAGCGCGCGCGCCTCGCGTCGCGCCCGCTCGCGCACCTGCGTCGCCAGTTTCCCGGAGTTTCCCAGCCCGGGCGTCAGCCGCGCATGGACCAGCGGACCATGCCGCGTGTCGGAGACGAACCACGCACCGCCGTCCACCGGCTGCATCGAGATCGCCCGCTCCGCGCAGAGCCGTTCGCACACGCCACAGCCCTCGCAGGCGGGCGGATCGATCCGGGCGACCCGCCGCCCGTCCGGCCCGGCGGCGAACTCGATGGCGCCGAACCGGCACAACTCGACACACCTGCCGCAGCCCGTGCAGCGCCCGGGATCGACGACCGCCCGCTCGCCTCCCGAAAACGAGGCGCGCTCGCGCAGCGTCGGCCCCAGGACCAACTCGAGGTTGGCGGCGTCGACATCGCAGTCGGCAAAAACCGCCCGACCGCCGGACAGCACCGCGAGCGACGCCGTGACCGAGGTCTTGCCCGTGCCGCCCTTGCCGCTGAGCACGACCAGTTCGTAAAGCGGAAATTTGTCGTTCATGGCCGTCCTTCCGGTTCGCCGGCCGCCGGCACGCCGCCGGCTGTCTCCAAGCTCCGGTACAAGTTCTCGAAGAGCGCCCGCAGGCCGTCCACGCACTCCACCGCAAGCCGCCCGCGCGCGTAGGCCCGGGCGATGGCGATGTCCTCGGGGATCTCCGCCAGAAGCGGCACGCCTTCCTCGGCGCAAAGCGTCCGCGCTTCGCCCGCCTCGGGCCGTGCCCGGTTCACTACGACACCGCAGGGGCGGCCGAGCGAACGGGCCACGGCGATCGCCAGGCGCAGATCGTGCAGCCCGAACGGCGTTGGCTCCGTCACCAGCACGACATAGTCGCAATCGCGCACGGTCTCGATCATCGGGCAACTGGTGCCGGGCGGGGCGTCGAGGATGGTCCATTGCGTAGCCGGAGCGGCGCACTTCGCCGCGCGCACCACCGGGGGGCTGTTGGCCTCGCCCACGTCGAGCGTGCCGGATACGAACCGCACCGGCCCCGCTGCGCCGCGGCTCACCCGTCCCATCGGGCGGGCCTCCTCGCGAATCGCGTTCGCCGGGCAGACCAGAGCGCAACCGCCGCAACTGTGGCACAACTCGGCGTAGATCACCGTGTGGGTGGGCAGACAGAGGATGGCGTTGAAACGGCACAGTTCGGCGCATGCGCCGCAATGCAGGCAGAGGTTGGGATCGACCAGGGGGACGCGACGATCGACCGCCTCGGTGTCCTCGATCCTTGGGTGCAGGAAAAGATGCCCGTTGGGCGCTTCGGCGTCGCAATCCACATAGGTCACGGTCCAACCGCGACCGGCGATGGTCGCGGCCAGATTGGTCGCGACGGTGGTCTTGCCCGTGCCGCCCTTGCCGCTGGCGATCACAATCTTCATGGGCAGGTCCGCTGTGGTTTCGTCGGGTGGGCGGGCCAGGCGCCGCGCCGCGCCAGGGCACGGCCCCGACCGCGGTCCACTCCCGGCCTCATGCCGCCGGTCCACCGGCCCCGGCCCACCGGGCCTTGTTCGAGCAGACCGGTTCGCTCTCTCTGGAGTGTCATGGTATCAGATTTCGGGTTTCGGCGCTGAAGCCGGCCGCGGAGTCGGGGCAACCACAGGGGCACCGCCGCACCGGTGGCCTGACGCCGCAAGGCGAGGTGGCGGTGCTCAACCGTGGCCCGGCCGGTCGGCCCCTCCGATCTCGACAAGTCGCCCGGCCGTGAAGTCCTCCACGAGCTCGGCGGGGGTGCCCTGTGCCGCCGAATAGGCGCGGATGCCGGCGGCCTGGAGCGCGGTCCACGCTTTGGGACCGACATGCCCGGTGATGACGACCTGAACGCCGAGGCGCGCCAACGTTTGCACGGCCTGCGTGCCGGCGCCCTGCGCGGCGTCCACCCCGGCGGAATTCCCGACACAGGTCTGTTTCCCGGTGGACGAATCCATGATTCTGAAACAACGGGCGCGGCCGAAGCGCAGGTCGAGCGCCGCGTCGGCTTCCGGCCCCTCCATGGTTAGGGCGATCTTCATGAGGTGCAGTGCGTGTGCTCGTGGTCGTGCCCGCAGGTTGGCTTCTCGTCGCCGAGGGCTCCCTGGAGAAGAGCCGGCACGAGCCCCTCGAGGGCCGAGTCCGCGCCGGCGGCATGCACGGCGATCCCGTTCTCCGCGAACAAATCGAGGGCCCGGCGCCCCATGCCACCCGCGATGACGACCTGCACGCCTCGCTCCTTGAGCCAGCGCGGCAACAACCCGGGCTCGTGCGGAGGCGGAACGACAAGGGACTGACCGGAGATTTTCCCGGCGATCCGGTCGACCTCGACGAGGGCGAACTGCTCGCAATGTCCGAAATGGGAACTCAGGCGACCGGCGGTGAGTGGAATGGCGATCTTCATGGGTGGATACAAGTATGGGAGAGGCGGCCGTTCGACCGCGGTTGACGGTTTAGCAAAAGGCAAGCCGGCCCGGGGCCCAGGCGCCCGCGGGGCCTGTCCTGCCGCCCCTCGGGTTCGGGATGGTGGTGCGAAAGGAACGGTTCACGGGGGCGGGCGCGCCGGCTCGTCCGGGGACCCGCCCGGGTGGGCCCAACGCGGACGAACCCCGCTTCCGCGGCCGGCGCCGAGCAATACGCTCGATCCCCGGTCCCGGTCGGCTGGCACCGCGACAGTTGTGGAGTAGGATCCATCTTGTTGTGAGCATATGCCCATAACAGAGCCACACACAAGCCTTGCTTTTCGCGAACTGGAGACCCCGTCCTCCGCCCACGGCGCCCAGCGCGCTTCGTCCAAGCGCGGGGCGCGGTTTGTGTCCCCCCCCCTTCGCGGTGCGGAGGAAGTCCCGCTGCGGCGCTCACGGGCCGTCGGCGTTGGTGCAGCGGTCTGGTGACCTGATTCGCTTGGTGCGATTGCCGCCCGCCCCGCAGGTGGGCGCGCTTGGCCCCCGAACGGAGCGGCCGCCAGGTGCCGCTTGTGCGACGTTATTCCCCCGTACCCAGCTGCCGCCACTTTTCGAGCAGCGCGTGCTTGTGCGCCGCGCGGGTCTCCGGCGGCAGCGACTGGAGCTCCCGCTGAATCCGGACTCGTTCCGCCTCCGGCAGCGAACGCATCATCGGCGGCCAATCGACGCGGTCCTGTTCGGTCTGCCACCCCCAGCCGGCGCGAACCTGTGCGCGCTTGGACTCGGGCAACTGGCGGAAGGCGTGCAACTGCGCGTGGAGCGCGGCGCGTTCGGCCGGGCTCATCGCGCGCACTTTTGCCACCGCTTGTTGGATGCGGTCGAGTTGCTCGTCGCTGAGGGTGAGGAAACGCTCCAGCGCCGGAAAGTCGTCGCCGGAGCTGGCGACCCTGTTCTGGTTACCAACGGCGGCCGGGGCAGCGGTCAATGGCGGCGCGGCGAGAACCGCGACGGCCAACAAAAGGCAGAAAGAAAAGAGCAGGCGAAGTGGTTTCATGACGGATCAAGGGACGGCGTGGGCATGGCGAGCAGATCGTCGAGCATGGTGTTCTCGGAGAGCGGAAGGGCGGGGTGGAGTTCGTCCTCGAGCCGGAACAACTCCTCGTAGGCGGCGAGCTCGGCGATAGGCATCGGACGAGGCGCCGGGTACTGCGGGCGCAGCACGAACAGGATCACGGCGAAGGTGATCCCTGCGGAGACCAAGCCCCACCACCAGCCGGGGGCGTAGCTCCGCCGTGGAACCGGCTTGGTGCGCAACCGTCGCTTCAGGGTGGTCCACCGGTGTTCGAACTCCGGCGTGGTGTCGCGCAGACCGGAGCGCAGGAGCACTTCCGGGTCGTGGGGCGTAGCTGAATTGTCGGGCGATTTCATGGACGGAGAGGGAACAGACTACGCAACGCGTGGCGGGCGCGGTGCAGGATCACGTGGAGGTTGGACTCCGATACACCGAGCGTGCCGGCGATCTCGGCGTGGGAAAGGTCCCCGGCGGCCGTGAGGAGCAGCGCGCTGCGCTGGCGCTCGGGGAGTTCCTGGAGCGCGGCAAGCAGTTGTTCCTCCAACTCGGCGGCACGGCGGCGCTCCGCGGGGGACGCGTCGACCGCCAGCAACGCAAGATCCTCGGGCGCCACGGCCTCGACGGGCTTGCGCCGGCGGCGCCGTAGTTCATGGCGCAGTTCGTGGCGCGCGATGGTGAACAGCCAGGCGGAGAACTTCGCATCCGGCCGGTAGCGGGCCGCGGCGCGATAGACCCGGTCGAAAGTCTGGAGGGCGAGATCCTCGGCGTCGGGACGCGAGCCGAGCGCTCGATAGAAGAAGCTGAGCAGCGGCAGCTTCCAGCGGTCGAAAAGCGGCTGCAACGCATCGGGATCGCCCGCAGCCACGCGACGCAGGCAGGCATGGTCATCGTCCTCCGGTGCCTGGGCCCCGGCGCGGTCGGTTCCGGCCGGAGCGGCAAAGGCGCAGAGCCAGTGCAGGAGCCGGTCGGGCGAAACAACGGAAGCGAGGGCGGCGGCGAGGGACATTCGCGGGTGGTATCAAAGAACAAAAGTGCGGCGATGCGAACGAGGATTGGCGGGCGGAGCGGCGTGCGTCGGGCCGCGGTTCGGGCCGGCCGGCGGCTGGGAAACGGCCGATCCGATACGGTCCGACGCACGAAGGCCTATTCGAGGGAACGGGTGAACGCGGCGCGGTGGTTGTAGGATGCGCGCTGGAGGTTGGTCAGCACACGACGGATCGGACGTTCGCGCGTGGCGTCGAGCAGGCGCTGGATGTCGGCGATGTCGGTCTCCTCGATCAGCACCCCGACCGCGAGGGCGTCCTGGAGGGACTTGGCGCCTTCGGCGACGAGCTGGTCGTACAGCGCCTGCAGCGCGGGGATCGTGAAGACCCCGGGTTGGACCGGAGTCGGATCCGCGATGCCATAGCGTGCGAGCAGCGCAGTAACGGAATCCATGTGACGCTGTTCGGACAAGCTGATGTTGGCGAAGGCGGGGTGGCCCCATTTCGCGTGGAGGACCTGGTAGACGTCGCGGGCCATCTTCTCCTCCTGTTTGAGGAAGACCAGATTGGCGGTGTCGGCGGTCGTGAGGGCGAACGCCGTCGGGACGAGGGCGGCGAGGACGAGAAGGAGGATCTTATTCATGACAGGGGGAACGGACCGATGACCGAACAAAGGAGGGACACGGCCCAACAGATGGACGCTGAGTCGTGCGAACGGAACGGCGCGTGGTTCAGGAGCCGGAGGCCAGCGGGCAGTCCGGATTGTTGCCGGAGCCGTCTTTCGCCCCCTGGCCCGGGGCGGAGGACCGGCCGGAACCGTCGCGCAGCGGGGTGCCGGTGGAGTTGGGGTTGCCGCGGTCGTTCAGCGCTTTGCCGGAGCCATCGCGGCGGGGCGTGCCCTGGCCGGGACCGGAACCGTCGCACAAAGCGCGATCACCGTGACGCGGACCGGAGCCGTCGCATTGCTTGGCGGTTGTCTGGCTGCGCTGTTGGCCGCCGTTGCCGCGACCGCCACCATTGCCATTACCGTTGCCGCGGGCGAAGACCGGCACGGCGAAGAGGGCGAGGACAAGGGCGGGAATGATGATTTTGGAGGAGTTGTTCATGGCACCGGGTAGAAGCCCGGCGGCGGGGGAAACTTACAGGCGCTGCATCTTTTCTCGGCGCCCGCTGCTCCGAACCGACGCGGACCCGCCCCGCCCGGGTTGCACGAGCCGTCAAACGCCGTGCGGAAGGAACCGTGCCTGAACCTAAATTCCGCAGACGACAGAAGGTAACGAAGGAAACAAAGGAACTCCGGACCAAGGGAAACCAGTGCTCACAGCTCCGCGAAATCCCCCTTCACCTGCCAGATGAAGACCGAGACCCCGGATTTTGTTATCCAACTCGTTCACACTTCGTTCTCTTCGTTTCCTTCTGTCGGTTCCAACTGCGCTTTTCAGGCTGAAGCGACGCCGCACGCCGGCGCCGTCGTCCGCGAACGGCTCCGGCTGTTTGTCGCGAATAACTACGCACGCCCGGCGGTCGGGCTACCCAAGGACCCGCTGGCCACGCAGCCAAGCCTTCAGCGAATGCTCGACCGCCCCCAACTCGAGCGCGCGTTCGCGCCGGAACGGGGGCAGATCGTAATGCGGAAAGCCAGGGCGGTCCTGAAACCACTCGCGCCGCATCCCGAGTCGTTCGGCCATCGCATGCAGCGCCGCGAGATCCTCGATCCACAGATGGCACCAGCGGTGGCCGAACCGCTCGCCGGCGGTGCGCGCCGGTTCGGTGCGGCTGCGGTGCACACGCAAGCGGTCGACATACACGACCGCGCGCTCGGCTGCGGCACACTGGAACTGAAACCGCCCCATGATCCGATCACAGAGGTCCCACCGCTACGCCGTCCGGCGGCGAACAGCCGCAAGTGGCGCGACCGCGATCAGCAACTCCTGGTTGCATCCCTTGCAGTGCGAAGTTCGCCAACCGGCCTCGCGCAGGTGCCGGCGAAACTCGACCAGTCCCTTTTCGAGCCGCGGATGCACGCGGCCCTCGGCCCGGTGGATCCGGTCGAAGATCTGGAATCCGCGCGGGGAGAAGTCGCAGAGCGCGAGTTTGCCGCCGGGCTTCAGCACCCGCATCATCTCCCGCAGCACCGCGAGCGGGCACGCCAGATGATGGAAGGTGTTCATGGTGACGACGCCATCGAAGCTCGCCGCCGACCAGGGCAGCCTCGCCGCATCGCCGACGACGAAGCGGATCGGCCGGCCACCCGCGCTCCGCCGGACATGGAGCCGTGCAGTTCGTTGCTGCGCCGCGTCGGCGTCGAGCGTGGTCAACCGGTCGACATAGTCGGCGAGCGCCCCGAGGAAGCGCCCCCGCCCGGTTCCGATCTCCAGCACCCGCCCGGGCAGCGGCAAGATCCGGCCGACGGCAAACGCCAGACTGGCGGGCGAATCGTAACCGTGACGTCGAAACACGACTTCCCGGGCCTTCATCGCCCGGCGGTTGGCGCGGATCATTTCTTCCAGCGAGGGCATGGGCGACAAGGAACAGCCTGGTTTGGGCGCGACGATGGGCTGCGCTGCGGTGGTTACGCCAGTTGCTCCCCGCCGGAGTAGACCTGCTCGACCTTGAGCGCCGCCGCCGCGACTCCGGGATGCTTGGCGGGATTCCACGTCTTCATGTCGTCGAAAACCGGACCGGTGGTGTGGTACTCGATGCGGCCCTTGAGCTGGTAGGACTTCCCCTCCTTCGTGATGAACAACAAGGCGCCGCGGCAGCCGGCCAGGATGTTGGCGCGGGTCTTCTTGAAGTAGTTGTCGGCGACGACGATGGTCGCGGCGTCGTATTCACGCACACAAGTCGCGTAGATGGAGTTGGGCACGCCGGCGCCGTCGATGGTGGTGAGCACGATGGGGCCGTCGTGGTCGGTCCACGCGGCGCGTACAGTATCGGGGATGTTCGTCATGGTTTGGTTGGGGTAGGAGAGGAGGGGGCGGTCCGAACGTCGGAGTGGAGCTGCGCGAGCAACCGCGCGGCCAGCGCCACGCACTCCTCGCAGGGCAACGCATCGAGTTCGCGGCAGAGCGTGGTGCCGGTGCGTGCGGCGAAGGCCGCGCGGATGGCCGCGGCGGAGGACGGCGCGGCCTGGCAGGCGGCATAGAGCGCGCCGCACTCGCCCCCGGCGGCGCGGCCCCCGCCGAAAGGCTTGAAGTCCGCGACCGGGGCGACGCTGTGCCCGGTGACTGTCTGATAGGCGTCGAGCACCGCCTGGGCGCAGTTGAGCCGGTGCGGCGGGCGACGAAAGACGAGTTTGGCGTGGGTCTGGATGGGCATCGGAAGCGGTTTGATTCAGGGGGGGCGCTGTTCCAAGCCAATCCGCGGCATGCAGGGGCCGGATCGGCGTGGCCTTGGCTTCGCGTGCGCGCGGTGGATCGGCGCGCGGGGATGGAAAAGAATGATGGTGGAAATTTAGGAGACCCGCTCGTGGGCTTTGTGTCCGGTGACTCGCTCGTAGGCCCGGCAAAACGGGCAGGCTCGCCCTTCGATCTTCTGGACGAACTGGAAGGCCGCGCCGCGTTGTCGCGCTCGGGCGCGCCGGCACACCGGGCAGTTCCGGCAGACTTCCGCCAACGCTTGGTCGACACGCGTTGATTGACGAGTTGTGGGCATGTCGGTTCGGACTCAGTCGACCGCAACGGGGCTTATCGCGACGCCTGCCAGATGACGTGGCTGCCGACGGGGTGACCGCAGCGGTCGGCCACGGTCGGGCATTTCACGCGGAACAGACAGAACAGCGGCGCGCTCTCGGTGTGAAGCGACTCGAAGTTCCCCTGTCCTTTCGCGATCACGAGATCGGACTCGGCGAAGCGGCGCCGGAACTCCGGTGAGCAGTCGACCAGCACGGTGCCGGGCAACGCCGAACCGTTGTCGATCACCTCGGCGACCTCCGGCAGCCCGGCGACGAGGGCGTCTTCGCGGGTGGCGTCGTTGATCACGGCCTGCCCGCGCACGGCCACGGTGACGCGCCCGCGCGGCAGTTGCTCGATCAGGACGCGGTCGAAGACGATTTCGCCGGCGTTGTCGCAGAGGTAGAGGATGCGGTGGGCGTGCCGCGAGGCGCGGTGGAGCGCGGCCAGCGGCCCGACCAACGGCTGGGCGAGTGCACCGGAGGCGGCACTACGCGCTTCGGCCTCCGTGAGCCCGCTCTTGGCCCCGAGGTCGATGATGTTGCCGGCGATCGCCAGCCGCACCGCCGCGCCGAACGGATCCTCGCTGCGCGCGACGGCCGCGGCCAGCGGCGGCAGGAGCTCCAGCGCGAGCCGGTTGAAGCGCTGCTTCGCCTCCCGGTACGGGTCCGCGCAGCCGGTGATCTCGCGCAACTGCGCCTGCAACGCCCCGGAGAGCGAGGGAGGCGGCTGATCGAAGTCGAGCGTCGTGCTCGCCAGGAGCAGTTCGCGCACGACCATGACGTCGACCTTCTCGTCCTTGGCGCCGAGCCGGATGGCTTCGGTGGCCTGGCGCAGGAGGCAAGGCAGGCAGTCGAGCGAGGTCTTCATCGCAATCGCCCCGGCCGGGAGTCAGCGCAGCCGGTTGGCCGGATCGACCTGCACGATCCGGGCGCGGTACGCCGCGACGGCGGGCTCCGCCACCTGTGCGTAGGAGATGATGACAACCAGGTCGCCCGTCTCGCCCAGCCGCGCGGCCGGGCCGTTGAGCAGCATGGTGCCGGAGCCGGCGGGGGCCTCGATCACGTAGGTGATCAGGCGCGAGCCGTTGTTGAGGTTGAGCACGTGCACCTGTTCGCCGGCGACAAGATCGGCGGCGTCCATCAGCAGGCGGTCGATGGCGATGCTGCCCTCGTAGTTCAGCTCCTTGCCGGTGAGCGTGGCGCGGTGGATCTTGGACTTGAGCAGCGTGCGGAAGGTGGTCGGTTGGGCGTTCATTGCGGGAGGTTGGGTTCGGCTCCGGAGTCGTTCTCGATCGCCATGAATTTGCCACGAGCCCGGGCGCAGAGCACGCCGGCCTGATGGATTTCGGCCTCGAGGTGATGCAGCGGCGGGTAGGCACTGCGATGGCGCGCGGTCACGGTGACCGGGCTGCCCGACCGCACCGACTGCCGGTAGCGCACGGTAAGTTCACCGGTGCGGGCGACGACGCCGCGCGCGAACAGCGCGTGCACCATCGCGCTGTCGAGCGCCGTGGCGAGCAGGCCGCCGTGCACGATGCCCGCGTAGCTTTCGCCGCCGGGCGGGCAGGTCCATTCGGCGGAGACGGAGCCGTCCGTCTGCACGGCGAAAGCGAGCCCGAGCCCGCCGCGGTCGGCGGGCCGGCAGGCGAAACAGGCGGCATGCTGCTGCGCGCAATGGGCGCGCAGCGCGGCCTCAGTGGGCGCCGCAACCACAGTGGTGTCCGTGTTCGTGGCCGTGTTCGCCATGATGGTGGTGGTGGTGACCGTGTTCGCCGTGCTCGTGGTGGCCGCCCTCGCAGGCATTGGCGCCCGCGGCGAGCGAACCGTCGAGATACGCCTGCACAAGGTCGGCCGGAGCCGCCGGCGCGACGCCGACCGTCACCAGGATGCCGGCCGCGGCCATTCGCTGCTGGGCGCCGCGGCCCATGCCGCCGGCGAGGAAGTGCGTGACTCCTTGCGCGCCGAGCCAGGCGGCCCAGCCACAGGGTTCGGGGTCGGGTGGCACAACGGGCGTCGTGCGCAGGATCATCCGGGCGGTGGGATCGACCTCGAACAGGGCCGCCTTGGCGGCGGCGCCGAAATGAGGGGAGAACTCGTCGTTCTCGGTGAGCGGAAGAGCGATGATCATGGGAAGCGGTGCGGGTTGAAGGTGCTCAGGCCCCCGCAAAACGCTCGCCCGCGGCGCGGGCCGCGCCGAGAGTCGGGACGTTGCGGATTGCAGTTCATGCGGTAATGGGCTTATGCCCATAACCGCGCCGCACACAAGCCCGCTTTTCCACCATGCCCCGTCCCTGCTGCCCTCGCCACATCGCCCACCGTCCGCCGGCCTCGTACTTCAAGCCGGCCGGCATCCCGCTGTGCGAACTCCAGGAGATCGAGCTGGCCGCCGACGAACTGGAGGCGCTGCGACTGGCCGATGTGGAGGACCTCTACCACACCGAGGCGGCGAAACGCATGCGGGTGTCGCGCCAGACCTTCGATCGCATCGTGCGCCGCGCCCGCATGAAGGTCGCCGAGGCGCTGGTGCGCGGCCGCGCGTTGCGCGTGCTCGCCCCGGCGCCGGCCGTGCCCGCCCGGAAGGAGTAATGCCCGGGCGGCGATGACGAGCCCGCAGCCGCAACGCTTCGCCCCTACTGCGAGGAGGATTGTCCCAACCGTTTCATTTCGCGCTCCCGCGCGCGCAACTCCTTCTTGAGCTGTTTGGCGACTCGCTCCTGTTCCTTGAGCTGCTGCTTGAGCTGGGTCTTGGTCTGTTTCTCTGTCGTCGTGCGGATTCGTTCTCGCAGCTGGCTGCACTGGGCATCGGCATCGGTGCACTGCTGCTGCATCTCCTGCACGCGGGTCTGAGCCTGGGCGAGCACCGCGGGATCGACCGCCTCGCGCTGCCGGTCCTGCTGCCGGTCCTGGTCCGCGGCTTGGTCGCGCTGTTCCTGCTGATACTGGCGATCCCAGCGCTGTTGCCGCTGGTCGCCACCACCAAAGCCGCCGCCACCCTGTCCGCCACCTCCCCCGTGTCCACCGCCCCCACCACCGCCGCCGCCCCGGGCAAAGCCGACGGTCGCCACAAGCAGGGCGACGGAGAACAAGACAAGGCGTTGCGATAACTTGGTCATGATGAGCCTCCTGATACGATGATTCTCCGGCCCGGATGGAGAACGCGTCCGGAACCCGACCGGAGGAACTGCCCGACGCGAAGCGCCCGTACTATGCCCCAAACCACTCGCCCCGCCACCGGCCTCCGGCACACGCCTCACCGCCGCCAGGAAACACGGGCGAACAGGAAGCGCCCCGGCTCCGGCACCGCGACGCCGGCCGCGAACGGATCGCGGGTGTAGGCGTTGTGCAGCGTGTAGGCGCGATCGAAGAGGTTCTCCGCCCCGACCAAGAGTTCGACCGACTCGCGCGGTTTCCAGGCCAACGTCACGGCGACCGTACCCCACCCCGCCACCGGCCGCTCCCCGATTCCCGGATCGACGCGCCCCTGCCGTGGGGCTCCCTGCCACTGCACCCGCACCGCCCACGGCGCGGGGCTCCACTGCACCGCCAACCGCGCTTGCACGGCGGGGACTTCGCCGAGCACGCGACTCGCGTTGCCCGCGGCGGGATCCCGTTTCACCCCACGCTGCGCCGCCACTCCGAGATCGAGCGACCAGCGCGACGTCGGCTGCCAGGTGGCGGTGAGATCGCCGCCCAGCAAACGGGCGTCGAGGCCGACATACGTTTTCGTATTGGCCGGGTTCGCCGTCGATCCGGGTGCCGGCAGCAACCGCGCGAGGTAGATGTAGTCGTGCAACCACGAATGGAACGCACTCGCGCGCACCGTCCAGGCGCCGACCGGCACAGCGGCGCCGACCTGCACCTCGGTGGCGCGCGTCGGCCCGAGCCGTGGATTGCCCACCCAGTCGCCCGCGGAAGGATGGTCGAGATTCTGGTAACGTTCCTGCGGGTCGGGCGCCCGCCCGGCATGCCCGAGCCCGGCATAGATCTTCGCCGCACCGAGCATCCGGTGGCCAAGTACGTAGGCGGCCGGCAGCGTATCGTTCCTCCCCCTCTCGTCGCCAAGTCCGTGCGCAGCCCGCACGAACGCGAGATCGCCCCGCGCACGACTCTTCGCGACATCGAGCCGCGCCGCCATCTCGAGCCCCCAGGCGCCGCGATCCAGCGCCCCCAGCACATACGCCCCCGCGGTGTCGGCCACCACATCGGGCAACATGTCGTTGGCACGGGCGCCCACGCGATTGTCGGCATCCCAACCGCGGCGCTCGACACTCGCCCCATAGCGCACCGTCCAGTCCCCGACCGCGGTCTCGGCCGTAGCGCGCAGCTTCGCCGCCGTCGTGCGCGCCTGGGTGCGCATCATCCAGCCACGCGCCGCCCAGGTCGCCGCCGCCGCGCTCGTCCGCCAGGTGTCGCGCATGTCGTGATAGACGCCGCTGGCGGACGCCTCGACCACCAGCTTGCGGACGGCGGAGTTGCCGGCGGGCTGCCATGTCCACGTGGCCCCGGTGCGCCACGACTCGTCGAGCAGCGCGTCCATGCGCAACCCGGGATAGAGCACATCCGTGGCGCGATGATAGCCACCGCGCAGATCGAGGATGCCTGCACCGAGGAACGTGCTCAGCTTCCCCTCGGCCTGCATCACCTCGAAGGCGGTCCGCTCGCGCGCCCCGGCCCGGTAGTTGAGTCCTAGCAACTCGGTGAAGCGCCGTCCCATCCCATCCGCGTAGACGCCACCCTGCTGCCACGCCGCGCTCGCCGAAAGCGTGGTCTCCCCGGCATGCGTCCGCATCGAGCCCGAGGCCGAACGGTAGCCGAACGAGCCGACGAATGCCGCCAGCGCCTGCGGCGTGTCGCAGCACGGCAAAGTACCCACACGAATCGTGCCGCCGACGGTGCCGCCGTCCTCGACATCGAACGGCCCGCGCCGCACCGCCACCGCCGCGACCTGTTGCGAGCTCACATGGAACGCCGGTGGATCCATCCGGTTCGGACACGCCCCATGGACCGTGATCCCGTCGAGCGAGATGCGGAGGTTGTCGCGGCCCAGCCCCCGCAGGAGAAAATCTCCGCCCAGCGGACCCTTGCGCACGAGCGACACCGCCGCGACTTCCCGCGCGAGCACATCCGCCAGGTCGAGCGGCTTGTGGACCGCGATGCGCTCGCGCCCCACCGCACCGGCAGCCCCGCCGGCCTGCTCCGCCCGAACCGGGAAGTCGTCGAGCACCACGGTCTCCTCGCCGGCCCGGATCGGCGCGGCAAGCAACACCAGCACACAGGAGATCAACCGCGAAGCCGGGCCGGAGCGAGTCATTGAACGAAGGGTACGAGCCATGGCCGGGCGAGCAAGACCGCAAGCCCGGATACGACGCGGGCCTCGGCCCCGACCGCCGTGGCGGGGTGCTTAAGCCCCCGCCGGCCGGCACTGCCGCATCCCGGCTCTCGAGCAACCGCCACCGCGGCCCCCGGCACCGCCCACCACCCGCGACAGTTCACCGCCCACAGTCCACTGGCCACTGGCTACCGCCCCCGGCCACCGTCCACCGGCCACCGTCCACCGGCTACCGGAAACCGCCCACCGGCAACCGCTCACCGGTACTCGCGCCGCGCCTCGAGCGCGCTCTTGAGCGTGACGGAGTCGGCATAGAGCACGCCGCCGCCGCTGGGCAGGCCGAAGCCGATCCGCGACACCTTCACCGCGCCCGCCGGGATCTTCTCGGTGATGAAATGGCAGGTCGCCTCGCCCTCGATGTCGTTGGAGAGCGCCAGGATCAGCTCGCGGATCTCCCCGCCCTGCAGCCGGCGCACGAGCGGTCCGAGGTTGAGCTGCTCCGGACCGACTCCATGGATCGGCGACAACTTGCCGTGCAGCACATGGTACCGCCCGCGGTAGGCGCCGCTGCGCTCGATCGCCACCAGGTCGGGCACCTGCTCGACCACGCAGACGATCCCCGCCTCGCGTTTGGCGTCAGCGCACACCGCGCAGGTCTCGCCCTCGGCGAGGTTGCCGCACACCGCGCACCGTCCCACCGCCTTCGCCGCCGCCTCCAGCGCGGCCACGATCTGCGGCAGCCGCTCCGGTCGCTCGACGAGCAGGTGCAGCGCGATGCGCTCGGCCGAGCGGAAGCCCAGTCCCGGCAGCCGCTTGAGCTGCTGCTGCAGCGCCTCGAACGCGGGAGTCATGGGATTTCGGAGTGCGGATTTCGGATTGCGGAATTGTCGGAACACAGGAACCGGGCCGCACCGGCTTCCGCCGGCCGATCCGCAATCCGCGTTCCGAAATCCGCAATCAGAACATCCCCGGCATCTGGAACGCCGCGGTGATCTTCTGCATCTCGCCCTCGTTGAGCGCCTTCGCCTTCGCGGCGGCCTCCTGCACGGCGCCCAGCACCGTCTCGGACACGACCTTCGCGTCCTCCTTGAGGAACTCCGGGTCGAGCTCGAGCGCGACGAACTTTCCCTGGCCGTTGACCTTGATCTTCACGGCGCCGCCGCCGCTGGAGATGTCGAGTTCCTTCTTCTCCAGCTCCGCCTGCAGAACCTCGATCTGCTTCTGCATCTTCGCCGCCTGTTTCAACATTTTGCCGAGTCCAGCCATGGTACGAAATGGGTTTTGGGTTGAGCCCGCGAGCGTCCGGACCGCCACGCCGCGACGCAACGGAAAACTCCATCGCCGGACACTTCGGTCAACTCCTCGCCCCCGCCATGCCCGTTCACCACTTCAGCATCCACGGGCCCCAGTGGATGCCGGTGTCCGGCGGCGGCTCGTCCGCCAGTCGCAGATCGTAGCGGAGCCGGCGCCCGACCGTCCGCCCCGCCCGTTCGCACGAGAATCCGAGCCCGGAATACAGCGCCGTCGAGGCCGCATCGGACTCGCTCGTGTCGAGCGACAACGCCGTGCTCCCCGCCGACCGGGCCTCACCGATCGCATGCTCGAGCAACCGCCGCCCGATGCCGCGCCGCCGCGCCGGTTCCGCGACGAAGAGATCCTCCAGCACCGCGGCGCCACCGCCCGCCCACAGAGAGAGATGCCGCCGCTGCAGCGCGTAACCGAGCAGTTCCGGGCCCGCCGCCGCGACCCCGAGCGTCACGGCCGGGTCGGCATGGAGTCGCTCCAGCCGGCGCGCGATCTCGCTGCGCGTCGGCCGCTCGCGCCCGAGCAGGTCGCGAAAACCCGCGACCAGGTGGGTCACACCCGGCAGGTCGCGCGGCCCTGCGCGGCGGACGATGAGCTGTGTATGCATACCGTCCTCAACGGTCGCGCGCGACCGGTATTCAAGCGCTCGGCTTCACCACTGTTGCGCTCAGTCCGCCCGGGCCACCGCCCACAGTCCACCGCCCACCGTCCACCGTTCACCGCCCACCGCCTACTGCCCACCGCCCACCGTCCACCGTCTACAGTCCACCGCCCACCGTCCACCGCCCACCGTTCACCGGCTCCGCAGGATCGCTTCGTAGCCCGCGCGATAATCCGCAAACCCCGGCTGCCAGCCCAGCACGCGCCGGATCTTCTCCGCCACGATGATCCGGTCCGGGGCGCGCCGCCGCCCCCCGAACGGATTTGCCCCAACAGCCGACGCGGCCGCATCGCCGAAGTTCGGGCACACCACCCCCAGCCGACAGGCCAGCCACTCGGCGACCTCGGCGCGGCTCGCCGGCGCGTTGTCGCTCACGTTGAAGATCTCGTCGCGCACCGCCGCGGGCGCTCCGAAGCAGGACCAGACCGCACCCGCCGCGTCATCGCGGTGGATCAGATTCATCCGGTGCGCGGGATCGCCCGACACCGGCCCTCCCGAGCGGAGCTGATCGAGCAGTCCGTGGCGCCCCGGCCCGTAGATCCCGGCCAGCCGCAGCACGAACCACCGCCAGCCCGCGCCCGCGGCGGCCCTTGCGAGCTCGGTCTCCGCTTCGCGCAGCAGCGTCCCCGTCTCGCCCGCACCTTCGGTCGGGGCCGTCTCATCGACCCGCGCGCCACCACCCTGTGGGTACACACCCGTACTGCTGGTGTAGGCGATCGTGCCACCGCGGGGCTGCCCGGCGAGCCACCGCCCGACCGACCGCATGCCCTCCACATAGCTGTGCCGGTATCCGGCCACGCCGCCACCGCCCGCGCTCACGCAGTTCAGCACAAAGTCGAACGGCCCGGCCGCCGCGGCATGCCACGCGTCGCCCGCGAGATCGGCCTCGATCACCATCGTGCAACCGGCCGCCCGCAGCGCCGCCGCCTTCGCGGGGTTGCGCGTCAACGCCGTCACCTGCAGTCCGCGCGCGACCGCCTCGCGCACGAACGCTCCGCCCACGTAGCCGGCTCCGAGCACCAGCACCGTCCGGCCCGCCCAGGTTGTCGCGTCGTCCATGCAGGCGACAGAAACGCCGTTGCGACCGCGGCCAAGCACTTTACGCTCCCGCGCATGAGTTCCGCTCCCTCCGTGCTGGTGGTCCTGATGAACGGGTTCGAGGAGATCGAGGCCGTCGCCCCGATCGATCTGCTGCGCCGCGCCGGCGCGCGGGTGGTCCTCGCCTCGCTCGGGCCGGAGTCCACGGTCATCGGACGCTGCAACCTCGCGCTGCTCGCCGAGACGACCCTCGCCGTGGCTGCGCAGCAGCCCTACGATCTGATCTTCCTGCCCGGCGGGCCCGGCGTGAAACACCTCCGCGCCGATGCGCGCGTCGTCCCCCTCGTGCAGGCCCAGGTCGCCGCCGGCCGGCTCGTGGCCGCGATCTGCGCCGCGCCGCTCGTGCTGCACGATGCCGGCCTGCTCGCCGGCCGCCGCTACACCGCCTTCCCGGCCACCGAGGACGAACTCCCGCACATCCTCCACGACCAGCGGGTGGTCGAGGACGGCCCGCTCCTGACCTCGCGCGGCGCCGGCACGGCATTGGATCTCGGTTACGCGATGGTTGCGCGGCTGTTCACCCCGGCCAAGGCCGAGGAGCTGCGCCGGCAGATCTGCGCCTGAGCCGCCGCGGCGAGCCGGCATCGCGCACCACACCGCCGCCGGCGAACCGCGGTGCGGCCCCGCCGTCTGGTAAGCAGCCCGTAAACCTCGTGTCTCCCCCGGCGGCGGCGTGCCCGCCCGCCAACTTCGCACTCGCCCGCCCCCCGGGCCGCTCCTCCAATCGGGCCCCATCGCCACCACGGCAGCATCATGGCCCGTATCCGCCTCCTGATCGGATCCCACCTCTGCACCGCCACCCGCGCCCGGCGGGTCGCCCGCACGCTGGCCGAAGCCGGCCATGACGTCACGATCCAGGGCGCGTGGTATGATCGCACCCTGATCGCCCGCGACGAGAGCCTGCTGCTGAAGGCGCCCTACCACTTCGAGCCGGTCGTGAACCTGTGCCGACATGGGGTCCTCCCGCGCCTGCGCCGCCGCCTCGGGCTCGAGCGCTGGCGCCGATTCGGACGCTTCTCCCCGCACGGACTCGGCTACGGCGTACGCGAACACCTCCGTGCCGCTCAGTGCGCCGCTGCCGACCTCACCATCGCCCATTCGGCCGGCACGCTCTGGGTCGCCGAGCGCCTCGCCGCCCAGCGTTTCCGCGTCGGCGTCGATTTCGAGGACTGGTTCTCCGAGATCGTCCGCCCGGATCAGGTCCGCCACTACCCCGTCGAGCCCCTGCGCAACCTCGAGCGTACGTTGCTGCGCGTCGCCCGGTACCGCCTCGCCCCCTCGCGTGCGATGGCCCGCGCGCTGGGCGAGTTCGCCGGGGTGGAGCCGCCGCACCCGGTCTACAACGTCTTCCCGCTGGCCGACCTCCACGCCCCGGCCCCCCCCGCCACCGACCGGCGCAACCACCGCTTGCCCTCGCTCTACTGGGCCGAGGAGCGCATCGAACCCGGCCGCGGCCTCCGCGCGCTCTTCGGCGCCCTGCCCCACCTCCATCACCCGGTCGAGGTCCACCTGCGCGGCGAACTCTCCGGCCACGACCGGAAGTGGTTCAACCACGAGGTGCCCGCCGACTGGCGCGAGCGTATCATCGTGCACCCCACGGTGCACGCCAGCGAGCAGTTGCCGCGCATCGCCAGCCACGACATCGGGCTCGCGCTCGAATCCGGCGCCACCCGCGGCCGCGACCTCACCATCGCGAACAAGACTTTCCACTACCTGCTCGCCGGCCTCGCCGTGGCCGCCACCGACACCACCGGACACGAGGAGATCGCCGACACCGCCGCCGGGGCCGCGATGAAACTGGTTCCACCGGACGACCCCATCGCACTCGCCGCAGCGCTCGATGTCTGGCTCGCCTTCCCCGAACACCTCAAGCTCGCCCGCAAGGCGGCGGTGCGGGCGACCAAGGAGATCTTCTGCTGGGAGCAAGTCCGCGAGGGACTGCTCGACGAGGTCGCCCTCGCCCTTGCCGACTGATTCGCCGCCGACGTTTGCCTCGCCCCGTGACCAGAGCAACCTAGCGCTTCCGTCCGGATGAGAATCGTTCACGTCGCTCCCCGCCTGCATGGCACCACGGCCGACATCGATTGCGCCGTACGCGGTCTCGCCGCAGCCCAGGCGAAGGCGAGCAGCGGACTGGTGGAGGTGGTCGCCGCCGCGCGCGACCCCGAGCAGACACAACTCGGCGACCTCGCGCTACGACTGCTGCCGACCGACCGGCCCCGCTGGCTTGGACGCTCGCGAGCCTTGCGGCACCACCTCGCCAACCGCCCGTTCGAGCTGGTGCATGCCCACTGCCCCGGGCAACGCAGCCTGCACTACGCCTATCTCGCCGCCCAGCGCCACGGGGCCCCGCTCGTCGTTTCACCGGCCGGAGTATTCGGCCTCGGCACCCGCGAGCGGCTTCGTTTCCGTTGCGCGTTCCATCGCCTCGTCACCCACCCCCAGGCGCTCGAACAGGCCGCCGGCTGGCATGCCACCAGCGCCGAGGAGGCCGGTGCCATCCGCGCCTGTGGCTTCACGCAACCCATCTGCGTCGCCCCGCCCGGCGTCTCCGTTCCTTCCACGGCCGCGCTCGCCGACGCGCGCGACTGGTGGTGCGTCCGCCACCCCGTCCTCGCCGGACGCCCCGTGGCGCTCTGCCTCGCCGCCGCGCCGGGCGGCGCACGCCTGCGCGAGCTCATCGGACTCTGGGCGGGGGCGGCGCCCGCCGACTGGCTGCTGCTCGTCGTCACCCCCGGCGGTGCCGCCGCCGAGTCCGCCGTGCAGGCAGCCCGTCTCCACTCCACGGACCGCGTGCTCGTCGCCCCGCCGGGCGAGCGGCCGCCGCACGCCGTCGCCCGGATCTTCCTGAGTTACTGGCCTACGGATACAGTCTTGGCCGATGTCGCCGCCGCGCTCGCCGCCGGCCTGCCGGCGCTGGTGACCGCCGATGCGCCCTGGAGCCGACTCGACCGCGACCGCGCCGGCTGGTGCGTCCCCCGGCAGGAGTTCGGCCCGGCGCTGCGCCGCGCGCTCGCGCTCGGACCGGAAGAGCTGGCGGAGCTGGGGCAAACCGCCCGCGAACTCGCCCGGCGGGAGTTCGACTGGGCTCACACCGCGGAGCTGCTGCTGGCCTTCTATCGCAACCTACGGCGCTGACTCCGACCCGGGCAGGCCGCGCGCGGCGCCGCCCCGTTGCCACCACGATTTGCGTCGCCGGCCTCGGCCTTCATGCTGGGCTCCCTCCGTTCACCGCATGCCTCACTACGACTTCCTGGTTCTCGGCGGCGGCAGCGCCGGCTTCAACGCCGCGCGCGTCGCCCGCGACTTCACCGACCGCGTCGCGATCGTCGACGGCGCGCCCGCGCTCGGCGGCCTCTGCATCCTGCGCGGTTGCATGCCCTCGAAGACGCTGCTCTACAGCGCCGAGGTGCTGCACCTCGCGCAGCACGCCGCCAAGTTCGGTCTCGCGATCGACGGCGCCCGTGCCGACATGGCCGCGCTCCACGCGCGCAAGCTCGCCGTGATCGGCGAGTTCGCCTCGTACCGCGAACAGGCGATGAACTCCGGTCGCTACACGATCCATCGCGCCGCCGCGCGTTTCGTCGACCCGCACACCGTCGCCCTCGACAACGGCGAGACGCTCACGGCCGACCGAATCCTGATCGCCACCGGCTCGCGCGTGAGCTGGCCGGCCGTGCCCGGCCTCGCCGAATCCAAACCGTGGACGAGCGACGATGTGCTCGAGCTCGATTTCCTCCCCGAGAGCGTGATCGTGCTCGGCGGGGGCGTCGTCGCGTGCGAACTCGCGCAACTGCTCCGGCGGCTCGGATCGCAGGTCACGCAGATCCAGCGGTCGCCCCACGTGCTCAAGGAGTTCGCACCGGCGGTCTCCGCGGTGGTCGAGCGCGCGTTCGCCGGCGAAGGGATCGAGCTCCTCACCGGCACCTCGCTGCGCCAGGTTCGCCGCACACCCGACGGCTTCGAGGTCGAGTTTCTCCACGAGGGAAAACCGCTCGTGCGCCGCGCCCGGCATCTGCTCAACGCCCTCGGCCGCGAACCCGACACCGCCGCGCTCAACCTCGCCGCCGCCGGCGTCGCCACCGAGCCGAGCGGACGCATCCGCATCAACGAGTGGCAGCAGACCGCGCAACCGCACGTCTACGCCGGGGGCGACTGCACCGGGCCGTTCGAGATCGTCCACACCGCCGTGGCGCAGGGCGAACTCGCCGCCCGCCACGCGTTCGGCCGGCCGGGTTTGAAGCCGGTCGACTACAGCGGCCTCGTGCAGGTCGTGTTCACCGACCCGCAAGTCGCAGTGGTCGGTCGCTCCGAGAAGGAGCTGGCGGAAGCCGGCATCGCGTATTCTGCCGCCAGCTACCCCTTCGACGACCACGGCAAGTCGATCCTCATGGAGGCGAAATACGGCCACGTGAAGGTGATCGCCGAGGAGGCGACCGCGCGCGTGCTCGGTGCGGAGATTGTCGGCAAGGACGCCGGTGAACTGATCCACCTCTTCAGCGTCGCGCTCGCAATGCGCGCCACCGTGCACGATCTGCTGCGGGCCCATTGGTACCACCCGACCCTCGCCGAAATCGTCACCTACCCGCTCGAGGAGCTCGCCGAGAAGATCCCGGCGGGAGCGTAACGAGTCATCAAGGGAGGGACGGACCGCCGGGCCGTCCGTTCGCGCGGCGGGCCCATTCTGCCGTTCGGCAGAACGCCCTACCTCAGGGCTCCAGCACCAATCGTGAGCAGGCTACTCACCGCACCGCGGCGAGCGCCTCGGCCACGTTGACGCGGCCCTCGTAGATCGCCTTGCCGACGATCACGCCGTCGAGGTGCGCGTGCTGCTTCGCCAGCGCAGCGAGCTTGGTGATGTCCTCAAGTTTCGAGACACCGCCCGAGGCGATCACCTGGCAGCGCACGGCGCCGAGCAGCTCGGTCAGCGCGGCGAAGTTGGGCCCGGTGAGCATGCCGTCGGTGGCGATGTCGGTGTAGATGATCGTGCGCACGCCGAGCGCCTCGGCCTTCTGGGCCAGCTCCACCGCACGCGTGGCGGTCTTCTCGACCCAGCCCTTGATCGTCACGAAGCCGTCGCGGGCGTCGATGCCCACGGCGATCTTGTCGCCGTGCGTCTGCGCCACCTCGCGCAGGAACGCCTCGTCCTCCCACGCCTTGGTGCCGATCACCACACGGCTCACGCCGGCGGCGAGCGCAGCGGCCACGGCCTCGCGGGTGCGCATCCCGCCGCCAAGCTGCATCCGCGGGGCCACCTTGGCGATCGCGGCGACCGCGGCGGCGTTCTGCGGTGAACCCGAGAACGCCCCGTCGAGATCGACCACATGGATCCACGCCGCGCCGGCGGCGGCGAACTCGCCGGCCACCTCGGCCGGGTTGTCGCGGTAGATCGTCGCCGCATCGGCGCGGCCTTGCGTCAACCGCACGCAGCGGCCGCCCTTGAGATCGATGGCAGGATAGATGGTGAACACACCGCCATTGGCGCGAGCGACCCGCCCCGGGGCAAGCCGGTTGTGTCGGAAAACCCGTGGTCGCCGCCTCAGAACAGCGGGACCGGGATTCCCTCGTACGGGGCATGCGCCGGCGGCGGAGCGACCCGGTCCACCGTTCCGGCCACCGGATCGACCAGCAGCTCCATCAGGGCCCGCCGATGCCGCACCCCGCGCAGCCAGCCTGCCGAATCGGGACGCCCCGGCGCATCGGTCGCCATGATGATCGCCTTGTACCGCGAGTTCTCCGCCACCGGCGCATTGGCATGATCGCCATCCCCCACGACGGCCATCGGGATCTCCGGCACGTACCAAGTCTCCGGTAACACATAGACCAGCGGGGCACTGTCGGCCCCGGGATGCCGCCAGAACGCCGCGGTAGCCGGCACCTGCCGCACCAACTCGGCGACCCGCCCCAGCTTCGCCTCCGACACGCGCCCGATGGAGAGCCACGCCGCAGTGCCGTCGAACCGCGAATACAGGTGGCCCAACGTCCAGTCGCGCACCGCGCCGGCCGCGAGCACCGCCCCGGCCACCGCCACCCCGAAGAGGACGAGCTTCCCCGCCCCCCTCCCGCCAAACTCCACCAGCCACTGCGGGGCGATCCGACCTCGGCAGCCCGGCACAAACATCGGCGTCCGCCGCAGGTACTCGGCGTAACTCTCGCCGAAACGCTCGAGGCACTCCCGCTCCTCGGCCCGAGCCAGAAGGAAGTAGGCGAAGAGCATCGCGACATACACCGGCACCGCCACGACCCGCGGCCAGAGCAGCAACAGTCCGAGTCCGGCGGCCGCGAAGCTCGCATACTGCGGATGGCGGACCCAGCGATACATCCCGCCGCTTGCCGCGCCGCGGCGCAGCAGCTTCAGCGCATAGACCTGCACCGCATTGGCGACGAAGCCCGCCGTGCCGACGAGAAACAGCACGACGCCGACCGGCCGCACCAGGTTGAGCACCGTGGATCTGGTCTCCACCACCAGGTGCGGCAGAAACACCGAGCCGAGCCACGCCAGCGAGGGATGCTCGGCCAGGAAACGCAGTCCCGGGCCGTAGACCCCGTAAAGGTATCCCGCAAACGGGGAGCACATGTAGACGAACTCGAAGGCCACGAGCAGATAGAGCGGCAGCACGGCCCAGAACGTGCGCCGCGCCGTCCGCCCACGATCGGGAGTCGCCCCTGAAGAGAGGGAATTATTCATACGGCGGCCATCCTACCGCCTCCGCACCGTCGCCCGGTAGCGGGCCCGGGCACATTCGCGCCGGAATCTCCGCAGGTCGGACATGACGCCAGTCATGCCCCAAGGTGAGGAGTTTCAGTTCCGCCTTCGCGGTCCTTCTGGTACGCTCCCGCCCCGATGAAGCGTCCGTGCCCCGAGCCCGAGGTCCTGCCCGCCTTCCGCCTGCTGGCGGTGCTCGTGCTCGGCCTGCTCGCCCTCGACGCCCTCGCGCTGCCCTTCAAGCCCCACCACGACCTGCACCCGCTGTTCCATCTCGCGGTGATGGCGGGGACCATGATCGCGTTGCTCGCCTGGCTGACCTGGCACCGGGCGGCGGTGCGGGCCGGGCGCTGGCACCTGCCGCTGGCGATCGCGCTGTTCCTGGTCGCCCCCTTCGCGAGCGAGATCATGGAGCTTGGCCACCCGTTTCCCGAATACACTGCGCTCGCCCGGGAGCGCCTGCTCCTGCTCTTTCCGCCGCTGCTCATCGTCGCCTGGCAGTACCGGCCCCGCGCCATCGTGCTGTTCGCCCTGGGCACCGCGGCGCTCGATCTGGCGCTGACCTCCCTCGCCTACCCGGCCGCGCTCTGGCTGTGCTCGGAGTACAGCGGCGGCGTTGCGTTGCGCGCGCTCGTGCTGCTGGCCTGCGGCCTCCTGCTGTCGCGGTTGGTCGCCGCCCAGCGCGACCGGCAAAACGAGCTGCGCGACGCCAACGCGCGCCTCGCCCGCTACGCCGCCACCCTCGAACAGCTCGCGGTGGCCCGCGAGCGCACGCGGCTGGCCTGGGAACTCCACGACACCGCGGCCCAAGCCCTGAGCGGTCTGGCGGTGCAGCTCGAGGCGGCGCGCACACTCGCCGCCACCGCACCGGAGCAGGTCGCCCCGCTGCTCGAGCGGGCGCTCGCCGCGACGCGGGAGGGACTGGGCGAGACCCGCCGCGCCATCCAGGCGCTCCACGCCGAACCGCTCGCACGGGAGGGTCTGATCCGAGCCCTGCGCCAGCTCGCCGAGGCGGCGGCCGGCCGCCTCGGCGCCGCCCTCGCCTGCCAGCTGCCGTCCCAGGCCGCCGAACTCCCCGCGGAAGTCGAAGCGCTGTACTTCCGCGTCGCACAGGAGGCGCTCGAGAACGCCGCACGCCACTCCCGCGCCGGCCAGTTGAGTGTCACCCTGTCCAGGACAGACAACAGCATCACAATGACCATCGCCGACAACGGCATCGGCTTCGACACGTCCGCCACCGATCCCGCCGCCACGCGGTTCGGCATCCAGCACATGCACGAGCGCGCGGAACTGCTCGGTGCGAAGCTCGAGATCGCCAGCCGGCCAAACGCAGGTTGCCTCGTCCGCCTGGAGTGGGAGGCTCGGGCATGATCCGCGTGCTGATCGTCGACGACCAGGAAATGGTCCGGGAAGGACTGCGCGTCATTCTCGCCAGCGATCCGGCTATTCGCGTCATCGGTTGCGCCCGCGACGGAGCCGAGGCGGTGGAACGGGTCGCGCGCGAGCCGGTGGACCTCGTATTGATGGACCTGAAGATGCCGATTCTCGGCGGGGTAGAAGCGACCCGCCAGATCCGACAGAGCCGGCCCGGGGTGCGCGTGCTTGTGCTGACCAGCTACGCCACCGACGAACTGCTCTTCGACGCGATCCGCGCCGGTGCCGCCGGCTACCTGCTCAAGGACTCCTCCCGCGATACGCTCCTCGCCGCGGTGAAAGGCACCCACGCAGGCGCAACCCATGTCGACCCCGCCGTGGCCGGCCGCCTTTTCGCGCAGATCACCCAGCCGCAGCCGATCCCGCCATCGTCACTCGTGGCTGCGCTGTCCACACGCGAACAAGAAGTGCTCGGGCTGATCGGCAGCGGACTGAGCAACGCCGAGATCGCCGCCACCCTGCACCTCGCGGAGGGTACCGTGCGAAACTACGTCAGCGAGGTGCTCGCCAAGCTCGGCGTGCCCGACCGCACCAAGGCCGCCGTCCTTGCGGTCCAGCACGGTCTCGCCCGCCGCTGATCCAGCCCCGTGGGCACAGCGTCTTGTGAAGATCGTGACAAACGCTCTGCCGTCGCGGATGCCCCCACCCACACCCTTCGGCCGGCCGCGCCGGCCTACCCCACGTACTGGTAGCCGACGCCGTGCACGGTCTTGATGAGCTTCGCCGCCGCATCGTCGCCCACCTTCTTGCGCACCTGGGCGACATGCTGGTCGAGCGTGCGGGTCGTGCCCAGATAGTCGATTCCCCACACCTCGTTGAGCAGCTGGTCGCGCGAAAGCACCTCGCCCTTCCGGCTGTGGAACACCTCCAGCAGTCGCAGCTCGCGCGCGGTGAGCTCGTGGCTGGTCCGGCCGCGCACGGCGGTGAAACGCTTCCGGTCGATCAACGCCTCTCCGATGTAGAAGGTGTCCGGCGCTTCCTTGGCGGGCACGGCCTGCTGATCCAGCCGCCGGAAGGCCGCGTGCACCCGCGCGAGGATCTCGCGCACGCCGAAGGGTTTCGTCACGTAGTCGTCGGCGCCGAGCTCGAGACCGAGCACCTTGTCGATCTCCTCCCCCTTGGCGGTGAGCATGATCACCGCCACGCGGCGGTCCTGCTCGCGAATCTGGCGGCACACGTCGTAGCCGCTGAGCACCGGCAGCATGAGGTCGAGCAGCACGAGATCGAAGCCCCCGGCGCTGAAGAGCCGAACAGCCTGGCCGCCATCGGGGGCCACGACAACCGCGTGGCCGTCGGCCACGATCGCCTCCTGCAATGCCTCGCGGATGGCGGGGTCGTCTTCGACGATGAGAACCTTGCGCTGGTGGGTGGTCATGATGGGGAGCTGGAAGCGGCGGTCGGTGCGAGGGGCAGACGTATCTCGAAAGCGGCGCCAGCGGTCGAATCGAGCAGCACGAGATCCCCACCGGCTTGCCGGAGCAGCCCGCGGGCGATGCTCAGCCCGAGGCCCACCCCCGGCGATTTGTCGGTGAGCGTGCGCCCACCCTGTACGAAGGGTTCGAACACACGAGCGCGGATCTCGGCCGGGATCCCGGGCCCGCAGTCCGACACGACCAGCCGCATCGCCTCCGGCCCGGCCGTCAACCGCACCGTCACCACGCCGCTGCCCGGGGCGTACTTCGCGGCGTTGTCGAGCAGGTTGATCAACGCCTGCTTGACTGTGGAGCGCTCGCTGAGCGCCGGCGGCGGGCCATCCGCCATCTCAAGGTCGAGCGTGAGGCCCGCCTCGGCCAGCCGCCCTCGCATCTCGTCGGCAACCTCCTGCACGACGGCAGCGACGTCGACGGCCGCGCACTCGATCTTCCGGGTGCGCCGCTCGAGCGCGTTGAACGTCAGCAACCGCTCGATGAGCGCACCAAGCCGGCGGCTCTCGTCGCCGATACGACTGGCAAAGCGCACCCGCTTGGCCTCGTCCACGTCCGGCGCGCTCAGCAGGTCGGCGAACATCCGAATCGAAGTCAGAGGCGTGCGCAGTTCGTGGGAAACTTGGGCGACGAACGTGATCCGACGCTCGGACTCTCGGGCGGAGCGCCGGGTGTGCACCGTGAGCAACACGCCGACTCCGAGGAACAGCCCGAGCAGCAAGGCCCCGGCAAGGCCGGCCAACCGGGTGTCGCCCGCCTTCACGCGCCAATCCGGGCCCGGCGCCACCACCAGGCGGTACCCGGGCAAGCCGGCCCCCACCTCGCCGCGATCCGCGCCATGGCTCGCCCACGGTTCCAAGACCACCCGCGCATTGCCGCCGGCCTCCAGCTCCGCCCGCAGGCGCTTCACGATCGGCCCGACATCCACGAAACAACCGCGGATCGGAGCGTCCGGTCCGGGTTGATACCAGAATGTCCACGGGGCCGACGGATCCGCCAGGTTTCCCGCCCAGCCCGCCCACGGATCAACCGGGTGCCCGGAATGCGCCAGCAGCTCGAGGTTCTCCGCCTGGTAGCCGAGGCTCGCCTCGTCGAAATCGGGGTTGCCGAGCAGCCGGTAGCGGGCGGTGCGAAAAGTCCCGCACGCCGCCGGCGGTGGGAGTTCGGCCCCGGGGCGGGCGGTGCGCCACTCACGCAGACCGCGGATCAGCGCCTGCAGTTCGGTCGTCGCCAAGGATCCGACGGGCACGGCGATGTCCGGCGAAGCCCGCTGCGGATCCCAGACGAAGGTGCCCACCACGAGCGCATTCGCCTCGTCCCACCGACGCAGGGCACGCACCAGTCCGTCGACATGAAACGAAGCCAGCTCCGCCACGGTGGTCCGGCGCACCTCCTCGGTATAGCGCGTGATCCGTCCGACCGCTTGGGCCCGCTCCTGCGCCACCGCCCGTGCAGCTTGAGCCGCGATCTCGTCTCGCGCGGTCGCGTAGAGCCGGTGGAGCACCGACGCGGTCGCACAGGCGGCGACCGCGAGGAGCACCCAGAGAAGCAGAAGGTTGTGCCGAAAGAAGCGGTGCATGGGCGGGCCGTTACTCGTCGCTCGCTTCCGCCGTCGGAACCTCGAACTGATGGTTCAGGCCCGAGCGCAGGACCTTCCGGTCGAGCTGATTGAGCCCACGCGCCCGCACTTCGGCGAGGTATGCTTCCAAAATACGGATGCGCGCGGCGACGTCTTTGTCGTCGAGGTTGTAGTTCATGGCCTGCGCCTTGTCGCGCGTGCGGCGCAGCTCACGCAGCGCCCGGGTGAGATCCCCCTTGTCGAGCTGCGCGATCGCACGCTGGATTCCCTCGCTGATCACCGCGCCGACCGCCGCGCGAATGACACCACAATTCACGGACTTCCGCGAAGCCCAGGTGTCGGCCTCGACGTAGACGGTCAGCCGGCGACTGAGCTCATGGGACTCGCCCGTCGCCACATCCATCCACCGCAGCCGGACCGAGGCCAGGCTGGAGGAATCCCGGTAAGCCGAGAACCGCGCACCGGCGAGGACACCGACATCCTGGCCGACAAACACCGCGGGGAACCGATACGTGATGGTGCGATCCTCGACCACGGCGGGCACCCACCCAGCAGTCTCTATCTCCTCGCAGCCATAGCCGAACTCGATGCTCAGCTCCACATTCCGGGCCAACGGGGTGCGCAGTCGCGCCAACTCCGACTGGAGGGAGGCCGGCAGGTCACCCGGTTGCGCCGCAAACCGAAACCGACCGTTGGCCGTGCGCGCGAGGTCGGCGAGCAGGTCCTCCTGAAACTCCTCGCCCAGACCAATCGCGGAGAGCGTGAAGCCCTCGCGCGCGAGAAGCTCGGCGAGCCGCAAGAAGTCCGCACGCTCGCGCGGCCCCTTCGTCGCCGGACCGTCGGTGACCAGCACGAGGTGGCTGATGGTGGCGGTTGCAGCATAACGACGCAACTGGGCCGCGCCCTGGTTGAGCGCATCGTACAGTGCCGCGCCCCCCGCCGGCTCGATCTTGGCAAGCAAGACGTCGAGGTCGCCGAGTTCGTCGCGCCGCTGCGCCGCCAGAATCGTCTCCACCTCCGAGCCGAACAGGACGATCGAGACCACATCGCGTTCGGCGAGGGTGCCGAGGGCGAGAGAAACCGCCTGCCGCAAAGCTTGGATCGGCTCGCCGGCCATCGAGCCGGAACGATCGAGCACAAGGGCGATGTTGCGCACCGAACCCGTGTCCGGACCGGAGGGAGTCGGGACGAGAATCTTCGCCTCAACATAGGCCGGCATGTTCGCGCTGCGGCTATAGATGGTGCGATCGGAGGCCGCCTCCAGCCGCAGCCCTTCGGACTGTGCCCGCGTGGCAGCGCCGAACAGTAGCGGGAACAACAGGAGAGAAATCGCGATTCGCATGGGGCGGATGGTACACGAACGACCGGCGCAATGCGTCATGGTGGAGTAAAACATTGTCAACAGGATGTCATGCGGACGACAGGCGGCGAAACGGCCACCGCAACCGGCCCATCGACGTCGCCCCCCATGGCTGGCCGTTACGGCCAGCCGGCGACCCACGAACCGTCCGGTCTCGTCACTCCCGGAACCGGAACACGGTCTCGCCCTGCTTCGCGTAGCCGAGCTTGCGGCGGATCATCGACTCCACGTACAGCGGATCGGTGCGCAACTGCTCCAGCATGCGTTGCTGCTCGCGCAGTTCCTGCTCGGCCACCTGCAGTTTCTGCCGCGTCTCCGACTCCTGCGTCCGCAGGTTTCCAAGCTCCTGATACGTCTGCATGAACGAGATTCCGGCGAACGCACTGAGCGCCAGGAACACGACCGCATACAACGTAGCTAGGAATCGACCGAGGGACATCGCAGAGGGAACAAGAAGCGGCGGTAAAAAAGGGTCTGGCTGCCGCTGCCTTCTTGCGTCGGAATTTTAGAGTCCATAATCGGCGGCGTTTCAATCACTTTCCCGTCTTGTCCGCGCCGTCGCGCGACCTTCCGCCGATCCCAACCCAGCCCGCCCGATGTACCAAAGCTTCTACGGTTTCGAGGAGATGCCCTTCAACATCACCCCGGACCCGAAGTTCCTCTATCTCAGCCCGTCGCACGTCGACGCGCTCCAGCACCTCAAGTACGGCATCGAGGAGCGCAAGGGGTTCATCGTCCTCATCGGCGAGGTGGGCTGCGGCAAGACCACCCTCTGCCGCCGGCTCCTCAACGAGCTGGATTCGGACCGCTTCGAGACCGCCCTCGTGCTCAACCCCCGCGTGACCGAGACCGAGATGCTCGAGACCATCCTGCTCGAACTCGGCGAGACCATCGAGGACCACACGCAGAACGCCCTCGTCGCCCAGGTCAACCGCGTCCTCATGTCGCGGATTCACGCAGGCAAGGACATCGTCCTCATCATCGACGAGTGCCAGAACCTCTCCTTCGAGGTCCTTGAGCAGGTCCGTCTCCTCTCCAACCTCGAGACCGACAAGCAGAAGCTCCTCCAGATCGTCCTGATGGGCCAGCCCGAGTTCAAGGAGAAGCTCCGCCAGGACCGTCTCCGCCAACTTCGCCAACGCATCCTTGTCCACTACGAGCTCAACCCGCTCTCGCAGGCCGAGGCCGAGCACTACATCTTCCACCGCCTCACCCTCGCGGGCGCCAACGGCCGCCCGCGTTTCACCAAATGGGCGCTGCGCTCGATCTACCGGCACAGCCGCGGCACGCCGCGCATCATCAATAATCTCTGTGACAAGGCGCTGCTGGCCGCCTTCGTGCGCGACTCCGACGAAGTCAGCTGGTGGGATGTCCGCCGCGCCCTCAAAGAGATCGCCCACCTCACCGACTGAGCGCGCCCCGGCGCCCCTCGGTTCTCCGCTTTCCGCCCCGCCTCTTTCC